>JAESFK010000654.1_pt1 | contig 15193 bp, 14 predicted proteins | sample 9269391 | NCBI WGS metagenome assembly JAESFK01 (sample SAMN14506231, study PRJNA617097) | algae metagenome | isolation source: Drouetiella hepatica UHER 2000/2452 and co-occurring heterotrophs from... | place: Slovakia: Slovak Paradise National Park, Hrabusice, Kosice Region | collected 2000-01-01
GTTGCCTCTCGGACTCGGGAACTTGAAGAGTCGAACGCGAAGCTCACCTCGGAGATGGAGCGGCGGGCGCGGCTTGAGGCGATGCTTGTCCAGTCTCAGAAAATGGAGGCGATCGGAAATCTGACCGGCGGTGTCGCTCACGACTTCAACAACCTCCTTCAGGTCATCGGCGGCAATCTTGAGCTCCTGTCACGCGATGTCGGCTGTAACGAGAAGGCGAAGGCCCGCGTCGAGAAGGCCATGGCTGGCGTGGCGCGCGGTGCGCATCTGTCGTCCCAATTGCTTTCCTTTGGACGTCGACAGCCATTGGAACCGAAAGTGGTGAGCGTTGGCCGCCTGATCCGCGACATGGACGATCTGCTGCGCCGAACGATTGGCGAAGCCGTCGAAATCGAGACCATCATCGGCGGAGGCTTGTGGAACACCTTGGTCGATCCGGCCAATCTCGAGAACGCTCTCCTCAACCTAGCGATCAATGCTCGCGACGCGATGGAGGGGCGCGGTCATCTCACGATCGAAGCGGGAAACGCGTTCCTGGACGACGCCTATGCCGATCGGCATGCCGAGGTTGTCGCGGGACAATATGTGCAGGTTTCCGTGACCGACACGGGATCTGGCATGACGCCAGACGTTCTGGCGATGGCATTTGAACCGTTCTTTTCGACGAAGCCACAAGGCAAGGGCACCGGGCTCGGGCTGTCGATGGTTTTTGGCTTCGTGAAGCAGTCGGGTGGTCATATCAAAATCTATAGCGAGCCTGGACAGGGCACCACAGTCAAACTCTACCTCCCAAGGTCGATGCAAACCGAAGACGTGACAGTCGAAGAAGAGAACGGACCTATCATCGGCGGCAATGAAACGATTTTCGTCGTTGAAGACGATGATGCAGTCCGTGATGCCGTCATCGCGATGCTCGAAGATCTCGGATATCGCGTCCTCAAGGCCACAAACGCGCAAAGCGCGCTGACTGTGATTGAGAGCGGCGTAACCGTCGATATGCTGTTCACAGATGTCGTGATGCCTGGCCCGTTGAAGAGTGCGGAGTTGGCCCGCAAGGCGAAAGAACTCATCCCGCAGATCAGCGTTCTGTTTACGTCAGGCTACACCGAGAATTCGATCGTACATGGCGGACGTCTCGATGAGGGCGTCAATTTGCTCTCAAAGCCGTATTCCCGGGATGTTCTTGCGCGCAAGATCCGCCAGGTTCTGGCTCGCGATGGCAAAATGCCGAAGCTGAGCCCGAAGCCCACCGACCCGCAAGTACCGTCCAACGGCTCCCTCGTCGTGCTCCTGTGCGAAGATGATGCCATTATCCGCCTGGATACGGCGGACATGCTTCGAGAGCTTGGCCACACGGTCATCGAAGCCGAGAATGGCCTGACGGCGCTCGAGATGGCCCAAGCGCACGAGATCGACATTCTCTTCACAGATGTCGGGTTGCCCGACATTTCCGGAGGAGAGCTTGCGGTTCGTGTTCGGGCGCAGAAGCCGCAGGTCGCGATCGTGTTTGCCACCGGCCAAAGTCAGGTCGACGGCTTTCACGGTATGCCGAGGACTGCGGTGCTCAGTAAGCCTTATCAATTCGCGTCGCTGCGAAAGGTCGTGGAAGCCGTGCGCGCGTGATTGCACACGATGCTCCATGCAATTCGTAAGGAACTCGAGCTCGACCATTTCGTCGCTGGGTCTGCCACCTTCGTGTTGGTGAGACACTCAACGGCGTGCCTGAGGCGCCGAGATCATGGCGGCGTCATTCGGCGACCGCTTGCTCTCCGTCAGGTCGCGTCGCCACGAATGCGGCGGCTATAGCTAGCGAGGGCAAAAGGTGCGCAGGCACTTTGCTCTGCGTCCTAAAGCCCGCTCCTTCGCCGATTGGTCGCCTTCGCACGCAGGTCCGGCGATGCCAGCTCAAAATGCGAGCGATCCTTGTGCTTGTAGCCGCGAAAGTGGCCGCCCCAGCGGATCCGAACGCCGGCAACGGAGGCGGCCCTTTTCATCGTCGCCGCAATCCGGCCTTGAAGCGCCGGGTCGAAGACGACACGACCCTCGGGGTCGAGCGGCCACAGGTCAACAGCGCGCCCGGAGCGATGAGTGGTGCTTCGCGTCCTTGACCATCCCCAAGCCACGGCCTGGCGTTGCTGGTCTCGGTTACGCAAGCCAGAGCCGATGACGAAGCGCAGGTCCGGCATGGCGGCCTGGGCATTGAGGACGATCCTGGCGAGGGCCGGATCGAGAGCCCGCAGGTTGGCTTGGTGGTTGCCGACAGGGTCAGGGTTCCAGGCCCGGAACATTGGGATCTGCTCGCGGCCGAACTCGTCGTAGACAGGGATCCGGGCGTAGACCCCGCTGGCCTGTGATGTGCCCGGCTGGCCGTGAGCGGCGCTGGCCAACGCGAGCCCCATCAACGCGAGGCTGATCGGTGCCAGACGGTGGATTCGCGCGCAGTACGGCATGACAGGTCGCACGGTCGCAACCGAATGGTTCGAAAGGAAGGCGGGACGTTCAGACATCTGTAGGGTTGCTGGGCCCTTCGGCGAGCGTCGTCTGGCCACCCGATCGCTGCCCGATAGGCGCTCGTTGCAGCGCAGACTGACGTAGGGCGCCCTCGCCGCCTGGACGGGCCTGGGCCGGCGGGGAGAGATCGTCGTGAAAGTCGAGATCGCAGCGATCGCCGGCGAGCGCTTGTCCCTGAAATTCCTCGTCCTGAGGCGAGCGCGGATGCACCGCCGCCTAGGGAGCTGAAGTCAGGTCCTCTTGATCGGACTTCTTGCTGGGAACTGCGGACCCGGGTTCGTCGACGGTTTCGATGTCCGGCATTTGGACGCAGCATCTCACCGAGAGAGCGGCCGCAACCTTCACAAGGTCGATGTGCCCCTCGACGTGAACGTTCCGCATACCGGCCTGATCGCAGACCACCGGCACTGACGGCCCGGCGCAATCGAATTGCTTACGGATCTCGACATAGATCGCTTTCGCCAACCGATGTAGTTGCCGGTTCGCCTCTTGCTCGTACATTGCAGTCAACTCAACTCGGAGGCGCCAACTGCGCCCTTCACCCATAAGATGGGAGTTGGCGAGCCGATCGCAACGGCCGGACCAGGGGCCAGTCAGTCCCAATCCTTTTCACGTGAGGCTGCCTTGTTCGACAGGCCGAGCCTGTCGATGATTCTGGAGAGCAGGCTGTCTTTCGGAATTGGCAACGGAGAGCCGCCAGCGGCAGAGATCGCGGCCGCGACTTCCTTGTGTGTGTCCGCCACGTACTGCCTTTTGCCGTTTATCAGCAGCGCCGAGAGCGCACCGTTTACTTGCTGACTTGGCACGAGCCGGAGAGGCCCTGACGCACTCTCGGCGTTGAACCAGACCGGGGTTCCGTCGAGGAGCGTCAGGGCAGCAAGAGTAGGCAGTTTTGCCTTCACGGCCTCAGCCACAAATTCTGGTAGCTCGATGACGAGCATGGGCTCAACCCAGTCGATGCGGGTCTTGGCCTTCGGGTCCCGGTCGTTTGGGATAGCGTGCCGAATGCGGGCAACTCTTCGAGCTTCCAATTCAACCTTGGGGCCGTTGGATAGGGTCAAGGTAATCATCGTCCCTCTCATGCCTAGTGAGACGTAACGTAACCTCGGCCGAGATTATCCATTCTTGCCTGGCTGTAAATGGCACCGTCTCACCAATAAGCCCTAGGTCAGGCTTCTCCATTTCCAAGGTTTTGAGAGCGCGATCTCATCGCGAGTGGGCTGACGATCCGAATACCTTAGGAGATCGAGTGAAGGCATCGATTGTCGAAAGGAGGCCCGCCGAGCGCTTGGCCATTCTACGGCCTCGGGCTGCGACGGGCGCCGCCGGCGCGCCCTGTCTCGACGAACGAAACCTGATCAAAGCGGCGCCTACGGCCCAGAAGCGGGCGCTAGTTGTTTCGGTCCAAGGAAGACGAGCGCATCAGAACTACGGTTCTCGATAACATATCGGCGACAAGAAAGTTGTCGTTGCACGCAATTCGGCTGCGCTTGGGATGCTCTGATTTGAGCGTGCCCTTGATCTTGTCGGCCAACGTTCTCTTGATCCGATCACGCCTCTCATAGTGCGACAGCGAAAACACCCGCTTCATTGTCAGCGCTCCCCTTTTGGCCCCCAGGCAACTATAGGCCGCCGCGAAGCCAAATCAGCCGACCTTGGTCGGTCGTTCTGAGCCTTCTTACGTCTATCCCTCACATTGAAGCATCCCATGGAACGCCTCTTCACGGCGTTCGCTGTCGCCGCGCTCCGGGTCGTCCTCGAGGCGCAGAAGACGCCCAGCGTCTGACCACGCGCATCCAATAGGGGCGGGATCATGCTGTTCAACATCCTGAGAACCGTTCATCGCCGTGCTGCTCTCGGCGGTGTTCACCCGTGTCTTGACGCTGGGCTATCTGACGCCGCAGGACGCCGACGCAATGCATCCAGGCGCACCCGCGCCCTGATCGCCTCGCCCTCGTAAAGGGCGGCCCTCCATGGGCGCATTCTTCGTGAGCTTGGGCCGTCGTTTCTCCGGGGGCGGCGACTCTTGTTGGTTGGCGGCTGGAACCTTGCGTTGCGCGATGCGTTCGCCCGATCATGCCGACTGGATGCCCATTGCGGCATGGGATTGTCGGAACCAAGGGCCCGGTCTCGCTGAAGCGGGGCCGGGCTTTCAGTTCAGTTCGGCTTGACCGCGCGTCCATATCGGTCGATCTCGGCTCTGAGCCGTGCCACCGCAACTTCGCCACGGACGCCTTTGACGCCGCGCTCCTCGCGATCGGTCGAGCCTGACACGCCATCGAGGAAGACGTTGCGCTTGGCCAGCGGCATCGCGGCAAGATAGGCGATCTCGCACTCGTGCTTCCATTCCTCGGACGAGATCGACACCTCGCGGCCGGCAAGATGGGAATACACGGTGGGTTGGTTGGGCGCGCGGGCGGGCATCGTCGAATCTCCAAGGCTTGCCCTTATTAATCGCGCGCTATCGCGGCGTCGTGCGCCGTCTCCCAGGCTTCCACAGCGTCGATCAGCGCAAGAAGCTCAACCTCGTCCGGCGTGCCTTCGAGGCAGCTTGATAGTTCGTCGATGCGCTCGCAGGCCGCTTCATATTCTTGGTGGTTGGAAATGGTGATTGGCATGGGCCTGCACCTCCCACCCTTCAACCATGTGCGCCCGGACGTGTTCCCTCGTGCTGACGGGACCATTCAACCTACGCGCGTGAGCGTGCCCAGTGCTCGACATGCTCGCCCCGCCGTCGCCTCCGATGTGGACCCGGCTGCGCTCGAACGCGGTCCGAAATGCGAACATTGCGGCTTAGCCGGTTGCTTCAGGTGCTGACGTGGCGCCGGCGGAATTCGCTCCGTTCTGATATCGACCGGCATGGAGGTGGAGGGCCAACTCCCAGCGCGTCGGCATGGATTACCGACCAGAACGTGTCCCGGTCCGATTCCAGGATGAACCTTGCGTCCTCCGGGCGTAGGAACAGGGTCATAGCGCGCGGATCTGTTCCTCGAACTCCTCCGGAATCTGGCCGTGCCGGGCGAGCACCTCGAGGGCACTGACCTCGCCGGTCTCGTCATCGGCCATGACATGGATGACCGCGACACCCTCGGCCGTACGGCCCAAGCGCTCGCCTTCATTAAGTGCATGATGCTTCGTCTTCGCCAGTACGCGCTGGGCTGGCACCAGGCGCTTGCGATGCGTCTTGAAGGGCTGGAGGAAAAACGTGTCGACGCTGGCCATGGCTTGACTCCGGAACTGACGTGTTCTGATTTCGTTCTCATAGCCGAGGATCGAAATCATGTCACCAGCCGGGCGGCCTCGGCCGGACGCTCACACGTCATTGCGTGACTACCCTTATGTCGCCGTGCGCTTCTGGCATGCGTAACCTTTACAGTTGCGCCCGCTCGGTCGAGGCGATGCGGTAGCTGTTCGCCAGGTTCGATTTGCCTGAGACCGATATGCCGCCGATGCCCGGTATCTTCCCCGACCATGCGCGCGTTCACTCGACCGACGGTCACGTGCCGGTGGCTAGCACGGCTGTACAGCGCTAAAATGAATGCCTCCGAAGATGTGATCCAGCTCTCCGACAAAGGTTTCATCAAATATGTCAGAGTTCGGGTCTTCGCGCATCGCTGTCATTGAAATCAAGGTTTCCCTTACCTGATAACAATTCGTCCGCAGCTCGCCAAGGTTGGCGCGGGCCTCTTCGACGTTGTCGGCGCCCATCAGAGATACCTGCCCGAGAATTACCATGACGACCGTCTCCAATGCCGTAATGCTCGCGAGTATGCTTGTATTTCCTCTTGGGTTGGACGGATCGATCAAGTACCCCATGACACGTTCCCTCTCCGTTTAACGTGCCGCTCCTGACGGCGGGTGGCGCTGTTGCCGCACGAGGCGCAGGGCTCGCGCGACGCTGTGAGACCGTTGATTCGATGCCTTGTTGTTGCTTCCTTCTTCGAAGCCCGACACGCCATTCAGACCCAGTGGTTGGCCATCGCGATCAGCCGAGCATCATCGGCTCGCCGATGGCGGCGTCGCGGACACTGCGCCACTGCGCGGTTCAATAACCTGACGTCCCCTGTCACGTTCTTGTCAGGTTCAATATCGTAGAGTGAAGGGTTGCCGTGTAGCGCACGCGAAGCATCTAGCGATGGTGCGCGAACCATCGACATTCAGCAACACTGGGAGCAGGTTCATACTTTGAGGGTGGCCATGATTGTGCCGGGCGGCGGCCACCAACAGCGTTGCCATCTGCCCTGGCACCGGCGACGAAGTTCGCGCCGGCGCCGTCAAGACGGAGAATCCGCTCCGGTCAGATGCGCGATTGCGTTCAGGCGAACGGCAATCCGGATGTGATCGGTGCCGGCGGCGCATCGAACAGGAAATCATCCTGATCTAGGAATACCTCCTGGCCGGAGCTTTGAAAGATCGTGATCGTCCCGCGCGCTGAGGTGAAGCGCGGCTCGAACGGGTCGTTGGTGATGGCGAGGTCGCCGAACTGAAGGCCACTGCCGCGCAGGTCGAAGAGATCCGATCCGTCCTGGAAGCCCGAGACGGTATCTCCGAAGAAGCTGCCTTCCTCGCTCCAGCGCCCGGTTCCAGTGTAGACGAAGAGGTCCTGCGCGTTGTCGAGGTCGAAGCCGAATTCGTCGCGCCCGGCGTCCATCTGGTCGTCGGCCGCACCGCTGATCAGCCGATCCGAGCCGCTTCCGCCGCTCATGCTCGAGCCGACCGCGCCGGCATGCAGCTCGTCGTTGCCGGTGTCGCCCTGCACGGTGTTGTCGAAGTTGTTGAAGGACGTGTCGCTGCCGAACAGGACGTCGTCGCCTTCGCCGCCCGACGCCGTGCCACCGCCGTCGCTCGTCGCCAGGGTCAGGCGGTCATTTCCCGCGTCGCCGAACAGATTGTCGAAGCCGCCCGGGCCGCCGTCGAGGACATCGTCGCCGGCGCCGCCATGGACCTCGTCATCGCCAGCAAGCGCGGTGACCTGGTCATTGCCGCCCGCAGCGAAGATCCGGTCGTCGCCCGGGGTGCCGGTGATCACATCATCGCCGTTCGTGCCTGCGATGATGAAATCGGTGCTGCTGGTGAAATCGCCGGTCGTGAAGTTCTGGAGCCCGGCGAACTCGACCATGAAGTCGTTGGCATCGAGCAGGCCGTCGTCATTGGTGTCGGCGACCAGGAAGGTATTGCCGGCGCGCTGGATATAGCCCAGCTGCGTCAGCTCATCGCCGCCGCCGGGCAGGGCGGCACCGATCCGCGGATTGGCGTTGATCTGGCCGACCCAGGCGAACTCGTCGCCAGAGAGCCGGATCTCATCGCCACCGGTCAGTCCGGCGCGCTGGAAGTCGAGGACGAAATCGCGCACCGAGAAGGTCGAATCGGGCTGGAAGGCGCCGGCGTTGAAGTTGATCTGGTCGTTGCCGCCGCCACTCTCGATCCGGTCGGCGCCTTCTTCGCCTTCCAACTCGTCGATGCCTGCGCCGCCACTCAGCTGATCATTGCCTTCGCCGCCGAACAGCTCGTCGTCGCCACCGTCCCCGGCCATGGTGTCGTTGCCGTCGAGGCCGAACAGATCGTCGTTGCCGGCGCCACCGGAGAGCGTGTCGTTGCCGGCGTCGCCATCGACGTTGTCGTTTCCGGCGCCTCCGGACACGGTGTCGTTGCCGTCGCCGCCTGCCAGCACGCTGTCATCGCCGGCGCCGCCGTCAATGGTGTCGTTGCCGGCGTCGCCTGTGAGAAAGTCGCGGCCTTCGCCGCCATTGATCACATCGGCTCCATTGCCGCCCTGGATGCGGTCGTTGCCGTCGCCGCCATTCAGTGTGTCGGCGCCGTTGCCGCCTTCGATGACATCATCGCCGGCACGGCCATTGATCGTGTCGTTGCCGCCCAGCCCGAGGATCGTGTCGTTCCCCTGGGTGCCGTTCAGCGTGTCCGCCCCGTTGGTGCCGGCAATGACGAAGCGCGTGCTGCCGAAATCCGACTGGACCAGGTTGAGCTGGCCATTGAGCCTGATCGTGAGATCGCCGGAATCATAGGTTCCGCTATCGTTGGTATCGGCCAAAACGAAGGTGTTCCCGCCGTTGAACGCGTAGGAAACGGCCGCCAGGCTGTCCCCGCCGGTGCCAAGGGCGCCGCCGAGCGAGGGCAGCGCAGCGAGTTGGCCACCGAAGGTGAGACGGACAGGGGCGCTGAACGAGACGAACTCCAGCGTGTCGCCGATCGTGTTGCCGGCCCCCTGGAAGTCGCTCACAATGTCGGTCAGAACGGCCGTCGAGGTTCCGGCGAATGGATCCCATTCGAACTGGTCGGCGCCGGCACCTCCTGTCAGCGTGTCGATGCCGGAAATTTCGAAGCCGGAATCGCCCGCCAGGACATCATTGCCGTTTCCGCCTTGCAGCAAATCGCCGCCGCCGCCGCCGCCAAGTTGATCGTCGCCATCGCCGCCCTCGAGCGTGTCAGTGCCGCCAAAGCCGAGGATGAAATCATTCCCCGCCAAGCCGCGGATTCTGTCATTGTCTTCGGTGCCAAACAGGCTGTCGTCACCGGGCGTGCCATCGATATCTGCCATGATCGTGCTCCGGATTTTGGAAATGCCCCCCGAAGCCCGTCGTTCTGCAGCGGCCGGATGCTAGTGCGGCTCTACGGCGCCAAAAATGAACGCCACTGAAGATGTGATCCAGCTCTCCGACGAAGGTTTCGCCAAAAATGTCAGAGTTGGGATCTTCGCGTATCTCTGTCATCGACACGCTGCGCCACTGCGCAGTTCACCAACCTGACGCACCTTGTCAGGTTTTTGTCAGGTTAGATGTCGTAACCAAAAGGGTTGCCGTACAGCGCCCGCGAAGCATCTCATGCAGGGCCGGTAATCCTGACGGAGCGGGAAGAGATCGAGACCTGGATGACGGTGCCATTCTAGACATCACGCGCAGGTCCAGTCTGCCGTCCTGCCCACCGTTCCACGGAGTGATTTATCGCAAGAAGGAGGACTGCAAGCGCGGTCGCGGTGAGCACGATCGGCCAGTCGCCACGTCCGGCCGCGCAGCCCAAGGCGGCCGTCACCCAAATGGCGGCAGCCGTTGTCAGTCCCTTCGGCGTTTGCTGCGCCTTCGAAAGCGTTATTACGCCCGCCCCCAAGAAGCCAATGCCCGTCAGTACGCCTTGTACCACCCTGCTGGCTGCATCGACCTGACCTTCGCCGGTGAAGATGGCGGCGGCTGTGGCGGTGCCCAATCCGACGAGACCAAACGTCCGAATGCCGGCGCTGTGTTGCTTGAGGGTGCGCTCCCAGCCGACGACGACTCCAGCTGCCATCCCAGCCAGAAGCCGCAAGATGAGATCGAGCTCGTCCCAGACCGTGATTTCCATCACCATCAAACGATTGGAGCGGTGATTTGGTTGCGTCCGCCCGTCCCGGATCTCAGCGTGACCTCGGTAGCTGCGTCCATTGCCAGTTCGCCTCCCAATGGGGCGCCATTCGGCCGCAATCCACCACAAGCCGACGCTTTCGTTGTCCAGCCGGCTTAGGTGCACCAGCCGCCTGCATGACATTCTGCATAACAGGACGGCTATCTAACCACGCGGCCTATAGCTATCTAACGATCATCGTCGATCCGCTCGGAACCCATCGTGCGCCGCGTCCTGCCGTCTCTGCCGTCGCTGACCATCTTTGAGGCCTCGGCGCGCCATTCGAGCTTCACCCGGGCAGCGGAGGAGCTGAATCTCTCACAGAGCGCTGTCAGCAAGCAGGTCCAATCGCTGGAAACCTTCCTGGGATTGCGCCTGTTCGAGCGAATCCGGCAGCGCATCGTTCTGACCGAGGCGGGGCAGCTCTATCTTGCCAGGGTGCGCGAGGCGCTCGAGATCATGGAATCGGCCACCATGGAAGCACTCGCCTTTCAGGGCGGGGGTGGAATTCTCAACATCGCCACGCTCCCCACCTTCGGCGCCCGCTGGCTTGCACCGCGAATCGGCCGCTTCCAGACACGTCACCCGCGTTTCGCCCTCAGCCTGAGCGTTCGGGCCTGGCCTTTCGATCTCGTCGAAGAGAACATCGATATGGCCGTCTATTTCGGCGAGAAGCCGTGGCCCGGCGGTCCGTCCGACCTGTTGATGCAGGAAGAGGTCATCCCCGTCTGCGCTCCGTCACTGCTGGCCCCGCAGGGCCCGGTGAGTGCCGTCGCAGACCTTGGCCGCCTCGCCTTGCTTCACCACCGCGCGCGGCCCCGCGCCTGGAAGGATTGGCTGCAACTGGCCGGCGGGGGCGAGGTCAACCCCTTCCACGGCGCTCGCTTCGAGCACTTCGAGATGATCATTCAGGCCGCGATCGGCGGCATGGGGATGGCGATCGTGCCACGCTTCATGATCGAGGCCGAGCTAGCCGATGGCAGATTGGTCGCGCCGTTCGCCCAGGCCATGACGAGCCCGGAATCATACTACCTCGTCTGCCCGGAACGGAAACGCCACCTGCCTGCGGTCCAGGCCTTTCGTGAGTGGGTGCTCGATGAAATGAGCCTGTTCCAACAGCGTCAGGCCGACGAGAACCGCTTGCGGCGAGACGGCTGAAACTTCATGCCTGCAAGGAATGAATTGACGCGGTCTTATCGTTAGGGCTGGCGCGGACGGCCAACCTACTATGTGACATTCGCAGCGCCGCTTACCGGATACCCAAAATCGGGGTCCGATCAGGCCGTAGCGCAATGGCATGGGAGCAGGTTCGGTGGGATTTCTCGGGACACGCGCCGCGACGCTGGCGTTAGCGCTTCTTTTGGCGGCACCGGCGGCGCAGGCGCAGGAGAGCGGCACGATTACGGCTCTGCGGACGAGTGATGCCGATCGTTACGATCCTCAGCGCACCACGACCCTGGCCGCAGCCGAGATCCTGTACATGGTCGGCGAAACGCTGGTCACGCTCGACCGCGACCTGAAGACCATTCGCCCCGGTCTGGCCGAGCGATGGGAGGTCAGCGCGGACGCCCGGACCTATACGTTCCATCTGCGCCGTGACGTGAGTTTCTGCGACGCCAAGCCCTTTACCGCCAAGGCCGTCGTCGGCACGGTCGAGCGCTGGCTCAATCCGGATTTTCCCGGCGTCAGCAAATGGAAGGCCGGCAAGGTCGAAAGCGTCAAGGCGATCGACGACTACACCGTGGAGTATCTCCTGAAGGAGCCGTACTCCGAACTGCTCTATCAGATGACGCAGTTCAACTTCGTCATCATCGATCCGGATCAGGCGGTGGCGCTGAAGGATAATTTCGGGATCTCCGCGTTCAACGGAACCGGGCCGTTCTGCTTCCAGTCGTGGAAGCCGCGAACGGAGACAGTGCTGACCCGCCACGAAGCCTACCGTTGGGGTCCTGCCTTCATGGCCAATGCAGGGCCGGCGGGATTTGCCCGGTTCGTCTGGAAGATCGTCCCCGAAGCGGCGACGCTCGTTGCCGCGCTGCAGACCGGCGAGGGGGATCTCTCCTACAATGTGCCTGCCTGGGCCATCAGCGAAGTTCAGGCCAATCCGAAAGTCCAGTTACTCCATCCAGCCGCGGCTTTTCGCACCCACTATGTCGGCATGAAAATCACGCGCCCGCATCTTGAGGACAAGCGCATCCGCGAGGCGATCAGCCTTGCCATCGACCAGGGCGCGATCGCCGATGCGATCTTCTTCGGCGAAGCCGAAGCGGCTGACTCCTACTTCTCGAAGGCGACCCTCGACTTCAATCCGAACATGAAGCTCGGCGCCTTCCGCTACGATCCCGCCCGGGCCAAAGCCCTTCTCGATGAGGCGGGTTGGCTGGCGGGGGCGAAGGGCGTCCGGATGAAGGACGGCAAGCCGCTGTCGTTGAATTTCTACGGCTTCACGGGAGACGCCAACCGGCAGATGGCCGAAGCCATCCAAGGCGATCTGCGCAAGATCGGTGTCGATCTCAAGGTCGAGCTTTATGACGCCACCATCGTATGGGGCAAGCTGCGGACGCAGGATTTCGACCTGTACCAGATGAACTACCCCTATCTCAGCGCTGGCGAAGCGATGAACCTCTACTTCCTCTCCACCAACATGCCGACGCCCAACCGGATGAACTGGAACGACCCGCAGACTGACCGCCTGATCGAGGAGGGCAACCGCGCGACCTCATCGGAAGGGCGCTACAGCGCCTTCGCCCAGGCCGGGGCGATCGTCCATGACGCCGTGCTCTGGAAGCCGCTGGTCAACGAGAAGCTGACCGTCGTGGCAAGGACCCGCCTCAAGCCGTTCAAGCCGCACGGCATCAGCGGGGCGGCGCTCTACAACGGGTTGGACCTCATGCCGGCGAAGTGACGGCGACGGAGCGAGCCGACAGCGCCATTCGGCGCGCCGGATATGGGGCAGACGACGGAGGGCGCCTGGACGCTCGCGGTGCCGTGCGTCCAGGGATGAAGTGACGTGACGCGACAGCTATTTTGGCGCTTGATAAGCGCGCTGCCGATCTTGTTTGGGGTGCTTTTGGCTGGTTTCCTGCTGTTGCAGGTCATTCCGACCGATCCGGCCACCATCATCGCCGGCCCCACCGGGACTGCCGCCGAGATTGATGCCATCAAGCGGCAGCTTGGCCTCGATGCTCCGATCCTGGTGCAATTCTGGCTCTATATCCTGCGGGTCGCCCAGGGCGACCTCGGGCGCTCGATCATCAACAACGCCCCGGTGGCGGAGGAACTCGCATCCGCACTCGGCCCGACCGTCGAGCTGATGTTCGCGAGCCTGATTTGGGCGGTGCCGCTGGGCATCCTGTTCGGCACTCTGGCAGCGACGCGGCGTGGAAAGGCGTTCGACCGCGCTGTCATGGCCCTGTCGGTGGCCGGCGTGTCCGTCCCGGCCTTCTGGGTCGGCCTGCTCCTGCTGCAGTATGCGGCCTATCGCTGGCAGTTGTTTCCGCTCCAGGGCCGCGGCGGGCCGCTCTGGACGCTGCGGGGCCTGCATCACATCGCGCTGCCGGCCCTGATGCTCGGCATCATCTTCATCGGCCCGGTCGCACGGATGACGCGGACCGCCGTGGTCGAGGTCCTGGGCGCCGACTTCATCCGTACGGCCCGTGCCAAGGGAGCCTCTGAGTTCCAGGTCGTCACGCGCCATGCGCTGCGAACGGCCCTGATTCCGGTGGTGACGCTGATCGGCCTCCAGATCGGTTCGCTCCTCGGCGGCGCGGTCATCGCCGAGACGATCTTCTCCTGGCCGGGTGTCGGCCGCCTCGCGGTTGGGGCCATCGTGTCGAGTGATTTCCCCATGGCGCAGGGCGCAATTCTCGTCATCGCCTGCGGCTTCATCGTCGTGAATCTGGTCGTCGATACGCTGTATGGCCTCCTCGACCCTCGCATCCGGAGTGGAGTGCGATGAGCGCCCAAGTTTCAGCAACGACCGGCGCCGCCGAGCGCCGGTCGCGACCGGGCCTGTTCCGACGCCTCGCCCGCGACCGCGTCGCCCTCTGTGCGCTCATCCTCCTGCTCGCCATCATCGCGGCGGCGATATTTGCCCCGTTGCTGACGCCATACGATCCCTATCACACCAATTTGCGGCTCCGGCTCCGACCGCCGGGCGGCGATCATCTCCTCGGAACGGATTCACAGGGCCGCGACCTGCTCACCCGCCTGCTCTATGGCACCCGGACCACTCTCTTCCTGGGGTTTGCCGGCGTCGCCATTGGTAGCGTGATCGGAGGCAGCATCGGCCTGCTGGCGGCGTTCTACCGCCGACTCGAGGGACCGCTGATGCGCGTCGTCGATGTCATGCTGTCGTTTCCAGCGATCCTGTTCGGTCTTGCGCTGGCGGCGATGCTCGGCATCGGGATGGACAGTCTCGTGATCGCGCTCGGCTTGTCGGCTTCGCCCCGGATTGCCCGCGTCACCCGTGCGGCTGCCGCCTCGGTGATGCAGGCGGAATACATGGAAGCCGGCCGGGTCATCGGACTGTCCGACGCGACGCTGATGCGCCGCTACCTCCTGCGCAATTGCGCGGCGTCGATCGTCGTCTACTGCACCCTGCAGTTCGGGGAGACGATCCTGCTGGCCGCCGCACTCGGCTTTCTCGGCCTCGGGCTGCAGCCGCCCACGGCCGAGCTGGGCAGCATCGCAGCCGAGGGGCGGAGCTTCATCTTCCTGGCGCCGCATGTTTCGACCGCGGCGAGCCTGCTGATCTTCGTGATCGTGCTGTCCTGTAACGTGTTGGGGGACGCCTTCCGCGACCTCACGGATCCGAAGCTGCGGCGATGACGACAGAAGCACCCCTGATCGAAGTCCGTGGCTTGCGCGTGTGCTTCAACACCTCTGCCGGCCAGGCGATGGCTGTCGATGCGGTGGACTTCGCCGTCGGCGCTGGCGAAACGCTGGCAATCGTCGGTGAGTCCGGCTCCGGCAAGAGCGTCATGTCGCTTTCGCTGTTGAGGCTGGTGCCGGAGCCGGGGGCCATCACGGCCGGCGAGATCCTGTTTCGTGGCGAGGATCTGCTTGCCAAATCTCCCGATGCGATGCGGCGCATTCGCGGCGGCCGTATCGGAATGATCTTCCAGGAGCCCAACACCTCGCTCAATCCGGTTCAGACGATTGGTGACCAGATCATCGAGGCCATCCAGTTGCACGAGCCGGCCAGCCGTGCCGCGGCGCATGCCAGGGCGCTCGAAGTGTTGCAGCTGACTGGCATCCCCTCGCCGGAAGCGCGGATCAAGGCCTATCC
>JAESFK010000655.1_pt1 | contig 15135 bp, 8 predicted proteins | sample 9269391 | NCBI WGS metagenome assembly JAESFK01 (sample SAMN14506231, study PRJNA617097) | algae metagenome | isolation source: Drouetiella hepatica UHER 2000/2452 and co-occurring heterotrophs from... | place: Slovakia: Slovak Paradise National Park, Hrabusice, Kosice Region | collected 2000-01-01
TCGTTGCCCAGCCCGCCCGCCATGGTGTCGGCACCGGCGCCGCCGTCGAGCACATTGTTGCCGGCGTTGCCCGTCAGGACGTTGGCCAGCCCGTTGCCGGTACCGCCTGTATTGCCCGCCCCGGTCAATGTCAGCCGTTCGAGTTCCACGCCAAGAACCAAGGTGACCGACGAGAGCACGGTGTCGGTGCCGCCGCCGGCCAGTTCGGTCACCGCATCGCCGACATTGTCGACGACATAGGTGTCATCTCCTGCGCCGCCGGCCATCGCGTCGGCGCCGGCGCCGCCGTCCAGGACATTCTTCCCGGCGTTGCCGAACAGCGCGTTGTTCAGGGCGTTGCCGGTGCCGTTGAGATCGGCGGAGCCCATCAACCTGAGTTGCTCGAGGTTGGCGCCCAGCGTCCAGCCGAGCCAGGCGTTGACCGTATCCGTTCCTTCGCCCACGCCTTCCGTGACGAGATCGCCGACGGAGTCGACGACATAGGTATCGTCCCCCAGGCCACCCGCCATCGCGTCCGCGCCGGCGGCACCATCGAGCAGGTTGTTGCCGATGTTGCCGGTCAGGATGTTGTTCGAGCCATTGCCGGTCCCGTTGATCGAGTTTGTACCGGTCAGGATCAGATTTTCGACATTGTCGCCGAGCGTCCAGGTGGAGGCAGACGACCGGACCAGGTCAATCCCGCCGCCGACAACCTCGATCACCTGGTCGCCGACATTGTCGACGATATATGTATCGTCGCCCAACCCTCCCGCCATCGTATCGGCGCCGGCACGGCCGTCTATGACATCGTCCAAGGGGGTCGCCAGCGGCTGCCCGGCCACGGTGACCGTCGTCGAAATGATGTCGTTGCCGGACGTTCCGACGATGGACACCCCAGCGACCAGTTCGACATGGACTTCAGCGTTGCCGAGCACCCAGCGATCGAACGTTCCGTCGGCATTGGCGAACGATCCTGCCATCGTCCAGGTCGGCTCGACGAACTGGACCGTGTCGCCGAAGTCGCGTTCGACGACGAGGACGTGCTTGCCACCCGCCACCGAGCCGATGCCGCCCAGCACGGCGAGCTGGCTGACGATGAGCGTGTTGTTGCCGGTACCGGTCAGGTCGATCCGTTCTATCCCCTCCAGCTTCGCCGCGATCAGCGGATTGGCGAGATCGAGCGACAGGCCGGCACCGCTCAGGACCAGCGTGTCGGTGCCCGTGCCGCCGTCGACCAGTTGGAACGCCAGATCCTTGACGGTCATGCGATCGTTGCCCGCGCCGGCATGGAACACGTCGCCGCCACCGCCACCGGTCAGAACGTCGTTGCCGCGCCCGCCGAGCAGGATTTCCGCGGCCGCCGTGCCGATCGTCGTCACCGGCGTGGTCGAGCCGCCGAGCGTACCGCCAAACACCACGTAGCTCGCACCGTTCCCACCGAGGGTCCAGTCGGCACCGATGATCAGATCGTCGTAGCCATCGCCGTTCACGTCTCCCGCGGACGAGATGGAAGCGCCGCTAGCGCCACCCACGACCGCTCCGGTGATCCTGAGGCCCCTGTCGCCGTTCAGTGCCGAGAGGTCGAGGGAGGCGGCAAAGCCCGATGCTCCACCGAACATCACATAGGTCGCACCGGCCATGGTCCCGTTCGTGTCATCGGCCGAGTTGGCCACGATCAGGTCCACGAAGCCGTCGCCATTGAAGTCACCGGCTGACGCGACGGAGGCGCCGCGGCCGTTCAGGCGGAAGCCGTTGGTGCCGTTCAGGGCAGAGAGGTCGATGTCTCCCGAGAAGCCAGACGCCTTGCCGAACACCACGAAGCTCGCTCCGGCGTCTATATAAATATCCGGGGCGCCGACGATCAGGTCGGCGAAGCCGTCGCCATTCAAGTCACCGGCGGAAGCCACCGAAAAGCCGACCCGGTCGCTCTCGGACAAGCCGCTCAGCTTGAACCCATTGCTGCCATTGAGCGCGGCGAGTTCCAGGCTTGAGGAAATGCCGGAAGCCCGGCCGAACACCACGTAGGCCGTGCCCGACGAAGGGCCATGCGGATCGGCATCCGGCGCGCCGACGATGACGTCGTCGTAGCCGTCCCCGTTGACGTCGCCGGCCGAGGCGACGGAAAACCCGGCGCTGTCGTCGTATGCCGCGCCGGCAAGCTCGAGACCGGTATTGGCGTTCAGCGCGGAGAGGTCGATGGTGGCCGTGAAGCCCGATGCCTTGCCATAGACGATATAGGTTGCCGAGGCTTCCATGGCGCCGACGATCACGTCATCGAAGCCATCTCCGTTGAAATCGCCGGCCGACGCGACCGACCAGCCGCTCCTGTCCTGGGCCTCCGCGCCGATCAGCCTGAAGCCGTTGCTGCCGTTCAGCGTCGAGAGGTTGAAGTTCGCACCGAAGCCCGCTGCCTTGCCGAACACGACATAGCTGGCGCCCGAATAGGCGCCGGTGGGATCGGCGTCGGGACCGCCGATGATCAGGTCGGCGAAGCCGTCGCCGTTGACGTCGCCGGCCGAAGCGACCGAGCTGCCGCTGCGATCGCGTTCGGCCACGCCGCTCAACTTGAAGCCGTCAATGCCATTCAGCGCAGGGAGGTCGATGTTCGCGGCAAAGCCCGAGGCCTTGCCGAACACCACATAGCTCGCGCCGGTGGCATAAGTCCCAGTATTGGGACCTGTCGAGCCGACGATCACATCGTCGAAGCCGTCGCCGTTGATGTCTCCGGCCGAGGCGGCCGAGCAACCGATCGAGATATCCGTCAACCCGCCGCTCAGCTTGAAGCCGTTGCTCCCGTCGAGACTGGAAAGAACGGTGACAGCCGACGAGTGCGGCATCTGGACGGACAGGCCCTGCTTGACGTGGACCTGGGCGTTGCCGAACTCCCAGCGGTCGAATGTTCCCTCGGGGTAGGCGAGCGATCCGGTCTTCGTCCAGTTCGACTCCAGGAAGTGCAGCTGGTCGCCGGCGTTGCCTTCGACCACGAGGACGTACTTGCTGCCGACAGCCTCCCCGATCCCGCCCAGAACGCTCGCCTGGTTCACGACGAGCACGTTGTTGCCGGTGCCGGCGATGTCTACGCGCTCTATGCTCGTGAGCCGGGACGCGATGGACCGGCTGGCGATGTCCAGCACCTGGCCTGCGCCACCAAGGGCCAGCGTATCGGTCCCTGTGCCGCCATCGGCCATGTAGTTTACGAAGTTGGTGAGAACCAGCCGGTCGTTGCCGCCGAGGCCGTAGAGGAAATCGGTGTATCCATCGCGTTCGTTGCCGCCGCTCTCGAGGATATTGTCGCCCGCGTTGCCGGTTATGACGTTCCCCGAGCTGTTCCCCTTGCCGTTGATCGAGCCGGTCCCCTGCAGGGTCAGGTTCTCGATATTCGCACTTAGCGTGTAGTTGGATGCCGTCGAGTAGACTGTATCGGTCTCGAATCCGTATTCGTAAGGGACACCAGTGGGCAGTTCCACGACGACATCGCCGGCATCGTCGACGTAATAGGTGTCGTCCCCTTCGCCGCCGATCATGATGTCGGCGCCGGCGCCGCCATCCAGCGAGTCCCAGCCCTTCCCGCCTTCGAGACGATTGCTGGCCGCGTTCCCGATCAGCGTGTCATTGTTGTCGGATCCGATCGCGTTCTCGATGACGACGCCGCGCGCGATCGTGAAACCGCCTTCAATCGCCACGCTGAAATAGTCCGTGCCGTAGGAGAGCCAACCGCCTCCACTCATGCCCTCCATCGCCGGGCGCAGATCGATCGTCACGAAGCCGGTCGAGCCCTCCCCCGAGATCGTGTCGATACCGCCGGTATCCCAGATCGACTTCCAGTAGGTGCCGATGTCGTCGCCTGTCGGCAGCCTGTACACGGTGTTGCCCGCGGCATATCTCGTGTTGGCGCCGTAGATGGCCTGAATGGCGGCTATATCGAGCGCCATCGGGCCGTACTGCAGCCCGTACGCTTCGGACGTGCTGCCATCCGTGCCGAAGTTGTAGCTCATCGTGGTATAGACGCCTTGATTCAGGCCGCCATCGCCGGTGTCGTAGGGGTCCCAAAAATCGACGCCCGGAAACAGCGTGCCATCCTCTCCCGCGCCGCCATCGTGCGGATGGGCCAGTCCCAGCAAATGGCCGATCTCGTGGACCATCGTGACCAGCCCCAGGCCACCGTCGTCCAGCGCTCCGTGCATGGACGAGTCTTCTGCATTGAACAGGACGTCACGCGTCTCCGAGGCCGGGTCTTCGTAGTAATCCTCAAAACCCGGGAGATCGCTCCAGCCGAGCGCACCGTCCGCCTGGCCCTCGGTGCCCCACCAGAACTTTACGTCGGCATCGGCGGCCCCCTTCACCTCGACGAAATCGATGTTGGCGACGCTCTCCCAGAGCGACAGGGCTTCCCGCAGTCCGGCGAGGGCCAGCGACGTCCAGCGATAGGAGTTCTGGCCGTCCATCGTGCCCTGGAAGGCCGTCCACTGGATGGTGACGGGACCGCCGTCGCTGTCTTTCCAGGCGCCGCCGCCAACCAGACTGTCGATCCACGGATCGGCATAGTCCGTGGGCGTTCCGTCGATGTTGATGATCGTGGCTGTGCCGGGCATGGGTATGTCCTACGCGACGGAAGCGAAGCGGGAAGGGGTGGGGTCGAGGACCGGGGTGATGGCGAGACGGCGGATGGCGAACGTCACACGGCGGTTCAGCCGGTTGCCCAGCGCGCCGCCGAAAGTCGCCTGCCCTTTGCACGCCCGAAACACCACACTGCCCCCAAGGCCGGACAGGCTCTGCCAGAGCCCGCGATTCCGGCATTGCGTCGGCAGCGAACTGCTCCCCAACAGCGTGCCGACGTTCGACACATATCGCGGTGTAGATTTTACTGCAATCTGAGAGTGCATTGAGGATCGCGTTTCGCACATGGCGAAAGTAGCGGCGTGATGTGCAGGGATGCACATTGACAGGACTTTGTCCGCGGTCACGTTCGCACGATGCATGCGGGGAGAGCATCATGACGACCACCGTCTATTTCGCCACCAACCGGATCGCCAACCATCCGGCCGACCGGCCGGAGAACTACACGTTCTTCATGACGGCGCCCGACAATCCGCTGCAGGTCACCTACGGCACGGCCTTCGTCGACAGCGCCGGGCTGACCGCCGACACGGTGGGCGCCATCCGCTCGCTGCACGATCTGCAGAAGGGCGGCTTCAGCCAGACGGCGTTCGACGACCTGGCCGAGGGCGGGCGCAACATCCTCGTCTTCATCCACGGCTTCGCCAACAGCTTCGAGAACGCGCTGACCCGCGCGGCCTTCAACCGCGAATGGCTCGCCGCCTCGGGCGTGAGCGAGGCGGACACGACGGTCGTCACCTTCAGCTGGCCCTCGCGCGGCCAGCTCCTGACCATCCCCTTCCCGACCCTGCCCTACCGCTCGGACCAGCGGATGGCCGGCGGCTCGGGCCTGCCGCTGATGCGCTTCTTCGCCAACCTGCTGCCCATCCTCGAGAAGGCACGCGCGAACGGCCGGCGGACCTTCCTGCTGACCCACAGCATGGGGAACCTTGCATTGCAGGGGGCGGTGCAGGCCTGGTTCGAGGGCGGCAACGGCGATGCCGGGATGTTCGACCACATCTTCCTGGCCGCGCCCGACATCGTCGACGACGCCTTCGACCAGGCGGTGACCAACAGCCTCGCGCCGCTCTGCCGGCTCGGCGGGCGCATCACGATCCTCCACAACCGGCGCGACCAGGTGCTCGACAAGCTCAGCGAGACGCTGAACTTCAGCCATCGCCTCGGCCAGGACGGGCCGCGCGGCGGCGACGACGCCACCCTGTTCCCGCCCGCCATCTACCGCAGGGTCGATTGCAGCGGCTTCACCGACTACGACACCGGCTTCTCCGGCTCGCACCAGTATTACCGCCGCTCCGACAGCGTCCGCGCCGAGATCGCGGCGCTGATGGGGGCTTAGGACACTTCCCCCTCATCCTGAGGAGCCGTGCGAAGCACGGCGTCTCGAAGGATGGGCAACAGACGGGGTGCGCGTGCCCACCCTTCGAGACGCGACCCTTCGGGCCGCTCCTCAGGGTGCGGTCTGTTTTTGTGGCAGGCACACGGTTTCGACACACCCCGCCGTCATCATGCGAAGTCACTAGCCCCGAGGAGACACGCCATGACCGCGCCGCGCCCGTACCGCACCCATATCGGCAACCACAAGCTCCAGCCCGAGACGCTGATGCTGAGCTACGGCTACGACCCGGCGCTGTCGGAGGGCGCGGTGAAGCCGCCGGTGTTCCTGACCTCGACCTTCGTGTTCGGCTCGGCCGAGGAAGGCCGCGACTTCTTCGACTATGCCTCGGGCCGCAAGACACCGCCGGCCGGCAGTGCCGCCGGCCTCGTCTATTCGCGCTTCAACCATCCCAACAGCGAGATCGTCGAGGACCGGCTGGCGGTCTACGAGGGCGCCGAGACCTGCGCGCTGTTCTCCTCCGGCATGTCGGCGATCTCCACGACCCTGCTGGCCTTCGCACGTCCCGGCGACGTGGTGCTGCACTCCCAGCCGCTCTACGGCGGCACGGAAACCCTGCTGGCCAAGACCCTGTCGGGCTTCGGCATCGGCGCGGTGGGCTTCATCGACGGCGTCAACGAGGACGCGGTCCGCGCCGCCATGGCCGAGGCCCGCAAGCTGGCGGAGCGTCAAGGCGGCCGCGTCGCCGTCATCATGATCGAGACGCCGGCCAACCCGACCAACACGCTGGTCGACGTGGCGCTGCTGCGCCGTCTCGCCGACGAGATCGGCGCCGCCCAGCCCGGCGGCCCGCCGGTGCTGGCCTGCGACAACACCCTGCTGGGGCCGGTCTTCCAGCGCCCGCTCGACCACGGCGCCGACGTCTCGGTCTATTCGCTCACCAAATATGTCGGCGGCCATTCCGACCTGATCGCCGGCGCGGCGATGGGCCGGAAGGACATCATGGCCCCGATCCGCGCCCTGCGCGGCAGCTTCGGCACCCAGCTCGACCCGCATTCCTGCTGGATGCTGGGCCGCTCGCTGGAGACGCTGGGGCTGCGGATGGAGCGCGCCAACTCCAACGCCCGCCTGGTCGCCGACTGGCTGGCCGCGCATCCCAACGTGGCGAAGCTCCACTATCTCGGCCTGCTGCCGGCCGGTTCGCCCGAGAAGGCGCTCTACGACCGCCAGTGCACCGGCGCCGGCTCGACCTTCTCCTTCGACATCAAGGGCGGCGAGAAGGAAGCCTTCGCCTTCCTGAACGCGCTCAAGATCTTCAAGCTCGCCGTCAGCCTCGGCGGCACGGAATCCCTGGCCAGCCACCCCGCCGCGATGACTCATTCGGGTGTGCCGCTGGAAGTCCGCGACCGCATCGGCGTTCTGGACACGACGATCCGGCTGTCGGTGGGGATTGAGCATCCGGACGATCTGATCGCGGATCTCACGCAGGCGTTGGCGGTCGTGGGGTAGCCAACCAATAGGGCCCAAGCCCCCACTCGACATGCGTTATATTCTCTCTATACATTCGATACCCGGTTGCAGCGCAATGCGAAAGAAATTCGGGCCGTCCAGCTGACGAAGCAGGGCACCGACTCGCCGAGCTGCCACATGCTGCGGGAAACGGTGTTCGGGGGACCCCATGAAACATCTGGCATTCACGGTCATCGGCCTGTCGATTCTGTGCGTCGCGTGCTCGTCGTCTCCGATGCAGCGGTCGGCGCCACTTCAGTTGGACTATCTCACTGCAAATCCAATCACAAAAAGGGGCGTGACAGGCATGCCCTATTTCTTGCCCGATACCGTCGTGCCGGTGACGATCTCGGGTGACTTCGTCGTCCTCCCCGAACGCAAAGACAAGAAGCCGCTGTCCGGAGCCGACTACGAGTATGTCCTGACGGTTGCCGTTGGAACAACCAAACAGGTTGCCGATCCGGATGCAGCCCTGATGCTGGAGTACCAGCCCGAGGCAGGGAGCAGCGACACGTTTAAGCTTGCGGTGGGCGCAAATGGTCTGCTGAGTTCTGTGAGCTCGACTTCGAAGGACGAGAGCGCTGCCATCATCATAAAGCTCGCCGAGTTGGCGAAGGAGGGGCTCCGCGCAGCGACCGCCCTGTCGGGTGGGGCCAGCAGATTCAACTTGGAACTAGTGCAATCGGATGATCCGGAAGATAGACGCCGCCAAGCATGCGCCAACACACTGAAAAAGATGTCGGTGACAACCGAGGTCAACCTGAGTGACGTATTGCGAACGGCGAATCCCCATACAACGGCGAACCTAGAGGTTGATGCCTTCAATAAGAAGGTCGTGCAGATGATGCAGCTGGTCCCAAGCGTCACGCCGCAACTGGTGCAAGCGATGACCCTCAACAACAAAGCGCGCGGCGGCTTGCCTGGCACCGTCTCCGAGAAACCCGTATTCGTCTATCCGAAGGCTACCGATTATTTTGGTATCGTTTTCCGACTGATGGTGCCGAGAACCTTCAGCCTCGATCTCAGCACCACCAACGCCTCGTTCGGGAACGGCTGCTTCCTGCGAAGCGAAGCGGCTTCGATTGGCGATACCACGTTCATGGTCGCCGACCCGCTCAAGACCTTTGTCGTCGACAACAGCCGCACCGCTTTCGTGACCAAGAAAGTCAATCTCACCGTCAGCGACGGCGTCCTGCTGGGCATCGACGTAGACAAGCCCAGCGAGTTGTTGGCAGCAATTACACTGCCCGTCGAGGTGCTGAAGGTGATTGCCTCCATCCCAGCCGAGCTGCTGACCATCAAGGTCAAGCAGATATCGGACGAGAAGAACCTCTCTGCTGCTCAGGTCGAGATGCTGAAATTGCAGATTGAGATGATCAAGCAAAGACAGGCACTAATCGATGCCCAGAATGGCACCACGAAATAGCAGAGCAGCCTGACAGCGAATTCTCATCGGAAAGGGCCGGAACTGGCGAACGGGCTGGCCGTGCGGACCAACTAATCGCTACCGCACCGGCAAGCCACGCCCTGTCGCGCCCTGCGCCTCTCACTCCCTCGTTCGGGATTGGCAGGGCGAGGCCGCAATGCTTGCAAATTGACGACGTCGAAGTCGTGCACGAGGACGCGCAGGACGGACATTCGAAGCGCACTTTGTTGGGCCGGAAGATGGCCTGCAGCAGGCGTAGTGACAGGCCGATGCCAACCACCACGACGATGATGGCGAGCAGCCGGCGCCTGACGGTCACCTTTGAGCCGCCCCCTCCCGCGTCTTCCACAACGACCAGGCGATGCCGGCGGCGATCAGGCCGAAGGTGACGGCGAGGCTGGCGACGGGCGGGAACTTTCCTTCGTCCAGGAGGAAGTCCGAGACGAAGATCTTGGAGCCGATGAACACCAGCACCGCGGCCAGCGCGTGCTTCAGGTAGTGGAAGCGGTCGATCATGGCCGACAGCGCGAAGTAGAGCGCGCGCAGGCCCAGCACCGCCATGATGTTGGAGGTGTAGACCACGAACGTGTCGGTGGTGATGGCGAAGATCGCCGGCACTGAGTCCACGGCGAACACCAGGTCCGCGAGGTTGATCACCACCAGGGCGAGGAACAGCGGCGTCGCGGCCAGCATCATGCGGCCGGTGCGTTCGTCGGGCGTGGAAACGAAGAAGCGGTCGCCGTGCAGGTCCTTGGTCACGCGCATGCGGCTGGATATCCAGCGGATGGCCGCGTTGTTGGCGAGGTCCGGCTCCTGGTCGTTCGTGAAGAACATCTTGATGCCGGTGACGATCAGGAAGGCGGCGAACAGGTAGAGTACCCAGTAGGCTTCGCTGACCAGCGCCGCGCCGGCCGCGATCATGAGGCCGCGCAGCACGATCACGCCGATGATGCCCCACAGCAGCGCGCGGTACTGGTACTTGGCCGGGATGGCGAAGAAGGTGAAGATCAGGCTGATGACGAAGATGTTGTCGATCGACAGCGCCTTCTCGATGAAGAAGCCGGTGAAGTACTGCATGCCGAGCTCGCCGCCCTTCTCGACCCAGACCCAGGCGCCGAAGGCCAGCGCGATCGAGATGTAGAAGGCCGAGAGCTTCAGCGATTCGCCGATGCCCATCACCCGATCCTCCTTGTGCAGGAGGCCGAGGTCGAAGGCGGTCAGCGCCGCCACCAGCGTCACGAACGCGAGCCAGAACCAGACCGGCGTGCCGAGAAAGGGCTGGACCAGAAGCTCGGTCATACCGGGGTCCAATGGAGCTGGCGGCGCATGTTCGTTCGTCCTCTGCGGGTGAGAGGGCGAAGATGGGCAGCGGCGGTCGATTGCAGAAATAGAAAGAATGGGCCAGAGTTGATAGTCATGGACTATCACCCCTCATGAGCACCCCATGACCACCCTGCGCCAGCTCTCCTATCTGGTGGCGCTGGCCGATTCCCGGAACTTCCGGCGGGCCGCCGACGCCGTGCACGTCGCCCAGCCCACGCTCAGCCAGCAGGTGCGGGCGCTGGAGGCGCGGCTGGGCGTGACCCTGGTCGAGCGCAGCGAGAGCCCGGTCCAGCTCACGCCGATCGGCCGGGACCTGGTGACGCGCGCCCGCCGCATCCTGCTCGACGTGAAGGATGCCGAGGAGATGGTGCGGCGCTCGCGGGCCGGCATCGCGGGCACCATCCGCTTCGGCGTCACGCCGACGCTGGGCCCCTACCTGATGCCGCGGATCGTGGCCTCCCTGCACCGGCGCTTTCCCGACCTGCGGCTCTACATCCGCGAGGGCATTCCCGACGAGCAGGCGCGCGAGCTGGCGCGCGGCGAGCTCGACATGGTGCTGTCGCCCCTGCCCGTCTCCGGCAGCGACCTGCATATCGAGCCGCTGTTCCGCGAGCCGCTGCACATCGTCTGCCCGCCCGAGCATCCGCTGGGCCGCTCGGCCAAAGTGCGGCGCGGCGACCTGGCGGGCATCGGCTTCCTCAGCCTCGATCGCCGCCACCATGCCCACCGCCAGGCCCGCGAGATCTGCGAGGACCTCAAGGCCACGCTGCTCGAGGATTATGAGGGCACCAGCCTCGACAGCCTGCGCCAGATGTGCGGCTCGGGGCTGGGTTTCGCCATCCTGCCGGAACTCTATCTGCGGTCTGAAGTGGGCGGCGCCGACATGGTCACCCGCTTGCCCATGGCCGGCTGGAGCGCCAGCCGCTCCGTCGCCGCGGTGTGGCGCGACGGCTCGGCCTATGCCGACAGCTACGCCACCATCGCCGAAACGATCGCGGTGGAGGCGCGGACCATCCTCGCGGGGCCGGCGCTGTAGGACGTCACCGCGATTTCACCCGTCGTCTCGACCGGAGCGCGCTCAGCTCAACTCGTCGTCCTGAGCGAAGCCGCCCGCAGGGCGGCGCAGTCGAAGGACCTCTCTTCCGGCGCACGTTCGGTCGAAGCAAAGAGAGGTCCTTCGACTGCGCGCCTTCGGCGCTTCGCTCAGGACGACGGGTGCTTCGCCCTAAATCCCCTCGTTCGGGATCTGCAGGACGATGCCGCAATGCTTGCAGTGCACCGCGTCGATGTCGTGCACCAGCAGAGCGCAGGACGGGCATTCGAAGCGGATCTTGTTGGGCCGGAAGATGGCCTGCAGCAGGCGCAGGAACAGCCCGACGCCGACCACCATGATGATCACGGCGAGCAGCCGGCCGCCCGGCGTCTTCAGGGTGATGTCGCCGAAGCCCGTGGTCGTGAGCGTCGTGATGGTGAAGTAGAGCGCGTCGATGTAGTTGGCGATCTGCGGGTTGATGTTGTGCTGGGTGACATAGACCACCGACGTCACGATGAAGATGAAGACGCCGAGATTGACCGTGCGCTGGATGACGTCCTCATACAGGCGGAACCACTTCGAGTCGTGCCGCAGGTCGCGCAGCAGGTGGTAGGAGCGCAGCAGGCGCAGCGCCCGGGCGATGCGCAGGAAGGCCAGGTTCTCGATGAAGACCGGCAGCAGCAGCGACAGGATCACGATCAGGTCCGCCGCCGAGGAGACGGTGAACAGATGGCGCAGCGGCCGGCGCTCCACCCACAGCCGCACCCCGAACTCGACCGACAGCAGGATTCCGATGACGAGATCGAGGGCGATCATCCATGGCTGATGCCCGCCGAACGGCGAGATGAGGAACACCGCGATGGTGGTGAGGTCGAAGCCGACCAGCCCGTAGCGGAACCTTCGCGCTTCCGGACCGTCGCCGAAATAGAGGTCCTGGAACTTTTCGCGCAGTCGCATCATTGCCATGCCTACAGATAGCATGGCCCTGGATTCCTGGCACTGAGAGAGCGGTGCGCGCCCTACTCCGCGGCGCGGGCGAGCGGCATCGCCAGCGTCGGCCGGGCGGTGCTGAAGCGGCGCAGCACCTGGCCGGGCAGCTTGACCTTCACATAGTCCTCGCCGTCGAACACCTGGACGCCGTTGACCCACACGCCCTTGAGGCCGGGCGCGCTGCGGATCAGGCGGTTGGCGCCGGCGGGAAGGTCGGCCACGCGGCGGGTCCGGCTGACATGGATGGTCGCGGGATCGAACAGCATGAGATCGGCCCAGGCGCCGACCTCGAGGCGGCCGCGGTCGACGATGCCGTAGATGTCGGCCGGGTCGCCGGTCAGCTTGCGGATGGCGTGCGGCAGGCTGAAGCGGCCGAGCTCGCGCACCCAGCGGCCCAGCAGGTGCATGGCGTAGCCGGCGTCGCAGAACAGGGTGAGATGCGCGCCGGCGTCGGACAGGCTGATCAGGTTGCCGTCGTCGGCGATCAGGTCGCCCACGCGCTTCTCGTCGACGTTCAGCAGCCGCACGATGAAGGTCGTCTCGAGGTCGTCGGCCAGGCCGATGTCGAGCAGCGCGTCCACCGGATCGACGCCGCGCTCGCGGGCGATCTCCTCGATGTTGCGGCCTTCCAGGGCAGGCTGGGTCGGCGACACCGCCACTTCCATCAGGTGCCAGGTGCCGTTGAAGATGCGGCCGCCCTCCACCGGTGTGGCCAGCGACGTCTTGAACGCCGCGCGGAAGGCGGGATCGACGAACAGCGCGCGATGGTGCGCGGCGTCGCCCGACTTGGGCCACGGCGCGATGGTCTGCAGCATGTAGGCGTTGAGCAGGCCGAAATTCATGTTGAGCGGCTGGCACGAGGCCTGGGCATAGACCGCGTGGCCGCGGCCGCGGGCCTCGGCGCAGGCGCTGGAGATCGCCGGCGCATGTTCGGGCTTCGTCGGATAGTCGAGCAGCGGGCAATAGATCACCGGCCGGCCGGACAGCTTCGCCAGTTCCTCCATGAACGGGATCGTCGAGCGCTGGCCGCAGGTCGCCATGGTGACGCCATGGCCGTGCCGCGCCATCACCCGCGCCAGCGCACGGAATTCGTCGTCGCTTGCCAGGCGCGACGGCACCGGAATGCCGCCATAGCCGTTGTGGTTCTCGAAGGTCGAAGAGCCCAGGCCGATCGCCCCCGCCGCCAGAGCCTCGTCGAACAGCGCCGACATCTTCGCGAGTTCCTCTGCCGTCGCCTCGCGCTCGGAGCCGGCGTCGCCCATCACGACGGTGCGCAGCGCCGAATGCGAGCAGAAGGACGCGACGTTGGGCGTGACGCCGCGGCGGGCGATGAAGTCGAGGTAGCTGGAGAAATCGTCGAACTGCCAGTCGACACCCTCGCGCAGCGCCTCCAGCGACATCGCTTCGACCTCGGAGAGGTTCTTCAGCAGCGTGTCGCGCGTGGCCGGCGTCGCCGGTGCGATGCCGAAGCCGCAATTGCCGATCACCACCGTCGTGACGCCCAGCGCCGGCGACGGCGACGCCGTCGAGTCCCAGGTGAGCTGGGCGTCGTAATGGGTGTGGACGTCGATCACGCCGGGCGCCAGCACCAGCCCGGCCGCGTCCACGGTCTCGCGCGCCGGCCCGAGATCGTGGCCGATGGCGGCGATGCGGCCGTCCTTCACCGCGAGGTCGGCCCGGCGCAGCGGGTTGCCGAGACCGTCGGCGATGGCGGCATTCGTGACGATCAGATCGAACATGCAATCCTCCCGGATGGTTCGGCACTTTGGTGCGCTTGTGCCCGCATTCTCTGCGAGAAAGCGGCGCGCTTGTACCGTTCTGCTTGGACGAATTTCGCGGCGTGGACGAAATGCGCGGAACCGATCCGATGCTATACGTTAGACGCAGGGCCGGCGGTCCGTCACCAAACCGACCGCGAGACGGGGCTACAAGGGACGGATGGCAGCAATGGACAGCCTGGAACCGACGGAACTGTTCTGGCGCCGCGAGAAAGCGACGCGGGCCGGGCTGATCGTCGATGCGAATGCCTATTTCGAGGTCGGCCGCAAGGCGATGCTGAAGGCGCGCAAGCGCATCATGCTGATCGGCTGGGACTTCGACGCCCGCATCGAGCTTTCCGACGAGCGGCTGCCGGGCGAGCCGCACACCCTGGGCGAATTCGTGCTGTGGCTGGTGAAGCGCAATCCCGAGCTCGAGGTCTTCCTGCTGCGCTGGAACATGGGCGCGGTGCGGACCCTGTTCCGCGGCACCACGATCTTCACCCTGATGCGCTGGATGGCGCACCGGCGCATCCACACGCGGCTCGACAGTGCCGTGACGCTGGGCGCCTCGCACCACCACAAGATCGTCGTGATCGACGATTGCGTGGCCTTCTGCGGCGGCATCGACATGACCAGCAACCGCTGGGACACGCCGGACCATCGCGACGACGATCCGCGCCGCGTCGGCCCGGACGGTAGCCCCTATGCGCCATGGCACGATGCGACGACGATCCTCGAAGGCCCGGTGGCGGCAGCGCTGGGCGAACTGTCGCGGCATCGCTGGCGGATCGCCGGCGGCGCCGAACTCGCGCCGGTCGAGGACTGTGGCGATTGCTGGCCCGACGGGCTCGACGCGGGGTTCCGCGACATCTCCGTTGCGATCTGCCGCTCGCGACCGGAGGGCGACGGCGAAGAAGCGGTGCGTGAGATCGAGGCGACGTACCTCGCGCTGATCGCCCGGGCGCGGCGCTACATCTACGCCGAGAGCCAGTATTTCGCGTCGCGCCGCATCGCCGAGGCGATCGCCCACCGGCTGGAGGAGCCGGACGGACCGGAAATCGTCCTGATCAATCCGTTCAAGTCGCAGGGCTGGCTGGAGCCGGTCGCCATGGATACGGCCCGCGCCCGACTTTACGAGGCGCTGCACCATCTCGACCGGCACGGG
>JAESFK010000656.1_pt1 | contig 15105 bp, 17 predicted proteins | sample 9269391 | NCBI WGS metagenome assembly JAESFK01 (sample SAMN14506231, study PRJNA617097) | algae metagenome | isolation source: Drouetiella hepatica UHER 2000/2452 and co-occurring heterotrophs from... | place: Slovakia: Slovak Paradise National Park, Hrabusice, Kosice Region | collected 2000-01-01
GACCTGCATGCCGGGGATGCGGAAACTTTCGCCGCGGCGATACAGCTGATCCTCGGCCGACGAACGATTTACCGACGTGCCCATCGCATATTGGTTATTCTCGATCACAAAGATGATCGGCAGCTTCCACAGCTCGGCCATGTTGAAGCTTTCGTACACCTGCCCCTGGTTCGACGCGCCGTCACCGAAATAGGACATCGCAACCCCGCCGTCGTTGCGGTACTTGTGCGCAAAGGCGAGACCGGTGCCGAGCGACACCTGCGCGCCGACGATGCCGTGGCCGCCGTAGAATTTATGCTCGACGCTGAACATGTGCATCGAACCGCCCTTGCCGCGCGAGATACCCGCAGCGCGGCCGGTCAGTTCGGCCATGATGACTTTGGGGTCGATCCCGTAGGCGAGCATATGGCCATGGTCGCGGTAGCCGGTGATGACGCTGTCCTTGTCGCCGTCGAGCGCCGATTGCAAACCGACCGCGACGGCTTCCTGACCGATATAAAGGTGGCAAAAACCACCGATCAGCCCGAGCCCGTACAGCTGCCCCGCCTTTTCCTCGAAACGGCGGATCAGCAGCATTTCGCGGTAGAATTTCTCCAGTTCCTCGGGAGTCGCGTCATAGGAAACGGGATCGCGTGGTTGCTCGCGATTGGTCGCGGCGGCGGGCGTGGATGCAGTCTTTTTAGGCGCGGCAGGTTTGCCCGCGGGTGCTTTGGCCAAGGGAGGTTTCCTTTGCATTTAGCCGTTACGACAAGGCTCCCTATAGGAGCCGCAAAGCAGGTTTGGCAACGCCCCCTTGGGGGCGGCAGCAACGCAAACTTACGTATGCAGCATGGGCGCAGCGAACTTCGCCTACGTCATTGCGAGAAGCCGAAGGCGACGAAGCAATCTCCAGCTATCGGTATAGCGCGGCGTCGATAGCTGGATATTGCTTCGCTTCGCTCGCAATGACGAGAATGGAATGCTGGCATCCTCAGGGCTTCGGGTTCGGCTCCATCGGAATGATCACCTCATCGGGGTGATAGGCGCCCAGCTTCTCGCGCACATATTCCTCGGCCAGATCGGGATCGACGCGGCGGCGGTCGAGCAGGTTAACGCGGTTCTCCAGCTCGCTTTCCTTCTTGGCCAGCTCGGACAGCACGACGCGCTTCTTCTCGACCGACTGGCTGTAATCGCCCCACGCATACAGCCCGGTCGGACCCAGAATGATGTAACCAATCATCGCCAGCACCGCGATCACCGCGACCGCGGGGCCGACGGCCCGGTTCATCGATTTGCGGAGTTTGTGGCGCTGCGTCATTCCCGCCCTTGAATCAGAGTTGATTCGTGGCGTCAAGGCATCAGGTCACAGTTTTCCGCAGCTTTGCGCTCAACCGAAAATCGCCGCCCCCGGATAGCGCGCCATGTCGCCCAGCTCTTCCTCGATGCGGATCAGCTGGTTGTACTTCGCGAGCCGGTCCGAGCGCGCAAGGCTGCCGGTCTTGATCTGTCCGCAGTTGGTGGCGACCGCGAGGTCGGCGATTGTCGAATCCTCGGTCTCGCCCGAGCGGTGCGACATCACAGCGGTGTAGCGCGCGCGGTGCGCCATATCGACGGCGTCGAGCGTTTCCGACAGCGTGCCGATCTGATTGACCTTGACGAGTAGCGAGTTGGCGAGGCCGTCCTTGATCCCCTGTTCCAGGCGCAGCGGGTTGGTGACGAACAGATCGTCGCCGACGAGCTGGCACTTGTCGCCGACGAGATCGGTGAGCGCCTTCCAGCCCACAAAGTCATCTTCGCTCATTCCGTCTTCGATCGACTTGATCGGATAATCATTGACCAGCGCGGCGAGATATTCCGCCATTTGTTCGGGGCTGAGCGACAGGCCTTCGCCGCTGATCTCGTACTTGCCATTCTTGAAGAATTCGGTCGCGGCGCAATCGAGCGCGAGCACGACGTCGGTGCCGAGCTTAAAGCCCGCCTGATCGACCGAGGCAGCGATGAAGTCGAGCGCGGCGCGGGTCGAGGCGAGGTTCGGGGCGAAGCCACCCTCGTCGCCGACCGCGGTGGCGAGACCTTTAGACGACAGGCCTTTCTTCAGCGTGTGGAAAATCTCGCTGCCCCAGCGCACCGCTTCGGCGATGCTGCCGGCGCCGACGGGCATGATCATGAATTCCTGCACGTCGATCGGATTGTCGGCATGCTCGCCGCCGTTGATGATGTTCATCATCGGCACCGGCAAGGTGCGCGCCGACACGCCGCCGACATAGCGATACAGCGGCAGGCCGCGCGCATCGGCGGCGGCTTTGGCTGCGGCGAGGCTGACGCCGAGGATCGCGTTGGCGCCGAGGCGGCTCTTGTTTGCGGTGCCGTCGAGGTCGATCATCGTCATGTCGAGCTCGCGCTGATCCTCGGCATCAAGGCCGATCAGCGCTTCGGCGATGTCGCCGTTGACCGCAGCGACCGCCTTGATCACGCCCTTACCGAGATAGCGGCTCTTGTCGCCATCACGCAGTTCGACCGCTTCATGCGCGCCGGTCGATGCGCCCGACGGCACCGCGGCGCGGCCGAAGCTGCCGTCCTCGAGCAGCACATCGACTTCGACGGTGGGGTTGCCGCGGCTGTCGAGGATTTCGCGGCCGTGGATGTCGATGATGGCGGTCATGGATTTTGTCCTGCTGAAAGCCCTGGCGGCAGGGCGGTAGGGAAAGGCGCCCGCCTGTTATCGGCGACACAGGAAAAGCGCAATAATGCATAGGAATTTTGCTGGCCTATGGAACCAATGGGCGGCTCTTGCTATATATTCAGGCAGGACCAAAGGGATGTTCGCCAATGCGGCGCCCGACACAAGAAGAAGAGGACAACGCCATGGCCAAGCCCGCTACTCCCGCGACGACCAAAACCGCCGCCCCGCGCCCCAAGGCACCCGCAAAGGCTGGCCCCACCAAGGCCGCTCCCGCGCGCAAGCCCGCGACGGTGAAGGCTGCCAAGGATCATCCGATCCGCGATCAGCTGGTCGCGACGCGCGAAACGATCAAGTCGGAAGCGTCGAAGAAAGCCGCTTCGCTCAAGGGTGAAGCGACGACGCTCGCCAACCAGGCATCGGCCAAGGCACGCGACGCCGCGACCAAGGGCAAGGGCAAGGCCGCCGATGCAGTCGGCAACCTCGCCAAGATGCTGGAAGACAGCGCCGGCACCGTCGATACCAAATTCGGCAAGCAATATGGCGACTATGCCCGCTCCGCCGCAGCGACCGTCGCTGGCCTCGCCTCGACGCTCGACAAGAAGGATCTCGACGAGCTCGCCGCTTCGACCAAGGATATGGTCAAGAAGAACCCGGCGATCGCGGTCGGCGCCGCCACCGTGATCGGTTTCGTGCTCGCCCGCATGCTCAAGGGCGGCTCGAACGATTGACAAGGTCTTGCCATCTGCAGATCCGACCCTTCCGCCCATGTCCGACGAGCGCAGCTTTGACGGCATAAGTCACGGCTACGCGCCCGACGGGCCGCCGGTGGCGCCGCCGCCGGTGCCGCTCGAACAGATTGTCGGCGATGTCGTCGACAATCTGTCGGCGACGGCAAAGGCTGAGTTTGCGCTGATCGAGGCGCGCGGTGAGCTGGCGCTGCATGGCGCCAGCCGCGCGGCGATCTGGGGCGGTGTTGCTGCGACGGCGGCGGGGGTTGCGCTGCTGGCGCTGGCCTTCGGTGCGATCCTGGCGCTCTCGCCGCAGATCGGGCCGTTGCTGGCGACCCTAGTCGTCGTATCCGCACTGCTGGTTATTGCAGCAATCGCGGCGTGGCGCGCGCACGGCCATTATGGCGACATCCGCACCGCGCTGCGGCGCGACCTGACCAATGAGGGGATCGACGATGGCGCGGACGCGTAACCGCCTGATTGCCGCAGCGCGCCGTTCGATGCTGCAACGCGCCGAACTGCACCGGCGGCTCGATGTCGCCAAGGCAGCGTTGAAGCCCGGTGCGCTGGTCGATCGCGGCAAATATCGGCTCAACGCCAAAGTCGATGACGCTGCGCATGCTGTGCGCCGCGAGTTTCGCAACAACCGCCTGCCGATCGCGCTCGCGGCGGTTGCGGGAGTGGCGTGGCTGCTGCGCGAACCGATCAAGGAACATGCGCCGAGACTAACGCGCAAGATTCAGGACATGGCGAACGCGATCACCGATCGCCTGCACCCCGCCGATGATACAGCCGACGAAATATATGCCGATGACGGCGAAACGATCGAACCAGTGGAGAATGACGATGAAGCCGTTCAGTGAAACCGCCAGCGACGCGCGCGCCAAAGCGAGTGAACTTGCCGAGAAAACCGCCGAAAATGCGCGACTGACCGCCGAGGCGGCGAAGGCGCGGATCCAGGACGGTTATGGCCGCGCGCGCGCCGCGACCGAAGATTTCGCGCACAAAGCCAGCGAACAGGCAGGCGTCGCCCGCGAGGCCGCTGGCGAAGTGTATGAAAAGGGCAAGGTCCAGGCCAAGCGCGCGAACAGCAAGCTGAAGGAAGCGGCCGAAAAGCAGCCGATGGCGCTCGTTGCCGGGGCGATTGCGATCGGCGCGCTGCTCGGATCGCTGCTGCCGAAGGGCCGCAAGGACGATTGACCGGCTTGCCGTAGCGGCGCCGCGCTGTTAGGGGCCGCGCCTTCTCCCCGACCCGCAAGGACAGCAGCCATGAGCAAATTGCATCTCGTGTTCGGTGGACGCGTCAGCGATCCGCAGGGCACCGACTTTGTCGACCTCCACAACCTCGACGTCGTCGGGCTGTTCCCCGATTACAAATCGGCGGAAAAGGCCTGGCGCGCCGCGGCGCAGCGGACGGTCGACGATGCCGAAATGAAATATGTGGTGGTGCATCTGCACAAGCTGTTGCAGCCGGACGCGGAGTAATGTCGTCGCCCCGCGAAGGCGGGGCGACGGTTGACCTACTTACCGGAAATTATCCGCATAGGCCTGAATCTTCAACGTCCGCACCGGCGGCGCAACCACCTCGGCATCGATCCCGTTGCGCTCTGCATAGGCCATCGCTTCGGCCTGGCTCGCAAAGCCGAGCCGGATCTGCCGCTGCGTATCGCCGCTGCCCGCCCAGCCCATCAAGGGGTCGGGCTTGCGCGCTTCGGCGGGCGCGAATTCCAGCATCCAGCGCTGCGTCCCGGCACGCCCCGACTGCATCGCATTTTTGGGTTTCTGGAAGATGCGCGCTTTCATCGGGACTGTCCTGCGTTGTTTGGGCTGCCCGTGCCTTAGCGGCTTGCCGGCCCCGCGAAAAGGGCCAACATCATGCCCCGTCGCGCCGCGCCTGCGCCGCCTTCGTCATCAAGGTCGGGCGGGCATTGGCGGGATCGTCGGGCCAGCTGTGCTTGGGATAACGGCCGCGCATTTCGCGCGCCACATCGTGCCAACTGCCGCCCCAGAAGCTCACCAGATCACGCGTCGTCTGGATCGGCCGATGCGCGGGCGAGGTCAGCGCGAGCACCAGCGGCACCGGCGGATCACCGATCACCGGATGGCGCGCCAGCCCGAACAGTTCCTGCACCCGCACGCTGACCGTCGGCCCACCGTCGGCGCCATAATCGATCGGATGACGGCTACCGACCGGGGTGACGTAATCGGCGGGGGCATGTTTTTCGAGCAACTGGCGCGCCGACCAGTCAAGCAATCCCATCAGCGCATCGGTCAGCTTGCGATCGCCAATGTCGCGCAGCCCGCGGCATTCGCCAAGCAGCGGCGGCAACCAGATGTCGAGGCTGTCGGCGAGCGCACCGGTCGACAGCGTATCGATGCCTGCAAAGGACGCCCGCTGGCGCAGCGCCTGCGCCGCCTGACCCCAGCCGATCAGCCCCAGTCCCTTGTCGCGCACCGTCGCCAGCCGCAGCGCGATGTCTTCCTCGACATTGTCGCCGCGCCCCGCCTGCCCGCTGGTCAGCGCGATCGCGCCGAGCCGCCGTTCGCGGCGGTGATCGACGCGGTCGCTGGCGGCGTCATAGCTGCTCGCGGCATGCGCGACGATGCGGTCGGCGAAAATCGCCTCGACCTCGGCCTGTTCGATCGGCGCTGCGGCAAGGATGCGGACCCCCGCGGCATGGCCCTGCGCGTCGGCGATCGCGAGCCATTCACTGCCCGCGAGCGGTTCGACCGGATCGATGCGATAGGCGCGGCCGCCGACGCTGAGATATTCGCCGCGCTGTCCGGCGCGCTGGCGCGCCACGCGGTCGGGCCACGCCGTGGCGATCCAGCCGCCGATCGAGCGTGGTGCGACCTCATCGGTTCCCACTGCCAGCTTGTCACCGATGCTCGCCAGCCGCCGCGCCAGCCGAACCGCGCCTTCGCTGCGGTCGCCGCGCTGCCCGCGCCAGCGCCCGAGCCGCGCTTCGACATCAACGCCGCGCCCGCCGAGTCCCGGTTCGGTGAGCAGCACCGCGAGCCGCCCCGCCATCTCCCCTTCCCCCGCGCGCGCCGCGTCGAGCAGCATGTGCGCGAGCGGGACGGGCAGCGGGATCGCGGCCAGCGCCTTGCCGTGTGCGGTGATACGGCCGTCGTCGCCAAGCGCGTCGATCGCCTGCAAGCGCGCTTTCGCGTCGGCAATCGCAGCAGGCGACGGCGGGTCGAGCCAGCCCAATTGGCGCGGATCGATGATGCCCCAGCTCGCGCAGTCGAGCACCACGGGCATCAGGTCGTTTTCGTGGATTTCGGGCGGGTCGAACGGCGGCATGCCGGTCGTCGCCGCGGCTTCCCACAGGCGGTAAGCGACCCCCGGCCCCTGCCGCGCCGCGCGTCCGGCGCGCTGCGTCGCCGATGCCTGGCTGGCGCGTTCGGTGACGAGGCGGGCGATCGCAGCCGCCTTGTCGAAGCGCGGCCGCCGCGACAGTCCAGCATCGATGACGATGCGCACCCCGTCGATGGTCAGGCTGGTTTCGGCGATGCTTGTCGCGAGGATCAGCTTCCGCCCGCCCTCGGGATCGCGGACGAGCGCCTTGCGCTGGAGCGCCGGATCGATCTGGCCGTGGAGGCGGTGGACGACGAGCGGCAACCCCGATGCCTCGACCGCCGCCGCGGCGCGCTCGATGTCGGCGGCGCCGGGCAGAAAGCACAGCATGTCGCCATCAGGTTCGTCCGTCATTGCCTGCCGCACCGCGACTAGCACGCTGGCTTCGAGCCGGTCCTCGGCATGGCGACCGATATGGCGCAGGTCGAGCGGGAATATCTTGCCCTCGCTGCGCACCACCGGCGCATTGCCAAGCAGCGCGCCAAAGCGCGCGCCGTCGAGCGTCGCCGACATCGCGATCAGCCGCAGATCGTCGCGCAGCCCCTGCTGGGCATCGATCGCCAGCGCGAGCGCGAAGTCGCCGTCGAGGCTGCGTTCGTGGACCTCGTCGAACAGCACCGCCGACACGCCAGTGAGTTCGGGGTCGGCGAGGATGCGGTTGCGGAACAGCCCGGGGGTCATCACCAGCAGCCGCGTCGCCCCGGACTGCTTGCTGTCGAGCCGCGTCGCATAGCCGACCTTGCCGCCGACCGGCTCGCCCATCTCGTCGGCAATCCGCTCCGCCGCGGCGCGCGCTGCGAGGCGGCGGGGCGACAGCAGCCAGACGTCGCCGCTGCACCACGGCTGGGAAAGCAGCGCGGGCGCCACGCGCGTCGTCTTGCCCGCACCCGGCGGTGCCACCACCACCGCATTGGGTTTGAGCACCAGCGCCGCCATGATGTCGGGCAGCACCTGATCGATCGGCAGCGGCTGCATCAGGTGCGCGCCGCCGGGTTGCCGAGTTCGATGTTGAGCCGATACGCCTCGGCGGCCAAGCGGGCGACCTGTTCCGCGGTGACTTCGGTTACTTCGGTCAACACCAGATTGCCGAGTTCATATTTTCCGCTCGCCTTGATTCGCGGCTCAAGGTCGCGCAGCCGCTTGCCGCGCCAGAAACCAAGCAGGACGCGCTGCTCCTCGGCCCGGATCAGAATGCACGGGCCGTTCGCCATGAAGACGAGGTTCGTCCATTTGATCGTTTCGTCGAAGGGAGCGGCAGCCATGATGGCCGCGCGCATCATCAGGCAACGCTCCAGCTGCCAGCCCGAAAGCGCGACAATATAGGCGTTGGGTGTTTCCGCAACCGGACCCATGCCCATTGCCATCACACGCGGCTCAATAAGCGCGCGCGATGGCGAACGCGACCGCCTCGGTCAGCGCCGCCTTGGCCTGGCTGGCGCGAAAGCCGCCGATCGCATCGACCGCGCGCTGGCCATAGTGCCGCGCGCGCGCCAGCGTGTCTTCGATCGTGCCATGCTTGTGGAGCAGGCTGGTCGCGTGCAGCAGGTCTTCGTCCGCAGTGCGGTGGCCTGTGATCGCCAGCCTCCAGAAGTCGCGCTCCTCGGTGCTGCCACGCGCATAGGCGAGGATGACGGGCAGCGTGACCTTGCCATCGCGGAAATCGTCGCCGACCCCCTTGCCCATCGTTTCGGCGTCCGAAACATAATCGATCGCATCGTCGACCAGCTGGAACGCGATGCCGAGGTTGCGGCCATAGGCGTCGAGCGCCGCTTCAGTGGCCTCGTCGCGTTCGGCGACGACCGCCGCAATCTTGCACGCCGCGGCGAACAGCTCGGCGGTCTTGGCGTTGATGATCGCGAGATACTGGTCTTCGCTCGTTTCGATGCGGCGCTGCGCCGACAGCTGGTTGACCTCGCCCTCGGCGATCACCGCCGACGCGCGCGACAGGATCTTGAGCACCTTCAGCGACCCGTCCTCGACCATCACCTCGAACGCGCGGCTGAACAGGAAATCGCCGACCAGAACCGACGCGCTATTGCCCCAGATCAGGTTCGCGGTTTTCCGCCCGCGGCGCAGGTCCGATTTGTCGACGACATCGTCGTGGAGCAGGGTCGCGGTGTGGATGAATTCGACCGCTGCGGCCAGTTTGCAATGGCGGCGCCCCGGATAATCGAGCAGCTTGCCGCACGCGAGGGTCAGCATCGGGCGCATCCGTTTGCCGCCGCCCGCGATCAGGTGGCCGGCGAGTTCGGGAATCAGCGGCACTTCGGATTGCATGCGGTCGAGAATGACCGAATTGACCTCGTTCATGTCGGCGGCGACGAGCGCCATCATCGGGTCGAGCGAGGGAGGCCGGTCGCCGTGGAGCTGGTGGATTTCGGCAGTCATAATGCGGCGAGCCTTGGCCGCGCGGCCACGATTTTGCAATGACTTTCGGCTTGCCAGCGCCCCCTAGGCGGTGCCAAGCGTGCGCCACGCAAGAGGAGCCGCGCATGGACGACCAACTGAGCCACTACCGCCAGAGCATCGACAATATCGACGCGGCGCTCGTCTATATGCTCGCCGAACGGTTCAAGGTGACCAAAGCGGTCGGCGAGCTGAAAGCCCGCGACGGGCTGCCGCCCGCCGATCCCGGCCGCGAAGAGCGGCAGATCGAACGGCTGCGCGAATTGGCACGCGACGCCGACCTTGACCCCGAATTCAGCGAGAAATTCCTGCGCTTCATCATCGAGGAAGTGATCCGCCATCATCAGCAGGTTCGCGACGGCGCGGTCTGAACGTCGTTCAGTAACGCTGACGTGCGGTAGAAACGGGGTGGGTCAAGCCCACCCCGCATTCCTTACATCCCGTCGAGACCCTTGCTGACGAGAATATTCACCGCCACGCGGCGGTTCTGCGCCTTGCCTTCGGGGGTCGTATTGTCCGCCGCCGGATCGGCTTCGGCCATCCCGGTCGGGGTCAGCATGCGATAGGGTTTCCAGCGGCACGCCTGCTGGAGGTGATTGACGACGCGGCCAGCGCGCTTTTCGCTCAGATCCTGGTTGATTTCCTCGCTACCCGTGGAATCGGTGTAGCCCACGACGAGCAGCAGGGCATTGTCCATCGCTTCGGCCTGAGTGGCCGCGGCGCAAAGGTCGGCTTTCGCCTGCGGCGACAGAATGGCTTTGCCGGTGTCAAAGTTCACGTTGATCGTGCTTTTGACGTTATATTGATCGATGTCGCCAACGCGGCTGCGTAAGGCTTCGGTCGCCGCGGTCTGCTCGGCAAAGCGCTGGTCGGTGCCGGTGCGGATCATCGATGCGGTGCGCAGATCTTTGCTCTTGAGGTCGACCTCGCTGGCGACCAGCCCGCCATCCCATTGCAAAGTTTCGACGGTGACGGGCAGGCCGTTGAGCAGCGAGTCCGCTGCCAGCTTGTCGCTGTTGAGGCCCAGAAAGCCCCCCTTCGACTTGATCTTCGTATAGTCGGCGATCGCGATAACCGCGTCGTTGCCGTCGGCGGTGCGGACCCGCATCCGCCCGTCGCTACGCGCCGAGATGATGCCTTCGACCTGCGGCCCTTTCGTCATCTGATCGGGTGTTGGCAGCGTGCCATAGACGGTCGCCATGACGTCGCCGTCGGCGGGTGCTTCCTGCGGCGGCTCCTGCGACTGTGCGGCAAGGCCGACGGGCGCGGCGCTGGCCAGCATGGCGAGGAACAACAATGTTTTTGGTCGTTTGGAAACGGTAAGCATGACCCTACTCCTTCAATGAGCCGCCCCCGCGAGTTCCAGTCGCCCCTTCTGGCAAGTGCCTACGTCCGGCAAGACAGGAGCGTCGCTTACGCGGACAATATGGGCGGATTGTGCGGCGAACCGATGCAGAGCGCCCGGAACGGCCGGAGTTTTCGGGCCGCCTAGCCCGCTGGCAGCCGCAGGCGTACCAGCAGCCCGCCCAGATCTTCACTTTCTTCGAGCGCGATACTGCCACCATAGATTTCCGCGACATCGCGGACGATCGCGAGGCCCAGCCCGGTTCCCGGCTTGCCGCTGTCGAGCCGCACGCCACGATCAAAGATGCGGGTGCGGTCGGCGGGGGATATCCCTGCCCCGTCGTCCTCAACGAGAATCTCGGCCATCGCGCCGTCGCGCTGGATCGTGACAAAGACACTGCCGCCGCCATATTTTGCGGCGTTTTCGAGCAGATTGCCGACCAGTTCGTCGAGATCCTGGCGTTCGACCCGCGCGACCAATTGCTTGTCGCCCGCCGCGTCGAGCCGGACCTTGGGATACAGCAGCGCCACCGCGCGCGTGACGCTGTCGACGCTTTCGCGGACATTGGCGCGCGCCTGCGCGGCGCCGCGGCGCCCGACGGCGCGGGCGCGGGCCAGATGATGCTCGACCTGCCGCTGCATCGTCGCCGCCTCGCGCCGCACCGTTTCGGCGAGCGGCGAGGTCTGGCTGGTCGCGCTGTTGAGCAGCACGGTGAGCGGGGTTTTGAGCGCATGCGCGAGATTGCCCGCGTGCAGCCGCGCTTCCTCGGCCTGCTTCTCATTATGCGCGAGCAGCGCATTGAGCTCGTCGACCATCGGCTGCACCTCGAGCGGCAACGGCGCATCGACGCGCCGGTTCTGCCCGCCGCGCATCGCCGCGATCGCGCGCCGGATGTGGCGCAGCGGCCAGAGGCCATAGAAGGTCTGGAGCGCGGCGAGGATGAGGAGGCCGAGGCCGAGCAGCGCCAGGCTGGGAATCAGAGTCGCGCGCACCGCGCCGACCTGCGTATCGAGCGCCTCGCGCGACTGGGCAATCTGATATCGCCAGCTGACTTTGCTGCCCGGAAGAATGACATTGCGTTCGAGCACGCGCAGCTCCTCGTCGGGGAACTGATTGCTATCGTAAATATGGATTTCGTCGTCGATATGCGGCGTCGGCGCTTTCAGCGACCGTTCCCACAGCGAGCGCGAACGATAGGGTTCCTGCGTACCGCCGCTGATCTGCCAATACAGACCGCTATAGGGTTCGAGGAACCGCTGGTCACCAAGCGGTTCGACCAGCCGCACTTCGCCATCGGGGCCGATCTCGGACGAGCGGATCATCGCGATCAGCACATATTCGAGGCTGGAATCGAAATTGCGCGTGATCGCGCCGGTCAGCACCCGGTCGAGCGCAAAGCCGCCGCCGATCAGCAGCACCGAAATCCACAGCGCCGCAATCGCGATCATGCGCCGCGCCAGCGATCCGGTGATACGACTGGTCAGCGCGACCGGCTTTTCCGCCGGTTCGCGGGCCGCCACGCCTTTCGCACTGGGATCCATATCGGCCATGGCCGAACGGTTCAGCCCTGCGGATCGTCGAGCTGGTAACCCAGACCGCGGATCGTGGTGATGATGTCGGCGCCCAGTTTTTTGCGGATGCGCGTCACGAACACTTCGATCGTGTTCGAATCGCGGTCGAAATCCTGGTCGTAAATATGTTCGATCAGCTCGGTGCGCGACACGACCTTGCCCTTGTGGTGAAGCAGGTACGACAGCAGCTTATATTCCTGCGCGGTCAGCTTCACCGCTTCACCGGCCAGCGTCACGCGGCCCGAGCGGGTGTCGAGGCGCACCTGGCCCGCGGTCAATTCGCTCGACGCATTGCCCGCGGCGCGGCGGATCAGCGCGCGTAGGCGGGCGATCAGTTCCTCAGTCTGGAACGGTTTGGCGAGATAATCGTCGGCGCCTGCGTCGAGGCCCGCAACCTTGTCCGACCAGCTGTCGCGCGCGGTGAGCACCAGCACCGGAAAATTGCGCTTCTCGCGGCGCCAGCGGTCGAGCACGGTCAGCCCGTCAATCTCGGGCAGCCCGAGGTCGAGGATCGCGGCGTCGTAATTTTCGGTCGAGCCGAGGAAATGGCCATCCTCGCCATCGGTCGCCAGATCGACGGCATAGCCCGTCGCTTCCAGCGTCGCCTTCAGCTGCGGGCCGAGGGTGGGTTCGTCTTCGACAATCAAGATCCGCATTCGGACGCCTTTCCTTTGCTGACCGGTCGCACCGGCCGCATGTTTCGACTGTGTATCAAGTCCGAACGATCATCGCAAAATGTCGTTGCGCCCGGACCGTCGGCATTTTTGAAATTATCAGGGTTTGCGACCGACGATCCGGCCGGTGCGCGCGTCGACAAAAACGACGACCACCTGGCTTCCGTTCATGAATTTCAGCGCGTAAATCATGCGGCCCGCATCGAACTGCGGCCCGCCCAGATATTCCATCTCGCTATACGGCGCGCGCGAACGCACCTCGGCGATCAGCCGGTTGAGCGGAATGACCTGCCCCTGCGCCGCTGCATCGCGCAGATGGTCCTGATCGCGATTGCCGCGCGCGGCCGCAGGCGCCGCCGCGGAAAGCAGCAGGGCCGAGAGGAGCGAGAAGGTCAGAGTGCGGATCATGGCCGTCTCTCTAATGCAAAGGCATTGAATAGGCGATGAATGGTCCGGTCAGGTGCGGTTTCACTTCCGCACGGTCCGATCGGGCCATGGTGGGCGCGGCAGGGATTGAACCTGCGACCCCACCCGTGTGAAGGGTGTGCTCTACCACTGAGCTACGCGCCCGTCCGGGTTCGGCCAATTGGCCGACGCCCGAAAGCCGGACGTCCATAGCCGCTGCGCCGATGATTGCAACGGCGATTTCGTCGAAACCACCGAGGAAGCCAACGCGCTCGTCAAAACCGCCACGCCGATGCAAATCAGGCCGCAGCTTACGCCGCGGCCCGAAATATTCTTACCCAAAGGGCTGGCCAATCAGTTGACCGCATCCTTGAGCGCCTTGCCGGCCTTGAACTTGGGCTGGTTCGACGCCGCGATGGTCATCGTTTCGCCGGTACGCGGGTTGCGACCGGTCGATGCCTTGCGCTTGCTGACGGCGAAGGTGCCGAAACCAACGAGACGAACTTCGCCACCCTTTTTCAGCGAACCGGTGATCGCTTCGAACACGGCTTCGACGGCTTTGCTAGCATCGCCCTTGGTCAGGCCGCTCGAGTCAGCGACGGCGGCGATCAGGTCTTGTTTGTTCATGCCTAAGGAACCCCTGCTTTTGGTTGATTGAATGATTCATGGACGTGCCATGGGGCGCCACTAACGCGGTTTCGCCCCATGTTGTCAAAGCAAAAAGGCTCGAAAACCGTCGCAAAACGACGATTTTGCGACGAAAAGCAGGGTTCCGAGCCGCCAATCAACCGGGGTCAGTGGCGAATCGTCGTCTCCGGGTCCGATCCGGGGACATGCGGCGGCGAAGCGGCCAGTTCGTCGGCCTCGGTCCACTCGATCGGCACGATCGGGCTGACCAGCGCGACGGCGAGCACCTCGTCGACATGGCTGACCGGGATGATCTTCAACCCCGTCGTGATGTTCGCCGGAATTTCGACCAGATCCTTCTCATTTTCTTCGGGGATGAGGACCGTGGTGATGCCGCCGCGCAGCGCCGCGAGCAGCTTTTCCTTCAAGCCGCCGATCGCCAGCACACGGCCGCGCAGCGTCACTTCGCCGGTCATCGCGACATCGCGGCGCACCGCAATCCCGGTCAGCGTCGAAATCATCGCGGTGACCATGCCGACTCCCGCCGATGGGCCATCCTTCGGCACCGCACCTTCGGGCAGATGGATATGGATGTCCTTGCGCGCGAACAGGCTCGGCTTGATGCCATAGCTGGGCGCACGCGCCTTCACGAACGACAGCGCCGCCTGCACCGACTCGGTCATCACTTCGCCCAGCTTACCGGTCGTGCGAACCTGGCCCTTGCCCGATGCGGTGACCGCCTCGATCGTCAGCAATTCGCCGCCGACCTCGGTCCACGCCAGCCCGGTGACGGCGCCGATCTGATCCTCCAGATCGCCCATGCCGTGGCGATATTTGCGCACGCCGGAAAACTCGTTGAGGTTTTCCGAAGTGACGGTGACGCTTTCCGCCTTGCCCTCGAGAATGCGGCGCAGCGCCTTGCGCGCCAGCCGTGCGATCTCGCGTTCGAGCGTGCGGACGCCGGCTTCGCGGGTGTAATAGCGGATCAGGTCGCGCAAGCCTTCGTCGGTCAGGGTAAATTCGCCGTCCTTCAGCCCGTGCGCCTCGATCTGCTTGGCGATCAGGTGGAGCTTGGCGATCTCGACCTTCTCGTCCTCGGTATAGCCCTCAAGCCGGATGATCTCCATGCGGTCGAGCAGTGCCTGCGGCAGGTTCAGCGAGTTCGCGGTGGTGACGAACATGATGTCGCTCAGGTCGATGTCGATTTCCAGATAATGGTCCTGGAATTTGCCATTCTGTTCGGGGTCGAGCACTTCGAGCAGCGCCGACGCCGGATCGCCGCGGAAATCCTGGCCCAGCTTGTCAATCTCGTCGAGCAGGAACAGC
>JAESFK010000657.1_pt1 | contig 15019 bp, 11 predicted proteins | sample 9269391 | NCBI WGS metagenome assembly JAESFK01 (sample SAMN14506231, study PRJNA617097) | algae metagenome | isolation source: Drouetiella hepatica UHER 2000/2452 and co-occurring heterotrophs from... | place: Slovakia: Slovak Paradise National Park, Hrabusice, Kosice Region | collected 2000-01-01
GATCCGGTAGACCAGATCGGTCAGGATGTTGAAGCCAACCACCATGGCCGACGACACGAAGAAGACACCGAGCAGCACCGAGTAATCGCGCTGCAGGAGCGCATCGAACATCAGCCGGCCGATGCCGGGCCAGGCGAAGACCGTCTCGGTCAGCACGGCGCCGCCGACGAGCTGTCCCGCCTGCAGGCCGGCCAGCGTCACCACGGGCAGGATGGCGTTGCGCGCCACATGCCGGCGCGAGACGATTGCAGGAGAAAGCCCCTTGGCACGGGCCGTCTTGACGAAATCGGCGCCGGCGACCTCCAGCATCGAGGCGCGCATCATGCGGGCATAGAGCGCGGTGAAGAACAGCCCCAGCGTCAGCGCCGGCAGGATCAGGTGGTGGCCGATGTCGAGCGCCCGGGCGAGCCCGGTGTAGTTCGCCCCGATCGTTTCGTACCCCACATTCGGGACGAGCCCGAATTTCAGCGAGAATACGATCTGGCTCATCAGCGCGATCCAGAACAGCGGCGTCGCGTAGAAGACGAGCGAGAGTGTGGTGATCAGGCTGTCCGACCAGCGCCCGGCGCGGCGCGCCGCCAACGCGCCCATCGCGACGCCGAGCACGAGCGAGATCACGAAGGCCGCGCCCGTCAGCAGGAGGGTTGCGGGCAGGCGGTCGAGCACCAGCGTCAGGACCGGCTGCTGCTGCCGATAGCTGAAGCCGAGATCGAAGGTCATGTAGCCCTTGATGTAGATCCAGAGCTGGGTGAACAGCGGCTGGTCGAGCCCGAAGCGCGCACGCAGCTGCTCCAGGAGCTGCGCATCCGCCGCCCCCGCCTCGCCGGCCAGCACCTGGGCCGGGTCACCCGGCGCCGCGCGGATCAGGAAGAAGTTCAGCACGGCAATGGCAAAGAGCACCAGGATGCCCTTCACCAGCCGGCCGGAGAGGAATTGCAGGAGGTTCATGCAGTGCTTTCGTGAAGCGTGTCATCCCGTGTGCGCTGCGGTGCGAAGTGCCGCTGCGCACACGGGACCGTCGTCAGGAGAGGTACGGCCTGGAGCCTCACTCCTCATGCGATCCCGGACCGCCGCTCTGCGGCGTCCGGGGTGACACGATCCTTGCGGATCGCGTCAGTCCTTCCACGCATCCCTGAAGCCGTCATTCTCGCCGATGGCGGTGGTGACGAGGTTCTTGATGTTGCAGCGGTAGATGGTCGGGAACTCCATCTCCAGCAGCCAGAGCACCGGCAGGTCCTCGGCGAGCACCTTCTGGACCTTGGTGTAGAGCTCCTGCCGGCCTGCATCGGTCGGCGCGATGGCCGCGTCGGCGAAGAGCTTGTCGACCTCGGGGTTGATGTACGCGCCCTGGTTGCCGAAGGGGTTGCCCTTGACGATGTTGGTCGAGATGTAGTTGCGCGCCACGCCGATCGCGGGGTCGCCGAGCTGGTAGAGGAAGTTGAAGGTCAGGTCGAAATCGCCGTTGGAGGCCTTCTGCGTCCAGCCCGGCACGTCCGTCGTCTCGATCGAGACGTTGATGCCGGCGTCAGCGAAGTTCTGCTTGATCGCCTCGGCCCAGCGGCTCCAGACCTCGCCATAGGGCAAAGCGAGGATCTTGAGCGGCTCGCCCTTGTAACCGGAGGCCTTGACCAACTCCTTGGCCTTGGCGACGTCGTAGGTGTATTTCGGCACGTCCGCCGAGTAGAACTTGGTCTTCGACGAGATCGGGCCGGTCGGCAGCTTGCCGAGCCCGTCCCAGACCACGTCCTTCCCGAAGTCGCGGTCGATTGCGTACATCATGCCCTGGCGGAACTGCTTGTTCGCGAGCGGGCCGCCCTTGGCAATGTTGACGGTCAGCCAGGCATGGGGGGCGAACATCTCCCAGCCCTTGGTCGTCATGCAGCTGTTCGGCAGCTTGGCGAGACGCTGCACGTCGTAGACGTCGACCGAGCCGCCGGTCAGGACGTCGACCTTGCCGGTCTCGTAGGCTACGGCGCGTGCGGCGGCGTCGGGGATGATCTGCCAGTAGATCTCGTTGAGGGCGGGCTTGGCCTTCGTCCAGTAGTCCTCGTTCTTCACGAGGTGGATGTAGGAGCCCTTCTTCCATTCCTTGAGCTTGTAGGGGCCGGTGCCGATCGGCGTGTTGTTGGCCGGGTTGGCGCGATAATCCGTGCCGTCATAGATGTGCTTCGGGATCATCGGTGCGGAGGCGACCTCCTGCGTCGTGATCATCGGGCCGAAGGGCTGCTTCAGCGTGATCCTGACGGTCAGATCGTCGACCTTCTCGATCTTCTCGACCTGGGCATTGACGATCGGCCGCCAGCGCGGATGCACCTCGCGGTGGAACTTGTCGAGGCTGAAGACGACGTCATCGGCGGTGAAGGGCTTGCCGTCATGCCATTTCACGCCCTCCTGCAGCTTGAAGGTGTAGACCTTGGCGTCGGGCGAAATCTCCCAGCTCTTGGCGAGCGAGGGCTGCGGATTGAGCTTCTCGTCATAGCGCAGCAGCGATTCGTAGATGTTGCCGGCGACCATGTTGGTCGGGCCGTTCTGGTTGAGGCCCTGCATCAGCATGGGCGGCTCGGGCTGGACGACGACATGCACCGTGCCGCCCGCCTTCGGGGCTGCCTGCGCCAGGGCGGCCAGCGGAGCCAGGCTGAGCGCGGCAAGGGCGAGCGCGCCCACGGCCGTCGTCAAGGCAAGGCGTCGGCGGATTGCTGAAGTCATCGTCGTTCTCCCGTTAACCTGAAACAGTCGCATGCTCGGCGATGCCCCCTCAGGCAGCGTCCGAACCGAATAGATCACAGCCCGGCGCCATCGCACAGGCTGTTGCCGGGCAGGGCGCGCGGCGTCGTCTCCGGCAAAAATGGGGCCATTGCGCCGCTCGTTGTCTCGTGCCTCGGCGGAGGCGCGAGAGTCATGCCGGACGAAACGATAGGAAGGAAGCGGGGGGCCGGTCCAATAGGCTGTGCCTATGCCTGGGATAGGCTGCGCCGGGGGGGCAGGCGACGGGGGGCGCGCTGCCTCGGCTTCAGTGCCCTGCCGTGAGGGTCAGAGCTTCTTGCCGTCCTTGTCGTACTGCTTGAGGAAGGCGGTCAGGTCCTGGATTTCCTTGTCGTTCTTGATGCCGGCGAAAATCATCTTGGTGCCGGGGATCTTCGCCTTGGGGTCCTTGATGTATTCGGCGAACACGGCCTCGTCCCAGGTGATGCCGGAATTCTTGTTGGCGGCCGAGAAGCTGTAGCCCTCGACCGCGCCGGAATGGCGGCCGAACAGCCCGTTCATCTGCGGGCCGACGAGGTTCTTGGCGCCTTCGCCGATCTGGTGGCAGGCGCGGCACTTGTTCCAGGAGCGTTCGCCGGCGGTGATGTCCTGGGCGAGGGCAGGCAAGGGAGCGAACACGGGAGCGATCAGGGTGGTCAGGAGCGCGATGCGGGCAATGGCGTGCAGGGTTTTGACGGGCATGGGATGTCCTTGCTGCGGCATGGACCCAACGCTGCGGCGTCGAGGCCTCGAACTGGAATAATGCAACATCGGGCGCTGCCTATGAGCCAATTCGACGCGGGCGCCGCCGCGGCGTTCACGATTAGTCGAGCCGGCCGATCCAGTCGGCCACCGTGGCGGTGAAGGCGTCCGGCCGCGACGCCGGGAAGAGGTGGCCGCCGGTGTCGAGCATGGTCTTGCTGCAGCCGGGCAGGGCCGCGGCAAGCTCCTCCTGCAGGAAGGCCGGCACGACCATGTCGTCGCGCGCGCCCAGCACCAGGATCGGCATGGTGAGCGCGGCCGCCTGCGCCGAGCCGTCGAAGGCGAGCAGCGCGTCGATGCGCTCGCGCATCACGGCCTGCGCCGTCGCCGTGGTCGGTGCCGCCGCCAGCGCTCCCTCGACGACGTGCCAGTTCGCCTCGATCCAGGCCGGCGGATAGGCGCACAGGATGGAGCTGGTGGCAAAGGCTTGCGGATGGCTGTCGAGGATGGCGCGGCGTGCGCCGAAATATCCGGCCATGTAGCGGCTTGGTTTCAGCCAGCTTCCGCTCAGGATCAGCCCCTCGATGCGCTGCGGCACCTGTCGCGCCAGCGCCTGGGCGATGCAGCCGCCGGTCGAATGGCCCAGTACCACGGCGCTGTCGATGCCCGCCCCGTCGAGTACGCCAAGGCAGTCCCGTGCCAGTTCATCGATGGTGCAGGCGGCGCTGCCGCGCGTGCTGGCTTCGATGCCGCGCTGGTCGAAGCGAATCACGCGAAAGGAGCGCGCCAGCGTCGCGGCGATGCTCTTCCAGAATCCGGCGGTGCCGCTGAGCCCGCTGACCAGCAGCAGTGTCCGTCCCCGCCCTTCCACGAAGGCCTGCAGGGTCGCGCCGTCAGCGGTGGTGATCTCGAAACTGGCCGGACCGGGGAGGTCGCTCTGGTGTTCGTTCATGGACAACCCTCCCATTGCAGCGCAGGCGGCACACTTGGCCGGTGACGGCGCGAGGATGGCGCAGGCTGCGTGCGCCCGCCATGGCTGCAATGATGGGGGCGAGACGCAGTCGGCGCAGGGCACTGAGGCGTGCCGAAGGGCGAGACTGCCGCCTGTCACCACCGGCCGACTGGTGTTTCCCCTGTTACAGATAGCATGGCCCGGTCATGATAGCGTGCATTGACCTTGCGGCATCGATGATGGGGGATGTTGCGCGCCGAAGTGGAGGCAAAAAGGGGCGGAGGCCTGCAAAGTGCGGAGAGCTCGATGAGTTGCGATGATGGCTGGGCGATCGATCGGCGCCGCCTGCTGCGGGCTGCGTCGCTGTTCGGCGTGGCGGGGCTGCCTGGCGCTGGTTTCGCGCAGGCGCCTGTGTCTGGGCTGGCGCCGGCGGGGCTGGTGACGGAGCTGCGGGGCGATGCGGTTGCCGAACTGAAGGACGCCCGACGCATGCTTTCGACCGACGGCCCCGTCTTTGTCGGGGACCGTGTCGAGACCGGTGATGGCGCGCGCGCCGGCTTCCGGCTTGGCCGTGCGACCGAGCTTCGCCTCGGCGAGAAGGCCCGCATCACCATCGATCGCTTCATCGTCGATGCCGGTGGAACCATCACGCTCGGCGCCGGCGCCCTGCTGGTCGACAAGGCACCCGGCCGCGAAGCGGGCCGGATCCGGGTGCGCTCCTCCTATGGGCTGATCGCGGTGCGGGGCACGCGCTTCTTCGCCGGGCCGAGCAACGGTGTCTTCGGCGTCTTCGTCCTGCGCGGCGAGGTCTCCGTTCTGGCCGCGGGCCAGGAAGTGTTGCTTGCGGCGGGAGAAGGCACCGACATCGCGCGGCCCGGTGCCCGGCCGACGCCGGCCCGAGGCTGGGGCGACGCCCGTATCCGCGCTGCGATGGCGCAGGTTTCGTAAGCCGATGGATCATGCCGCCATCGCCGCGATGCTGGGCGACGCGCCGTTGTTCGCCCGGCTCTCACCCGAGGCTCTGCTGGCCTGCGCCGGGGAGTTCCGCGAGCAGCGTTTCGAGCAGGGCCAGATGCTGTTCTCGCGCGGCGATGCTGGCGATCAGCTCATCCTCGTCGGCGAGGGCCGCATCCGGCTGGCGGTGACCACGGAGGACGGGCGCGAACTCAGCGTCCGCCACGCCGTACGCGGCGATCTCCTCGGCGAGATCGCCGTGCTCGATGGCGGCGAACGCAGCGCCGATGCGGTGGCGCTGACGCCTGTCGTCGCCCATGGCCTGAGACGGGCCCAGTTCGAGCAGCTCATCTCCCGCTATCCCGAACTATCCGCCGGCATCATCGCCTTCCTGTGCCGGCGCCTGCGCCAGACCACGGACCAGCTCGAAGGCATCGCGCTCTATTCGATCGAGGTCAGGCTGGCGCGCTTCCTGCTGGTCGGGCTTGGCGGACGTAAGGCGGCGCCGGGCAAGCGCGTGCCGCTCGACATGGCGTTCTCGCAGGGTGAGTTGGCGCAACTGCTCGGCGCCAGCAGGCCCAAGGTCAATGCGGCGCTCGGCTCGCTCGAACACGCCGGCGCCATCCGCCGCACCTCCGACCGCATCTTCTGCGATCCCGACCTGCTGGCGAAATGCGCCGGGATCGGTGATGGCTGAACGGCGGCGGTGGCTTTCGCCGCCCGTCCTGGCTGGCCTGCTGGCCGGGGTCTGCGTGCTGCTGCTGGGGCTCGCCGCACCCTCGGCCTGGCGAGAGACCCTGCGCGAGCGCGTCTTCGACCTGATGCTCCGGAGCGTCGCCAGCTGGCGCGGAATGGCGCCCGAGACGAAACTCGCCATCGTCGCGATCGACACCGCCAGCCTTGAAGCGGTCGGCGCCTGGCCGTGGCGACGCGAGACGCTCGCGCGTCTGATCACTGTGGTGAATGGCGCCAAGCCGGCGGCCATCGCGCTCGATGTGCTGCTGGCCGGCGAGGATACGCGCTCGCCCGCGGCGCTCGCCCGCCAGCTCGGCGCGGAGACCGGGCGAGCCGAGCTCGGCGCGCTGGCACAGACCCTCGTCGACGGCGACAAGGCGTTGGCGGAGGCCGTCGCGGCCGGCCCCGTCGCGCTCGGTTGGGTCCTCGATCCGCGCGGGCGCGACGAGATCGCCGAGGTGCCGGTGCTGACGCGCGAGGGTGTGACGCTCGGCCCGCTCTGGCGCGAGAATGGCGCGACGGGCCCGCCGCCGGCGCTGGCCTCCGAAGCTGCGGGCGCAGGCACGCTGTCCCTACCCGGCGACGAGGATGGCCTGGTCCGGCGCGTGCCTCTGTTCGTCACGGTCGGCGATGACATTCGCCCCGGCCTTGCGCTTGAGGCGCTGCGGCTCGCCTCGGGCGCTTCGGGCTACTTGATCTCGGGCAATCCGGCTCGCTTCGGCATCGGCGCGCTGACGCGCCCGTTGCCACCGGACGGCCTGCTGCGTCTGGCGCCCACCGCGGCAGAGGTCGTGACGCTGCGCGCTTCCGATCTCCTGCGCGGCGGCACCGATCTGGCGCCGCTGGCTGGCGCGCTCGTCTTCATCGGCGGCTTCGCGCCCGAACTCGGTGCGCTCAGGGCGAGCGCGCGCGATCCGCTCACGCCATCATCCCTGCTCCAGGCCGATGCCGTCAGGCAGCTTGCGGCCGGCGTGATGCCGGCCCGGCCGACTCATGGCTGGGCCTGGGAATGGGCGGCGGCGCTGCTGGCCGTGCCGGCCGCGATCTGGCTCGCCCGCCGCCTGCGGCCGGCGCCGGCGGCGCTGGCAATGTCGGGGCTCCTGTTGGCGCTGCTCCTCGGTACGGCGGGGCTCGCCGCCGCCGATGTGCTTCTCGATCCGACAATGCTGGTGTCGTGCGGGGTGGCGGTCTTCCTCGCGTCCTCGCTGGCCGCCTTTTCGGAGACGCGCCTGCGCGAGGCCCGCCTGCGCCGCCGCTTCGAGCAGCATCTCGCGCCGGGCGTCGTCGAGCGCATCATCGCCAACCCTTCGAGCCTCAAGCTCTCGGGCGAGCGGCGCGAGATCACCGCATTGTTCACCGACATCGAGGGCTTCACCCAGACGACGCGCGACATCGGGCCCGAACAACTGGTCAGCGTGCTCGACGGCTATTTCGACGGCGTCACCCGCATCGTCGGCGAGCATGGCGGCATGGTCGACAAACTCGTCGGCGACGCCGTGCATGCCTTCTTCAACGCGCCGCTGGATCTGGCCGAGCATCCGCAGCGCGCCGTCGCCTGCGCGGTCGCCATCCTGGCCTGGACGGAAAGCTATCGCGCCCAGGGTCTTGCCGGGGCGATCCGGCTTGGCCGCACCCGACAGGGCATCGAGACCGGCTTCGCCATCATCGGCGACGTCGGCGTCGGCGCGAAGCTCGACTACACCGCCCATGGCGACGCGGTGAACACGGCGGCGAGGCTCGAGGCCCTCAACAAGGAGCTGGGATCGTCGATCTGCATCGGGCCGGTGGCTGCGGCGCGGTGCGGGCCGGACCATGTCGTTCCGCTCGCCCGAGCAGAGCTGCGCGGTCTCGGGGAGGTCGAGGTCTTCGCGCCAAGAGAATCCGGCTAGTGCGAGGCAGGCTGATGCGAGGCCGGCTGACGCGGCTGTTCCCTGCGGGACAGGCGGGCCCGCCACTTTCACGCATTCTCACTGCATGCGCTGCTCCGGTTCGTCCGGCGAGCGGATTGGTCAGGAAAAGGGAGATGACGTCATGGTTCAGCCTTCGATCCTCGTTCGCCGCAGCGGCAGCACGACCCTCCGGTCGCTGACGACCGCCGTCCTGCTCGCTCTCGCGGCCGTCGGCAGCGCCCCTGCCGCGATCGCCCAGCCGGTCGCGGCCGTCAGGGCTCCGGCGCTCGTGCCGCTCGAACAGGCCTTCATGAAGGCGGCGACCGACCTTTTCGCGAAGGTGCCAGTCGGCGCCGGCGAGGTCACCATCGTCATCGACCCGTTGATCGACGGCGTCACCGGCATCCAGTCGGCTGCGACCCGCGGTTTCGACAAGCGCATCGCCGAACTCGTCGCGGAGCGCTACCCGCATGTGAAGGTCCTGGCCTTCACGCCGGAGAACGTCGCCAAGGCGCGCTTCGTCTTCATCGGCACCTTCAACACGATCAACAATGCTGGCCAGCCCGGGGCTGAGAAGGACGCCTTCTGGATCTGCTTCGCCTTGGTCGAGCGCGAGGCGAAGACCGTCTACGCCCGCAGCGTCTCCCGCTCCGTCGTCAACAATGTCGACATCGCGCCGGCCGCCTCCTACTCCGACAGTCCGGTCTGGGGCATGGATGCCGCGACGCGCGCCTATATCGAGGCCTGCCAGAAGTCGCAGCCGGGCACGCCCGTTTCTCCGGCCTATATCGACCAGCTCGGCGCCGCCGCCCGCATCCGCGAGGCGAGCGCTGCCTATGAGGCCGGCGACCACGCCAGGGCGCGCGATCTCTACCGCGAAGCCAAGGATCAACCCGGTGGCGACCAGCTCCGCGTGCTCAACGGGCTCTATCTGTCCTATGCGGCGCTGGGCGAGACCGGCGAGGCCGACGAGACCTTCGGCCAGATGGTTGAGCGCGGCTTCTCACTCGGCCAGCTCGGGGTGAAGTTCCTGTTCGAGCCGAACTCGACCGCCTTCAACGCCGACCGCAAGCTCTCGGCGAGCTATCCAGCCTGGCTGCGCGAGATCGCCGCACGCGCCACCAAAGCCGGTGTCTGCCTCGAGGTCGTCGGCCATGCCAGCCGCACCGGTCCCGAGGGCCTGAACGACCGGCTCTCGCGGGACCGGGCCGAGCGCATCGCCTCGCTGATGGGCGCGCAGGCTCCCGGCATGTCGCAGCGCCTGCGTCCCTCCGGCGTCGGTTATCGCGAGGCGCTCGTCGGGTTGCCCCGCGACGATGCCAGCACGGCTGTCGATCGTCGCGTCGAATTCAAGACGGCGCCCTGCGCATGATTGCCCCGAGGATCGCGACAGTCCTTTCCGCCATCGTCACCGGCATGATCCTGTCGATGCAGCTCTCTCCGGCGCTGGCACAGGCGAAGCCCCAGCCCGGATCCGCCTCTGCCGCCCCGACGCTGAAACTCATTCCGGTCGTGCCGCCGAAGGACCCCGCCATCGAGATGGCCGAGCGTATCGCAGCCACGACGGACCGCGCGGCGCTGCTCGAACTGCTGGCCGCCGGCGTCGGCAAGGGCCGGATTGCGGCGCGACTGACGGTTCTCGGCTTTGTCGATCTCGCCGCCGGAAGCGCGCGGCTCTGGATCAAGCCGGGCTCGGGCGAGACCTTCCGGGATTGTGCCGATTGCCCGGAACTCGTCCTGGTTCCCGAGGGCGATGTCCGGATGCAGCTCGCCACCGGCGCCACGCCGCGCATCGTCGAGGCCAGCCTGCCGCAACCCTTTGCGGTCGGCCGCTTCGAGGTGACGCGCGCGCAATATCGCGCATTCGTCCAGCAGTCCGGCCATGTCGTCGAGCTCGGCTGCCATGTCCGCGCGCCGGTCTGGAAGCTCGATCCCACCCTGTCCTGGCAGGATCCGGGCTATCCGCAGACCGAAAACGACCCCGTCGCCTGCGTCAGCCATGGCGACGCGAAAGCCTATCTCGCCTGGCTCTCGAAGCGCACAGGTCAGCGCTACCGGCTCCTCGCCGACCCGGAATGGCACCATGTCGCCGCAGGCTCTGCGAAGGAGATGGCCGATCCGGCGCGGCTCTGCGCCATCGGCAACGGCGCCGACGAGACGGCGAAGCTGGCGCATCCTGGATGGACCGTGGCGCCCTGCCGCGACGGCTTCCGCACCACGGCGCCCGTCGGCAGCTTCGCCGCCAGCCCCTGGGGCCTGTCCGATCTCAGCGGCAATCTCTGGGAATGGGTCGAGACCTGCCCGCCCGATCCGTCGGTGCCGGGCCAGCCCTTTCCGCCGCCGATCTGTCGCGAGGAGGAGGGTCGCATCCTCAGGGGCGGCTCCTGGGCCGATCCGCCGGCGATGCGCACCCTCGATGCGAGGATCGTCAGCGAGCCCGGCATTCGCGATCAGGTCGCAGGCTTCCGCGTCGCCCGCGATCTCGGCAACTGATCGTGTCGCGGCTCATGCAATCCCTGGCGTCGCCCGCAGGTTGCGCCGGCCGATCCACAGCCACGCCGTCACCGCCGCCAATAGCGCCGCACCGGCGATCTGCGCCACCTCGAAGGGCAGGAACAGGCCGATGCCGGAGGCGAAGAGCAGGATGCGCTTCGGCAGGTCGAGCAGGGTGACGTAATAGCCCTCGATCGCCGCGTTCAGCGCCAGCACGCCGAGCGCCACGGTCCCGGAGACGAGCAGGATCGTCCAGATTGAGCCGACCAGCAGTAGCGCCGGCTGGTACATGAAGACGAAGGGCAGGATGAAGGCGACCATCGCGATCCGGCAGGCGACGACCGCGATCATCACCGGATTGGCCTTGGCGATCGACGCCGCTGCGAAGGCGGCCACCGCCACCGGCGGCGTGATCGCCGACATCGAGGCGATGTAGACGATGAACAGATGCGCCGGCAGGACATCGATCCCGAGCGTGATCAGGGCCGGCGCGGCCAGCACCGCCGAGAGCGCGTAGACGGCCGGCGTCGGCATGCCCATGCCGAGCACGATGATGACGAAGGCGGCGACGATGATCGTCAGGAACGGGCTGCCGCCGGCCATGTGGAAGAGGCCAGAGCTGATCTTGCCGGTCAGGTCCGTCATCGACAGCGTGCCGACGACGAGCCCTGCGATGGCGCAGGCGACGCCGACGCCGATCATGCCGCGCATGCCGTCGCTCAAACCGAAGAACAGCGTCTTCAGCAGCTTGCGCGGGCTGCGGTCGTGCCAGAGCGCGACCGGCACTAGCGAAGCCACCGCGATGGCTCCCGCGAAGGCCGGGCGATTCAGGCTGAGCACGCCCCAGACCAGCAGGCCGATCGGCACGAGATAGGCCCAGTGGCGCCGCAGGATGGCGAGGATGGACGGAGCCTTGCCGTCCGACATCGGTTGCAGCCCGTCTCGATGCGCCTTGAAATGCACGGCGAGGAAGACCGACTGGTAGAACAGCAGGGCCGGCACCAGCGCCGCCATCGCGATCGTCGCGTAGGGGATGCCGGTGAAGTCGGTCATCAGGAACGCGGCCGAACCCATGATCGGCGGCAGCAGCCCGCCACCGGCCGAGGCCGCCGATTCGATCGCTCCCGCATAGGTCCGGCTCATCCCGGTCTTGATCATCAGCGGGATGCTGAACGAGCCGGTTGTGACGACGTCGGCCGTCGGCGAGCCCGAGATCGAGCCGTAGAGGCCGGTCGAGATGACGGCGACCTTGCTGGCGCCGCCGACTTGCTTGCCGACGAGGCTGTTGGCGACGTCATAGAAGAAATCGGCGCCGCCGACCCGGTCGAGCAGCGAGCCGAAGATCACGAAGACGAAGACCAGGAAGGCCGCGACCTCGAGCGCGGGGCCGAACAGGCCGTTGGTCGAGAAGACGAGGTGGTCGACTGTCTCCTGCGCGCTGAAGCCGCGATGCGCGAAGGAGCCCGTGAGCCTGCTGCCGAAAATCGCATAGGCGAGGAAGGTGGCCACCAGCACGACGAGGATCATGCCGATGCAGCGCCGCGTCGCTTCCATCACGAGCGCGATCAGTACGATCGAGGCGACGATGTCGGCGCTGGAGAGCTCGTCGATCATCGGCAGCCGCATCTCGTGGACCGGCTGCATGACGATGAAATAGCTGCAGGACAGGATCGACAGCGCGACCAGCCCCCAGGCCGGCCAGGAACGGCCGGTCTGTCGCAGCGGATTGGCCGTCGTGGTCAGGAAGGCGAGCGAGAGCACCGCGCCGAGGAAGAGGAACAGCGCGATCTCGCGGTTGACATACCAGCCGAAAGAGATCGCCAGCAGCAGCAGGCCGGTGGCGACGCCTACGATGTGGACGGTCCACTGTTCGGGGGCGTCGAGCCGGCGCGATTGTCCCGGTGCGAGGATCTTCAGCAGGAACGGCATCGGGTCACCTCGCGACGGCGGCAGCGATCAGGTCAGAGAACGGCGGTGACGATCACTTCAGGACGCCAGCCTTGCGAAAGGCCATCTCGGCGCCGGGGTGGAGCGCGAGCGGCGCCACCCGGGTCAGGTCGATCGGCTCCAGCCGCGCCAGCGTGGCATGGGCCTGCTTGAGATAGCCGAAATGCTTCAGCATCCCGTCGACGATGGCGGCCGCGTCCTCGTTCTTCATCTCGGCGGCCGCGAACAGCACGACGCTGCCGGTGACCGTTGCGATCGCCTGCGGCTGGAACGGATAGGTGCCGGCCGGGACCGTGATCGGCGCGGTGCCGAGCTGGCTGCCGAGCCTGGCCGTCACCTCCGGGCTGATCCCGATCATCTTGACCTTCATCTCGCGGGTCGCGCTGTTGATCTGGCCGGAGGGGAAGGCGAGCATGTTGATGATCACGTCGATCTGGCCGTTCTTCATCATCTCGAGGCCGGCATTGTAGTCGACATGGTGGATGCGCCCGCCCCAGCCCTCGATGTCCTTAGGCGTGATGCCATAGGCCTTGAAGACCTCCTCGCCGGTCACCGCCATCAGCGTCCCGCGCTGGTTCAGCGCGATGCGGACCGGCTTCTTCGCGGCCAGGATGCTCTCGAAGCTCTCGATGCCGGATTCCTCGCGGACCAGAATCTGCACGGCGGCCTGCGGGTCGATCAGCGCTATGGCCTTGAGGTTGGTGACGGGGGCCTTGAACGGATCCTCGCCGGCCTGGGCCCGCTTGATCAATTGCGCATGGGCGATGCCGAGTTCGACCTTGCCCGTCGAGACGAGCAGGATGTTGGCGGCCTCGCGGCCAGGCTCATAGCCGAAGGAGGCGCCGGGCGATTCACGCCGGATCGTCTCGCCGATCGCATTGCCGATGGCGCTCCAGGCGCCGCCGACGGAGCCGCCGGTCAAGGTGATCTTCTTGGTATGCGCCAGGCTGAGGCCGGCGCCGAGGCCGAGCGACGCCGCCACGATGGATGCGATGGCCAGTCTCTTCATGATTGCTCTCCCGAGGCGCTGGTCGTGAGATGGCCCGCCTAACCCGGCTGTCGAAGCCATCATTCGCCCGCCGCGATGCACGGAAGACGGTCTGCCGTAGCTGCCTTCCCTAGGCGGCTTCAAGCCGCTGCACAGCGTGCGTGCCCTGCGCGGCGCGAGGGGAGGCTCGTTGGTGTGCACATGGCTTGTCAATGCCGGTTTTCGCCCTATCGGCCTGTTTCCGCTGCGGCAGGTTTGGCCGGTAAGCGTCCCATCGACGCGTGACTGCCCAATTCAAGCCTGAACACGCCGCCGGCCGACAGCCTCCCGGCGAAGGGCCAATGCTTGCTCGGCGACTCCGGAGGGGCATCGCTGGGTTTGTATGCAAACAGTCATGAAATTGGATCATTCACGCAATTTGCTCCCGTGCTATTCGCTCTCCCTAGCGATGCCCGCGCCAGGGCTGCGGAGCGCGTGTCAGGGGCTGAAGGCATGTATGACCGTTTCTCGACCGAGCGACTGATCGATCTCTGGCTGAGGGAGGACATCGGCGCCTGCGACCTGACCGTCCAGCTCATGATCGAGCCGGACGAGGCCGGTTCGTTCCGGATGAACGCGCGCGAGCCGATGGTGCTGGCCGGGATCGAGGTCGCGGCCGCCGTGTTCCGGCGCTATGAGCCCCGGCTGTCGATCAAGGTCGAGGCCGCCGATGGCGATCGCGTCGGCAAGGGCGCGACGCTGGTTCGGATCGAGGGGCCGGCGCAGGGCATCCTCACCGCCGAGCGCACGGCGCTCAACATCGTGCAGCGCCTGTCGGGCATCGCGACCGAGACGGCGCGCTATGTCGACATCATCAAGGGCACCTCGGCGCGGCTGATCGATACCCGCAAGACCACGCCCGGCCTGCGCATGCTGGAGAAGCACGCGGTCGCCTGCGGCGGCGGCCTCAACCACCGCCTCGGCCTCGATAACGGCGTGATGATCAAGGACAACCACATCGCCGTCTGCGGCGGCATCCTCCAGGCGGTCGAGCGCGCCCGCAGGAAGCTGCCGGTGCTGACCAAGATTGAGGTCGAATGCGACCGGATGGAGCAGGTCCGCGACGCGGTCGCTGCCGGCGCCGACGTCATTATGCTCGACAACATGCCGGTGCCCGCGATGAAGGAAGCGGTCGCCTATGTCGCCGGCCGCGCCAAGCTCGAGGCCTCCGGCGGCATCCGCTACGAGACCATCCGTGCCATCGCCGAGACCGGCGTCGACTACATCTCCACCAGCAAGATCACCCAGTCGGCGCCCGCCGTCGACATCGGGCTCGACGAGGCCTGAGGCAATACGAAAAGTCATGCGGCCAGGCATTCTCTTCGTCGTCGTCGGGCCCAGTGGCGCCGGCAAGGACACGCTCATGGACGGTGCCCGCAAGGCGCTGGCCGATAGCGGGCGCTTCGCCTTCGCCCGGCGCCTGATCACCCGTCCGGCCGATGCCGGCGGCGAGGATCACGAGGCAATCGATGAGGCTGGTTTTGCGGCGCTCGCGGCTGCCGGAGGACTGCTGGTCTCCTGGAACGCGCATGGCCTGCATTACGGCCTGCGCGCCTCGCTGCGCGATGAACTGGTGGC
>JAESFK010000658.1_pt1 | contig 15011 bp, 11 predicted proteins | sample 9269391 | NCBI WGS metagenome assembly JAESFK01 (sample SAMN14506231, study PRJNA617097) | algae metagenome | isolation source: Drouetiella hepatica UHER 2000/2452 and co-occurring heterotrophs from... | place: Slovakia: Slovak Paradise National Park, Hrabusice, Kosice Region | collected 2000-01-01
GCCTGATGTCCAACGCTGCCTTTGCTGCCGGCGACATCGATGGTGCGTCCATGGGTGGGCTCTGGGCGTTGCCCTTCGCCGGCATGCTGCTCTCGATTGCGCTCGGCCCGATCCTGTTTCCGCATGTCTGGGAGCTGAACTACGGCAAGTTCGCGGCCTTCTGGGCCGCCTTGGTGCTCGTGCCGTTGGTCTTGCTGCGCGGCTTCGAGCCGGCTGTGGGCGCGCTCGCGCACACGGCGCTGCTCGAATACATCCCCTTCATCATCCTGCTCTTCGCGCTGTTCACGATCGCCGGCGGCATCCTGATCATGGGCAATCTGAACGGTACGCCTGCGACGAACACGGCACTGCTGGCGATCGGGACGCTGATGGCGAGCTTCGTCGGCACCACTGGTGCCTCGATCATCATGATCCGCCCGGTGCTGCGCGCCAACGACAACCGGCGCCACAACGTCCATGTCGTCGTATTCTTCATCTTCCTGGTCTCGAACATCGGCGGCGCGCTGACGCCGCTGGGCGACCCGCCGCTCTTCCTCGGCTTCCTGCGCGGGGTAAACTTCTTCTGGACGACGACGCATCTGCTGCCGGAGACGGGGCTCGCCGTCGCGATCCTGCTGGCGCTGTTCTTTGCGCTCGACAGCTGGTTCTACCGCAGGGAAGACGGCATGCCCTCGCTGAAGGATCCGACGCCCGACCGCGACATCAAGCTCTTCGGCAAGGTCAATTTCATCCTGCTCTGCGGCGTCATCGCGGCGATCCTGATGTCCGCTAACTGGAAGCCCGGCATCGTCTTCGACATCGCGGGCTCGCAGGTCGAGCTGCAGAACCTCGTGCGCGACGCGATCCTGCTCGCGCTGGCCGGCCTCTCGCTCGTGCTGACGCCGAAGCCTGTGCGCGCCGGAAACGAGTTCAGCTGGGGCCCGATCAAGGAGGTCGCCAAGCTCTTCGCCGGCATCTTCGTCTGCATCATCCCGGTGCTGGCGATGCTGCAGGCCGGCCGGAACGGCGCCTTTTCCGGTCTCGTGGCCCTCGTCACCAGTCCCGAAGGCAGCCACAACACGGTTGCCTTTTTCTGGCTGACCGGCGCCCTCTCCTCGTTCCTCGACAACGCGCCGACCTATCTCGTCTTCTTCGAGCTTGCGGGCGGCGATCCGCAGGTGCTGATGACGACCGGTGCGCTGACACTGGCGGCGATCTCGGCGGGCGCGGTGTTCATGGGCGCCAACACCTATATCGGCAACGCGCCGAATTTCATGGTCTACGCCATCGCCAAGGACCGGAAGGTCGCGATGCCGAGCTTCTTCGGCTACATGCTCTGGTCGGGCGCGATCCTGATCCCGCTCTTCCTGCTGCAGACGGTGATCTTCTTCCGGTAGGCCGCCGCCCTCGTTTGGAAAGGGCTGCTTTCCCGGTGCAGCCAGGCGGTCATCCCGGCCGACCGCAGGGAGACCCGGGATCCAATCCTGAACCGTTCTGGCATGGATCCCGGATCGGCGCCGCTAACGCGGCTTGTCCGGGATGACCCAGGCGGGCTGTGGGCGAGCCGGAGGCTTCGCCTCAGCTCGCGATCTTCAACCCCTTGCGCGCCTCGGTCGCGCCGGCGTCGCGGCGGCCCTTGGCTGCTTCCATGTCCAGGCTGACCATGAAGTCCGAGATGCGCGGGGCGATCTCGGAGCGGAAGCGCGAGCCGTTGAAGACGCCGTAGTGGCCGACGCCCTTCTGGAGATAATGCACGCGCTTGTCGTCGGGGATGTTGGGGCAGAGGTCATGGGCGGCCTGCGTCTGCCCGACGCCGGAGATGTCGTCATTCTCGCCCTCGACCGTCATCAGGGCGACGCGGCGGATGGCCGTGCAGTCGACGGGCTTGTCGCGATGCATCATCGTGCCCTTCGGCAGCGCGTGCTCGACGAAGACGGTCTCGACCGTCTGGAGATAGAACTCGGCGGTCAGGTCCATCACCGCCAGGTACTCGTCGTAGAAGTCGCGGTGCTTCTCGGCGGAATCGCCGTCGCCGGCGATCAGGTGCTGATACATCTCGTAATGCGCGCTGACATGGCGGTCGATGTTCATCGCCATGAAGCCGGAGAGCTGCATGAAGCCCGGATAGACGTCGCGGAAGGTTCCCGGATGCGGGAACGGCACCTTGGTGATGCAGTTGCGGCGGAACCACTCCGTGCCGCGCTCCATGGCGAGGCAATTCACCGCGGTCGGCGAGCGGCGCGTGTCGATCGGCCCGCCCATCAGCGTCATCGAGCGCGGCGCGCAAGGGTCGCCCTCCGCTTCCATGCGCGCGGCCGCGGCCAGGACCGGCACCGAAGGCTGGCAGACCGCCATGACATGGGTCTCGGGGCCGAGCATCTGCAGCATCGCGATGACGTAGTCGATATAGTCGTCGAGGTCGAAGCGGCCGGCCACGAGCGGCACCAGGCGGGCATCGACCCAATCGGTGATGTAGACCTCATGGCCGGGCAGGAAGGCCTCTACGGTGCCGCGCAGCAGCGTGGCATAGTGCCCGGACATCGGTGCGACCAGCAGCACCTTGGGCTGCGGCTTGCGGCGGCCCTCGATCTTGCGGTCGAAATAGACCATCCGGCAGAAGGGGCGTTCCCAGACGACGCGCTCCTCGACGGCGGTCTTGACGCCGTTGATCGTCGTCTCGGACAAGTCGAAGGCGGGCTTGCCATAGCGCCGCGTGGTGCGCTCGAACAGCTCGCAGGATGCGGCGATGCTGCGGCCCATCGGCGTATATGTCAGCGGGTTGGACGGGTTCTTGAAGGCCAGATGCATCGCATCCGACATGCCCCTGGCGGGGCTGAGCATCATGTGAACCGCTTCGTAGGCATGGTAGGCGAACGACATGGCAGCCCCGTACATGCGATTGTGATCCTTCCGGCGCCGCAGCATTCGTTGATGCGTCGCAACAGAACGCACCGTATGCCTAAATTGTTCTCATTCAATCCCGCAAAAGGCTAAGAAATCACTCCAATGCCGATTTGCCACAGATGATTGCCCTGCCGGAGTGCCTCGCATGATGCCTGTCGCGCCATTGACGCTGCTCTCAGCATGACCTTTGCGGATGTCGCGACGCCCGTTCTCGGCCGTGCGAGCCGTCATCTGCGGCTCGATACGCTGGTGCGGCTGCGCTGGCTTGCCATCGCCGGCCAGAGCCTGGCCGTTGCCGGCGTGCATTTCGGGCTCGGCTTTCCGTTGCCGTTCGGTTGGTGCTTCACCGCGATTGCGGTCTCGTCCTGGCTGAACATTGCGCTGCGCATCCGCTTTCCGCTGAGCCATCGGCTCCAGGCGGGTGCGGCGACGGCCCTTCTCGCCTTTGACATCGTCCAGCTCGCGGCCCTGCTCTATCTCACCGGCGGGTTGCAGAACCCGTTCTCGATCCTGTTCCTGGCCCCGGTGATGATCTCGGCGACGGCGCTGCCGCCGCAGCGGACGCTCGTCCTCGGCCTGCTGGCGATCGCGTTGGCGACACTGCTCAACTTCGTCCACCTGCCACTGCCCTGGGCCGGGCCGGACCGGCCGGTCCTGCCGCTCTACTACCAGCTCGGAAGCTGGGCTGCGCTCGTCCTTGGGCTGGCTTTCACCGGCATCTATGCCTGGCGGGTCGCCAAGGAGGCGCGCGACCTTTCCGATGCGCTCGCCGCCACCGAACTCGTTCTGGCGCGTGAACAGCATCTGTCGCAGCTCGACGGCCTCGCCGCCGCCGCTGCCCATGAACTCGGCACGCCACTCGCCACAATCGCGCTCGTCGCCCGCGAATTGTCCCGGCTCGCCCCGGCCGAAGGGGAGATGGCCGAGGACATCACGCTGCTGCGCGAGCAGGTCGAACGCTGCCGCGGCATCCTCGGCAAGCTCGCCTCGTTGCAGGATGACGATGCCGGGCCGCTCGACCAGCTTTCCCTGCGCCTGCTGATCGAGGAGGCGGCGGGGCCGCAGCGCCCCTTCGGCGTGCCCTTCGAGATCGTGATGAGCGGCGAGAAGCCCGAGCCGGTATGCCGGCGCAATCCCGGCATGATCTACGGCCTCGGCAACATCGTCGACAACGCCGTGGATTTCGCCCGCTCGACGGTCACGATCACGGCACAATGGAACGCGGCCAATGTCACGCTCACGATCGCCGATGACGGCCCGGGCTTTCCGCCCGACGTGCTGCTGCGGGCCGGCGACCCCTATCTCACCCATGGCCCCAGTGAGAGCCGCGCCGGCGGTGGGCTTGGACTCGGGCTCTTCATCGCCAAGACGTTGATCGAGCGGGGCGGTGCGCTGATGGATTTTGCCAACCTGCCTGCGCCGGCCAGCGGCGCTTCGGTGCGGATGACCTGGCCGCGCGAGGTGTTCGAGGCCGACCTGCCCACTTCCGGGTCTACAAACGCCGAACCTCCGATCCCACATGGGGTTAGCAGATGAAACAGCGCATGGGATGCGTCGCGGCGGGAGCCGCGCTAAAGTGCCGCCGGGATTGGCCCGGCAGCGGGAGAGTATGATGCAGGATACGCTAAGCGAAACCGTCGCGGATGTTGCCGCTGCGGACATGTCGCTGCTGCTGGTGGACGACGACAAGCCATTCCTGACCAGGCTTGCCCGCGCCATGGAAGGCCGCGGCTATTCCGTGCGAACGGCCGAGAGCGTCAGCGCCGGAATCGCGGCGGTCGAGGAGGAGGCGCCGGCCTTCGCCGTGATCGACCTGCGCCTCGGCGACGGCAACGGCCTCGACGTCATCGCCAGGCTGAAGGAGCGTCGCCCCGATGCGCGCGGCATCGTGCTCACCGGCTATGGCAACATCGCCACCGCCGTCAGCGCCGTGAAGCTCGGCGCCTTCGATTTCCTCGCCAAGCCGGCCGACGCCGACGAGATCCATGCGGCGCTGGCTGCCGCCCGCGACGCCCGGCCCTTGCCGCCCGAGAACCCGATGTCGGCTGACCGGGTCCGCTGGGAGCACATCCAGCGCGTCTACGAACTCTGCAACCGCAACGTCTCGGAGACGGCGCGGCGGCTGGGCATGCATCGGCGCACGCTCCAGCGCATCCTGGCGAAGCGCGCGCCGCGCTGATCACACTGGCGGCGGATTGATCTGGCGGAAACCGCCTTCGCGCCAATAGGGATAGTGCGGATAGGCGGGCGTGACCGCGCTGGCCGCATCGAGCCGCGCGATCTGGTCGGCCGTGAGGCTCCAGCCGATGGCGCCGAGATTCTGGCGCAATTGCTCCTCGTTGCGCGCGCCGATGATGACGCTCGACACGGTCGGACGGGCCAGCAGCCAGTTCAGGGCGATCTGTGGCACGCTCTTGCCGGTCTCCGCAGCGAGTGCGTCGAGGACGTCGACGATCGCATAGAGCCGCTCGTCATCGACGGGCGGGCCGAAAGCCGCGGTGTCGTGCAGGCGGCTCTTGTCGGGCATGGCGGCACCGCGACGGATCTTGCCGGTGAGCCGTCCCCAGCCGAGCGGGCTCCAGACCATCGCGCCGACCTTCTGGTCGAGGCCGAGCGGCATCAGTTCCCACTCGTAGTCGCGGCCGACCAGCGAGTAATAGACCTGATGCGCGACATAGCGCGGCCAGCCGTGGCGCTCGGATGCGGCCAGCGACTTCATCATCTGCCAGCCGGAGAAGTTCGAGGCGCCGACATAGCGCAGCTTGCCGGCGCTCACGAGGTCGTCCAGCGTCTTCAGGACTTCCTCGACCGGCGTTCCCGCATCGAAGGCATGGAGCTGGAGCAGGTCGATGCGGTCGGTCCGCAGGCGCTTCAGCGCCGCCTCGACGCCCTCGATCAGCCGCAGCCGGGAGGTGCCGGCCTGAAACGGGCCGTCGCCTGCGGGCAGGCCGAGCTTGGTCGAGATCAGTGCGCTGTTGCGTCGTCCCTCCAGCGCTTCGCCAAGGATCGCCTCCGAGGCGCCGTCCGAATAGACGTCGGCCGTATCGAACAGCGTCAGGCCGGCCTCCAGGCCGATGTCGATAAGGCGTTTCGCCTGGGTTGTGTCGGTGTCGCCCCAGGCGCCGAAGAGCGGGCCCTTGCCGCCGAAGGTGCCGCAGCCGAAGCTGAGCGCCGGCACTTTCAGGCCGGATGCGCCGAGTTGCCGATAATCCATGTCGTTTTCCTGTCGAGCGAGTTGAAAAGGGTTCAGGCGGCCAGCACGCGCGTGGCGCGCCGGTCGAGAGTGAGTGCGATCCAGGCCAGGGCCAGCGCCGCGAGCGGTACCAGGGCTGCGATCGGCGCGATGCCGGCGAGGCCCGGCCCGTGCGAGATCACCACGCCGCCGAGCCAGGCGCCGAAGGCATTGCCAAGGTTGAAGGCGGCGATGTTGAGGCTGGACGCCAGGCCTTGCCCGGCGCCGCCCGCCTGCTGAAGCACCCACATCTGCAGCGGAGCGACCGTGGCGAAGGCGGCGGCGCCGAGGACGAAGGCCGCCACCACCGCGCCGATCTTGTCATGGAAGGCGAAGCTCGCCGCAAACAATGCCAGCGTCAGCGCAACCAGCGTGCCGATCAGCGCCGGCGACAGGCTGCGGTCGGCCCAGCGCCCGCCGAGCAGATTGCCGACGACGAGGCCGGCGCCGAAGACCAGCAGGATCGGCGAGACGGCCGCCTCGCTGAAGCCGGCGAGTTCCACCAGCAACGGCTGGATATAGGTGAAGACCGCGAATATGCCGCCGAAGCCGAGCACGGTCATGGCCAGGCCGAGCAGCACCTGCGGACGGGCCAGAACCTGGAACTCCTCCGCCAGCGGGCCGGGTACGACGCGCTCGCGCGCCGCCGGTACGAAGATCGCGAGAATGGCGAGGGCGAGGAGGCCGATGCCGGCCACGGCCCAGAAGGTCGAGCGCCAGCCATAGGCCAGGCCGAGCCATGAGCCGAAGGGCACGCCGAGCAGGGTCGCGAGCGTGAGGCCAGTGAACATCAGCGCGATCGCGGAAGCCTTGCGCTCCGGCGCGACGAGGCCGGTCGCGACCATCGCGCCGACGCCGAAGAAGGTGCCATGCGCCAGCGCCGTGACGATGCGCGCCGCCATCAGCCAGGCGAAGCTGGGGCTCAGCGCAGCGGCGAGATTGCCGAGCGTGAAGATCGCCATCAGGACGAGCAGGGTCGTCTTGCGCGGCAGCGACCGCGTCGCGATGGTCAGGATCGGCGCGCCGACTAAGACGCCGAGCGCATAGCCCGACATCAGCAGCCCGGCGACGGGAATGGTGACGCCGAGATCGGCGGAGACCTGCAGCAGCAGGCCCATGATGACGAATTCGGTGACGCCGATGCCGAAGGCGCCGACGGTGAGGGCATAGAGAGCGATGGGCATGACCGGCTCCGGGGAATGAACGAGCCCGCAAGATGGCGCACGCCGCGCCTATGAATTAGATTGCCGTCAGGACATGCAATTGTGAGGTGAAGTCATCATGCCTCGGCCCGAGATCAACCGTTCCGGCGAGATGGAGGTCTTCGCGCGCGTCGTCGAGCTCGGCGGCTTCTCGCCGGCGGCCCGCGCTCTGCGGATGACGCCGTCCGCGATCAGCAAGCTGGTGGCGCGGCTGGAAGCGCGACTCGGCGTCCGGCTGATGATCCGATCGACGCGCAAGCTCCAGCTCACCGAGGAGGGCGCGACCTTCCACCAGCATGCGCTGCGCGTGCTGAACGATCTCGACGAGGCCGAGCGCGCCGTCGCCGCCTGCCAGATCCCGCGCGGGCGGCTGCGGGTCAACTCGAACGTGCCCTTCGGACGGCTCTATTTGCTGCCTTTGGCGCCGCGTTTCATGGCCGCTCACCCGCAAGTCCAGCTCGACATCACGATCACCGACGAGGTCATCGACCTGATGGACGAGCGCGCCGAGATCGCGATCCGGGTCGGGCCGATGCGGCCCTCGCAACTGATGGCGCGCAAGCTCGGCGAGGCCGCGATGGCGATCGTCGCCGCGCCGGGCTATCTCGCACGCAAGTCCGCACCCCTGCATTGGGAAGACCTCGCCCAGCATGACTTGATCACCTTCAATTTTTCCCGCCATAGCGACGAATGGCCTTTCCGGGCCGATGGCCGGCGCTTCTCGACGCCGGCCCATGGGCGGGTGGCGGTGGGCGACGGCGAGAGCGCCCGCCAGCTCGCTCTCGCGGGGCAAGGGCTGGCGCGGCTCTCGCTGTTCCATGTCGGGCACGACATCGCGGCCGGGCGGCTCGTACCCGTGCTGGAGGCTTTCAATCCCGGCGATGTCGAGGAGGTTCACGCCGTCTATGTCGGTCATGGCGGCAGGCTGCCGGCCCGCGTGCGCGCCTTCATCGACTTCCTCGTCGAGACCGTCGACCTGACGGCGCCGCCAGGCGGCGATGAAGCCGCACGGCGGATCGTCGCAACGCCCGAAGAAGCGGTATTGGTCTAGAGGCCGGGATCCTCGATCAGTGCCAGCCGGCCTGCCGCGAGTTTGGCGAAGGCGATGGTCAGGGCCTTGCGCCGCGCCGGCGCCAGAGCGTGCCGCGGAGCCTCGCGGATCAGCGCGCCACCATAGGCGTCGGCGACGATCAGGCCGACATCCTCGGGCAGGATCTCGTGAGGAAATTCGGGCGCGACGGCGAAGAGGAAGCCGTCGCAATAGTCGCGGTAATCCGGCCATTTGCCGTCGACGCGATAGTCCTCGATGCCAGACTTGACCTCGACCACCAGCAATTCCCCGGAAGGAGCGAGCGCGACGATGTCGCCGCGCCGGCCATTGGCGAAGGTCATTTCCTTGACGATCGCGTAGCCGCGCTCGCGCAGGTGCCGCCCGGCCCCACGGCAGACGGCGCGGGTGATGTCGGGCCGCGTGGGCGGCGGATTGAGGACGGAATCGGGAAGCGGCATGCGAGCATGTTCCCTCTTTGTGCCGGTCAAGGCAAGGGTGGCAGGCCGGCAGGCGCTGGAAAACGGCTCCCGCTTTCATGCGCCATGCTCTAGGGAAGGCGCGATGCCGCTATGGTGACCCCGCCTTGGAACGTCTTGTCGCGCCTCTCCTGATCCTGCTCGTCGCGGCCGCCCTCTCGGCGCTGCTCTGCGTGCTGCTGCGGCCCCTGCTGGTCCGCTACGCGCTGGCGCGGCCCAATGCGCGCTCGAGCCATCGCGTGCCGACGCCGCAGGGCGGTGGCATCGCCGTGCTGGCGGGTGCCTTCCTGGCGCTGGGCCTGGCTTTGCAAGTCTTGCCGCCGCCCTCCGGTGCCGGCAGCCTCGCTTTCGTCATCGCGGCTGCGGTTGTGCTGGCGGTGGTGGGCGCCTGGGACGACATCCGGCCTCTTTCGGCGAGGTTGCGGCTCGGCCTGCAGGCGCTCTGTGTCGCGGTGGTGATCGTCTATGCCGCGCCCGATACGCGGCTGTTTCCGGAGGCGATGCCACTTGCCGTCGAGCGCTGCCTCGCACTGCTCGCCGGCATCTGGTTCGTCAACCTGACCAATTTCATCGACGGCATCGACTGGATCACCATCGCGGGCTTCGTGCCGCTCACTGGCGCGCTGATGCTCGCCGGGAGCACGGGACTGATCGACCCGGCGACGGGGCTGCTGGCGGCGGCCCTGTGCGGCGGGCTGATCGGCTTTGCGCCCTTCAACAAGCCGACCGCGCGACTCTTCCTCGGGGATGTCGGTTCGCTGCCAATTGGGCTGCTCACCGCCTATCTGCTCTACCGGCTCGCGGGCACGGGCGCGCTGGTGGCGGCACTGATCCTGCCGCTCTACCAGGTCGCAGATGCCACGATCACGCTGCTGCGCCGGTTGGCGCGCCGCGAAAAGGTCTGGCAAGCCCACCGCTCGCATTTCTACCAGCGGGCCACGACGAACGGCTACAGCGTCCTCAGCGTCGTCACGCAGGTCGCGCTGCTCGATCTCGCGCTGATCGTGCTGGCGGCGATCAGCATGCTGATGCCGGTCGCGGCCGTGCAATGGGTCTGTCTTGCCGCTGCGATCGTCCTGACCGGGCTGCTGCTGCGGCGCTTCTCGCAACGGGCCGCCACATCGTGAACGGCGAACGGGTTCTCGTCACGGGTGCCGGCGGCTTCATCGGGCCCCATGTCGTCGCCGCGCTGAGGATCGCCGGTTATCGCATCCGTGTCACGCAACGCACCGCGGCTCCGGCTCCTGAAGGCACCGAAGCCGTCGTGACCGGCGACATCGCCTTGCAGATCGACTGGAGCCGGGCTCTCGACGGCGTCCAGCATGTGGTTCACCTCGCCGGTCTCGCCCATGCCGGCCCGGGCCTCGACGAGGAACTCTATCGGCGCATCAACACGCAAGCGACGCTGGATCTCGCCCAGGCCGCCTACCGCGCCGGCGTGTCGCGCTTCGTCTGCATCTCCTCGATCAAGGCGCAGACTGGCGCTTTCGACGGGCCGCCGTTGCGCGAGGATGATGCGCCTGCGCCCGAGGACGCCTATGGCCGCTCGAAGCTGGCCGCGGAGCACGGTCTGGCCCGGCTCGATTTCGACTGGGTCGCGCTGCGGCCGGTGCTGGTCTACGGACCGGGCGTGAAAGCCAATATGGCGGCGCTGCTGAAGCTCGCGCGGCTACCGGTCTTGTTGCCTCTCGGAGCGCTGACCCGGCCACGCTCGCTGCTGGCGGTCGAGAATCTGGCCGATGCCGTGCTGTTTGCGCTGACGCCTGCCTGCCCGGCGCGGCGGGCCTTCACCGTCGCCGATCCGGAACCGATCAGCGTCGCCGGCATCCTGACGGCGCTGCGGGCCGGCATCGGTCGCAGGCCGGGCCTGATCGCCGTGCCTCCCGGCCTTTTGCGGCTGGCGGCGCGTCTCGCGGGCCGCGAGGACGCCTTCGTCAAGCTGAGCGGCAGCCTCGTGGCGCTGCCGGAGGGTTTGCTCAGGGCAGGCTGGCGGCCGCCGCTGGCGACGCAGGACGCGCTTCAGCGCCTGGCGGCGTCTTCTGGCGCTGGCTGAAATCGGGGATCGCCTCGTCGAGCACGGCATCGGCGGCAACGCGGTCATCGGCCTTCAGCGCTGCTTCCAGCCGCGTCAGCCAGGCCTGCAACCGGGCCCGGTTGGCGAAGACGGGCTTCGCCGCCATCACGCCGTCGAGGCCGGTCTCGGCCTTCGGCTCGTCATGGGCGAAAAGGATTTCGTTCAGGCGCTCGCCCGGCCGCACGCCCGTCACGGCGATCTCGATGTCCTCGCCCGGCTCGAATCCCGCCAGGCGGATCATCCGCTCGGCCAGGTCCATGATCTTGACCGGCTGGCCCATCTTGAGAACGTAGACGGCGGCCCGCTCGGCTTCAGGACCGTCCGGGCGGGCGTGCGAGGCCGCCGTCAGCACGAGGTCGCAGGCCTCCCGGATGGTCATGAAGTAGCGGATCATGTCCGGGCTGGTGACAGTCAGCGGCCCGCCGCGCGCGATCTGCGCCTTGAACTTCGGCACCACCGAGCCGACCGAGCCCAGAACATTGCCGAAGCGCACGGCGACCAGCCGCATGCCGACAGCGGCTGCGACGAACTCGGCATCGCGCGACTGGGCATACATCTCGGCGAAGCGCTTGGTCGCGCCCAGCATCGAGACGGGCTCGATCGCCTTGTCGGTCGAGATCAGCACGAAGGTCTTCGCCTGCGCGGCGATCGCGGCATCGGTCACGTTGACCGAGCCGAAGATGTTGGTCTTGACGCCTTCGCTCCAGTCCGCCTCGAGATAGGGCACGTGCTTGAGCGCGGCGGCATGGATGACGATGTCGGGCGCAAAGGCGGTGAAGAGCGGCGTGATTCGCGCCCGGTCGCGCACGTCCGCCAGCGCGCCCGAGACGACCATGTCGTGGCCGTGCGCGATGAGTTGCTCCGTCACCTGGAACAGCGCGGGCTCGGAACTCTCGACGATCAAAAGCTCGGCCGCGCCGAAGGCGGCACAACGCAGGCAAATCTCCGATCCGATCGAGCCGCCGCCGCCGGTGACGATGACGCGCTTGCCCTTCAGGAAGGCGCCGAGCCGGTCGCGGTCGATCCGGACGGTTGATCGCACCAGCAGATCCTCGATCTCCAGCGGCGCGAGCTCGGTGTCGCGGACGCCTTCTCCGAGCGTCTCGATGCGCGAGATCGGCAGGGAGAGCTTGCGCGTCCGGGCGAGCCACTTGTCAGGCTCCGCCTCCGGCAGGAGTGCGCTCGGCGTCGCGACGATGCGGCGGAAGCCCTCGCCGCGTTCGGCCGCGTCGGTCGCGATGCGCTCGATCTCGGAGAGCAGGCCGAGCACGGGAATACCGCGGATCGACTGGCCGAGATCGTCGGCGCGCGGCGACAGGATGCCGGCGGGCCGCAGCCTGCGCATCGTGCCCGCTTCCATGGCACGGATCACCATCTCGACCTCGACACCGCGTCCGAGCAGCAGGGCGGGGAGCGTGGCCTCGCGCGCCGCATGCCGGCGGCTGCGCGAAAACTTGAAATAGCGATAGGCGAGGCGGGGGCCCCCGAGCAGCGAGACCTGGACCAGCCAGTAGAGTGCGATCGTGATCTTGCCGAAATAGAAGGCGCCGTAGAAATTCGGTGCGACGAGCACATAGTCGACGACGAGCAGCGTCAGCGTCAGGAGCGAGACCGCCTTGACGATGTTCGACAGGTCCGGCAGCGACGCAAACCGCCATTTCGAGCGGTAGAGCGAGAAGAACCAGTAGACCAGCCCGGCATAGGCCACGAAGAACGGCAGAAAGCGCGGCAGATAGCGCAGATGCTCCTCGAGCTGCCAGCCCTCGAACCGCACGACGAAGACGAGCCAGATCGCGAGCGCCGTGACCACGAGATCGTGGCTGACGACGGCGAGCTTCTTGAAGTTCTGCTTGGGGAGATTGGCCATGACAGGCGGGGTATCCTGCTCGCTGCGCGGCTTGTCAACGCGGCCGGAACAGCAGGCCCTTCGGCTGGCCGGTCAGGCGCCGGCCTTCGGGTGTTCCAGCGCGATCATGATGAAGTCGATCATCTCCTCGGCGGAGGGGCCGGGAATCCGCTCGCATTGGGCCATCAGAAGCGGATGCTGGAAACGGATCATCGCGGTGCGGATGCATTGCGTGGCGGCGATCGGGTCGACGTCGCGGAACTCGCCATTGGCGACGCCCTCGGCGACGACGCGGCCGAGCAGGGCGTCGAAGCGCTCGATATGGCCTAGGATCGCGTCCCAGCTTTCCTCCATCGCGGCGCAGACCATCTCCTGCATGCGCTGCTGGTCGGCGAAGCGCGCCTGGTTGATCCGGTGGGAGGTCAGCAGCATCTCACGCAGACGGCTTCCGGCCGACCGCGGTTCCGCCATGATGAGCGACAGCGATTCCTCGAGCTCGCCCTTGAAGCGGGCGAGAACCGCCTCGTTGATCGACTTCTTGGAATCGAAGAAGCGATAGACGTTGGCCGGGCTCATGCGCAGCGATTTGGCGATGTCGGCAACCGTCGTCTTCTGGTAGCCGATGTCGCGGAAGAAGCGCTCGGCGGTATCGACGATGCTCTGCCTCGTATCGCGCTCGGGAAGACTCACTGCGTTTGCCTGTTTTGCTTGGCCTGCGACTGGCGGCGGGAATTGATCGCTATGACGAATTTCGTCATTCGTCAACATCATGGCGAATAAGGCGTTTCATCATGATGTCCTGACATGTCCCGTCATGCCTTGATCTGGACCAGGTTGGCGCCAGACCTGCGCGGTGTTCAACGCTCGGCGCGGCGGCCGTGTTCCGTCTTTCGCGGGCGGTCACCCATGTGCGAAGCGCGTGCGTGCCAGGGTCAGGATCGCCTCGATGTCGAGATGGGCCTGCAGATGGGCGGCGAGCCGGTCCAGCGTCGCCTCGACATCGTCCTCATAGGACAGGCTCAAAGGCAGGCGGGCGCCCACGACGGCGTTGAGACAGGCGGCCCGGACGGCGTCCGCTGAGAAGACCCCGTGCAGATAGCTGCCGACGACGCGGCCGTCGGAACTCGCGGCGCCTTCCGCCCGGTCGCCGACCCTGAACGGCGCGCGCCTCGTGTCGGCGCCCTCTGTCCGACCGAGATGGATCTCGTAGGCGCGGCCCGTCGATGCGCTTGGCGCATGGATGAAATCGACCTCGCGGACCGTCTTGGTGCCCTCCAGCACCGTCTCGACGTCAAGCAGCCCGAGGCCGTCAGCCTCGCCGGCCGGGCCTTCCAGCCCGAGCGGATCGCGCACTGTCCGGCCGAGCATCTGATAGCCGCCGCAGAGGCCGAGGATGTGCCCCCCGCGTCGGCGATGGGCGAGGATGTCGATGTCCCAGCCTTGTGCGCGCAAGGCCGCGAGATCGCGCAATGTCGTCTTCGAGCCGGGCAGGATGACGAGATCGGCATCCCCCGGCATCGCCTGCCCGGGAGCGACCATGACCAGATTGACCGCAGGCTCGAGCTTCAGCGGGTCAAGATCGTCGAAATTCGCGATGCCCGGCAGGATCGGCACAGCGATTTTCAGGCTCGCGCCGGGCTTGGCCGCGAGCGGGCGCAGGTCGAGCCCGTCTTCCGCCGGCAGGCGCACGGCATCCGAAAACCAGGGCACGACGCCAAGGCACGGCCAGCCCGTCGCATGGCGGATCGTCTCGACACCGTCGCGGAACAGCGCGACCTCGCCCCGGAACCGGTTGACGGCAAAGGCGCGGATCATGGCGCGGTCGGCCTCGTCCAGAACCGCATGAGTGCCGACGAGGCTGGCGATGACGCCGCCCCGGTCGATGTCGCCGACCAGGATCGCTGGTACGTCGGCCGCACGGGCGAAACCGAGATTGGCGATGTCGCGAGCCCGCAGATTGGTCTCGGCCGGGGAGCCCGCGCCTTCGACCAAGACGAGATCGGCATCGGCGCAGAGGCGCTCGAAGCTCTCCAGGACTCTGGGCATGAAGTCGCCGCGCCGGGCGAAGTCGCCTGAGGCGAGATGGCCCGCGACCTGTCCCTGAAGGATGATCTGGCTGCCGGACTCGCTTTCGGGCTTCAGCAGCACCGGGTTCATGTCGACATGTGGTGGTGTGCGGGCAGCGCGCGCCTGCAGCGCCTGCGCCCGGCCGATTTCGCCGGCTGCGGTCGCGGCGGCGTTGTTCGA
>JAESFK010000659.1_pt1 | contig 14974 bp, 11 predicted proteins | sample 9269391 | NCBI WGS metagenome assembly JAESFK01 (sample SAMN14506231, study PRJNA617097) | algae metagenome | isolation source: Drouetiella hepatica UHER 2000/2452 and co-occurring heterotrophs from... | place: Slovakia: Slovak Paradise National Park, Hrabusice, Kosice Region | collected 2000-01-01
AGACATGCGGCGGCAGGCCCAGCACCTCGGAAACGCGGGCCGCCTGGTTGCGGATCTGGCTGATCGGGCAGGTCCCCAGTCCGACCCGGTCGGCGGCGGCGATGAAGGTGGCCAGCACGATTCCGGCATCGACGGCGGCATTGAAGAACGGGTCGAGATAATCGTTCACGAAGGGTCGGCCGCGCCAGTCGAACAGCAGCCGGTGCCGGCGGTTGTTGCCGCAGAAGACCAGCAGCGCCGGACCGGCGGCGGCCCACGGGTTCTCCGGGATCAGGGCCTGGAGCTTCTCGCGCTGCGCCTTGTCGGTGACGATCACGATGTCGGCCTGCTGCAGGTCGCTCTTGGAGGGCGCCGACAGCGCCACGGCGCACAGCGTGTCCAGCAGCGCCGGATCCAGCGGCGTGTCGGAATAGCGCCGCACGACCCGCCGGTTTGCCATCTCGGCCAGGACCTCGACGCCCTTCGGCGCTTCCGACAGAGCGGGTGCGGAGCCGAACCGCGCCTTCAGCACAGACTTCAAACGATCAAGCACGGGGCCTCCTAACGGCCAAAAATATTGGGAATCGGAATGTTGGGGATCAGCGAGCGCGGCTGGCCGGGCAGGATCTGCTGCTCGAGCTGCTGGAGCTGCTGCGCCCCCGGCAAGGTGCTGGCCATGCCCGGCGGGTCCTTGGCGCTGCCGCGCGAGACGTTGAGCGACGGTGACGACATCGAGCCCCGTGCGGTCGTGACCAGGTAGGGCGCCGACCCGTCCTCGGCGATGTAGAAATTGACCGTCGTGTCGGTCGTCGAGGCGCCGAGATTGGTGCGGGTGGAGATCCGTGCCGTGGCGCGGTTGCCCTGGACGGTGAGGCCCTTGTCGGTGAGCACGCCGCCCGCGATGTCGATTTGCCCGCCGATCGGGCTGTCGTGGTTGACGAAGCGATTCAACACCAGGGAGATCGCGTTCAGCATGCTGGTGGGCGACATCCCGCGCTGGCCGACCGCGCCGAGCATGTTGCCCAGGGTCTGGTCGATCACCGTACTGGCGGCGCCCGCCGCCATCGAACCCAGCATCTGCAGGGCCCGGTCGGCGCCGATGAAGATGTGTCCGCCGAGCTGCGCGCCGCCCGCCATCGAGGCCCTGATCTGGTCGGAGGTCGTGCCGCCGCCGCGCAGGGTGATGCCGTTGGCGTTCAGCTTGCCGTCGACCGTCACCTTTATGGCGCTGCCGAACTGGTTGGTGCCCGAGGTGCTGCGCAGCATCTCGCCCAGGATGATGTTGTTGGCGTCGCCCTTGAAGTCGAAGGAGAGGGCCGGCCGGGTGGCGTTGACGGTTCCCGCAAGCGCCAGCGAACCGCCATAGAGCGAGCCCTTGAAGTGCTGGATCGTCAGGATCCCGTCCTTCAGCGACGCCGCGAGGTCGGCATTGCCGATGCGCAGGGGTGGGCTGACCAGGGTGCCGACGACCAGCTTCAGGGAGCCGTCGACGCTGCGCAGCGGCGCGGTGTCGATCGGCTTGGCGGCCGCGGCCTGGCCCCGGCCGGCCGGCCGGGCAGGCGCGCCCGCGCCGCCGCCGATCCGGTCCATGTCGAGCACGCTGGCCCGCAGGTCGGCATTGATCGTCGTGCGGCCGGTCAGCCGGGCATCGATCGACCCGTCGAGCGCCTGGCCGTTGAGCACCAGGTTGCCCTTGTAGGCGGCCGACTGAGGCGCCCCCTTCGACGCACCCGGAAGCGCCAGGGTGCCGGTCGCCTTCACGCTCTGGCCCATGGCATTGACGTTGAGGTCGCGCAGGGTGAGCTGCTCGACCGTGCCGGCAACGCCTCCGCTCGCGCTCACCGCCCCGAGACCGGCCGGCGCCGTGGTTCCGGCGACCTTGAGCACGCGGCTCATGTCGGGTGCCTCGAAATTGAAGGCGATGTCGACCCGCGGCTGCGGCGCCGAGTAGTTGGCGACGGTGCCGCGGACCGCGAGACGGGCGCCGCCCAGGTTCGAGACCTTGACGTCGTTCAGCCGCAGCGTGCTCCCCTGCAACGCGACGTCGACATCGACGCCCTGGATCGCCTCCTTGTTGTAGATGAGCCTGGCCACCTTGGCCTTTAGCCCGACCGAGGGGCCGACCAGGGCCAATGCCGAAGGCGGCGCGGAGGCACCGGAAGCAGCAGCAGGCTTCTGCTGCGCCGTGACCGGGACCAGGAAGGAATCGAGGTCGAGCGTGTCGAGGCTGACGCTGGTCACGATCGACAGCGGCACGGTGAAGGTGACCGTCACGCCGCCGCTGCCCTTCAGGTCGTCGAGTTCGAAGACGGCATCGCTCACCTGGACGTTGCCGCCGGTCGAGGACATGCGGCCGCGCAGGCTGAGCTTCTGCAGCTTGGACGGCGGCACCGCCGAAAGATCGACGGCGAGCCAGGACAGCGTTTCGCGCAGCTTGGGCCCGACCAGGCTGAACTGCCCGGTGACGCCGGGCCGCGCGGCGTCGCCCGTCAGGGTCGATTGCGCCTGCAGGACCATGTCGCCCGGCAGGGTGGCCGTGAGCTTCGGCACCGCGACGGCGCCGCCCCTGGCATCGATATCGAGCACGACGTTGCGGACCGGCTGCTTGTTGTAGATCAACTCCCCGATCTCGAAGGCGAGCTTGGCCGTCAGGTCGCCCAGGAGACTTTGCGACGTCGCCGCCGGTGCGTTCGCCGGCGGAGCGCCCGGCGCAGCGGGCGCTGCGGCAGGCGCGGGCTGCTCCAGCGCGGCCAGCCACCGGTCGAGGTCGAGCTTCGGCACGGCGATCCTGCCCTCGACCGCGAGCCTGGGCCTCAGCGCAACCGAAAGCGATCCCGAGCCGCTGTCCTGGCCCAGGGCCATCTTGAAGTCGCGCGCGGCGAAGGCCGTCTGGGATACGTCGATGCCGCCGTCGAAGCTGAACCTGCCGGCGAGCAGCGGCGGCAGGACGGGCTCGGGCTGGCCGGCGAGCTTGACCAGCGTGCCTACGAACGTCGTGAGAGAGTCGGCCGATGCGGTGGCCGCCCCTGAAATCTTCGCGGCCACGCCCAGCTCGCTCAGCGTGCCCTTGAAGCCGAGCTTGCCGCCGCCTGCCTGCAGGGCGAGGTCGGCGGTATGGCCGTTGCTGCCTCGCGCGCCGACGGCGAGGTCGAGCCGGAGCGGCGCGCCGTTGATGGAGGCGTCGCCCGCCAGCGAATAGGGACCGTCGATCGAGCCGACCGAGGCGGTGAAGTTCGCCTTGTCGGCGACCACCGAGAGGCCCGCCTTGGAATCGCTGAAGATCAGCGTGCCGTTGTCGATGGTGAGCTGCCCGAGCGACAGCGGCCGCGGCGTGCCGGGTTTGGCGGCGGCGGGCTTCGCTTCGGCGACCGACGGCGCGAACTCCCAGTTCGGCTTACCCTCGGCATTGATCTCCAGCACGATCTTGGGCTCGACCAGGGTCACCTCGCTGACCTCGATGCTGCCGCCCAGCAGCGCCAGCAGCGACGGCTTCACCGTGACCGACTTCACCTCGACCATGTTGGCGTTCTTGGAGCCGGCTGCGTTGAAGAACTTCACGCCCGTTACCGAGACGGTCGGCATCGGCAGCAGCGACAGCGAGATCGGCCCGTCGATCACGAGGTCGCGGCCGGTCGCCGTCTTCACCTGCGAGACGATGAGCGGCTTGTAGGAATTGACGTCGATCAGCGCGGGCAAGGCCACGAGGGCTGCGACCAGCAGCGCGACGATGCCGCCGCCGCCGATCAGGAGACGCTTGCGGGTCGTTGGTGTCATGGCAGGGCTCCCCGGTCCGGCGGAGCAAGACTAGCGCATCGCCTGCGGGCGCGGCATAGAGAAATCCATGGCCGAAATCGTCAATCTGCGACGCGCCCGCAAGGACAAGGCGAAACGCGAACGTGAAGCGGAAGCCGACGCCAACCGCCGCCGCTTCGGTCGTACGCGCGTTGAGAAGGACGCGGACGAGGACGCCGCGGAACGCTCCGCGCGTCTGATCGACGGCAAGCGCCTCGAACCCGATCAAAAAGACTGAATTCCCGTCATCTCGACCGGAGCCGAGCCCCTCGAGTACCTCGGGGTAAACTCAGCGAGGCGTAGCGGAGAGATCTTCTTTCGACAACTAGCCGGCTCTTGGTGGAGCGAAGGTCTCTCCACTCCGCACCTTCGGTGCTCCGGTCGAGACGACGGCCTTTGCTAACGCACCGGCCGGTTCAGAGCGAGGCGCTCGAAGAAGGTGCGCGTGTTCTCGTCGGCGCCCGGTCCCGCCACGGCGCGCACGTTGGTGAGCTCGAGGCGCCGGCCGCTGTCGGCGTCGATCAGCACGGGCTCGAGTGGCCGGCTGTCGGCACGATCGACCAGGTCCATCGGCTTGCCGCCGCGTGCCGCAGGGCCGAAGCGGTCGCCCCATTGCTTCAGCCCGACGATCACGGTGAACAGTGCGGCGCCCTTCTCGGTGAGGCGGTATTCGTGGCGCAGCGGGCGCTGGCGATAGGCGGTCTTGCGGAAGACCCCGGCCTCCACGAGCTTCTTCAGCCGCGCGGTGAGCACGTTGCGCGCAATGCCGAGATTTTCCTGGAAGTCGTCGAAGCGGCGCACGCCGTAGAACGCATCGCGCACGATGAGGAGCGTCCACGGCTCGCCGACGACGTCGAGCGCCGAGGCGATCGAACAATTCATCTGGCCATAGGAGGTGCGCCGCATCCCGAAAGTATAGGGCCGCACGCGCACGGCGCAATCTTGGGGCCGCCCCGTTCGCCCCAAAGCAGAACGCCCGGGTCTTTCGACCCGGGCGTCCTTATCGATTTCTCGAAGGTTCAGTCGGCTAGTCGCGCGACTGACCCATGAAGCTCATCAGGAACTGGAACAGGTTCACGAAGTCCAGGTACAGGCTGAGCGCGCCGAACACGGCGACCTTCTCGATCATGTCCGTGCCCCAGGCCTCGGAATACTGTTCCTTGATCTTCTGGGTGTCGTAGGCGATCAGGCCCGAGAAGATCAGCACGCCCGCGGCGGAGATGATGAAGCTCATCGTGCCCGACGGCCAGATCATGTTGACGATGCCGGCCAGGATCAGGCCGACGACGCCCATGAACAGGAACTTGCCCATCGCCGTCAGGTCGCGCTTCGTCGTGTAGCCATAGAGGCTGAGCGCGCCGAACGCGGCGGCCGTCACGAAGAAGGTGCGCGCGACGCTGGCGCCGGTGTAGCGGAACAGCACCAGCGACAGGCTGACGCCCATCAATGCCGTGACCGTCCAGTAGACCGCCTGTACCGCGCCGGTGCTCATCTTAGCAGCGCGGAACGAGACGAGCAGCAGCAGGCCGAGCGGAGCGAAGATCGCGATCCAACCCAGCATGTTCAGGCCGACGACGCGACCCGCCTGGAGCTGGAAGAACAGACCAGCGAGTTCCGGCGAGCTGAACAGGCCGAAGGCCACGATGCCCGACAGTGCGAGCCCCGAAGCCATGTAGTTGTACACACGCACCATGTGGGCGCGCAGACCGACATCGAACGACGCCTGGTCGGCTACTGTGCCGGCGCGGTTGAAGGCGCCGAAGTTCGGATTTGCCATTTGGTTTCAAGCCTCCAAGAGGGCCTCGTTTTGCCGAGTCCCTTCGACGGGTAATCTGGGGTCGCAGCGCGACTGAATCAATAGCCAAGACGCGGTGCGAGATTCCATTTTGGACCCGCCCCCGGGAACAATTAACTCATTCGTTGCGCAACAATGCAAGCGGACGCTGCCTCAATGCCGCCAAAGTTCCCGCCAGACCGAATGCCAAGGTCAGAGCCATGGCCCCTACTGCCACCGCTACCGCGACCGTCGGCAGGAACGTCCATTCGAGATTCATGAGGCGGCGCACGACCAGATAGGCAGCCAGCGTGCCGACGCCCAGTGCCGCGGTGGCGGTGGCGAGGCCCAGGAAAGCGAACTCCCACGCGAAGGTGCCGGCGATGCGGGCCCGGGTCGCGCCCAGCACCTTCATCACCACCGCCTCGTGGACGCGGCGGCGCTGGGTGGCGAGCATGGCGCCCGCCAGCACGAGCACGCCGGCCAGGATGCTGAGGAAGCCGATCACCCGGCTGGCCAGCCCGATATTGCCCAGCACGCCGGCCGCCGTCTCGATGGCATCGCGGATGCGCACCACGGTGACGTTGGGGAACTGGTCGGTGACGGCCTTGAAGATCGCGTCCTCCGCCTCGGGCGTCGATTTCACCGTCGCGAGGAACGTATGCGGCGCCTTGTCCAGCGTGCCGGGCGAGTAGACGAACACGAAGTTGATGGAGAGCGTCGTCCACTCGATGCGCCGCAGCGAGGCGATCTTCGCTTCGATGTCGCGGCCCAGGATGTTCACGGTGATGCTGTCGCCCAGCCCCAGACCGAACTGGTTGGCCAGGTTCTCGTCGAACGAGATGAGCTGCGGCCCGCGATAGTCGGCCGGCCACCATTCGCCGGCGACGATGCGGGAGCCCTCGGGTGGGGTCGCCGAATAGGTCACGCCGCGATCGCCCTCGACCGCCCAGCGCGCATCCGACGGCACCGCGACCTCGCTGACCGGCTTGCCGCCGATCTTGACGATGCGCCCGCGCAAGGACGGCACCTTGTCGAGCGGTCCGGCGCCGGGAATGCCGGCAATGGCCTTCTCGAAGGCGGGCATCTGGCTCGACTGGATGTCGACGAAGAAGAAGGCCGGGGCATCGCTCGGGATGCGCCGGGTGAGCTGTTCGCGCAGATTGCCCTCGATCAGGGCCGTCGCCACCAGCACGGTCAGGCCGAGCCCCAGCGACAGCATGACGATCGGCGTCGGCGCGCCCGGCCGGTGCAGGTTGGCGAGCGCCAGGCGCAGGGCCGCGAATTTGGGCTTGCCGATCCTGGCGGCCCCGAACATTAGCAGCCGCGCCAACAGAGGAAAGGCGATGAAGGCGCCGACCGAGCCCAGCACGAAGTAGGCTGCGATCCGGCGGCTGTCGGCGGTGAAGATCGTGAAGGCCGCCAGCGCGACCGCGACGGCGGCGATCGCCAGCGCATCGCGCCAAGCCAGCCGGCCGCCCGACTGGACCACGGCGCCGCGCATCAGCGTCGCCGCCGAGACGCTGCGGGCGCGCATCAGCGGCACCAGGGCGAACAGGAGCGAGACCAGCAAACCGAAGCCTGCAGCAGTCGCCAGCGGTCCGGCATAGAGCGCGACCCGCGCCCGGACCGGCAGCACGTCGGCGATCGCCGACTGGGCCACGAACGGCAGGGCCGCGCCGATCGCCAGGCCGATACCGACGCCCAGTGCCGCGAGCGCGGCGAGCTGGATGAAGTAGGTCATGAAGACCAGCCGTTCCGGCGCGCCCAGGCACTTCAGGGTCGCGATGGTGCGCAGCCGCGCCGCCAGGAAGCTCGAAACGGCATTGCCCACGCCGACTCCGCCGACCAGCAGCGAGGCGAGGCCGATCAGCCCGATGAATTGCGTCAGCCGGTCGAGCCAGAAGCGGATGCCGCCCCCGGCATCGTCGAGGCCCCTCACCCGCCAGCCGGCATCGGGAAAGCGGGCTTTCAATGCACCAATGACCGCCTTGTCAGAGCGGCCGGGCGGCAGGCGCAGGCGGTATTCCCAGGTGAGCAGGCTGCCCGGCTGCACGAGACCCGATTCCAGGGCAGCGTCCAGGGGGATCATCAGCCGCGGCCCCAGGCTCGCGAAGGCGTTCAGGCCACGGTCGGGCTCGCGCGCGATGATGCCGCGTACCTCGACCGCCGTGTCACCCACCTTCAGCATGTCGCCCGGCGCCATGTTCATGCGGCGCAGCGCCGATTCCTCGACCGCGGCGCCCCAGATGCCGTCACGCTTGCCCAGCGCGTTGGCGAGCGTGCCGCCATCGGCCATCTCGACCTTGCCGTAGAGCGGATAGGCCGGCTCGACAGCCTTGAGCTGCACCAGCGTGGGGCGACCGTCGGGCTTGGTCGGTCGCGCCATGGCGCGGCTGTCGAGCCAGCGCACGAACTCGCCCTGCTCGCGCAGGAAGGCGATCTGCTCCGGCGTCGCTTCGCGGTAGAGCAGCGAGATCGCGACGTCGCCGCCCAGGATCTCACGCGCGTCGGCGCGCAGCCCTTCCTCGATGGCGCGGCTGAACGACAGGATCGCCGCGATCGCGCCGACTCCCAGTGCCAGGCAGGCGATGAACAGGCGAAAGCCGCCGAGGCCGCTGCGCATCTCGCGGCGCGCGAGGCGGAAGGCGAGGCTCATGGGGACCGCCGTCACTGGGCGGCGAGCGCGCGCAGGCGATCGTCCGCGACCAGCAGGCCGTCGGCGATGCGCAGCACGCGGTCGCAACGCTCGGCGAGGCCCATGTCGTGCGTGATCAGGATCAGGGTCGTGTTGTCGGCGCGCGCGACCTCGAACAGGAGATCCATCACCTGCCGGCCCGTCGCGCCGTCGAGATTGCCGGTCGGCTCGTCGGCCAGCATCAGCTTCGGCCGGCCGACGAAGGCGCGGGCGACCGCCACGCGCTGCTGCTCGCCGCCGGACAGCTGCGCCGGATAGTGGCCGATGCGATGGCCGAGTCCGACGCGCTTCAGCGCGGCCTCCGCCAGCCCGAACGCATCGGAGCGGCCGGCGAATTCCAGCGGCAGCGCCACGTTTTCGTGGGCGGTCATGGTGGGAATAAGGTGGAAGCCCTGGAAGACGATGCCGATATGGTCGCGCCGCAGCCGCGCCCGGTCGTCGTCGCCCATCGGCCCGAGATCGTTCCCGGCGACCTCGACCTTGCCGGAGGTCGCGCGTTCCAGCCCGCCCGCCACCATCATCAGGCTCGACTTGCCGGCACCCGACGGCCCCACCACCGCCGCAATCTCGCCGGCCGCGATGTCGAGAGTGACGCCGCGCAAGATATTGACCGTGCCGGCATCGCTCGCCATGTCGAGATGCACGTCGGTCAGGCGAACGATCGGAAATTGTGCGATGGGAAGCGGCTCGGCCAAGCGGGCTCCTGAGGCAGGCAAAAAATGAAACTCGCAACTCGATATGGTGGTTTTACGGCGACGGTCAATTCACGGATCGCGGCATTCGTGGCGCTGATCCTGTGCCTTGCAGCCTCCGCGGCTCATGCACAATCCGAGCCGGTCAGGCTCGCGATCCTGGGCGACAGCCTGGCCGCGGGCTACGGCCTCGCCCCGGCCCAGGCCTTTCCCAACCGCCTGCAGGCGGCGCTGAAGGACAAGGGCCGTAACGTCACCGTCATCAATCATGGCGTCTCGGGCGACACGACGATGGGCGGCCTCGAGCGCATCGACTGGATGCTGGCCGACAAGCCCGACATCGTGCTGGTCGAGTTGGGCGGCAACGACATGCTGCGCGCCCTCGATCCCGCCAGCACCGAAAAGAACCTCGACGCCATCATCGGCAAGCTGAAACAGGCCGGCACCACGGTCTGGCTGGTCGGCATGCTGGCGCCGCGCAACTTCGGCCCGGAATACGTCAAGCAGTTCGACGGAATCTACAAGAAGCTCGCCGACAAGCACGGTGTGCCGCTCTATCCGTTCTTCCTGGACGGCGTGGCCCAGGATCCCGCGCTCAACCAGCCCGACGGCATCCATCCCAACGCCAAAGGCGTCGACGTCATCGTCGAGCGCATCCTTCCTTTCGTTACGAAGAATCTCGACGATGCCGCGTCTGTTCGTCGCCCTGCCCGTCCCTGACGAGATCGCGGAGGACCTGTCGGCGCTGCAATCGGGAGTCCCCGATGCGCGCTGGGTGCCGGCCGAAAACCTGCACGTCACCCTCTGCTTCGCGGGCGAAGTCCAGGGCGGCACGATGCGCGACTTCGAGGAGGAACTGGCCGACATCGCCGGGCCGCCATTCTCGGTGGCGATCGCCGGCGTCGACCAGTTCAGCAGCGGCAAGCAGCCGCGCGCGCTCGCTGCCCTCGTCGAACGCAGCGAGCGCCTCGACTGGCTGCAGCAGAAGGTGACGACCGTCGCGCGCAACTGCGGCATCGAAGTCGACCGCCGCAAGTACCGCCCGCACGTCACCCTGGCGCGCTTCCCCGCGGGCGGCGAAACCGGCCATCACATCGCGCAGTTCATGGCGAGCCACGGCACGTTTCGCCTGGAACCATGGGTAGCCGAGCACTTCACGCTCTATTCGAGCCGCACCGGCCGCGGCGGGCCGATCTATACGGCCGAAGCGACCTATGATCTGACCTTCTGAGGACTGCAACCTAGAGTTTTCATCTCGCTATTTCTGCTACAGTGGCGACAGAGGAAACCGCATGATCCGTCGCCTTGCTCTCGCGCTGTTGTTCGTCGCCAGCACCTCTCACGGCCAACCGCTCGATCTGGAGGCGATCGGGAGGCAGCCGGGAACCGAAATCATCAGGCAGGGCGACAACGTCGAGATCCGCCGCGGCGGCGTGACCGTCATCGTCGACAAGAACGGGGGAGAGTTGAGTATCGACGGCTCGGGCCCTGCCGTCCTCTGCATCTGGAGCCTCGCGGTCGAGACCCAGATCGCGGCAGACCTCTGCTACCCGAACGAATATGCGCAGCTAAGCAAGATGCTTTCCGACTACGTCGATGCTGCAAACAACTTCATCGTCGCCAACAGCCTACGCCCGGTTAGCAAAGCCGAGTTGGAAAAGGCCATAGCAGACCGAAGAGCGAAGTTGGCAGCCGGGATCGAAAAGTACGGCGTGCCCTCGGCGCAGAGGAGCTTCTGCCAAGGCCAGGGACAACTTCTCAGTGCCTGGAACAAGGAACCGGAGAAGTTCCGCCAGGAACTCTGGCAAGGCCTCGCTGTGCCTCGCCCACCCGCCTCAAATCCCTGCCTCTGAGGCGCTTGAAGACCAGCCCTTCACGCTCGTGCTTTTCAGCGGGGCGCACCGATCTACAAATTCGAAGCCGAGTACCTGATGACGTTTTAGCTCTGGATTCTCGTCATCTCGACCGGAGCGCGCAGCGCGGAGTGGAGAGATCTTCTCTCCACGATTTGCCGGCTTTTCGTCGCGCGAAGGCCTCTCCACTCCGCACCTTCGGTGCTTCGGTCGAGACGACGGGTTTGTGTTGTAACTATCGTCACACGAACGTCAGCAGCCGCCGCGGATTGCCCACGAGGATCGCGTCGATCTCGGCCTCGCTGTAACCGCGCTTCTGCATCATCGGCACGACGTTGCGGAAGATGTGGCCGTAGCCGTGGCCGCCGAAGCTCGCGAGGCGGGTGCGGTAGCAGATATCGTGGCTGATCACGACGCGTTCCAGATGACCCGCCTCGATCAGGGCGCGGATCAGCTTGAGCCGCGTCGCATCGTTGGGCATGTCGATGTCGCTCAGCCCGTAGTAGCTCGATTCCTGGCCGAACAGGTCGAACTCCACCGTCACGCCGGAGTCGGCGAGCTTCAGCAGGCGCGGCTCGTCGAAGATGGTGCGATCGATGTGGCTGATGACGATGCGTTCGGTCGGAAAGCCGGCCACTTTGGCAAAGTCCGCGATCTCCTGCGGCTGGTCGGGATCGCGACCCGGATGGACGTTGATCGCGGCACCGGTCTCGCTCGCGGCGATGAAGGCGCCCTGCATCACGCGTTTCTCGGTGTCGGTCCACGGTGCCTGGCAGCCGATCTCGCCGATCATGCCGGCGCAGACGTCGGTGCCCCAGGCGCCGTCGTGGATCTGGCCGATCATCTCGGCAGCGAAATCCTCGACCGTGCGGTCGTGGTTCCGGGGATCCTGATAGTCGTTCACGTAGTAGCCGCAGCCCATCACCAGATGCACGCCGGTGCCGGCCGCGATGCGGCGCAGCCCGTTCGGATCGGGCGAGAGGCCGCCGCAGGACAGTTCGACGATGGCATCACCGCCCTCGTGCTTCATCATCGCCACCTCGCGGGTGGCGATGTCCTCGAGGTCGAGCATGTACTTGCGGCCGGCGCGCTTGATGCCGTGGCCGTAGTTGATCTGCCAGACGTTCTCCAGGGTGATCTCGGGGCCGAGATCGTTGTCGGAGCGCGTTCCGGGCGGGCGGATGTCGCAGAGCACGTGTTCGTGCATCAGCGTCCGCCCCAGTCGCTCGGGCTCGATCGGCCCGAGGACGGTCTGGATCTTTCCCTTGAGGTCGGGACGGCTCATTGCGGCTCCAGCTTCGCGGCCTCGACGACCTTCTTCCACTTCGCGTACTCGGCGGTCATGTGCTTGGAGAGGTCCTCCGAGGAACCGCCGAGCTCGGCAGCGCCGGCAGCGCGGATCTTCTTGATGATGTCGGGCGACTTGGAGGCCTTCACCAGCTCGTCGGAGAGCTTCTTCACGATCTCCGGCGGCGTGCCGGCCGGCGCGGACACGTACCACCAGGGCGCCGCATCGAAGCCCGCGAAGCCCTGCTCGGCGATGGTCGGCGTGTCCGGGAGCGCGAACCAGCGCTTGCCCGAGCTGACGCCCAGCGCCCGCAGCGTTCCGGACTGAATGTGCGGCAGGTACGGCGGCAGGTTGTCCATCGTGCTGGGGATGTGCCCGGCGAGCAGGTCCTTCAGCACCAGCGAGCTGCCGCGATAGACGACATGCTCGACCTTGAAGCCCGCGAGCGACTGGAAATACTCCATCGCCAGGTGGCCGGTGCCGCCGATCGCCGGGGAGCCGAAGCTGACCTTGTTGGGGCCCTGCTTCTTGCAGTACTCGACATATTCCTTGGCCGTCTTGACCGGCATGTCGGGATGCACGGCGAGCACGTTGGCGACCTCGCCGAACAGCGCGACCGGCGCGAAGCTCTTCACGCTGTCGTAGGGCATGTTCTTGTAGAGGAACTGGTTGGTGACGGCGGTGCCGACGGTGCCGAGCAGCAGCGTGTACCCGTCGGCCGGTGATTTGGCGACGATCTCGGCCCCGACATTGCCGCCGGCGCCACTCTTGTTGTCGACCACGAAGGTCTGGCCCCAGACTTCCTGGAGATGCGCCGAGGCGATGCGGCCCAGAAGGTCGGTCGTCCCGCCCGGCGCGAAGGGCACGACCACGCGGACCTGCTTGTTGGGGTAGGTCGACTGCGCCCAGCCGTGGCGGGCCAGCATCGGGGCGGCGAGAGGAACGGCGGCGGCGCCCGCGATGAGGCTGCGGCGCCCGATCGTCCTGGCGATTGTCTTATTGGTCATGGCGAAGCTCCCTTGTTCAGGCAACTATATCGTCCGCCAATTGGGAGTTAAATGTGACCGCAGCATTGATTGGGTACACAGATCGCATCTCGGTACGGAGCGGCGAGAAAATCGGCTTCAAGGTCTCGAGCGCGGGACCAACCCCCTATCACGCCATGCTGGTCCGCATCGTGCGCGGCGATCCCAACCCCGGCGGGCCGCCGCCCAAGTTCGAGGATATGTCGGATCTGTTCGACGGCCGCTTCGCCTCGCGGGTCCAGCACGCCTGGCCCGGCTCCTACGGCCTGGTCGAAGCGGCGAAGGACGCAAATCTGCCGGCTTCACTCCAGGTCGAGGCGCTGATCTGGCCGACCCTGCCCGAGGATGGACCGCAGACCGTAATATCGCGCCGCGAGGCCGCCACAGGCGCGGGCTTTGCGCTGGTCCTGACGCCCGACGGCATGGCGCTGGAGACCGGCACGGATCGCATCGTGGTCGGCAAGAAATTGCGCGGACGCATCTGGTATCGCGTCTGGGCCAGCGCCGATCCCGAGACCGGCGTGCTGCGCGTCGGCCAGCAGCCGCTGGCACGCGCCTTCGGCACCGACGACGAGGGCGAGGCGAGCGGCAAGGCGTCGTCTCCCGCCCTGGAGGCTGCCGCCCCGGTGATGATCGGCGCGGAGCCGGCAACCGACCGGCCGGCGCAGCGCTGCTTCAACGGCAAGATCGAGGCGCCGTGCATCCAGGGCTTTGCCGCCTGGGATTTTACCCGCCGCATGGACTCGATGGAGATCGAGGATACCGGCCCCAACCGCCTGCACGGCAAGCTGATCAACCTGCCGACGCGCGCCATGAAGGGCTCGGCCTGGACCGGCGCCGAGCGCGACTGGCGGCGCGCGCCGCATCATTATGCGGCGATCCACTTCCACGACGACGACCTTCACGATTGCGGCTGGCTGGACGATTTCAGCTTCACCATCCCGAAGGAAATGAAGAGCGGCATCTACGGCATGCAGCTCTCCTGCGGGAGCCATCGCGACATCATCCCGTTCGTCGTGCGGCCGCAGGTCGGCAAGCCGCAGGCCAAGGTCTGCTACCTCGCCTCGACCTTCACCTACCAGGTCTACTCCAACTTCTCGCGCGGCATGTTCGACGACGCCTTCCGCAAGAGGGTCGCCGACTGGAAGGCCTATCCGCACAATCCCGACGACCACGGCGACTACGGCCTGTCGACCTACAACCATCACCGCGACGGTTCGGGCGTGGCCTATTCCTCGCGGCTGCGTCCGCTGCTGACCTGGCGGCCGAACTTCCTCAGCTTCAACGACGAGGCGGGTTCGGGCCTGCGCCACCTGCCGGCCGATACGCATCTCACCGGCTGGCTCGACCGCATGGGCGTGGCCTTCGACGTGGTGACCGACCACGATCTCGACGAGAAGGGCGTCGAACTGCTCGCCTCGTACAAGGTCGTGCTGACCGGGTCGCACCCGGAATATCACACCGAGGGCACGCTCGATGCGCTGCAGGCCTATACCGAAAGCGGCGGCCGGCTGATGTATCTCGGCGGCAACGGCTTCTATTGGCGGGTGGCGCTGTCGCCCAAGGTACCCGGCGCCATCGAGGTCCGCCGCACCGAGGGCGGCATCCGCACCTGGGCCGCCGAGCCCGGCGAGTATTACCATGCCTTCGACGGCGCCTATGGCGGCCTGTGGCGCCGATCGGACCGGCCGCCCAACCTCCTCTGCGGCATCGGCTTCTCGAGCCAGGGCACCTTCGTGGGCGATTCCTACCGGCAGTCGCCGGCGGCGCGCGACAATACCCACGCCTGGGTGTTCGAGGGGGTGAAGGACGAGCTGTTCGGCGGCTACGGCTTCTCGGGCGGCGGCGCGGCGGGCTTCGAGCTCGACCGGCT
>JAESFK010000660.1_pt1 | contig 14919 bp, 12 predicted proteins | sample 9269391 | NCBI WGS metagenome assembly JAESFK01 (sample SAMN14506231, study PRJNA617097) | algae metagenome | isolation source: Drouetiella hepatica UHER 2000/2452 and co-occurring heterotrophs from... | place: Slovakia: Slovak Paradise National Park, Hrabusice, Kosice Region | collected 2000-01-01
CCCTACTTCCTCAAGGAGGTCTCCCTCGACCATTTGCACGAGAACAATCCGATCCGAAACCGCGCTGCCAAACTGGACGCCGCCTATGAGCGGATGAGCGAGGCGATCTCCCGCATGGGTAGCTCCCCGCTCCGCGAGACTGTCGCTACCCCGATGCCTCGGAACGCAGCCACCCCGTCCGGTGAGCCCCCCACTCCGAGCAGGAGGGAGACTCCCCGTCCACCGACCCCCGCCGCCGCGCCTCTCGGGCGGGCGGGTATCCATTCGGTAGTATCCCGCGGCAAGGACGCAGGCCTCGTCCTGTACCCGCATCGCTATCCGGACAGTTTCTACGTGGTCAGCAGAAGCCGCTTTGAGGACGACTACGTCAAGGTGGCCAGCCTGTCAGAGATCGCGGCCTGGATCGCCAAGGGTTACTCGCTACGCATGAGCAACCCCAAGGAGGCTCCCCGGCGCGGCCCGGTCCTGATCGCGCCCGGGTCGATCCGCGGCCTCTGAACGGAACTCGCTCGTTCCCGCCACCGGCGCTTGCGCCATTCCCGCCAGTATATCTCACTGAGTGAGATCACCGAGTGAGATGGAGGCAGACATGGGGGGACGGCCGGTCACGACGGGCACGGAAACACATCGCGCATACATGCGTCGGTATCGCGCGAAGCTGGCGGCGACCGCGACGCCCGAGATCGACGACGTCGACCGCGCCTTGGTGGAGTCCCTGCTCGGCGCCATCGACGATGCAGCGGAACGGGCTTCGACGCCACCGGAATGGCTCCGTTCCATCGTTTCCGATGCGAAGGCTCGGTTGCTGGCTGCCGGTTTCGCCCGGGGGCCGATTGCCATCCGACTCAAGCGACGTCTGGAGCCAGTCGCTCGTCGGTGACGGGGCCTTCCGGAAGGTCGCGCCCATTACTCCTGCGATCTGCAACGCGAATCCGACTAACTGAATCGTTGGCGTTGGGATTCACCGAGTGAGGGCCGTCCTCACGACCAGAGCGTCCTCGAACGACGTGGTGTACCTCGGACTGACCTTGTTGGCCACCGGTGTCCAACCCCGGCTCACTCCAGTTGCCGCCGGGCGCAAGGCACCTCGCCCGAAGCGGGCGTTCACGCTGTCCATAGTGGTCATGAGCTTGGCTGATGACACGGGGTCTCTGGACGGAAAAAGATCGCCTCGGCGCTGACCGGCGGGCGACAAGTCCGTCATCATCACCCCGCCCTTGGCGTAGGCGTATCCATCCCTCCAAATCCGATTGACGGCCCGGCTCGCGAGGGCGACGAGCATCATGCTGTCCGAGGTCGGCTCGATGCGGAACGAGACCTGATCCGCGTATCTCGGCCCCGGCCGGAGCTCGCTCGTCCTGATGAACACGCTCATGTGTCCGGCGACCAAGCCGTGCTCGCGGAGCTTCTCGCCAACCCGGTTGGCGAAGGCCGCTATCGCCTCACTCATTCGATCCATGTCGGTGATCGGCGTTCCGAACGACCGGGTCACCGCCGTCCCCTTCCGCATGGGCGCGACCATGGACAGCGGCAGGCAGGAATGCCCGCGCAACTCCTCCTGGATGCGGCCGCCGACGACCGACATCTCATCCCTGACGAGGCGCAGCGGCATGCCGAGGAAGTCCGCGACGGTCCATGAGATGTACAGGCTTCAATGGTCTGGAGCCGACGACATTTCCATTCGCACCGATATCAACACCATCTCCTTTGCCAGAGATTTCCCCGGGGCGAGCGTCAACTTCACGGATTCACGGGTGAATCTCCGGAAACTCTCGAAGGCGCTCTCACGAGAGTACGGCTCGGGCTATGCCCTTGTCCTCGAATGCAGGAATGGTCTTGCTTGCGCGAGCGATGACGGGCGGTCGACGTCGTCTTTGTCATTCGAATTGTGCGATCGCCTCACCGCGGAAAACGCGGCGAGTGCGGTAAACGGCATGATCGAGCTGTTCGAGCAGGAAAATCCGCGCCTTCCTGACGAAAGAACGCTTTGGGATCATAACGGATCGACCGTCGCCTTGATCGCGGATGGAGCGCGCCGGACCTTTCGCTTCGTGAAGCCTCGGAGTGGGCTGAGCGCCTTGGGAGTCGAAAGGGGCGAGCTTCTCTTCGAGGGAAGCGTTTCCGGCGAGGAAGTTGTCGGCGACGCCTTCGTATTTTCTTTGAAGTGCGGGCCCGCGAAGTACGCCGTGAAGGGAAGTTTCAAAGAGAACGGAGTGCTGGAGCTGAAGGGCGCAGCGCCGAGACGGGACGCCAATTGCAAGGCCGTCGCGACGCGCCCCGACAGGCTCGAGTTCCGATACTTGCTGGAGCAGTAGGCCCGCTCCATGGAGGCTATGGCCGCTGCCAGGAACCGTCCGGACGAGCCGACCAAGGCGGAGGAGGAGATAGCCGAGATCGAGGAAGCAGCTATTGCTGATGAAATCTCGAAGCTACCCTCGACGTCTGGCCTAGCCCCGGTGCCTGCTCCGGCCCCGGAACCTGTGGCGGTTTGACTGTGCGTCAAGACTGTTGCGAGCGTGCACATCCTCCAGTTTTCGGGGTGGCTTGTTCCATGGCCCTCCCGACTGACCAGCCGATGGCATGGATTGGTAAAGCCATTAGTCGAGACTGATGCCCTCGGCGCGCGCTTTCTCCATGGTATCCAGCAGAACGGCGCATTGTTTCTCTGTCGGAATTTTCGTCGGCATCTGCACCGCGATATTCAGTATGCCTATCTCCTTCGGCGTCAGCAGGCGCCTGGCGGCGAGCGTCTCCTGCACAATGATCCATCTGGCTGCTGGAATAGCGAGAATGCGGGTTTGAGCCTCGATACCATTATCGAGCTTCTGGGTACTTCGCGCCGCGCGCTTCGCTGTCAGATGCTCTTCGCGCGACAGCAGCTCGCTCTCGAAATCTCCGGGCAGCAGCGCGGCAAAACGGTCCATCTGTTCCTGCATCCGCGTCCAGCAGGCATCCCGCTTCGCCCATTCGGAGATGTTCGAGATACCCTGAGGCGGACGAAGCAGTTCGTCATTCACGTTGCGAGCAATGGCGGCAAGCGTGCCTTCGAGCAAGGAACTGATCCCCTGCACGCTCCATATCCGGAGGAAGTCGAGGCTCTTGTCCTGCCGCCGCGTGAGTTCGCTCAGAACCGCCAGCGTGTAGGCAACGATGTTGGCGCGGTAGCCGCCGTTGTACCAGGGTTGTGCTGACACGATGCGTTCAGTTGCGCGGAAGATGATCGCGCGCGCTACCGCGCGCTTGAAATAGGCCTCGTTGAACCCATCCGACGACTTCTCCCACTCCTTGCCGATGCGGGCAGCATAGCGGGCGAAGTTCTTTTCCGCGCCGAGGTTCACAAATCTCGGATGGTCATCCCAGGCGTTCTCGAACTTAGCGAGATCCGTCTTGGCGAACATCTGCGGCTTGGGATTCTCGGCCTTGAAGCGGCGCTGCTCGCCCGGGGTGAGCTTGGCCTGAGCGTCAGCGTACTGGCCCCGTGCACGCTCGTAGAACCATTTCGTTTCACGTTGCGCTCCTTTTCCCGCCGGAGCCCACAGGCGCCGGGAAAAATCCTCCATGCGGATATGGAAGGCATGATTGGAAAAGAAGTCCGCTGCCTGAACGCGGTTCTGGGTGTTCGCGTACTCGGAGATGCGCGGGACAACCTTCTCGCTCTCCTCGCTGTCGATCACCGATAGCTTCATCTGTACGAATATGCGCGCAAGGTCCGCCTTGTCCCGTCGCCGCGTATGGAAGAGCGAAGCAGTGGTTTGGCCGCCGTTCACGATCTGAAGGTCGGTGATCCGGGTGATCTGGAGCCCGCCGTCACCCTGCTTCATCTGGACGCTCTGCGCCGTTGCGGTGATGCCGTTGTTATAGGCGAAGAACATCCCCGGCTCGGTCAGGATTGTCGTCCGGATGCCCTGATTCACCTTTCCTCTGGCCTGGAGAAATGTGCGAACGTTCTGCTCCAGCAGCCGCGCTCCGAATTTCTCGTAAAGCTTCGAGAGAATGTCCCCAGGCATAACGACCAGATAAGACTGATAGGCATCGGTCCCGAGATGCGCCGGGAGGCATGGAATGCCGGTGTCAAACATGGTCTCGAAATCGAGGTCGAGAGCCTCCTTGTGACTGCGCGAACTGCGCTGTCGGTGAAGACGCGAGATATCCCAGATATGATAGGTCGTTGAGACACTGGCGCTCTCTGAGTCCGGGATTCCGTGAATCCGGTCGCTCAAGGTTCGTTCCGACACAAGGAACAGATTCAGATGCCGGATCAGCGCCTTTCTGTCGGCGATCTGCCGCGCCAGACCATATTCCGGGGATGTGACTTCCAGTTCGCTTGCAAGGTCCTTCAGCAGGCTTGCCTCAAAGAAATTCGTGACGCGCTTGAAGATCGCATCCACATCCGTACGGGTGAGCGATGCAAGCTCGGTGCGGCTGTCGAAGTCCGCGACGAACAAGTCGAGACCGCCCTCATCGTTGAACCAGTAACCGTCAACCCGCATCCCGCGCTGTGCACGGTAATGGGCAAACTCGAAACCTTCCGTGAAACCCGTCTCCCTCAGCTCGCGTGCGACGGCTTCCATGAATTCGGCAAGCAGGAAACTGCCGTTCGCTTCGGCGCCGGCCAGCAGATCCTGACGGAAATCATGAAAAAACTCTTCGGCGGTCGTTTCCAATCAGGGCCTCCGGAACAGCTCGATATCGTTGCACGAGAATGGCACGATGGCTTCCAGCATGATGTCGTAAGACACCTTGGTGATGCCTGGTGGCAGCTCCGACCGCATCAGGCGCGGGAACTCGTCGGTCACGCGGTACCCCTGAAGGCCGCCGACAACGAAGCGGGGAGCGTCGTATTCGGACAGCGGCGCGTAGCTCATGCCCGCGAGCTTGTCGGTGAACTGCTCGATTGCACTGGCATCCATCAACTCGCCTTCGATCAGCGCGACAATCCCGTTCAGCGACAATGCCTGTTCGGCACCAGGCATCTCGCTGAGGCGCTGTGTCAGCAGGAACAGTTCATCGACGAGCGATTCAAGCTGGTCCTCCGACGAGATGCGGATGGCGCTGCGTTCGCGTCCTGAAAGTGACTTCACCTCGATAGCGCGGTTGCCGAAAATGAAGTCCTGATGGGAATCGTCCGGCCCGCACCAGGCGTCAACCGCGGTGGCCTGCGGAAGCGTGTCCTGATAAAGCATCCGCAGGACGTGCAGCTCTCCGAACAGCCCGCGAATTTCTTCCGGAGAAAGCAGACGGGCATTCCGACCGGCGAGAAACGCTTTCCAGCGTTTTAGATGAGCGAGCGCAACAGCGAGTGCCGTCGCGGGATCGGTGACGTCCTTCATACTGCCGATCAGCGTTTCGCAGAGGCTGAGAAAAAGGTCCCTGTCGATATGACGGGCAAGCGTGAGGACAAGCCGCTGCCGCCCGATCGCGTCACCGTTGCGAAGGTCGATACCGATACCGTGCAGTGAAACTGTGTCTCGGCGGAGCTGTGCGGTGAAATCGCCCTCGAGCTCGACGATAAGCAGGCACTGCGCGGCTGCGTCACGGCCCCAATAAATCGGAACACCTGTGGTTCCGGCTACGCGCACAACGGTGAAATCTGCACCCGGAGTGGGTATGCTGTCCCACGGCACGGACTCAGTCATCGTCGTAATCCTCGTCCGCATCAGGATCGTCATCCAGCGCGCCATACATCTGCTCGATCCAGACTTTGTTCGCGACGACCTCAATCTCCGTTTCATAGAGACCGGTCGGATAGCTCAGCCCCCACGCAGGAACACGGGCACCCTTGAATTTCTCATTATCCTTAGGCTCCAAGACATGGAGCATGAGAAGGGGCTTGTTCCGTACAATCCGGTAGTGCAGGTCGGATGGCTTCTTGTTCCGCCCCTTCGAGCCCTCTGCCGCCAGAGCTTCAGCCGCCCCGATCTGCTCTTCGCTGAGCCCCAGCTTCTCATCGCCCCGGCTGGCGACGCGATAGCCGGAAATGCGCCACTTCTCGAGGGTGGCATCTTCCGCCGTCCGGTCCTGCGCGCCGAGACAGAAATTGGCGGCATCACCGAGCCCCTTCGAGATCAGCAGTACATCACCCTTAGAAAATTGATCGGCGATCTTCTGAAGATATTCCATCGCCGAAGCTTTCTGTCGCCTCGAATCTGCGTGTGATTTGAATCTGACCAGAAACGCGCCGATATTCTCAACAGGAACGTCCGGTATAAACCATCCTTTTTCGGTTTCTCTGATCTTTCCTCCGAATTCGGCACGCCAATATTCTTCAATTAATAATTCATTGACCCCATTTATTGTCGGATCAAGTGGCAAATCATAACTCTCCACCAGTGTTCCGGTAAAATTCTGGTTGATTACAATCTTCTCGCCCGCGCGCATCTTGTTGAGGGCTGTGACCATCAAGGCGTCCGGGTGGGATTTTACGTACAGGCCAAAGTCCTTCGGGCTCAGCTCTGCTTGCCGCATACGAATGATCTGCTGACGAAGTTCTTCCGATGCCTGCGCGATATGCTTGTACCAGTTGATAGAGTCCTTCGACAGGTAGACTTTGCAGATATCCTCGTAGCCGGGCCTGTAACCGAACCAGCGTCCCATCTGCATGAGCGTGTCGTACATCCGGGTGTTGCGGTACATGTAGCTGATAGTCAGCCCCTCGATGGTGAGGCCACGGGACAGACTCAGGCCGCCGATAGCGATTGCGGTCAGACCAATACCGTCTCGTTCGTACTTCGCGTAATCCAGCACCTCATCGCTTTTGCTGTTCACAACATAGGTTCGGAGATTCTCGAATACTCCCCAAAGGGCCTTCTTAACTTCCTCCCAAGTGACATCACATTCCGCAAATTCGCTGTCGAACGCCGCTCGAAGCCGTGACATGTACTGGTTCTTTGCGGATGCTTCCTCGGGCATCAGGTAATTGGCTTTGACCGCCTCGCGTATACGATCCACGCGTAGTCCGATGAAGCTTCTCACCTCCTTCTGAACGGAGACGAACCGCGACACATTGATCAGCATTGAGCAGTGCTTGCGGGACTGACCGCGGTGGTTCCTTATGGCGCGCGCCACGATGAACTCGTCAAGGGCGCGATAAAGGCTTGGTGGCAGTTCAGGCGCGGGCGATCCGTTTTTGTGATTCAGAGGCAGATACTCTTCACAGTCGTCTATGTGCCTGAGAATCCTCTCGCTGCTAATGTCATCCAGGAAAACCTTGTCCGGACCGAAGTATGCTGTCGGGGCGTCAAGCGAGTAGATAAAATCTCGCGGGAACAACTCCTCGTAAGCTTCTTTGTCGAAGGCATCCGGATCGATAAATATATTGGCGAACGGAGTTGCCGTGTAGCCGATGTAGCAAGATTTTGTGAACAGTCGGAGTATCCTTCTAATCCACGAGTTCGTCGCCGTGGGATTGATGTCCGGCTTGTTAGTGTTGATTGAGGCATTATCGGCCTCGTCGTCGATTACCAGCATCGGAACATCCGCGATGCGATCACGCCCCTTTGCGTTCAGTTCGCGAAGCCAAGTATGAAGAGCCTCAAGTGTTTTTACATTCTTCTTGATGACAATGATGACAGGTTTTTTGAAATCGTTGAGTTGAGCACCGCTTTTGTCGGCGGTCTGCTTATTAAAATCCGAATTTACGTTCGTGAGTGTAACCGGATTAGGATAGTTCCTGTCGATTCCGACGCCGATGTTCACACGGTTCGAAGGATCACTGGATCGACCAACAAACCCTTCGTCGATCCTCTGCTGAGTCTGCTTCCGAAGATTGCTGTGGATACCTGCGATGACGATAATGAACCTGTAGCCGGCGTCGGCGGCCTTCGCGATCACGCCCATATAGTTGGCTGTCTTGCCCGACTGGACATGTCCAATCACAAGGCCTCGTCGACTCCAGGCTCCCTCGCTTTCGGGATCTTGAAGAAGACCGAGAATTTTTGATCCGTCAGCATTCAGAAGAGTGTTTACGCCGGTCGGCTTCCAGCCCTCGTTACGGAGATATTCTCCGTATGCGTCTGCATAGGTCGCGCGGATCTCGCGCTTGTGTATCCATTCCTCGTCGTGGGCTGCATCGACATCCACAAGTGAGACGCCAGCGTTCATGCGCGACGGGATGGTAGACTCCGCTACAGCGACGATGTTTCGAAGGTCTCCATCATAGCCGAGGAGTGGAGCGAGGGCGGCGGCCTTCGCCTCAATCTCGTGTCGTGACGGAAGATTGTCCTGACTCTCAAACGCTCCAATCAGAGCCGCAAGTACGACTTTCTCTTTATCGTTCTGTGCACGGCTCACGCGAATTCCCCCTGAATGTATTCCTCGACGACCTCCCCATGATCGTCAAAGAGTCGCGTCGATCTGACAATATCTCTGAACGCTTTTGCACTACCTGACGCGTCCCCCCACAGAGCACGTCTTAGATCGTGCAGGCGGTCCCGCACGTTCTGTACAGTTGGAGTCTGGCTTACTTCGCGGGGATTGGTCGAATAATCCGAATATACCATCTCAACGGGCAGGGAGGCGGAAGCCGCTTCAAGAATAATTTCGAGATGCCGGATGCATTCTCCATCGAGCCTATCCCGCAGGCGCTGGACAAGAGGATGCGAGCCGTTCAGGGCGTATCTGATTCCGGTCTGATCGGCGTATCGCTCCCATAGCGGCGCAGTAGCCTCCTGAAACAGCTTCTGACCGCGCCCGCGATGGACGGTGGTACTTGCTCCCGATACCTGAGCGATGATCTGACGAAGACGCTCCCGCACCGGAAGCGGGGGGCGGGACCGCGACTTCTTGATGTCGATGGTCCATGCCTCATCGAGGCTGTTCGGAAAGTCGATCTGAACGCGCGCGAGCTTGGTCGCTTCGCCCTTGGGGATCAGGCGGAACCAGTCTCCCCACGCCATGAGCCTGCCGTTGCGGTAGATGTACGCACCCTGATTGGAGATGAAGTCACTGCGGCTTTGATAGAAGTCGTATTCGCGCGCAGTCAGATTTGAGTGGTGCGGCAGGATATAAGGCTGGAGATGGACCGCTGCCGATCCGATGCGCACGATCTCTTCGGGAAGGTGGCGAGTATAAGTGTTCTTCCGGCAGAACGGGTCGAAAGGCTCGACCGGATGGCCGTTGACAGTGATCGTTATACGGCTTCTGCCCCTGATTTCACCGGCAAGGAATCTGTGAAACACGAGGGAGAGATGTTTCTCGAGAACATCCAGCTTCTCGTTGACGATCTCATCACGCCGGTTACCTGACTCATCCTCCAGTAGGCGGTCCAGCCCGCGCCAGATGATAGCTGTGCCATGCCCAGCGAGACGGTCAACGTAAGGGAGCGACTGGATGTCCTCATCCTCCAGGACGCGCAGTATCCAGTCGTCAGCCGAATCGATGATGTCCAGATTCCACTCTGCGCCCGAAATGATGCCGTGTTTCACGCTAACGACCGTGAGGGACCGACATTGAGAAAAAGACGCTGTTTTCAGTCCCAAGCCGAAGCGCCCGAGATCTCGAGGCGAGCGCTCTTCACGTGGATTGGCGGCACCATGGCGCATGGCCACGAGAAGCTCGGCGGAGTCCATACCACGGCCGTTGTCGAGAACGACCAGAACAGGTTCCGCCGCTGAAGCCTCACAGAAAATGTCGACCGTGGTGGCATCGGCCGAGATGCTGTTGTCGATCAGGTCGGCGACCGCCGTCTCCAGCGAATAGCCCAGATCGCGCATCGATGCGGACAGGCACGCCGCACTCGGCGGTAGAGGGATGTTTCGTGCCATCAGGCAGCCTTACGAATATCGCGGGAAAGTTTTTCCACCACGCCGGACGCGTCGCTTTTCAGCTCGCACTCCCAGATCGTGAAAACTGTCCAGCCCATTGTCAGAAGAGCGGTTCGGTTGCGCTCGTCTCTGCTTACGTTCGAATCGAACTTCGACTGCCAGAACTCCGTCCTGGTCGAGGGGGTGGTGGCGTTTCGACACCCTCGATGGCGGTGCCAGAAGCAGCCGTGGACGAAGATTGCAACGCGATATTTCGGGAGGATGATGTCAGGCCTGCCGGGGAGCTCTTTCGCATGGAGTCTGAACCGGAAACCTGCACCATGCAGCAAAGAACGCAGCCGCACCTCCGGACCTGTGTTCTGCCCTTTGATACGGGACATATTCCAGCTTCGCCGTTCTTCCGTGAGCGTGTCCGCCATCAGCGGTCATCCCGGACGGCATCCAGTACCTCCGCCACGATATGAGCAATCTGCTTTGCGAGCTGTGGCGGGACGGCATTTCCGACTTGATGGTACTGCGCCGTGCGCGGCCCTGCGAAAAAATAATTGTCCGGGAAGGTCTGAAGGCGCGCTGCCTCTCGCACGGTAAGGCTGCGGCACTGTGCGGGATCATAGTGGATAAAGTAATGTCCATCCTTGGAGATGTGGGAGGTGATAGTGGTGGAGGCGTGACCCGCAAGTTGTACCCTGAAGCGATCTGAAAACATCTTGCCTGTGCGACCAAGCTCAACGTTACGATGCTCCGGCAACAAGGCTTCAGGGAAGTCTGCCAACGTGGGACTACGTCCTGCCTTCTGCGCAAAGGTGGCGGCGTAGAGGTATCGCCTGAGATCAGAGCCCATGTGGCTGCGCGCTTCGTGCGCCGTCAGCACCGAAAGCCGTTCATCATAGAGGCTGCGCAGCACATCATGCGCGGGCCTGCGCATTGGATAACGCGTGGAAGAAACGCTGCGAGGCGATTGCACTTCGATCAGGTTGTGGAAGTCGAGCGCACGGGCAACCTCACCTGCATAGGGTGCGCCGTTTAGATGGCGACGAACATTCATGCTCGAAATGGCCCGAAGCTCACTCAGCCAGGCCGCCGCGCTGTCTTTCTCTCTCGATAGACCGCTGCGTAGGGATGGAAGCGATCCTATCGTCTCTTGAACGGTGGGGGCCGCCATCCTTTTCAAGGTTCCGGGGCGGATTTTCAGGTCGCTCCGGATACCGACAATAAACATGCGATGCCGGGCCTGAGGGATGCCGTGATCTTCGGCACGTACAACGAACAGGCGAGGATCCACCTCCTCGCCCGCCGAGTGCTCGTCGGTCAGCGAATACAGCTTGTAAGCTAGATCGGTCGGGGCCTCGGGAATGGCCGTGGCCGGACGAGAGAGGTCGCGTACGATCCGAGTGATCGCTGATTTGCCCTCGATCGTCGCGGAAAGCAGGCCTTTGACGTTCTCCATCACGAACACGGGCGGACGGTGGTCGGCAATGATCCTCAGGTATTCAAGATAGAGTGTATGGCGTTCGTCCTGCTCGAAATCGGAACGACCCATCATTCTTGAACGGCCCGCCAGCGAATAGGCCTGGCAGGGCGGGCCTCCGACAAGCGCCCACCGACGATGTCCGCCGATCCGTTCACGGATGATGCCCTGGACCTGGGCATGCGTCTCCGAGCCCAGCGAAATCATCAGAGCGGAGGATGTCGCATGACGATGCGCTTCGGGGTAGCGCCTGAAAAGGAGCTCTCGGGAGATATCGCCAGCAAGAAATGCATAGTAGTCGTCCGGCGCTTCGCCTTCTGGAAACTGCCTGACGAAGTGCCTCATGAGGAGTGTCTGATGGGAGAATTCATCCCGCTCAATCGACACGACACTGGTGAAACGAGGGCGACCTTTCTCGTCCATGTTGAGGGCAAAGCCCTCGCCCAGCCCCCCCGGGCCAGCGAACACATCGATCACAGGATACGCGAGAGCACGTGCCTGCTGCCAACGCGGCTGTTGCGTTGAGACGCGCTCTTCTTGTTTCTCTACATACATTTGCGATTCAGCTTCCAGCCCGCTTCTGCGGATCGGCAGCCTTCTTACGCCTAGCGTGTGAATTTGAAAGCCTCCGGAGCTGGGCGGGACAGGCAACGACCGCAACAGGCGGGTCGTGTTTTTTCAATGAGAGCTCGCTCTGCCCTCACGCCGTCCAACAGAGTCTCGACGCTGTTCCCAGTGTCTCTGGCAAGCATGGTTCTCCTGTAAAAATTCGCTGCTTGTCAAATCGCGTTGAAGGTCAGCCCCCTTATCGCGTTGAAGTTTAGCCCCCTTGGGACCTGCGCCGACGTGCCGAGGTCGCCCTGGCTGAGCTGGTCGGGGTTGCTCGGCCGGGGCGATTTCGGCATTCAGTGCGCGACGAAGGATGACGTGGTCAGGCGCGGTTTTTGAAGCGCCAGCTCTCGTTGCCGGTCTCGATGATATCGCAATGATGCGTGAGCCGATCGAGCATCGCGGTCGTCATTTTGGCGTCGGTAAACACCTGGGGCCAATCGGCAAAGGCGAGATTGGTTGTGATGATGACCGAGGTGTTCTCATAGAGCTTGCTGATCAGGTGGAAGAGCAACTGGGCGCCGGCCTGGCTGAACGGCAGGTAGCCCAGTTCGTCGATGACGATGAGATCGTGGCGCAGCAAGGTCTCGACGATGCGCCCGCTCTTGCCGGCGGCCTTCTCCTGTTCGAGCTGATTGACCAGATCGACCAGATTGAAGAAGCGGCCGCGGGCCCGCGCCCGGATGACGGCGGCGGCGATCGCGATGGCAAGATGGGTCTTTCCGGTACCGGTGCCGCCGACCAGGATCAGATTGCGCTTGGCGTCGATGAAGTCGCCGGTGGCGAGTTCGCGGATCTGGCCTTCATCGACGGGCGTGTTCTCGAAGACGAAGGCGTCGATGTCCTTCAGCACCGGGAATCTGGCGCCGCTGATGCGATAGTTGATCGAGCGGGACTGGCGATGGGTCAGCTCCGCGCGGACCAAGCTCGCCAAGAGGGGATAGATCTCCTCGCGCCGGCTCAGGCCCTTGCCGGCGATCTCGTCGAAGCTGGCGCGCATGCCATAGAGCTTGAGGCTGGTCATCGCCTCGATCAGTTGGTGCCGTTCCATCAGGCAGCTTCCCTTCTCCTACGCAGGTTGTCGTATCGGGCGCAGTCGGCGACTGGCTCGGTCTTGAGCTTGAGAGCGTCGGGCGTGGTGATGCTCTGGGGCACCGGCGGCTGACGACGTCGCGCCAGGATCGCCATAACGACGTCGCCGCTGGCGATGCCGGCCGCGAGCGCCTCGGCGCAGGCCTCCGCCACCGCGGCGATGCCGTCTTCGGGGACGCGGCCGAGGATCTTCACGAACTGGCGGTCGCCATCGGCATGACGCCGCAGTTTCTCGCGCACCGCGGTGAGCGGCGCCGGCAAATCCCAGTCCTTGAACGGGGCGCCGTTGCGCAGGGCGCCGGGCTTGCGCATCAGCACCGGCAGATAGTGCCAGGGGTCGTAGACGACCTGGTCGCGCTTGAAGCTGCGCGGGTGATCGGCGACCGTCTCGCCGTCGAGCAGCACGACGATCCGATCTGCATAGGTGCGTACCAGCACGGCGCGGCCAGCGGCTCGGGCATCGACGCTGTACTTGTTGCGGTCATGCGTGATCAGGCAGGTCGTGGTCGCCCGCATCGGCTTCTCGGCGAAGCCGGCGAAGGGCCCTAGATACGGCATCAGCCGCGCCTTCTCCTCCTCGAAGACCTCGATGACAAACCGGTCGCGGAACTCGGGGTGCTTCGCCCGCCGGGCATAGGCCATGCACTGATCGGCAAGCCAGGCGTTCAGCTCATCGAGCGTCTTCACCTTCGGCCGTGGCCGGAACAGCAGGTCGCGGATCGTGCCAACCTGGTTCTCGACCTGGCCCTTCTCCCAGCCGGCCGCCGGCGTGCAGGCCACCGGCTCGACGAGATGATGCGAGCACATCTGCAGAAAGCGCCGATTGTACTCCCGGGCGCGCCCGACGAAGACCGTCTCCACCGCCGTCTTCATGTTGTCGTAGATGCCGCGCCGGCAGACCCCGCCATAGAAGGCGAAAGCCTTGTCGTGTGCATCGAAGACCATCTCCTGCGTCTCGCGGAAATAGGCGCGCACGATCGGCATGCGGCTATAGGAAAGCCGCATCTGCGCGACCTTCACCACGACGGGCAGGCCGTGAAGCTCGATCGCCTCGTGGCTCCAGTCGAACTGATAGGCTTCGCCAGGATCAAATCGCAGCGGAATGAAAGCCTGCGCCGGCAGCCGGGCGCGATCGGCACGCCACGCCTTTACGAACCGATGGACGCTGTCATGCGCTCCGTCATATCCGCGCCCGCGCAGTTCCTCGAAAAGCCGGATCGTCGAGCGGCGCTCACGCCGGGGCAGCCGATCTTCGGCCTCGAGGATGCCGGTCAGCGCCTCCACCCAGGCTCCGAGCTTCCGCTGCGGCTGGACCTCGCGCTTGTAGGCAAACTCGGTCGCGCCGGAGCGAAGCACTTTGCGAACCGTGTCGCGCGCAATGCCCAGTTCGCGCGCGATCCGCTTGATCCCCTTGCCGTTCCAGTGATGCTCGAACCGGATCCGCGCGATCGTCTCCACACCCGTCATCCCCGGACCCTTCCGAAAAACCGGAAGGATCAGCCGAGCCAATAACAGGGGGGCTAACCTTCAACGCGATAAGCGCCCCTCACAGGGGCAACATTGCAGGCGATCTCACATCGCTGCTGTTAATGACGCATTTCAACCCTTCGCTGCGCCCCCCGCAAGCTCTCTAGAAGACATCGATCATCATACTATCGGGTACCATTAAGTCCGATGACCAGGTCGAGAATTCCGCTCCGAGAGCCAGATCGTGAGGAAACTTGATCGCTGAGATCGGTTATCCCACTATCCAGCAATGAAGCGTGTTCCAACCTTGCTCGATCGCGAATACCCCTTTCGGGAGGATTACTATCCCGCCGACGAACTCGCGATGTCAGAAGCGCCGCCGGAGCTGGCCGAATTTCTGATTGTGACGGCCAGATCGAGCGGCGTCGAATTGATCAGGGACGAGATTGTCGAATTGATCTGCCGAGGCGATGGCATCCCTGAGCAGCGCTTCACGGTATATTGGCCAGCCGGATCCTCGCT
>JAESFK010000662.1_pt1 | contig 14885 bp, 15 predicted proteins | sample 9269391 | NCBI WGS metagenome assembly JAESFK01 (sample SAMN14506231, study PRJNA617097) | algae metagenome | isolation source: Drouetiella hepatica UHER 2000/2452 and co-occurring heterotrophs from... | place: Slovakia: Slovak Paradise National Park, Hrabusice, Kosice Region | collected 2000-01-01
CGAATGCAGTCGTTCAGTGGCAGGCCGGCCTTGATGCCCCGGGTGATGACGTCGATCGCATTGGGGAACTCATTGCCGAACTTCTTGAGCCGGCGGTTCCGGCAATTTTGCAGGAACCAGAGCGGCATGCCCAAAGCGCCGACGAACAGGCCGGCCAGACCGACCACTGCGCTGCCACTCAGCACGAACAGGAGGAGGGCTGTGCCGACGGACATGGCGCCGCTGACGATGTAGAACTTCTTGCGGTCCCAGTTCAGCCCGGCCTGCAAGATCCGCTGTTCCAGCGTCAGCTTGTTGCGCGCGTTCTCGCGGTTCTCGATTTCCTTCAGGCTCTGAGCAATCTGGCCGCGCTTGGCCCGCGCCTGCGCCTCGCGGTCGAGAGCGCGGACGGCGACCGGGGCCGCGAACTCCTTGCGGCGCTTCTCGGCGCGCGCCTGACCGCTCAGCATCGGATAGAACAGCGCATAGGTGACGCCGCCCGCAGCCAGCGTCGCCAGTACGACAACGGCGATGAAGCTCAGATCCATGGCCGCCGCTCCGGCCTGCCGGCGTCATCAGGCCGCATGGGCTTCGCCCTGCTCGAGTTCGTCGATCGCAGCGGCAAGCCGCTGCTCTTCCCCGTAATAGCGCGCGCGCTCCCAGAAGCGCGGCCGGCCGATGCCGGTCGCGCGATGGCGCCCGAGCAGCTTGCCGTTGGCATCCTCGCCAAGGATGTCGTAGTTGACGATGTCCTGGGTGATGATGACGTCGCCTTCCATGCCCATCACCTCGGTGATGTGAGTGATGCGGCGCGACCCATCGCGCAGGCGCTGCGCCTGGATGATCACGTCGATCGAGGAACAGATCATCTCGCGCAATGTCTTCGAGGGCAGCGAGAAGCCGCCCATCGTGATCATCGATTCGATACGGCTGAGGCACTCGCGCGGCGTGTTGGCATGGAGCGTTCCCATCGAGCCATCATGGCCCGTGTTCATCGCCTGCAGCAGGTCGAAGGCCTCGGGTCCACGCACCTCGCCCACGATGATCCGCTCGGGACGCATACGCAGGCAGTTCTTCACGAGATCGCGCATGGTGACCGCGCCGGTGCCCTCGAGATTGGGCGGGCGGGTTTCGAGACGCACGACATGCGGCTGCTGGAGCTGGAGTTCGGCTGCGTCCTCGCAGGTGATGACGCGCTCGTCGAGGTCGATATAGTTGGTCAGGCAGTTGAGCAACGTGGTCTTGCCGGAGCCTGTACCGCCCGAAATGACGATGTTGCAGCGGACCCGGCCGATGATCTTCAGGATCTCGGCGCCTGGCGGCGAGATCGCGCCGAACTTGACGAGCTGATCCAGGGTCAGCTTGTCCTTCTTGAATTTGCGGATGGTGAGCGCGGGACCGTCGATCGCCAGAGGCGGCGCGATGACGTTGACACGAGAGCCATCGGCGAGACGGGCGTCGCAGATCGGCGAGCTCTCGTCGACACGGCGGCCGACCTGGCTGACGATGCGCTGGCAGATGTTCATCAACTGCGCGTTGTCGCGGAAGCGGATGTTCGTCAGCGTGATCTTGCCGCCGGTTTCGATGAAGGTCCGGGTCGCGCCATTGACCATGATGTCAGCGATGTCATCGCGGGCGAGCAGCGGCTCGAGCGGACCGTAGCCGAGCACGTCATTGCAGATGTCGTCGAGCAGTTCTTCCTGCTCGGCTATGGAGAGCACGACGTTCTTCAGCGAGATGATCTCGTTGATGATGTCGCGGATTTCCTCGCGCGCCGATTCACCGTCGAGCTTGGCAAGCTGCGACAGATCGATCGCTTCGATGAGAGCACCGAAGATCATGCTCTTCATCTGGTAGTAGTCCTCCGAGCGATGCTGCTCGGTGGCGGCGGGCGGCGGCGCCCGACGGGCTTCGGTCGCAAGCACCGGCACCGGCTGATGTACCGGAGGAGCGGCCGCGGCCGGCGTCTTCAGTGCCAGGGCCGGTGCGGCTGCTCCGCCTGGGGATCGCTTTCCGAACATCTCAACCCTCTTCCGAGCCCGCTAGCGCGGCGGCGCAATCCCATAACCCGACCCTGGTCCGGAGAGACCGCATCACTCAGGCCTTACGCCGCAGCTTGGCGACGAGCGGCTCGAACAGGCTGCGCTTGCTGCGCTTGGCCTCGCCACGGCCGGTCAAACTGCTGGCGATGTGCACGAAGGCGTCGGCGATCTTGCCGCTGGCCTGTACCTCCGCGATCATCTGTCCGTTGTTCGCGGCCGTGCCGAAGAGCTGCGCGTCGAACGGAATTGAGGTCAGCACTTCGACGCCAAGCGCCTTGGAGAATTCGGTCGCGTCGATTTCCGGCCGCTTGGGCATGCCGACCTGGTTCAGGACCAGCTTGGCACCGGAATCGTTGGGTCGGTTCGCGCGCGCAAGGTCGATCAGGTTCTTGGCGTTCCTGAGCGAGGCGAGTTCCGGGCCGGCGACCACAACGACTTCGTCGGCATTGATCAGGGCGCGCCGGACCCAGCCGCTCCAGACATGAGGCACGTCGAGAACGACGCAGGGTACGGTCGCGCGCAGCAGGTCGAAGAGCTGCTCGAAGGCATCCTCTGGCAGGTCGAGGGTGCGGTCGAGCATGGCAGGCGCCGCCAGCAGGGCCAGATTGTCGCTGCAGCGGGAGAGCAGCCGATCCAGCATGTTCGCATCGAGGCGCTCGGGCGCGAAGACGGCTTCGGCGACGCCCTGCGGCGGATCCTGGTTGAAGTCGAGGCCGGCCGTGCCGTAGGCGATGTCGAGATCGACGATCACGGTGGAGGCGTCGAGATTACGCGCGATCGCCCAAGCGACGTTGTGCGCCACGGTCGAGGAGCCGACGCCGCCCTTGGCACCCATCACCGCGATGATGCGGCCGAGATTGCGGGCGCCGGGCGAGACATAGAGCTCCGACAGCGTGCGCAGCACGTCGAGCGTGCCGAGCGGCGCGATCAGATATTCGCTGACGCCGCGGCGGATCAGATCGCGGTAGAGCTGGACGTCGTTGACATGGCCGATGACGACGACCTTGGTGCCGGGGTCGCAGCTCTCGGAAAGCGTATCGAGATGACCGACCAGGCTGGCCGGATCGGACACGGTCTCCAGCACGATGATGTTGGGGGTCGGCGCGGCGCGGAAAGCCTCGACAGCTGCAGCAGGGCCGCCCATCTGGATGCGGGCATGCGCCTTCTCCATGCGCCGGTCTGCGATGGCAGCCTGCATGGTGGCCGCAACGGCCGGCGTCTCGCAGAAGGCCTGCAAGGTAATGCGCGGGAGCGGCGCGACGACCTCCTCGGCCGCCGCATCGCCGGACCGCGGCTCGAAATCCTGCCCGGCGCTCATCAGCGGCCTCCGACGCTCGAATTGATCTGCGGCGTTTCCTGCCGGTACTGGGTCGATGGATCCTTGCCGTCGCGGATCTTGGCGATGGCGCCCATGCGCTTGGCAATGTCCGGCCGGCCCTCGCTGCGCGAGCGGACGAGATCGATCGGATCGGCGACCTGCGCCGCCAGCGTCGCCTGGCTGGAGCAGCCGAAGTTCCAGTAGGGCTCGTTCGACATGTCGTCCTTGATGTTCGACACGCCGGTATCCGATGGCCACTGCCCACAATCATGCGGCAGGCCGGCCTGCAGCGAAGCGAAGGTCAGGCGTATCGGCGAGGCAAGGTTCTGATCCGCGACGGGATAGGTCCTGACCGACAGCGCATGGCCGGAAACCCCGCCGCGCGCCAACGCCGAACGGATACCGTTGAGCGTGTCGTGCGCGGCCATCTCCCGCCTCGCCCCACTCGGCACCTGGGCAACGAGTCCGCCCTTGCCGGAGCGACGATACTCCCGTGCGAAATCCACGACATCCTCTGACTGGCGAGCATCCAGACCGCCGCCCGAGCGACCCACGAAGACATCGAGCGATCGCGGCGCGTCGCGCAGCACGATGGGGTGGCGCTCCCGCACGTCGACCGGCGCCCCCGAGCTGGCGAGGTCGCCCTTTTTAGCGCAGGCGCCAAGCAGCGCCGCCGCGACAAGGACGATGCCGAGGCTCGCGGGCCGGAACCGGGTCTTCTGCTTCGATCGAGCCATCATGGTCTCGCCATCCCTTGCGCGTGCAGCCTTGGCCATCGAACCTTGGCCATCAGTCGGCGATAAAGCCGACGCGGCCCTTGTAGGCTTGCGGCAGCGGCCCACCGCTGGTTCCGTAGATCTTGTTCAGGCGACCGAGCAGGATCGCCTGCGCGTCATGGGCATCGACAAAGCCGTCATCGGGCCGCTGAACCTGGTTGGGCTCCATCGGCTTGGCGATGTAGGGCGTCGCGGTGATCATCAGCTCGGTCTCCTCGCGCTGATAGTCGCGCGAACGGAAGAGCACGCCGATGATCGGCAGGTTCATCAGGCCGGGGAAGCCGTTGAGGGACGACTTCGAGACGCGCTGGATCAGGCCGGCGGTCGCCAGCGTGCCACCCGAAGGCAGCTCGACGGTCGTGTCCGATTTGCGGACGCGGAAGGCCGGAGCGTTGACGACCTGCTGGCTGCTGTTGCGGGTATCGCTGAGGCGAAGCTGGTTCTCGAAATCGAGCTCCGTGACTTCGGTGGCGATGCGCATGCTGATCTTGTTGTCGGACAGCACGATCGGCGTGAAATTCAGCGCGACTCCAATCGGGCGGTACTGGATGCCGAGCGTGCAGAGGCCGGTGCCGTCGCAGGAGTAGCCGCTCGGGACCGGCACTTCGCCGCCGGCGGTGAACTTGGCGCTTTCGCCCGAGATCGCGGTGACCGTCGGCTCGGCAAGGACGCGCGAGAGGCCAGCACGCTCCAGGGCGCGCAGGGTGAAGTTGGTGGAGTTGCCGATGCCGGCCGTGATCGCGGTCGCGGCGAGCGCCTGCGGCTGCAGCGGCAGCGGGTTGTCGAGGGTCGGCATGACCGAGAAATTGCCGAGCTTCCACTCGCCGGTCGAATTGATGCCGAGCTGCTTGATCGCCTTGCGCGAGACTTCCGAGACCACGACCTTGACCATGACCTGGTCGCGGCCACGGATCGTCAGCGAGTTGATGACCGCGCCCTTGCTGGACGAGAAGATGCCGGCCGTGGTGCCGACGAAGGCGTTGGCGATGTCGACGGCCTGGGTCGCCTCGGAAGCGTTGGCGACGTTGCCGATGAGCAGGATCGAGTTGCCGGCCGGCTTGATTTCGATCTGGGCCCTGGGCAAGGCGGTCCGCAGCGTCTGGCGCAGGACGTTCAGGTCGCGGCCGACCTCGATCTCCAGCGCCGTGATCTGGCGGCCCTCGCCGTCGATCACGAACATCGAGGTCGAGCCGTCGGCGATGCCGATGATGAAGAGCTTGCGGGCCGAACGGACGACGGCGTTGGCGACCTTCGGGTTGGCGACGAAGACCTCCTTGGCGTCGCGCGGCAGCTCGACGATCAGCGAGCGGCCGATCGACAGATCGAGCTTGCGGGCAATGGCGTGCTCGCTCGTGCCGACGTTCAGGACCGGCGCCGGAGCGTTGGTCTGGGCCAGCGCCGCGTTGGACAGGGCCAGGGCGAGGATGGCGGAGAGGACGATACGTTCCCGGCTCACTGGTTCGCGCTCCTCATGCTGACGCCGTATTTGACGATCGTCATGGCACCCTCGGCCGTGGGGCCTGCCGCGGTCTGCCCCGCATCCTTGAGGCTGCGCAGCGAGAGCGACAGCGTGCCCATCTTCTGGGCCCGGAACAGTGTTTCGGCCTGGCCAGGGTCAACTTCGAGCGTCGCGGTTTCTCCGATCACGACTTTCTCGCCATTGCGCTCCTGGACATTCTGGCCGATCGCCAGCACGCGCAGATTCCGCAGGATCGTCTCGCTCAGAAAGGCCTCGCCTTCGCCTTCGGCTGCAGGGCCTTTCATCGTCACGATGACATCGATGCGGTCATTCGGGAGGATGAAGCCGCCGGCCGTGTTGGCGCCGCGGCTGTCGGTCGAGATCGCGACGGCGCGCATGCCGGACGGCAGCACGGCAGACAGGAAACCCGTGCCGTCCGTCTTGATCAGCTTTTCGCGGCGGATCGGCTCGGAGGCGAGCATGCCGTAGCGGACGACCTGGCCGGCGAGTTCCTGCTCGGCCTCAGGCGCCTCATCCTTGCGCACCACGCCGGCGGGGACGCTTGCAAGCGGCCAGTCGAGCCAGCGCAGATCGGCGGCGCCGACGACGTTGCCGACGGGGATGTCAGCCGCGGCAACCAGAACCGGCACCGTCGGCGCCGCCTCGATCCGCGCGGCAGGCGCCGGCGCCTGCGATGGCTTGCTGATCAGCATGGCTGCGCCGACGCCTGCGACCAGCGCAACCAGAAGAATGATGATGCGGGCGGGACTCATTGCGACTGACCCTCAGCCAAACCGAGTTGGCTCTCGGCGAGGATCGTGCGGCTGGAATCGTCAACTTATGGTTAATCGGACGTATCTTTTTTCGTGTCCGCAGCGGTTTGAGCGGGGGGCGGGCCCCGCAGCGCCCACGCGCGTGCCCGGCGGACCTTGCGCTCAGACGCCGATGGCGGCGCGCCAGAGCGCCGTATCGGGCAACACGAGAAGCGCGGCGAAGGCCAATGCGATGCCATAGGGCACGCCTTCCTTCGGCGAATGCAGCCGGCGCGCCCAGGACCAACCGCTCGCCATGCTGGGCAGCGGCCCCGAACGGAGCTTGAGCAGGGCGAAGGTCAGCACGCCGCCACCGAGCGCGGCAATCGTGAGGTAAGGCATCAGCTGGTCGAAGCCGAACCAGAGCGCCGTCACGGCCGCGAGCTTGGCATCGCCGCCGCCGATCCAGCCGGCGGCGAACATGCCGAAGCAGACGGCAAGCACGAGACCGCCCGCAGCGAGATGCCAGCCGAGTTGTGCCCAACCGAGGCCAAGCAGGGCGGCGCAGACCGCGAAGGTCGCCAGCAGGACCAGGCAGAGCCGGTTCGATATCGTCATCGAAACGAGGTCACTGGCGGCCGCATAGGCCATGGCAGCAGGGAAGACGAACAACAGGGCAATGAACGGGAGCGACATGGACGTCCCTTCGGGGATGAACGGAAAGTCTGGCGATCCTGGCGCAAGCGCCTCACCAAACCCTTACCGCAAACGGAACGCTCTTGACGATCCGAAGCCTCGCCTGAATCAAAACGCTCCGGGCCAGCCGGAGCGTTTCGTTGTCGAGATGCAAGGCGCCTGTACGCCCGCAAAAAGTCTCACGGGGCGGCGGTAAGACCGTTGTTGATGGCCGTGAACTTCGCCGAGAGGCTGGTGCCGACGCTTCCCCAGATGGTGATGCAGACCACGGCGATCAGGGCAGCGATCAGGCCGTATTCGATGGCGGTGGCGCCGGACTCATCCTTGACGAAGCGAGCGAAAACGTTGGTCATGTTGAACTCCTTTTGAACCACGGTTTGACGGCTGCCTTCGCTCTGAAGCGGCTTCGGTCAGCGACAAATGGACATTACCGCGCTCCCCTTGCCGATCGGTTAAGCCGATCGAAGAATTCGCCGGATCTCCCAGACATCGTTTCGATGGTTAACACTGGATTTACGTTGATGCTTTCAACAAAGACTACGATCGATGAAACATGACGCAAGTCGAATACAATATTAAGACTGTCAATTCCGACTTAACAACCCCGAAATAGCATGGATGCACCCTCTCGCCAGCGTCCTGTGATCGATACCTCTCTCTTCGTCATCCCCCGCCAACTCCGGCCAAATCCATCGACTCGGCCGAATTAGCGTTTGATTCATCATTCTGCGCTTTCCTGCAGATGTCGGAAATCTTGAGGCATCGCCATGTCCACTCTCTCGGTTGCAGCACGGGGTCCCCGCCGACGCGCATCCTGGACGAAATCGGCACTCGGCAAGGCGGCAGGTGGCGTGTTTCTGGCCGCGAGCCTGCTGCCTGCCACCGCAGCTCCGCAGACGACCAAGATCGAAAGCGTGATCGTCATGGTCGATCATGCCAAGGTCGTCCGGCTGCCGGAGAAGGCGCAGACCGTCATTGTCGGCAACCCGGCCATCGCGGATGTGGCTGTCCAGAAGAACGGCGTCATGGTCGTAACCGGCAAGAGCTTCGGCGTCACCAACCTGATCGCGCTCGACGCGGGCGGCGCGCTGCTGGCGGAATCGCTCGTGCGCGTGAGCGCGGATTCCGATTCCGTCCTGACGGTACAGCGCGGGCTTGAACGGGAAAGCTATTCCTGCACGCCCGTCTGCCAGCCCTCCGCACAACTCGGCGACGCCCAGAAGTACTTCGGCGACGTCGGTTCACAGGCCACGACCCGCAGCAGCAACGCATTGGGCGCCATCAAGCGCTGAGGCCCGGCCGCCCCTCATTCGACGCCACCGTGCTTGCAAGCGCTTTTGCGGGTGCCGTTGCCAGAGCAGAGCAAGGTAAATCAATGCCTAATCACCGTTCGACCGGACCGAACTCCCGCCTAACGGATCGGAAATTCTTTGGCGCTATGACTTAGGCCGTCACTGGGATCCAACCATGCCCGACGACAGCCCCGCGAGGGTCGGCGCGGCTACCCCAGCGGCAGGGAACTTCGAAGCGACAACCGGACGCCAAACGGCATGACACCTTCCCCGATCGAGACCGACGCAAAGACGGGTGTGGCTCCGGCGCTCGCCAGCCGGCCGCCCCGCAGACTGCTTACACGCTTCAAGGGTTCGCAAGATGGCGCGACGGCCGTCGAATTCGGCTTCATCGCGATGCCGTTCATGCTGCTGCTGGCCGCGATTCTCGAGACGGCCATGATGTTCTGGACAAGCCAGGTTCTTGAAGAGGCCGTGTCACAGACCGCGAGGCGGCTGCTGACCGGCGAGTCGCATGAGCGCTACAAGGGCGATGGCCCAACCAACACTCAAGCTTTCAAGAATGATGTCTGCGCCGCGTCGCCGGGTCTGGTCGATTGCTCGAAGCTCGTCATCGACGTTCGGACCTACGCCTCTTTCGCCAGTGCGAAGACCGGTATCGACAGCAGCAACCCGATCAGCGCGGGCGGACTGAACACGACCGGCTTCGGGTTCAGCCAGTCCCAACCCCTGCAGATCGTCGTCGTGCGCGCCGTTCTCGAGTATCCGCTGTACTTTACCTCCTGGAGTTCCAGCCTCGCCAATATCGGCTCCGGCCGGCGCGGGATCGTCGCCTCGATGACGTTCCGAGCCGAGCCGTTCAACGTGCCCGCACCGCCCGCGACATGAGGTTCCCGATGACGCGCGTATTCTCGCCTAAGCGCAACCGGGCCGCGCTGCGACGCCTGGCCCGAGGGCTCAGCCGCAACCGTCGCGGCGTCGCGGCTGTAGAATTCGCGATGATCCTGCCGGTCATGCTGGCGATCTATTTCGGTATCGTCGAAACCGGCCAGGCCATCATGATCGACCGAAAGGTCACGCAGCTGACCCGGTCGCTGGTCGATCTGTCGTCGCAGGTCGCCACGATACCCACCGCGGAGATGAACAACATCTTCGACGCCGCTCAGACAGTCATGATGCCTTTCAACTCAGTGGCGCCGAAGATGTCGATCCACAATATCGTCATCGACAGCGCCGGCGTCGCGAAGGTGTGCTGGAGCGACGAGCGCAACTCGACAAAGCTCGCCCGCGGTACGACCGTCAGCCTGCCTGCGGATCTGCGCCTCCCCAACACTTCTGTCGTGATGGCGCAGGCGAGCTACGCGTTCACGCCGGTCGTCGGATGGATCATCAAGGGCGGCGCGATCACGATCGGCGGGGATCCGATCTATATGCGTCCGCGCCTCGGCAAGGCCGGCGGCACGGCCAGCATCGAGCAGGTCGAGCGTACCGGTGCCTCGCCGTCGACGCCGATGTGCCCGGGCTTCAGCTGAGAGCGCCCTGACAGGGCCTTTCTGCGAGACCTGCCGTTTCAGCGAGACCCGCCGTTTCAGATCGTCTGGTTGTAGGCGCCGACTTCAGGGGACCTGACGCAGCAGCCCGTCGATGGTGGCGAACATTGCGCGCATCCGCGCCTCTGAGATCGGGCTCTCACAGACCACGACGAGTTCCGACTTGGTGGAGGACGCCTTGACCAGGCCCCAGGTGCCATCAGCATTGACGACGCGCACGCCGTTCACCGTGATGACATCGCGGATCGGCTGACCGGCGATGACGCCCCCGCTGGCCCTGGAACGCCTCGATCGCCTTGGTGAAGCGCTCGCTGACCTGGTACTTGATCTCGTCGGCGCATTTGGTCGCCATGGTCGGCGCGCCCCAGGTTTTCGGCACCGCAGTGTAAAGCTCGGCCATCGTCACTACGGGCACGTTGCGACGCAAGAACGACGCCACGCCGCGCAGCCAATCGCTCGAAGACAGGAAACGCCCTGCACCGGCACACTCGCCGTCCCGGGAGAGACGGGCTGCGGAGATAATCTCAGCCGCGCAGGACCATGCGGCCGGTCTGAACCTCGTAGCCCCTAAGCTTGCCAAGGAAGGAGGTGCCGAGCAGGCTCATGGAAAGCGCGCCTTCGGGCAGGACCACGGCCTCGACATTGCGCACGAGGATCGAGCCCAGCCTGACCTCGCGCAGATTGACGCGCGCGCCCCTGACCGTGCCGTTAGCGGTGCTCAAGGACATCTTGTAATCAGACGAAGACAGTTGAATGCCAAGTGCGCGGGCGTCTCTGGCGGTCAGCGCGACAAGACTCGCACCGGTATCGACCAGCATCTGGATGCGGAAATTGTCGATCGACGGATGAACAACGTAGTGGCCGCGATAGTCGGCGGCGACGGTGAGTGTCGGAGGCTCGCTCGGCCGCGCTTCGGCGGGCCTCGGCTCGGTGGCGCGGGCCGGGGTGGGACGAACGCCGGCGGTGACGGACGCCGCGCTCGGCGCCTCGTCCATGCCGGCGAGGCGAGCGAGCTTCGGGCCGAAGCCGAGCGCGCCCAACGATGCGATCGCCGCGATACCGAGCGCCCAGATGATCGGCCTTTGGGCCATCGCGACCATGTCTCCACCATTGACCTTGGGGAAAGGATGCCAGTCCAGTCCCTGCGGAAGGGTGAAGAGCGGTGATCGGATTGGGTGGTTTCCTATCCCCTGCCGTCTGCGCGACACAAACAGGCTTAACGCCCGCTTGCCGCCACCGACGAAAGGGGCATCGCCGGAACTCGAGATGACGGCGGGGTTCTAGATGAAGGACTGCCCGACCAAAGCCTCGATCGCCTCGCGCCGGGGCACGCTGGGCTGAGCGCCAGCCACCGTACAGGCCAGCGAGCCGGCCGCGAGACCGCGCTGGAGCGCCCCGGAGAAGCCGTAGCCGGCCGACAGCGCCGCCGCGAATGCGCCCGTGAAGCTGTCCCCGGCCGCGACCGTGTCGACGACAGCCACGGCGGGCGCGGCAAGTCGGCGACGGACCCCGCCATGCCAACCGACAGCACCTTCAGCGCCCAGCGTGACGATGCAGGCGATGTGGCGCTCGGCGTCGCAGCGCCTGGCGATGTCGTCGGGCTCGCGCTCCGGCCAGCCAAGAGATTCCGCCAGCACCAGAGCCTCGTGCTCGTTGACGACGAGCACGTCGAGGCAGCCCAGCAACTCCTCCGACGGGGCGCCGGCTGGGGCGAGATTCAGGACGACACGGCCGCCGGCCTGCTTCATCGACCGGGCCGCAGCGAGGCATTCGGCTTCCGGAACCTCGCGCTGCAACAGCAGAATGTCGCCTTGGCCGAGCGTCAGGCCGGCCAGCGCATCCGCCTGCGCCCGGGCGTTGGCGCCCGCTGCGACGACGATCTGGTTGGAACCGGCCGCATCGACCGCAATGAAAGCCGCCCCGGTCGGCGCCTCGACCCGTGCGACGTCCGAGAGGCCGACACCGTCCGCCGCCAGCAGTGACAGCGCGATATCGGCGAAGGCATCGCGGCCGACCGCGCCGACGAGCACGACCTCGGCCCCGGCGCGGCAGGCCGCCAGCGCCTGATTTGCACCCTTGCCGCCGGGATGGAGGGCATAGGCCGGGCCGATCACCGTCTCACCCGGGCCGGGCAGGCGCTCGACCGGCGTGACCAGATCGACATTGAGCGAGCCGAAGACGACGATCATGCCGAGGCGCGCCCGGCGAGACGGCGAACGCCGGCGACGAAGGCCGCTTCCGGCGTCGTCACCCTGGCCTCGATTCCGACCGAGGCCAGCGTCGCGCCATAGCTCTGCGCGAGGACGCCGTCGGCAACGAGATGAACCGTGTCGCTCCGCCTTAGCAGCGCCTGTGCGCCCGCAATCTCATGACCGACCAGCAACGCCGAGAGATAGGGCCCAACCGCACCGCCGGGCATCCGCCCTGCGAGCACCTCCGAGCGGGACGCGAAGGCGGTGTTGAGCAGCCCACCGGGACGCACTGAGGCGGCAAGGCCCTCGGCCGCGCCGCGCGCTGCGTCATCGCCCACCGGTTCCTCGGCGAGCCTTGAGAGGATGGAGTGCTGCCGCAGCAAGCCGTAGATCTCGCCAGTCATGAAGCTGGCGAAGCGGGTGATCCGGCCGCCCTCGATCAAGGCCCATTTCGAATGGGTGCCAGGCAGGCAGGCGATGCCGTCGTCGAGCCCCAGACCGACGATCAGCGTCTCCTCGCCGCGCATGACGTCGAAAGCGCCCTCGTCGCAGGAGAGGCCGGGCAGGATGGTCGCCTGCGAACCATCGGCCAGGGTGACCTTCATGCCAGCGTCGGCGATCTCGTCGGGCGAAGCCGGGCAGGCGACATAGTGCGCCTCGATCCAGCCATTGCGGCTGCCGACCATGCCGGCGAGCACGATCCCCGCGTCGGGCGCCGCCTTGCGCAGATCGCCGGCGATCGCCTCGAATGCCGCCGGAAAACCGCCAGGCGGGACAGACTGGATGCCCTGATCGGCGCTGCGGCGTTCCCGCACCTCGCCCGCCCCAGAGATCAGGAAGGCGCGGGCGCGCGTCGTGCCCCAGTCGAGCGCGATCAGGGGTCTGGGCATAGGCGGGGCTCCGGCGGTCAGCAAACACGCGCCGCCATTCTCGTGCGAAGCGCAGCGCAGACCCCAGAATCTCTTGCTGGCGAGGCCCGGGTCAAGCCCGGGCCTGGCGATCGCCTGTTCACGCTTCGAAGAAGACAGTCTCGCCTTCGCCCTGCAGGCGGATGTCGAAGCGGAAGACGCCCGGCCCGGTACGCTTCGCGATCAACGTGTCGCGCCGGTCAGCCGGGACGACCGCCAGCACCGGATCATCCGCATTGCCCGCCTCGCCTTCGAAATAGATCCGCGTCGCGAGTCTGACCAGAAGCCCACGCGCGAAGACCGAAACCGAGAGATGCGGCGCCTGCGTGCGGCCATCGCGCCCCGGCAGCGCACCCGGCCGGATCGTGTCGAAATGGAAGCTGCCCTCGGCCGTCGTCTCGGCGCGGCCGAAGCCGGTGAAGCCGGCATTGCCCGAAGCGTTGAAGCGGCCCTGCGCGTCGGCCTGCCAGATCTCGATCATGGCGTCGCTGACGACCGCGCCGCCGCCGTCATAGACCGTGCCCTCGACGCGGACGCGCTCTCCGGCGACGCCATCAGTGGCGACCTGTTCGGTCGCGAGTTCGGCGCCGCCATAGGCGCGCGGGGTCAGCGCATAGGCGAAGAAGGGGCCGATGGTCTGCGAGGGCGTGATGCCGATAGGAGCTTCCGGCTCAGTGGTCATGAGGCTCCTCCACCGGTGTCGCGTTGCGGCCGCGCAGGACGATGTCGAATTGGTAGCCGAGCGCCCATTCCGGTTCGGTCGTCGCGAGGTCGAAGCGCGAGATCAGGCGCTCGCGCACATGCGCGTCGGTGATCGACTGGAAGATCGGGTCGTATCTGAACAGCGGATCGCCCGGGAAATACATCTGCGTGATCACGCGCGACAGGAAGCTCGGCCCGAACAGCGAGAAATGGATATGGGCCGGGCGCCAGGCATTGTGGTGGTTGCGCCAGGGATAAGCGCCGGGCTTGATCGTGACGAAGCGATAGCGGCCTTCGGCATCGGTCAGGGCCCGGCCCGCCCCGGTGAAGTTCGGATCGAGCGGGGCCGGATGCTGGTCGCGGACATGGACATAGCGGCCTCCCGCATTGGCCTGCCAGATCTCGATCAGCGTATGCGGCACCGGCCGGCCGTCTTCGTCGAGGACCCGGCCGGAGACGATGATGCGCTCACCCAGCGGCTCGCCATCATGCTGGCGGGTCAGGTCGGAATCACCAGCCGCCACGGCGGCGTGGCCGAAGACCGGGCCCGTCGTCTCCGACAGCGTATGCGGCAGCAGGATCAAGGGCTTGGACGGAGCGCGCTTCACCGTCGAGCCATAGTCGGGCGACGCGTTGAGCGGGTGGGATTTCAGGCTGTCGCGAGGATAGATCAGGCTCATGCCGCCACTCCATGGGCTTGCCTGGTGCGGGCGTGAAGGTCGCGCAGAATGGAGAGTTCCTGCGCGGTCGCGGCCGGTGTTTCAGCCAGATCGGCCGCAAAGCGCAGTGGCCATGCGCATCCTGCCTGGACCTGCTCGCGCGTCACGCCCGGGTGCAGCGAGACGACCGTGAGTTCGGCCGTCTCCGGATCCGGCTCCAGCACGCATAGATCGGTCATCACCTTGGTCGGGCCCCTGGTCTTCAGGCCGAGAGCCGCGCGATCCCCCTTAGCCGCGCCGTGGCCGAACGAGGTGATGAAGGGCAGCTTCTCGACGAAGGCGCGCGTGCCCATCGCCATGGTGATGAAGATCTGGCCGCAATTGCTGGCGATCTCGGGCGCGCCGCCGCCGCCGGGCAGGCGAACCTTCGGCTGATCATAAGGGCCGACGACCGTGGTGTTGAGATTGGCGAAACGGTCGATCTGGGCGCCGCCGAGGAAGCCGATGGTGATGCGCCCGCCCTGCAGCCAGTAGCGGAACATCTCGGGCACCGCGACCGT
>JAESFK010000663.1_pt1 | contig 14857 bp, 15 predicted proteins | sample 9269391 | NCBI WGS metagenome assembly JAESFK01 (sample SAMN14506231, study PRJNA617097) | algae metagenome | isolation source: Drouetiella hepatica UHER 2000/2452 and co-occurring heterotrophs from... | place: Slovakia: Slovak Paradise National Park, Hrabusice, Kosice Region | collected 2000-01-01
GCCAGACCTTCTCCACCGCCGAGGACAACCAGTCGGCCGTGACGATCCGGGTCTTCCAAGGTGAGCGCGAGATGGCGGCGGACAACAAGGCGCTGGGTCAGTTCGACCTCGTCGGCATTCCGCCGGCGCCGCGTGGCGTGCCGCAGATCGAGGTTTCGTTCGACATCGACGCCAACGGCATCGTCAACGTCACCGCCAAGGACAAGGGCACGGGCAAGGAGCACCAGATTCGCATCCAGGCCTCTGGCGGTCTGTCCGACTCCGACATCGAGAAGATGGTGAAGGACGCGGAGGCGAATGCCGAGGCCGACAAGAAGCGTCGCGCCCTGGTCGAGGCCAGGAACCAGGCCGAAAGCCTCGTTCACTCCTCCGAGAAGTCGCTCAAGGAGTATGGCGAGAAAGTCTCCGAGGCCGATCGCACCGCAATTGCCGACGCGATCGCTGCGCTGAAGACTGCGGCTGAGGGCGACGACCTGGCCGAGATCGAGGCAAAGACCCAGACGCTGGCCGAAGTGTCGATGAAACTCGGCCAGGCCATGTACGAGGCCTCGCAGAAGGAAGCGGCGGAAGCGGACGCCAAGGCCGACGCGGCCAAGGATTCGGATGTCGTCGACGCCGACTTCGAGGAACTCGACGAGGACAGCAAGAAGAAGTCCGCGTGACTCTGGCTGACTGATCTGAACGATGGAGGCCCGGCCGCTCGCCGGGCCTCCTGTTTTTCGGGGGGTGCCCGGGGCGCCGACCAGTGCTGGGCTCCGGAGCGTGTTCATCGCGCACCGCTCCCCAAAAAAACATGCCCCGTGCCTTGCACCTATGGCATCCGGGCCACCGGCCCACTAAATCGGGGCCAACGATCGTAAGGACGGGCGCGCGGCGGGGATGGCCGCCGACCCGCGCTCGAGACAGCGGGAAGCGATGAAGGCGGATTTCTACGAAACCCTGGGGGTCGGCAAGAGTGCCGACGAGAAGGAACTCAAGAGCGCCTTTCGCAGGCTGGCCATGCAGTTCCACCCCGACCGCAATCCGGGAGACACGACCTGTGAACAGCGGTTCAAGGAAATCAACGAAGCCTACGAGACGCTGAAGGATCCCCAGAAGCGGGCCGCATACGACCGCTTCGGCCACGCCGCTTTCGAACATGGCGGCATGGGCGGCGGCGGCTTCGCCGGTGCCGGCAACGGTTTCGGCGGCTTCTCGGATATGTTCGAGGACATCTTCGGCGAGATGATGGGCGGGCGCCGCCGCGGCCCCGGCGGGCGCGATCGCGGCGCCGACCTGCGTTACAACATGGAGATCACGCTCGAGGAGGCTTTCGCCGGCAAGACCGCGCAGATTCGTGTGCCGTCCTCCGTATCCTGTGTCGAGTGCGGCGGATCCGGCGCAAAGCCCGGCACCCAGCCGACCAGTTGCACGCTGTGTTCCGGCTCCGGACGTGTCCGCGCAGCGCAGGGCTTCTTCTCGATCGAGCGCACCTGCCCGCAGTGCCAGGGCAGGGGAAGCATCATCAAGGACCCTTGCGGCAAGTGCTCCGGCCAGGGCCGTGTCGTCGAGGAGCGCTCCCTGTCGGTCAACATTCCCTCCGGCATCGAGGACGGCACCCGCATTCGCCTCGCCAATGAGGGCGAGGCAGGCGCGCGCGGCGGTGGTCCGGGCGATCTCTACATATTCCTCTCCGTGAAGCCTCACGAGTTCTTCCAGCGCGACGGCGCCGACCTCTACTGCAAGGTGCCCATCTCCATGACGACCGCAGCACTCGGCGGCTCCTTCGAGGTTGCGACGCTCGACGGCACCCAGACCCGGGTGAAGGTCGCCGAAGGCACGCAGAACGGCCGCCAGTATCGTTTGAAGGGCAAGGGGATGCCGGTGCTGCGGCAGCCCGCCGTTGGTGACCTCTACATCCAGACGGTCGTGGAAACCCCCCAGAATCTGAGCAGGCGCCAGCGCGAACTGCTCGAGGAGTTCGAACGCTTGTCCTCGCAGGAGAACTCGCCGCAATCGAGCGGGTTCTTCTCCCGGATGAAGGATTTCTTCGAATCCTTCGGGGAGAAGTGAAGCCTGCCTGCGCGCAGGGCCGTTGAAGCGGTTCCGTCGGGGACCATATGGTTCTACACAGGGAATCGAAGACTCGCAGGAGTGGCGGAATGCGGCACGGCGCCCGGTTGCGGAAGGCATTCGACGATCACTTCGGCGACGAGGTGCGCTTCTTTCGCGGGTGGATGAGCCGTCCCCGCGCAGTCGGGTCGGTCATTCCCACGAGTTCCGTGACGGCCCGTCGCATGGCATCGGTCGTGAACCCCGCCTCGGGCCTCCCGGTTCTGGAAACGGGACCCGGAACCGGCGTCATCACACGCGCCATCCTGGCGCGCGACATCCCGGCCGAACGGCTCTATGCGATCGAGTACTCACCCGAATTTGCCAGGCACCTGCGCCGGCAGTTCCCGGGGGTGAACGTCATCGAGGGGAATGCCTTCGACCTCGACGCGACGCTCGGAGCGGACGCGCCGACGCAGTTCGACTGCGTGATTTCCGGCATACCGCTCTTGAACTTTCCGATCTCGGCCCGCGTCGCCTATCTGGAAAGCCTGCTGTCCAGGATTCCCGACGGTCGGCCGGTGGTGCAGCTCACCTACGGGCCGAGGTCCCCCATTCCGCCGGGCCTGGGGCGGTACACGGTGACGCATTTCGACTTCGTGATCCGCAACCTTCCGCCGACCCGGCTGTGGATCTACCGGCGCCCGCACGCGAACTGAGCCATGCGACGGTCATTCACCCCCAGGCTGCTGGTCTTTGCCGGCTCGATCAGGTCCGGCGCCTACAGCGGCAGGGTCGCTGATGCGGCGATGAAGGAACTGGCGCTCCAGGGCGCCGAGGTGACGCGGATTTCGCTGCAGGACTACCCGCTGCCGATCATGGACGAGGACCTCGAGGCGGAGAAGGGTGTTCCGGAGAACGCCGTGAAGCTTGCGCGCCTCTTTGTCGAGCATGATGGCATCCTGATCGCGACACCTGAGTACAATGGATCGATCCCGCCCCTTCTGAAGAACACGATCGACTGGATCAGCCGCGTCCGGCAGGACCGCGGCCAGCAATTGCGGCCCCTGCCGGACAGGGTCGTGGCGATCTGTTCCTCTTCCGAGGGACACTTCGCGGGAATTCGCAGCGCCGGTCATCTGCGCGCCGTGCTCGCGCACATCCAGATGGATGTCATCGCGCCCCAGGTGTCGGTGCCGAACGCCGGAGAGGCCTTCGACGCGGATGGCGGCTTCCGCGAGGAACGTCTGCGCAAAGCCATGAAGCGGCTCTGCGCCGCGCTCGTGGAGCGCGCCGCCATCCTGTCCACGAGGATCGAGGCGTGATCGGCTACTACCTGACCCACCCTCAGGTGCAGATCGATCCGGCGGTCCCCGTACCCGACTGGAGCCTCTCTCCGGTCGGCCGCGCGAGGATGGAGGCTGTCCGGGATCGGCCATGGCTGGACGGATTGCGCCGCATCGTATCGAGCGAGGAGCGCAAGGCTGTCGAGACGGCGGAAATCCTCGCCGCCGAGCGTGGCCTGGTCGTGGAGCAGGCCGTCGGCATGGGCGAGAACGACCGCTCCTCCACCGGTTTTATTGCGCCCGACCATTTCGAGGCGGCGGCCGATGCCTTCTTCGCCGCGCCGGACCGGAGCTGGAACGGCTGGGAGCGGGCCGTCGACGCGCAGGCCCGGATCGTCAGCGCCGTCGAGGCCGCTCTGGCCGAGGCACCGGATGGGGTTCCGATCCTCTTCGTCGGCCACGGCGCCGTCGGCACCCTGCTCAAATGCGCGCTTTCCGGTCGCGCCATCTCCCGCTCGGAAGACCAGCCCCACGGCGGCGGCAATGTCTTCGCCTTTCGGCTCGACGGGCGGGCATTGCTGAGCGACTGGACGCCTGTCGAACAGTTTCGGGGAGATATCGATGTCGCCTGACGCCGCGCGCCTGATCGTCGGCCTCGACGTGCCGAGCGTGAAGGAGGCGGAAGGCGTCGTGCGCGCGCTCGACGGCGTCGTCGGATGGTACAAGATCGGCTACCAGCTCGCTTTCGCCGGCGGCCTCGAAATGGCGCGCGACCTGGCCAGCTCCGGCACGAACGTGTTTCTCGACATGAAGCTGCTCGACATCGACAACACGGTCGGCAAGGGCGTCGAGAACATCGCGAAGATGGGCGTGTCGATGCTGACGCTCCACGCCTATCCCAAGGCGATGCGCGCCGCGGTGGCGGCAGCGCGTGGAACGCCGCTGTGCCTGCTCGGCGTGACGGTGCTGACCTCGATGGATGAAGCGGACATGGTCGAGGCGGGCTACGAATACGATCCGCACACGCTGGTGCTGCGCCGTTCGGAACAGGCGCTTGCCGCAGGAATGGGCGGCATCGTCTGCGCGGCCGCCGAGGCTTCCGCCGTGCGTCGCGTGGTCGGCCCGGACCTGGCCGTGGTGACGCCGGGCATCCGGCCGACGGGCTCCGACGCCGGTGACCAGAAGCGCGTCATGACGCCGGCCGACGCCATCCGCGCCGGCGCCAGCCATCTGGTCGTGGCCCGGCCGATCGTTGCAGCCCAGGACCGCCGCGCCGCCGCCGAAGCCATCCTGGCCGAGATGGCCGGGGCCTGAGACTGGCAGAACGAGGAGGAGCCTTTGCCGAAGGGATACTGGATCGCGCGGATCGACGTGCGCGACGCGGAAGCCTACAAGGACTATGTGTCCGCGGCGAAGCCCGCCTTCGAGCGTTTCGGCGCCCGCATCCTCGCCCGCGGCGGCGTCTGCGAACCGGTCGAGGGCCCGGGCAGGGCGCGCAACGTCATCCTGGAGTTCGACAGCCTGCAGGCGGCGCACGACTGCTACCATTCCACCGAGTATCAGAAGGCGAAAGCCATCCGCCGGCAATTCGCGGAAGGCGAGATCGTCCTGGTCGAAGGGGTGTGACTGGCCTCGGGACGATTTCTTACGGTGGGTCAGGTGCTTGGGCGCCTCCCCCATTGGTACGGATTGCGCTGCAACAAAACTTCGTTAACTTCGTTGTCTAAGGATGGGAGGGCTGTCCGCCGAGCGCGGACGTCCCGGGGGCATTGATGTATTACCATTTCTACGACCTGAACCACGCCGCGCTGCAGCCGTTCCGGGCCTATGCGGACGCCGTTCGGCTGTTTTATCGCAATCCGGTCAACCCGCTGTCCCACACCACGATCGGGCGCACGCTCGCGGCGTCGGCCGAACTGTTCGAGCGCACCACCCGCCGCTACGGAAAGCCGGCCTTCGGCATCGACAAGACGGTCGTGGACTGGAAGGAGGTCGCGGTCATCGAAAAGGTCGTCTGGTCGAAGCCCTTCTGCAATCTGACCCACTTCGTTCGCGACCTGCCGGCGCGCCGCCGCACGGACCCCAAGCTGCTGATCGTGGCGCCGATGTCGGGCCACTACGCGACGCTGCTGCGCGGCACGGTCGAGGCCATGCTGCCGCATGCCGACGTCTACATCACCGACTGGACCGACGCGCGCATGGTTCCGCTCGCGGAGGGCGGTTTCGACCTGGATGACTACATCGACTATGTCGTCGAGATGCTGCACGCGCTGGGGCCGAACACCCACGTCATGGCCGTCTGCCAGCCGTCGGTCCCGGTGCTCGCGGCCGCGGCGCTGATGGAGGCGCGGGGCGACCGCATGTCGCCCTCCACGATGACGCTGATGGGAGGGCCGATCGACACGAGGTGCAGCCCCACCGCCGTCAACCTGATGGCGGAAGGCAAGAGCCTGGACTGGTTCCGAGAAAACGTGATCATGCAGGTGCCCTGGCCGGCGCCGGGCTTCATGCGCGACGTCTATCCGGGGTTCCTGCAACTCTCGGGTTTCATGGGGATGAACCTCGACCGCCACATCTCCGCGCACAAGACCTTCTTCCTCAACCTCATCAAGAACGACGGCGACAGCGCCGACCGGCACCGGGAGTTCTACGACGAGTATCTCGCGGTCATGGACCTGACCGCCGAGTTCTACCTGCAGACGGTGGACACCGTGTTCATCCGTCAGGCCTTGCCGAAGGGCGAGATGATGCACCGGGACGTGCCGGTGGACCCCGCCGCGATCCGCAGCGTCGCGCTGATGACCATCGAGGGCGAGAACGACGACATTTCCGGGATCGGCCAGACCAGGGCGGCACACGATTTGTGCGTCAACATCCGGCCGGACATGCGCGTCCACTACATGCAACCCAAGGTCGGACACTACGGCGTCTTCAACGGGTCCCGCTTCCGCTCCGAGATCGTCCCGCGTATCGTCGACTTCCTCACCAGTTACGGGCGGGAGAACCGGATTCCGCCGCGACCGCGTCTGGTCCGCTCCGTCAAGGCCTGATCCATCGCGCCGACGCCGTGTTGCATAGAAGCCGCGGCCGGCGGTGCGGCGGTAACCATCACGTCAACGCGCCCGATCACTCGATTGACTTGACCGACAAATCGCCCTTAACCTTTCATTAACACCAGAAGGGCGAGGGGGCCGGATGCAATCCTTTGCATGGGCGCGACGCGCCGCACGGCGCGCAGCGGCGTTTGCCGCCTGCATGGCCGGCGTCGCATTCCTGATCGGGGCCGTCACGGCCACCGGAGCAAATGCGGGCGCGATGCTCACCGGCGGGCTGACCTCCCAGCCGATCGGCCACTACGATTTCTGCAAGGCCAACCCTGTCGAATGCGCCATCCGCACGCGTGACACGCGGCCCGAGCCCATGTCCGGTGCGTTGTGGAGCCTCCTGCGCCGCGTCAACCTGGCCGTGAACGAGGAAATCCGGCCGATGAACGACCTGGATATCTATGGTCGGGATGAAGTTTGGGCCTACCCCGACACGGGCGTGGGCGACTGCGAGGACTATGTGCTCGAGAAGCGCCGGCGCTTGGTGGACAGCGGCCTCTCGATCGCCAGCCTGCCGATCACCGTCGTTCGCAAACCCGACGGGGAAGGCCACGCGGTGCTGACGGTCCGGACGGACCGGGGCGACTTCGTGCTCGACAACCTGACCAACGCCGTGCGCCCCTGGAACCAGACTGGCTACCGCTATCTCAAGCGCCAGTCGGCGGAACATACCGGTCGTTGGGTCACGATACGCGAAGGCGCCGCGCCGCTGGTCGGATCGGTCCAGTAGCGTTCGTTCGTCGGGCGGACTGCATCCCCGCCGAGACTGCCCTCGCCACGCGGTTAATCGCACGCATATCCAATCGAACTGCCGGCCCTCGGTGCCCGGCGGCTACGCCGCCTGCGCGAGCCGTTCTCCCGCCATACGGTAGGCGATCGCCTCGGCGAGATGGATCCGGCGCACGTCCTGGCTCGCATCCAGGTCCGCCAGCGTGCGCGCCACCTTCAGTACGCGGTGATAGGCCCGCGCCGAAAATCCGAGCTTCTCGCTGGCGTCGGCGAGCAGCGACTGGCCGGCGGCGTCCGGCCGCGCCATCTCCTCGATGAGGGCCGTCGGGCAGTGCGCGTTCGCGACGACGGCGACGCCCAGCTTCTCATAGCGCTCACGCTGGATCGCCCGCGCCGCCGCCACCCGGTGCGCCACGTCCGCGCTGGGCTCCGCCCGGGCAGGGCGGATCAGGTCCGCCGCCGTGACGGCCGGCACGGCGATCCTGAGGTCGATGCGGTCGAGGAGCGGGCCGGAAATGCGCGCCTGATAGTCGCTCTGGCAGCGCGGCCCGCGGGCGCATCGGTAGCCGGGTTCGCCGGCCATGCCGCAGCGGCACGGATTCATCGCGGCGACGAGCTGGACGCGTGCCGGATAGGTCACCCGGTGGTTGGCACGCGCGATCACGCTCTCGCCGTTCTCGAGCGGCTGGCGCAGCGAATCCAGAACGACCGGCGAGAACTCGGGCAACTCGTCCAGAAAAAGCACGCCGTTATGTGCGAGCGAAACCTCGCCGGGGCGGATTCTCAAGCCGCCTCCGACCATCGCGGCCATCGACGCCGAATGATGCGGCGCGCGGAAGGGTCTGCGATCGGTCAGACGCCCGCCAGCGATTTCCCCTGCCACGGACGCGACCATCGAGACTTCCAGAAGTTCCTTCGGTGACAGCGGCGGCAGGATCGAGGGCAGGCGCTGGGCCAGCATCGACTTGCCCGAGCCGGGCGGGCCGACCATCAACAGGTTGTGTCCGCCGGCCGCCGCCACTTCCAGGGCGCGCTTCGCCGTCTCCTGGCCCTTGATGTCGGCAAGGTCCGGCAGGTTCGCCGCCGGCGGGGCCACCCGGGCCTCGGGCCGGGAAAGCACCTGCGTGCCGCGAAAATGGTTGGCGATGGCCACGAGGCTGCGCGGGGCGAGGACGTCCACGTCCGCCCCGGCCCACGCGGCTTCCGGACCCGACGCGGCGGGGCAGATCAGCCCCTTGCCTTCGGCATTGGCCGCCATTGCCGCCGGCAATGCCCCGGCCACGGCGGTTATCGTGCCGTCCAGCGACAGTTCGCCGAGCACGACATAGGACGCCAGCATGTCGCCGGGCACGGCGCCGAGTGCCGCCATAAGGCCGAGCGCGATGGGGAGGTCGTAGTGGCTCCCCTCCTTGGGCAGATCAGCGGGAGCAAGGTTGACGGTCACCTTCTTCGGCGGCATCGACAGCCCGGAGGCATGCAGCGCGGCCTGCACCCGCTCCCGGCTCTCGGCAACCGCCTTGTCCGGCAGTCCGACGATCTGCACGCCGATCTTGCCCGGCCCCACCATCACCTGGACATCGACCGGCACGGCGTCGATGCCCTGGAACGCCACCGTGCGTACGCGTGAAACCATCGCGCCCTCCGCAGGAGCCGATGGCCCCGCTGCCTGACAAGGTCAGATAAGCACAGGGCAAGGTTCAGCGCAAGAACAATACAGGAACAAATAGGTAAGTCTCAGGCCGATCCGTTGCGGCCCCAGCGAACCTCGGGCGTAGGCGCCGGTGCTGGCTCGCGTGGCCTTTCGACGGGCGGCGGGAGAGGTTCGGCCGGCCTTGCGGTCGAGGTGGGTCCGGAGGCCTGGGTCAGGATCCAGTTGTAGACCGCGCGAATGGCGAGAATCGCCAGGATGCCGAGAGCCCAGATGGCTGCGGCCAGTCCGGAGCCATAGCCGTCCATCAAGTCCACCACGAGATTCGACAACGACCAGACTTCCGGTGGCAGCCAGTCGGGGTCGGCACCGAGTGCGAGCGTTTCGGCGGCTACGGCGAGGAGCCAGTATCCTCCCCACACGACACCGGACCACACCAGCGCCGCCAGTACGGCGACGACGGTCCCGAACGCCCTCATCGCGGCGCGTCCCGGATCACCTCGCCGTCGATGGTGACCGGATGGCTCCGACGTTGGCGGGCCTTTCCAAAGTCGGGATGGCGCGGTTCGAGGTGCTCGCGAAGCAGCCTCATGTTGCGGAGATTGGCGCGGAAGAACACGTCCGCCACCCAGCCGGCCACCGGCACGACGCTGATCGCCAGGTCGGCGGCGACATTGCCGGCCATGCGGGCGATCACGCCGCGCGGAACGCCAAGCCTGTAGGCCTCCCAGACGAGATAGGCCGACACGCCCTTGGACATCACCAGGCCGGCGCCCGGTATGAAGTTCAGCAACGCATCGGCGCCGACCCGCGTCCCGATGACCGGGATGGCGAAGGCGCTGTCGAGCAGCTTCGCCAGGCCTTCGAGCCGGCGCAAGGTGGCCTGCTCGCTCTCCGGGTTGGCGGCGTGGCCGTAGCGGTAGTCGAATGTCGTGGAGCTTACCAAGGCGATATACCTCTCAGGATCGGAGCGACAGCCGCTCTTCAGGTGAGAGATCCGACATCGCAGCCGTTGCGCGGCTGCCAGAGGGGCCCGGACCAGTCCCTATCTAGATTGGGGCTTTGCACACGCGCTTCAAGGGCCGATCGGGCCAGGCGCCGTTAACCCGCCCGCCGCGCTTCCACGGCGTCCCAGAACAGCGCCGCGATATCCGCCCCCCCGAAGCGCTTCACCTCGCGCACGCCGGTCGGCGAGGTGACGTTGATCTCGGTCATGTAGTCGCCGATCACGTCGATGCCGACGAGAATGAAACCGCGCGCCTTCAGCGCAGGCCCGATGCGGTCGCAGATCTCGCGCTCGCGCTCGGTCAGGTCGGTCTTCTCGGCCCGCCCGCCGACATGCATGTTCGAGCGCGAATCGTGTTCGGCCGGCACGCGGTTGATGGCGCCTACCGGCTCGCCGTCGATCAGGATGATGCGCTTGTCGCCCTTGCGCACGTCCTTGAGGTAGCGCTGCACGATGAAGGGCTCGCGGAACATCTGCGCGAACATTTCCAGCAGCGAGGCGAGGTTGCGGTCGGCGTCCTGCAGGTGGAACACGCCGGCGCCGCCATTGCCGTAGAGCGGCTTGACGATGATGTCGCCGTGTTCCTTGCGGAAGGCATCGACCTCGCGCGGATCCTTGGTGATCAGAGTCTCCGGCATGAGGTCGGGAAACTCGGTGACGAAGATCTTTTCGGGGCTGTTGCGCACCCAGGCCGGGTCGTTGACCACGAGCGTTCTCGGATGGATCCGTTCGAGGATGTGCGTGGTGGTGATGTAGTTCATGTCGAAGGGCGGATCCTGGCGCAGCAGCACCACGTCCATCTCCGACAGGTCGGTGCGCACCGGGTCGCCGAGCGTGAAGTGGCTGCCCTTCTCGTCGCGCACGGCGAGTTCCTCGACGCGCGCGAAAGCCTTTCCGTCGGCAAGTGTCAGCCGGTCGGGCGTGTAGTGGAACAACGCGTGGCCGCGCCGCTGCGCCTCGAGCGCCAGGGCGAAGGTCGTGTCGCCGGCGATGTTCACCGTCGCGACATGGTCCATCTGGATCGCGATCTTCAGCGGCATCGAGGTTCTCTTCTCCGGCACGACGGTCAGGCGGGTTTAGCGCGCCGCGCATAACCTGCCAACCGGAAGCAATGGGGCCAGGTCAGGTGTCGAACACAAGCCGCGAATAGCCGAGGTAGGACAGGGCCATCGCCGAGGCGGATGCGATCGCCAAGGCCGCCAGCGGCGGCAGGGAAGGCGCGGCCAGTATCAGTGCCGAATAGACGGCGTAGTTGAAGAGGCTCGTCCCGATGCCGACGCCGCCATAGCGCGCGCCTTCCGCTGCCAGTCCGCGGCCGCTGGGGCCGAAGGTGATCCTGCGGTTGAGCAGCCAGGTGATCGCGATGGCAAAGCCGATCGACAGGCAGCGGGCGGCAAGCGGACCAAGGCCGGCCCCCACGGTGAGAAAGGCGAGCATCGCCGCATCCGCGCAGAACCCGGCTGCGCCGACGAACAGGAAACGGACGGGCCGGTTCACGCCGCGCGACGGCCGGCCGGGATCGCTTCCGGTTGGGGCTCGATCCGGGCAACGGCGCTGTCGTCGCGCAACGCCGGAAGCGCAAGATAGGCGATGCGCTTGTGCTCGGCCCGGCCACGCGAGACGGAATCGAGGATGAGTCCGGTCATGCCGGCGAGCATGGCAAGCAGCAGAAGGCCGATCGCTGCGACCCAGGTCGGCAGGCGCGGCACCAGCCCCGTCTCGAAATACTCGGCCAGCACGGGTGCCATCATGATCAGGCCCGCCGCCAGGAACAAGCCCGCGATGGTTCCGAAGAAGCGCAGCGGCTGCGTTTCCTTGAGCAGGCGGCCGAACATCAGCAGGATCCGCGCCCCGTCGCGCCAAGTGGAGAGCTTCGAGGTGGATCCCTCGGGTCGCCGGCCGTAGTCGAGCGGAATCTCGCAGACCGGCAGCTTGAGCTGGGAGGCGTGCACGCTCATCTCGGTCTCGATCTCGAAGCCGCCGGAAACGGCCGGGAAACTCTTGACGAAGCGCCGGGTGAAGGCGCGGTAGCCGGAGAAGATGTCGGTGAAGTCGGTGCCGAACAGCCGCTTGTAGAGCGAGTTGAAGATCCGGTTGCCGAAAGCGTGGCCGGCGCGGCCGGCGTCCAGCGTGACGCCGCGGCGCGTGCCGACCACCATGTCGCAGCGCTCCGTGACCAACGTGTTGATCATCAGCGGTGCGTCCTCGGGGTCGTAGGTGCCGTCCCCGTCGATCATGAGGTAGATGTCCGCGTCGATGTCGGCGAACATCCGCCGCACGACGTTTCCCTTTCCCTGTCGGGGCTCGCGCACGACGATCGCGCCGGCCGACCGGGCCCTTAGCGCAGTGAGGTCGCGCGAATTGTTGTCGAACACGTAGACCGCCGCCCCGGGCAGGGCACCACGCAGGCGCTGCACGACGTCCGCGATGGTCTGCTCCTCGTTGTAGCAGGGCACGAGCACCGCGATCGACGGGTCGGGGCGGCTGGGTTGCGACACGGTTGCCTCCGGAGGCCCGATCTGCACACGGGCGGCACTTTACTCTTTCTTGAACCCGTTAAGGCTAGGTTTAAGCGGGGTTCCGCGGGTCGGTTCGAGGTCATGGCGCATAGCGAAGTCGTTCTGCCGGCGCGGGGGAGCGTCCTGCAAGCCGGATGGCGTAGGGACCTCGTTGCGGCAATCCTCGCCGCCTGCGTCATGGTGGCCGCCCAGGCGGCAGCCGGCTTTCCGACGCTTTTCCATTCCGGCGGCGACAATGACAGCCTGATGCGCCTCGTCCAGATCAGGGACTGGCTTGGCGGCCAGCCATGGGGGGACCTGACGCAGTACCGCATGGGGCCGCCCGGCGGCTTCGTGATGCACTGGTCGCGCATCGTCGACGTGCCGGTCGCCGCCATCATGCTGGTCGCGGGCGGCATGACCGGCAGCGCGGAGACGGGCGAACACGTTGCCGCGGTGCTCTGGCCGGCCCTGCTTTTCGCCGCGGCCCTCTTCTTCACGATATCGGCGGCGCGCCGGCTGCACGGCGACGGCGCCTTCCTGCCGGCGCTCGTCGTCGGAGGCATCACGCTCAACCTGATGGGCATCTTCACGCCGCGCGCGCTGGACCACCACAACCTTCAGCTCGTGCTGCTGCTCGCGGTCGTGGCGCTGTTGCTCGTGCGAACCGGCCGCGCGTCGTTCGTGGCAGGCGTCTGCGCGGCCGCCATGCTGGCGGTCGGGCTGGAAACGCTTCCCTACGTCGCCGTGGCCGGCGTCGTGGCAGCGGTGGCGTTCTTCGTCGCCGGCGCTACACTCTTCGCCGCCGGATACGGCGCGGGCTTCGCCGTCGCGGCCCTGCTGGCCCTGGTGGCGACGGTCCCGGCATCGTCCTGGTGGATCGAGGGATGCGACGCCTATTCGGCCGGGCTCGCCGCCGTGTCGATCGTCGCCGGCGCGGGCCTTGCCATCGCGGCGATGCTGACCGCGACGCGCGGAACCGGGTCGAGGTTGGCCGCGCTGGCGCTTGTCGGTGTGGCGACGGCGGCGGCGGCGTGGGTCTTCGCACCATCCTGCTTCGCCGATCCCTATGCCGGTCTGGACCCCAGGCTCAGGACGTTCTGGCTGGATTCGGTGATCGAGGCCCAGCCGCTGTGGCGCATTCTCGAGAAGCAGCCGAAGATGGCGCCCCAGCACTATGCGACGGTGGTGGTCGCGCTTCTGGTGCTGGCGTTCGATCTGCGCGCCAGGACGCGCTTTGGCCCTGCGGTGCTGTTCGCGTTTCTGGCCGCGGCCTTCGCGGTCAGCATCTGGCAGGTGCGCGGCTCGACATTCTCCCTGGCGCTGGCCACGGTTCCTCTCGCCGGCTGGATCGCGCTGTGGCGAGAGCGGCTGGCGGCGGGACGGGCCGGCGCCGCCCTGCGGATGGCGCTTGCGTGGGTGCTGTCGCTGAGCCTCGCCTGGGGGGCGGCCGCCCACGGGCTCTCAGACCTGGTCGATGGCGGTCGGGCCAAGGCGAAGGAAGCAGTTACAAAGATGAGCGCCTGCTATGCGGACGCCGACTATCGCATCCTCGCCGCGCAACCCGCGACGACCGTACTGGCCGTGTCCAATATCGGTTCGTCGATACTTGCCAATACTGCCCACAGGACGTTTGCGGGCCCCTATCACCGCAACGTGGAAGGCAATCTGATCGCCCTCGGCGCCTTCATGGGGGAGGCCGCGGAGGTTCGCACGGAACTCCTGGCGCGTGGCGTCGGCCTGGTCGCCTTCTGTCCCGGCAACTCCGAGAGCGGCTCGCTCGCGGGCTGGGCAGAGGCGGGCCTGATGGCGGACCTGATGCGAGGCGAGGTGCCCGACTGGCTGGAACCGGTTGGCGGCGATGCCGGTCCGCTTCGACTCTATCGTCCGAATTGAGCGCCAAGCTTACCCAAAGTCATTGTTGTTGGTGCGCTTTTTCGGGCAAGACGATACGCTTCATAAATGCTTTGCGGTGAAGATGACCCTTCGTGCGGCGCTTGGTGTCGACTGGCGCCGATTGCGCGTGAGGGTTGTAGCAGCGCGAGTCCGCGCGCGTCTTCCTTCGGTGGAGGCGGTGCCAACTGACACTGGTACGGCCGACGTTGATCCTGGGTGCGGGCCGATACGAGACGAAGTGAAATGGCGATTGCGCCCGAGGCCTTCCACCCGACCGGAAACGGCTCGACCGAGTCGAGCGATCTAGCCTTTACCGATCCTCTCACCGGGTTGGGCAACCATCGCCGGTTCTTCGACAAGGTCGCGCGGCTGATCGCCGAACGCGCCGGCGATCCGGCGCCGTTCATGATCGCGATCGTGGATCTCGACGGGTTCAAGCCCATCAACGACCTTTTCGGGCGCCGCGCTGGAGACGACATCCTCGTCCAGGTCGGCATGCGCCTTCGGGCCGCGATGGAGTCGACGGCTACGGTGGCGAGGATCGGCGCCGACGAATTCGCGGTGCTGTTTCCGCTGGTCTTCTCCGAAAGCGCTGCGGTCGAGCGCGCCCATGTGCTCATCGACATCCTGTCGGCCCCCTACGATGTCGGGGACCGGAG
>JAESFK010000665.1_pt1 | contig 14851 bp, 10 predicted proteins | sample 9269391 | NCBI WGS metagenome assembly JAESFK01 (sample SAMN14506231, study PRJNA617097) | algae metagenome | isolation source: Drouetiella hepatica UHER 2000/2452 and co-occurring heterotrophs from... | place: Slovakia: Slovak Paradise National Park, Hrabusice, Kosice Region | collected 2000-01-01
GGGTGGGTCGAACCACTTTCAGGGCATCACCGGAGCTGACCGCAACCAGTTCGCGACACGCGTCAGCACGCAGCGTCCCTGGGGGCGCGGGTTCGTCGTATTGCCGCCGGAGGCGCCGCGCGTGCCGCTGGAGGTCGACCTGCCGCCGATGGCCGAACCGCGCTATCCGCATGCGGAATGGGCCTATGCCACCGGCCATTCGAAGAAGTACGCTTCGGCCGGCTGGGCGAGCTACGACCGGCATTTCTTCCAGTGGGCCGAGAGGCAGGGCTATGCAATCGATCTCGCCGCCCAGCACGATCTCCACTTCTCGCCGGAAGTGCTGGAGGGCTACGACTGCGCCGTCTTCGTCGGCCACGACGAATACTGGTCGTGGGAGATGCGCGACGCGGTCGACCTGTGGGTCGAGCGTGGCGGGCGGGCGGCGCGCTTCGCCGGCAACTTCCTCTGGCAGACCCGCATCGAGGACGAGGGGCAGGCGCAGGTCTGCTACAAATACCGGGCGCGCGCGGAAGATCCCGTCTACCGCAGCGCCGACACGACCCGCACCACCAATGCCTGGGAAGCGCCGGAGGTCGGGCGACCGGGTGCGCTGACCTTCGGGCTGAACGCTACCGCGGGCGTCTATGCCGGCTGGGGCGGCTGCGGCCCGCGGGGCGTGCGCGGCTTTCCGATCTGCCGGCCGCATCACTGGGCCTTTGCGGGCACCGGCCTCTACTATGGCGACGTGCTCGGCGGCGAGAGCCACATCTACGGGTACGAGGTCGACGGGCTCGACTGCATCGTGAGGAACGGCATGCCGGATCCGACCGGCGTCGGCTCGCCACCCGAAGGCCTGGAGATCCTCGCCATGGGCATGGCCTCGCTGGTGGAGGACGCGCCCGGCGTGCCGCCCGGCTGGCTGAACGACGAGGACGCCGTGTTCACCGCCGAGACGCTGTACGGCGAAGCCACGCCGGAGACGCTGGACAAGGTGAAGCGCGGCAACGGCATGATCGTCAATTTTCCCAAGGGGCGCGGGGAGGTGTTCCACGCCGGCTCGTGCGAATGGGTGGCGGGGCTGCTGCGCCGGGACGCGATGGTGGAGAAGGTTACGGCAAACGTGCTGGAGCGGTTTCTGGGGCGGTAGCAGGCATCGGCCGGCCCAGGTCAGCCGCGCCGCACCTTGCCTGCCGCCCAATCCCCCTGCCAAAGCTGCTCGATCTGCTCCAGCGAGCGCCCTTTCGTCTCCGGCACCCGTCGATAGATCCAGACCCAACCGAGCAGGCAGAACACGGCCAGAAGCCAGAAGGTGACGGGCCTGCCGAGCGTCTGGGCGACCGTCAGGAAGAACTCGCTGACGATGAAGGCGGTGCCCCAATTTACCGCGGTCGCAAGCGCCACGCCGCGCGCCCTGATCCGGCCCGGGAAGATCTCGTTGATCACCGTCCACACCACCGGCCCGAGGGAAAACGCGAAGGAGGCGATGAAGACCACCAGTGCGGCCACCGTCATGATCGCTCCGTAGTTCACGCCGTCGCCGCCAGGACCCTCAAAGAGGTGAAAGGCGAGGCCCACGGTCGCCAGGCTCGCGCCCATGCCGACCAAGCCTGCGAGCAACAGGGGAACGCGGCCGAGCCGATCGATGAAGGCGATCGCAATCAGGGTGGACAGGACGTTCGTGGCGCCTATGGCCCAGGTCGTTGCGGCAGCCTGCGCCTCCGGCGACGTGAAGCCGGCCGCCGCGAAGATCGTGTTCGCGTAGTAGATGATTGCGTTGATGCCGGTGATCTGCTGGAACACGGCCAGGCCGATCGCCACCGCCAGCGGCTTGCGATAGATCGGCGCGAACACTTCGGCCCAGCTTGCCTGAACGTCCGATCGCAGGGACCTGTCGATCTCGTCCAGTTCGGCACGAGAATCAGCCTTGTCGAGAAGCCTGGCCAGGATGCTGGCTGCTTCGTCGCGCCGGCCCTGCTTGACCAGCCAGCGCGGCGACTCCGGCGCCGCGAATGCGAACAGGGCCAGGAAAATGCCGGGGACGGCCGACAGGCCCAGCATCAGGCGCCAGGCCGGGTCATGGGACAGAATGCCATTGACCAGATAGGCGAGGAAGATGCCGATGGTGATCGCCAGCTGATAGGCCGACACGAGGCGGCCCCTGCGGCCCGCCGATGCCATCTCGCTGCCGTAGAGCGGGGCGGCCACGGCTGCCACGCCGACGCCCAGACCGACGATCAGCCGGCCCACGACGAGAACCACCGTGTCCGGCGCGGCCGCCTGGATGAGCGCGCCGCAGATGAAAAGCAGCGCCGCCGCCAGAATCGTCCTTCTGCGTCCGATACGATCGCAGAGTTCGCCTGCCGCCAGCGAACCGAACAGGGCTCCGAGCGTGACCCAGCTCGTCACGACTTCGATGAGCAGGGGGCCGAGCCCCAGATCCCGCTCGATGCCGCCGAGCGCGCCTGAAATCACGCCCTGGTCGTAGCCGAAGAGCAGACCCGACGTGATGATCACCGCGACGATGATGAAAGCCAGCGACACCGAGCCTTTCACGGCCGGCGCTCCGCTGGCAGGATCGGATGCCTCACCGCGCCGGACGTTGCCATTGCAGGGGCCATCAGAAGCGCCTCCTGCAGGTGCGGCCGCGCCACGCCGACTTGCCTGGCCGGCCAGAATCGCCTTCCGCGCGTTTCCGCATCGCTCCCCTCCCCCGCTCCCTCCGGAAGCTTATGCCGGAACAGGGGATGCGCTGGAATAGGCCAATTCCATCAAGGCGCTTGGCGATGCAGCCGACACAGCCTCCCGCGTGGAGTGCTCGGCCTTGAGATCTACCGGCCGCAGCGACGGCGCGGACGACTCGCCCGCGGCTAGAACATCCCGTTCGGATTGGCGGATTCTGCGGGAAGAATCTGCAGCACGTCCCAGTGCTCGACGATCCTGCCGTTGTCGTCGAGCCGGAAGATGTCCATGCCGGCATAGTCGTGGTTGCCCGGCCAGTGCTGGAGACAGTGCAGCACGACCAGATCGCCCTCGGCGATAGCCCGCTTCACCTCGACCCGCTTGCCCGGCCATTCGCGGGCCATGCGCTCGAAATAGGCGATGAACCCGTCCTTGCCGGTCGCCACATGCGGGTTGTGCTGGATGTAGTCGCCGCCGGCATACCGCTCGATCGCCTCGCGCGGGCGACAGTCGTTGAACATCAGCTCATAGAAGGCGATGACGTTGGCCTTGTTCCTCGCTGGGTCGGTCATGCTTCTCCCTCGGGTGATCGGGCCGAGTCCTTCATCTTCGACTGAACTCCGCCGGCACCTTCGTTCATCAGCCCCAGGATCACATCAAGGGTCGCCGACCAGGATGCTTCGATTTCAGAGGTCACGCCCGCCCCCAACACGTCGCCGATCGTCTTCAGCATCGCGGTCCTGAACGTGCCGTAGTGATCCGGCTCGACACCATAGCCGAGGTGCTTGCGACCCAGTGTCTGCAGACCGATGGTGACATGCCTGCGCCTCCCGAGACCCGACACGACGCTCCGCAGCATGTGCGAAAGCATCGTTCCCTGCGCTGCCGTACCGTTGACGAAGAGGCGTTCCAGTTCGGGTCGTATCGCGAACATGTTGGCGTAGAACAACGCGGCAAACGCGGCAGGGTCGTCGAGGAGCCGGCCGATCGAGCCTTGCGCCAGAGCGAACGGGCTGGGGTCGGCGAAGCCGTCGATGGCGAGAAGCTCGATCTCGGTCCGCTTGCCGCGCAGCCGGGCCATGCTGGTCGCGGTGACCGAGAGCAAGCCATCGGCGATCCGTTCGGCGACGGCGCGCGAGACGAGGATCGTCGCGCCCAATTCTTTCGTCATCGACTCGATGCGGCTCGTGGTGTTCACGGCGTCGCCGACGATCGTCAGCCTGCGGAGCGTCGGGTGGCCGACCTCGCCGACGATGACGCTACCGAAGTGGACGCCGATCCCGATCCGGACACGCAAACCGAAGGCGCTCGCCAGTTCCTCGTTCAGTGCGTCGATCGCCTGCACCATCCCCAGCGCAGCGCGGATCGCGCCGGCGCAGACCCGCCCGGTGTCCGCGTCATCGAGCCCGAAAAGCCCGCAGATCTGGTCTCCGACATAGTGGCTGATGATGCCGCCATTGAGGAGAATCGGGTCCCCGAGCGCCTCGAAGAAGCGGTTGAGAATGTGGACGACGTCGAATGCGCTGTTGGAATCCGCCAGCGCGGTGAAATCGCGCATGTCGCAGAACAGGATCGCCAGCTGGCGTTCGGCACCGGCCTCCCGGCCGACGGTTTCGGCCCGCAACTGGCTTGCTGTCGCCTCGCTGAGAACGATCCGTTCCAGCGTGACGTCGCCGCTGATGCTCGTCTGGCACGCCAGCCGGATCGTCGGGTCCCAGCCGCGCGCCGTCGCCAGCTGCGCCTCGCGCCCCGTCAGTGCTGACAGGTTCGATGCACCGTCCAGAACCCGGACCCGGCATGTCGTGCAGCGCCCGTTGCCGCCGCATTCATGCCAGTGGGTGATCTTGTTGGCGATCGATATGTCGAGCAGCGTCCCGTGGAGATCACCGGTCTCCACGGTCCGGCCGGCGCATCGGTATCGAACTGCCGGCATTGGACCGTCTCCCGATGGATCCCACTCGGCCGCGAGGCAAGCAGATCTAGCGCGACGAGCGGGAGGACGCCAGCCAGCGCCACGGCGAGGGTTCGATCTCCCTGCCCATGACACAGGCGCGCTCGGGTCCTCGAGGCGATGCGCGCAATCTCTTCGCGCCCCGCGGCCGATGTTCTTCCGGTGCCTCCTGCGGGGACCTACGCCGACGGTTCTAGCGACACGCCGTTGAGCCCGGCCACGATGTCGGAGAGCGCCGGCACGAACTTCTCTCCATGGCCCGTCGCCACCGCGGTGGCGAAGCCGTTGCGAACGACCGCGCCGACCGGGTTTGCGACGCCGGCCGCCTGCGCGAACGAGGCAAGGTAGGTCATGTCCTTGAGGGCGTTGGCGATGGCGAAGCGCTGGGCGTTCTCGTTGCGGTTGATGACGAAATCGAAGAAGGCCTGGTAGAAGCCGCAGTCCATGCGGCTGCCGCTGATCACGCTGTTGAACACCGCCGGGGTCAGCCCGGCCTTGGCGCCGAGGGTCAACGCTTCGGAATAGATCGCCGAATAGCCCATAGATACGAAGTTGTTGAGCAACTTCATCGTATGGCCGCTGCCGGTCGGACCGGTGTGGATGATGCGCGCGGAAAAGGCCTCCAGCACAGGCCGCACGCGCGCGAGATCCGACGCGGACCCACCGGCCATGACGTCGAGCTTGCCTTCGGCCGCCTCCTTCGGCGTGCGCGCCAGCGGCGCGTCGATCAGCGTGATGCCCTTCGCCGCGAGGTTTTCGGCGAGCGCCACGGTCGACGAGGGGTTGGATGTCGAGCAGTCGACGATGACCAGAGCCTTGCCGGCAGCGGCAAGTCCATCGGGGCCGTTGACGACGGCTTCGACCTGCGCAGAACCGGTAACGCAAAGGATGACGATGTCGCTTGCTTCGGCCACCGCGCGCGGCGAGGCCGCGTCGGTCGCGCCCTGCTCGACCAGCCGTTGCGCCGCCTCCCGTTTGCGATGCGCCCACACGGTGAGCGGCCACCCCTTCGCCAGGATGTTCGCCGCCATTCCGGAGCCCATGGCTCCCAGTCCGATGAAGCCGATACGCTCCTTCATGCCGTTCTCCCGAATGTTTCTCTAGCCATGCTGGACATGTTGCGGGTCGCGCCGCCCGGTGCGATTCTGCGTGCGAATCGGTGCAGGGAGCCGTCCCCGGAATGGCTGAACGCGACGCAATGCTGTTCGACGCGATCCAGCAATCGCCCAACCTGCGCAGCGGTCTGGTCGATACGCTGGCGGCCCAGATCGAAGCGGGCGAACTGTCCCCCGGCCAGCGACTGCCGACCGAACAGGAGATCGTCAACGCGACCGGCGTCAGCCGCACCGTGGTGCGGGAGGCGCTGGCCTCGCTTCGCGCCCGGGGCCTCATCGTCACGCGACAGGGCCTCGGCGCCTTCGTAGCGCGGGATCTACCGCCAAAGACCTTCTCCATCGTGCCAGACGATCCGGAATCGATCGACGAGGTCCTGCGCGTGCTCGAACTCCGCATGGGCGTCGAGGCGGAGGCCGCCGCGCTCGCGGCGCGCCGCCGCACGGACGAGGACCTGGTCGGGATGGCTGCCTGCCTCGATGCCGTCGATGCGGCGATCGCGTCAGGCGGGACCGGATCCGAGGAGGATTTCGCTTTCCACCGCGCGATTTCCGGGGCCACCGGCAACGCCAACTTCCTGCGCCTCTTCGACACCTTCGGCATGGCTATGATGCCACGACAGTGGGCGCGGTTCGACCGCATGCGTCCGGTGCAGCGCCAGCGGCATGTCGAGCGCATGCGTGGCGAACACCGGGCGATCTACGAGGCGATCGAAGCGCGCCAGCCGACTTCGGCTTCCCGCGCCATGCGCACCCATCTCGGCCGCTCCTACAGCCGCTTCGAGAAGCTCCGAGACGGCACGAAGCCACCGGACACAACCGGCCCCGCGCCATCGTAGGCCGGAGCCGGGTGCAACGTGTCCGGTTCCGACCAGTCACCGGGCAAGCCGTGGAACGACGTAGGGGCCTTCGGGGATGATGGCCACCGCGGGGTCTCCGCTGGACGCCACGCTCCGCGCGATTGCATCGTCGACGTCGTCGATCATGGTGACGCCCGTGAGGGCGCGCTCCCCCGAGGACAGTCCGGGCGCGAAGAGTTCCACGCGGCCGAGCCGCATGGGCTTGAGCTGCATCTGCGTCTGCCATTCGTCGACCTCGGCGAGCGACTTGGCGTGAAGCGTCGCGAGGAAACGCTCGGGCCCGAGATCCACCAGACGTGCCTGCGCATCCCGGAACTCGGGCGATCCGAACCCTTCGGAACAGGCCGAGGCGACGATCAGCGTGCCCCCCGGCTCGAGGATGTCGAGCGGCGTCACCATGCCCTTGACGGTCTGGTAGTAGGTCTTGTCCAGCGGATAACCCGCCGAGGACGTCACCACGGTGCGGAAGCGTCTTTCGACCGGAACGTGGGTAGACTCCTCGACGAAGTCGACGGCTGCCTGATGGCTCTGGATGATCTCTCCGAAGGAGACGAAGACGAGATCGCGCGTCTCGTCGATCACGGTGTTCAGGGCGTAGACCTCGCCGAGCATGCGCACGATCTCGAGCTGCTCCTCGTGCAGCGGGTTGCCGACGAGGTTGCACTGCACGGCCAGCGGGTCCGCCATGAACCGCGCGGAATGGAAGGTCCGGATCGTCTCGTGGTGCGCGACACCCGGCGCGATCACCTTCCGGCCGCCGGACCAGCCGGCCATGAAGTGCGGCTCGACCAGTCCGGTCGCGATGCGCAGGTCGGCCTCCACGAACAGCCGATCGAGCTTGACCGGGGTCGCACGGGTGCGCGTGACGCCGAGATCGACATGCGCGGCCTCGTCGCGCGCGTCGTGGTTCTCGACGCGCACCGTCTCGATCACCCAGGGGTCGCCGACCAGTTCCTCGAGTTCCTGGCCGAGGTTCGGCCTGTGCAGGCCGGTCGCCACCAGCACGCTGATCTTCTCCCGCGGAATCCCGGCTGCGAGCATCGTCTCGATCATCGGCCGCAGGAACAGCCCGTTGGGAACCGGCCGCGTGATGTCGCAGATCAGGATGCAGGCGCTCATGCGTCCCCGCGCGAGCGTGGCGAGGGGCGGCGCGGCGATCGGACCTTCAAGCGACGCGCGGATGGCGCCTGCCGGATCGGCGATCTTCGGCAGCGGCCGCTTTCGCACGACAGTGGGCCGCACCTGCGACCCCAGGTTCAACGACAGGTGCTCGCGCCCGAACGCCAGGACGATCTCGGGGGCGCTCACGATGCCGCTCCCGGCACGGAGATTCGTGAAACGACGGAGGAAACGCGCATGACGGGAAGCTCCGGAGGATGGATGGCCGAAATCGCGTTGTTGTGCATGACTTGGCCAGACGAGGCAACCGAGCGGTCGACGCCAGGCGGCTTCGGCGCGCGGAAGGCTTCGGATGGCCAAGGGCTTCGTCAACTTACCGGGTTGTCATACAACATTGATCTCTGATAGATGCCCCTGCACGGACTGTCAACTGCCGCGCCAGGGGCCGGCCGCAAACGGAAAATCCCGCCGCAGGGCGTCGGGCACGTCGAACGCAGAATGGAGAGCAGCATGAAGTCGAGGCAGTTCGGCCGCACGGGCCGCAGCGTCAGCGAGATCGGGTTCGGTGCCTGGGCGATCGGGTCCGCATGGGGCAAGGTCGATGACGGCGAGGCCCGCGCCGCGCTTCATGCTGCGCTCGATGCCGGGATCACTTTCATCGACACCGCCGACGTGTATGGCGACGGACACTCCGAGCGCCTGATCGCCGAGGTGATGAAGCAGCGCGGCGGCGAGCGACCCTACATCGCGACGAAGGCGGGCCGCCGGCTGCCGCAGCAGTCGGTGGAGGGCTACAGCGCCGAGAACCTGTCCGCCTGGATCGACCGCAGCCTGAAGAACCTCGAGACGGACACGCTCGATCTCGTTCAGCTGCATTGCCCGCCGACCGACCTCTACTACCATCCCGAGATCTTCGAGCGGCTCGACCGCCTTGTCGAACAGGGCAAGATCCGCAACTACGGCGTCAGCGTCGAACGGGTGGAGGAAGCGCTGAAGGCGATCGAGTATCCGGGTGTCGTTTCCGTCCAGATCATCTTCAACGCTTTTCGCCTGCGCCCTTCGGATATCTTCTTCGAGCGTGCCCGCGCGTCGAACGTCGCCATCATCGCGCGGGTGCCGCTGGCGAGCGGCCTTCTGTCCGGCAAGTTCACCCGGGACACGGCCTTCGCGTCCGACGATCATCGGCTGTTCAACAGGCAGGGGGAGGCCTTCGACGTCGGCGAGACCTTCTCGGGCGTGCCCTACGAAGTCGGACTGGCGGCAGTCGAGAAGATCCGGCCACTCGTTCCCGGCGGCACGACGATGGCGAAATTCGCGCTGCGCTGGATCCTGATGTTCGACGCGGTGACGGTGGCTATCCCCGGGGCGCGCAACCCGGCGCAGGCGGTTTCCAACGCCGAGGCCGCGGGCCTTCCGGCAATCGACCAGGCGACCATGGAGCATATCCGGGCCATCTACGAGAGCGATATCAAGCCGCACGTCCACCAGCGCTGGTGACATCGCCGCGGCTCACCCACAGAGCGCGGGTCGCATGTCCCGCCGGGGCGACGCGCCGTCGAGGCGGGGTGCCGTCTCAAGCTCTCAGCCGCGGATGCGGAAGAACTTCGCCGCGGCCGTCGCCCCCGCCTTTCCGGAAAGCTCCGACTGGATACGCGGCAGCAGGGTACGGGCCTGGGTGGCGGAAGTGACCTTCAGCGCCTCGATCGGCGACGGCGCCGAAATCGCCAGCAGCAGTTGCGGGACGCCGGCGGCCCTGTCGGCTCCGGCCGTCGCCAGCCCGAGCGGGACGCTGAACGTCGCCGTGGTGCCCGCACGGCGGAGGAAAGCGTCCAGGTTGTGCACCATGCCGTCATGGTCGACGAGGAGCAGGTAGGTACTGCCCGCCGGCCGGATCTCGACCGACCCCGACATGGCTTCGCGCTCCGCCAGTTCGTACTTGTCCAGCGAGATGTCCAGCGGATCGCCGCCATTGGCCAGCGCGCGCAGGAGATCCGTGGCCGGGCATTGCGGGTCGCGGATGATGCCCACGGTGATCTGCGGCTCGCTGCCGAACCGGCCGGCATAGTCCGACAGCAATCGCCGGAACGGCTCGACCCGGTCGCCGAATCCGTCGACCTCGACCCGGCCCGGCGAGGCGGAGGCGGTGGTCGCGAAGAAGCACGCCCCCCCGGAGAAGGCCCTCACCCATTCGACGCGCTCGGCCGCGACGTCGACTGCCGCCGGGCCTTCCTCCGCCGGCGTCTCGGGCGCTGCGACGGGCGGCTCGGCAGGCTGGATGGGCGGTGGCTGTTGCGGGGCGGCGACGGGCGGCGTGTCAGGGGCAACGTCAGCGGGCGCTTCCGGCACGGCCACGGGTGGCGGCTCCTCAGCATCGACCTCGGGCGGCGCCTCGGGTGTTGCGATCGGTTCTTCCGGCGGCAACGGCGTTTCGGCGTCCTGCTGCTGGTTGGCGCCTCCGAAGTAGCCGGCATACCAGGCACCGCCCGCGGCCGCGGCGCCGACCGCCAGGAGCACAATTGCGCCGACGAACCATCCGCCCCGGCCCTTCCTCGTCGTTTCCGCCACCGGCGTCGCCATACCTGGCGTGGCGGTCTCGGCCTTCGGTGGGGGCACGTAGGGACCGAACGGACTTTCGCCGACTGGCTCGGCCGGCCGCAGTCCCGTCGCTGCGCCCGATCCTCCCGCATCGGCGATCGGGCCGTCGGGCTCCGCCCTTTCGGCGCCTCTGGCTGGAGGCGGCGAGGTCCGCTCCCTGGACGGCGCAAACGAGGGCGCGGCGTATGGAGTTGGTATCTGTGGCGCGGGCCGGACCCAGGCCGCGATCTCCGCCATGCCCGGAGGGCGATCGGCCGGATCGGGCTGCAGCATGGTTTCCAGGAGCGGACGGAGATCGGGATCGACGTCCGAAAGGTCGGGCACCGTCCGCCGCTTCTCGATGACCTCGACCTGGCTGCCGCCCATGTCGAGCGGCTTGCCCCGCAGGGCGGCGGCGATGACCAGGCCGAGGCTGTAGATGTCGGATGCCTCGCCGACCTCGCCCCCGAACAGTCCGAGTTGCTCGGGGGAAACGAAGTTGTACTTGCCCGCGAAAAGGCCGCCCAGCACCGTCTCGCCGCCGACCCCGGCGCGGGCTATGCCGAAGTCGATGATCTTCGCCCGGCTCACGTCGGCGCCGGGCAGGATGATGTTGTCGGGCGAGAGATCCCGGTGGACGACGCCTGCCGCATGCGCCGCCGCCATGCCCGAGGTCAGCCGCGCCAGCAGGATGCGCGCTTCGGACGCCAGCATCGGCCCTCTCTGGAACAGGTCGCCGAGAGGCACGCCGTCCACGAACTCCATGGCGAGATACGGACGGCCCATCGCCTGGTCGATGGCGAAGACGTGGTAGCGGACGATGGCCTCGTGGAAGAGATGGTTGAGGACGAGCGCTTCCTTGCGGAACAGCGCCAGGATCATCTGGTCCTGCGCGAACTCCGGCAGCACGATCTTGATGGCGACCGGGTCGCCGGTGAGGATGTTGTGGCCGCGAAACACCTCGCCCATGCCGCCGGCGGCGATGCGCTCGTCGAGTTCGTAGGTTCCGCTGATCTGGGTCCCCACGGCAACGGAGTCGCCTCCGCCCGGCACGATCAGCGTGCGCTCGTCAGCCGGCATGCCGCGGAACTCCGGCCTGTGTCCAGGACGGGGCCCGGTCGCCCTGCACCTCCGCGGCCACGCATCGCAGCACGACGATGGTCACATTGTCCGTACCGCCGCGCTCCAGTGTAGATTCGAGCAGAGCGGCGCAGGCGTCTTCCGGCGCGTTCGCAAGCACCGTGTCGCGGATCTCGCCATCGCCCACATGCGTCGTCAGCCCGTCCGTCGCCAGCACGAAGACATCGCCGGGAAAGACCTGTCCAAGCTGCATCTCCGGATATATCGCTTCGGCGGTTCCGACCGCGGCGGTTATGACATTGCGGCGCGGCCAGACCCTGGCCTCCTCGGGGGTGAGAACGCCCCTGTCGACCAGTTCCTGGACCTCCGTGTGATCGCGCGTGACCTGCTGCAACACGCCGTCGCGCACGAGATAGACGCGGCTGTCGCCCAGCCAGATGCACGCGAACTGCTGGCCGAAGATCAGCAACGCCGCCAGCGTGGAACCGATGATGCCGCCGCCGCGCGCAATCGAGAGCGCCCAGATCTCGGCATTGGCGCGCGCAACGCGGTCCTCGAACCGCGCCCTGAGATCCGGAGCCGAGCTTGCGACGCCTATGGTGGAGAGGTGCTGGACGATCGCCGCTGAGGCAACCTCGCCGGAATCGTGCCCGCCCATGCCGTCCGCCACCAGCCAGAGGCCGCTGCGCGGAATGACCAGATGGCGATCCTCGTTCAGCGTGCGCACCCTGCCCGGATGCGACACCGCAAAGCAGTCGTAGCGGATCGTGGGCTCGTTCACGTCGTTCTCCGTCCCCGTGGCCGCCGAGGCTACTTTGCCATGGATCGCAGCATCTGCGTGTGAAAATAGGGGTCCGGCAGGCCGTTCCGTGCGTGCAGCAGCGGACCGCGCGTGGCCGTACCCGGCGCCCACCAGTAGCTGCGTCCGTTGGCGACCTGCCTGTAGTCGTCCTCGAAGATCGCGGCCAGCAGGCTCGGGGCATCCATTTCGGCGTCACCGCGCCACAGCGGCGACCCCCGGAAGGTGCTGCGCTCGACGGTGGGCGCGCGTCCATCGAGCGCCGGTGCGGCAAGGCCGGCGAGCACCGCATCGACCCCGATGGCCGCACCCTCGTCGAGAACGGCCAGAAGCCTCTTCTCGATGGCCGAGAACCATGTCTCCTGCGGAGCGTAGGGGGGCGGCGGCAGGCTCTCGGCCGGCTCGCAGCACCACATCGCCATCAGCGGAAAGTAGCGCCCGACGCCATCCACGGACGGCATCAGGGCCCCGGCGCAGTTGCGGCCAAAGATCGCCGAGCCGATCCAGAAGCGCCAGATCGGCGCGACGAGGTAAACCTCCTCCCAGCCACGGCCGAGTTCGCTGCGGCTCGCCGCGACCGCCGACTGCAGCCACGTCTCGAACGGCTGGATCACCTCGCCCGGGAGCCCGGTGGATATGAAGTCGCGCTTCTGCGGCAGCTTGCCGTAAAGCCCGAAGCCCATCCTCAGAGCCCCGACGGGCAGGAGAACTGCGCCAGCGCCGGCAGGTTGAACGGGTTGGCCGCCGAGCCGATCTGGAACGCGTAGGTCACGTCGCGCCCGCCGATGACGAAACGCACCCGCATGCCGTCGCCGATCTCGGTGACCTTTCCGTATTCCAGCAGACGCATGAAGGCCCACGGACCCTCGGCCAGAACGGCGGACACACGACCCGCGATCTCCGGCGTCAGCGAGATGGACACCGTGCCGCCCGACATGGAGCCGGGCCACTGCATGGTCACAGGCAGGCCGCCGGTCTGCTGGCTCTGGACGATGTTGCCGTTGAGGTTGAACAGCGCCAGGTCGACCTCCCCGTGGAGCGAGAACGGCGTGACGGTCAGGCTGACGCCGGGCATGACGCCGCCCTGCGGGAAGAACGCGTCGCGGATCTGCGCGGCGCGCTGAAACTCCCTGATCGTGGCGTTGGAGAGTTGCCGGCCGAGTTGTGTCTCGCTTTTCCACGCCCAGTCGCTGCCCGACAGGTCGGCATATTGCGCGAGGTTCTGCGCGAAGAAGCGGTCGATCACCCCGTTGGGGGCGAACAGGCGGCCGAAGTCGGCCATCTGTACGTCGCGCTCGCTGTCGCGCGCGAAGGGATAGCGGTTGGCGAGCGCGGCCTGGCAGGCCTGCGTCACCGTTCCGTTGAGCATCTGGTTCAACTGGGCAATGGAGGTGTCCGCCGCATCGCGGTCGAAGTCGTCTATTGCCGCGTTGACCATCCGCGCCACCGGGCGCGGCAGCCGCGACGCGTTGGCGCGCAGGTTGACGAGTTGCATCTGCATCGCCGCGTTGGCGCGGTCGGCCTGCGACGGGTTCGTCGCCGCCAGCACCAGGCTCTGGAAGACCTCGTAGAAGTTCTGGACGAGCGTATCTATCGGCCGCTTGCCGGCGTCGCCCTTGACCAGTTCATGGAAGGGTCGGAACTGTGCCTCGATGTTGGCGCCCGGGATCTGCGAAGAGGTCGGCTGGGCGGCGAAGACGTCGCCGGCGCGGCTCTGGCCCTTGCGGATGGCGAGGTCGATGCCGATTCGGGCCAGGCCCGTCTGCTGGTCCGCGATGCGGCTGGTGACCAGCCTGGCGGCCTCCCGCGCCGTGTCGCTCATGCTGGAGGTGTCCACTTCCGACGAAGGCTGCTCCGGCGGATCGCGCGTGAGCTGGGTCTCCAGCGCCACCGCCTCGAACAGCTGGCGCACCGGGGACGTCGGCGAGGAGGCGGCCGACAGGGTGAGATATTGCGGCTTGTCGGCGTTCATGGACCGGAATTTCAGGTTGTCGAACGCCGCGTTCCACGCATCGATGAAGTCGCGCCCATAGCGCTCGATCAGAACCGGACCGAGCTGGCTGAACTGCTCCTCGATGCCGCTCTGCTCGCCGGCCTCGCCCATCACCCACTTCTCGCCCTCGATCTTGTCGGCGACGGCGGCGAGCTGCGGGATCAGATAGTCGTGGAAGCCGGCATAGGTGAAGAAGCCGGGAATCACGAGATCACCAAGTGGCGTGCCGTCGACCGTTTCGAAGACGAGCGGGGTGTCTGGCCCTCCGCGCGCCGCGATCGAGAAGCGCTCCAGCGGCGCGCGCTCGGCCTCCGACCGGATCAGCGTGTAGGCCCTGTCCGCCATGTTCATGCGGGCGAGCGCCCGCTGCGCCTGTTCGACCAGCGGGCCGTTCAGCTCGAAGGTCGGATTGTAGGACGAACCGAGGTCGAGCATGGCGCGCACGTGGCCGAGCAGCGTTTCGCGAAGCGTCCGGTTCGTCGGTCCGGGATAGAGGTTCTCCTCCCAGTCCTTGCGCATCCAGGTCTCGACCAGCACGTCGTCCACCTTGGGGGCGCGTCCGCCGAGCATGAGGTAGACCTTGAGCGTCTCATAGAGAGCCACCGGGTCGTTCATGTCGCTCTCGATCTGCCGCTCGAGCCGCAGGATGAGCCGGGCCCGCAGCATCCGCTCGAGCGCCTGACGGTAGGTCGTGTTCGAGGC
>JAESFK010000666.1_pt1 | contig 14833 bp, 14 predicted proteins | sample 9269391 | NCBI WGS metagenome assembly JAESFK01 (sample SAMN14506231, study PRJNA617097) | algae metagenome | isolation source: Drouetiella hepatica UHER 2000/2452 and co-occurring heterotrophs from... | place: Slovakia: Slovak Paradise National Park, Hrabusice, Kosice Region | collected 2000-01-01
GATGTATGGACGAGCCAATTTAGACTTACTGAGCAAACGCTTTATCCTTACTCCACAGGCCGTACCTGTAGAGTAACAAACCTTCTGAAAAAGGATTTCAGGATCACCAAAAGTTGGGAAGAGCCCTTGGCGGTTGCCATAACAACTATGGCGCTACGCGCTTAGCTCCAAATGAGTTATTTTTTGAGAGCCGCGCGGAGCGCGGCTCTCAAAAAATAACTTGTCCTAACTCAATTACGTAGGGCCATACAAGTAGCAAAAGCCTCTCTCCAAGTTGGAGAGAGGCTTTCTTAGCCCCAATTGCTGCAAAAAACTGACACCATTAAAGTGGATACGCTAGACTTGTGGAAAGCAGGGATGTTCTATATCCCTAATTTTTGGCGTTGGGGGTTTGTAGTTGAGGCATTGTTTTCGGGACAATGTTGCGAAGACATCATTCCATGCTTGAAGTGGGTCAGTGCCCACTTTTTTTGGTTTTAGGTGCGCGTTTAATTTTCTCATCCGATCATGACTCATCCTTTGATTCCCCAGGTCATCGACATCGCCACTCCCGTTGCAGCAACCCTTGAACTGGATGTCGTGGGCGCTGTGTTTCAAACCAATCAGAGTCCGCCTGTGCTACGGGTTGATATCCGCAATCGGCAGGACGAGACAAGTTTGAGCGACTGCGAACGCATGAGCCGTGCTTTAGAAGCAGCATTAGATGCCGTCAACCTCATTCCCGATCTTTATGTTTTGGAGGTCTCCAGTCCCGGCATCTCCCGATCGCTAGAAACCGATCGCGAATTTATTTCTTTCAAAGGGTTTCCGGTCGTGGTGACGGCTGATCAGCCCTATGAAGGTCAGGTTTCCTGGACGGGTAACTTAGTGCGGCGAGACGAGACAAGCGTTTTTCTCAATCAAAAAGGACGGGCGATCACCATTCCCCGTCACCTGGTTAGTAAAGTGCAGCTTGTCGATCGTAGCTGATCGGTCACAGCTGCCCACTACTCAGAAACTTAATAACTTAAAACTTGAAACGAGGTTCATCCTATGTCAATGGTCACTCTACCAGGGCTACAAGATATGATCGAAGGCATCAGCCGCGACCGTAACTTGCCCAAACATGCCGTTCAGGCTGCCCTGCGAGAAGCATTGCTCAAGGGCTATGAACGCTATCGGCGTACCCATCGTCCAGATAGCTCTATTTTTGACGAAGAATACTTTAATAACTTTGAGGTAGAGCTAGACATCGAAGACGAAGGCTTCCGAGTGCTGGCAACCAAAACGATCGTCGAAGAAGTCTCCAATGGCGACCACCAAATTTCTCTGGACGAAGTGCAGGAAGTCGCGGCTGAAGCTCAGCTTGGCGACACGGTGGTGCTAGATGTGACTCCTGAGCAAGGGGAATTTGGGCGGATGGCGGCGATTCAAACCAAGCAGGTTTTGGCGCAAAAGCTCCGTGACCAACAGCGCAAGCTCGTTCAGGAAGAATTTCAGGAGCTGGAGGGCACCATCCTACAGGCTCGTGTGCTGCGATTTGAGCGGCAGTCTGTGATTATGGCAGTCACGAGCGGATTCGGTCAGCCCGAAGTCGAGGCAGAGCTGCTGAAGCGCGATCAGTTGCCCAACGATAATTACCGAGCCAACGCCACCTTTAGGATATTTCTCAAGAAAGTGCTGGAGGGTTCCCATCGTGGCCCTCAGCTCCTCGTGTCTCGATCGGATGCAGGACTGGTAGTGGACTTGTTCGCTACTGAAGTTCCCGAAATTGAGGAAGAAATTGTGCGCATTGTTGCGGTTGCCCGTGAAGCCAATCCGCCTTCGCGATCGGTAGGTCCACGCACCAAAATCGCGGTAGACACGCTAGAGCGTGATGTTGATCCGGTCGGAGCCTGCATTGGCGCCCGCGGCTCACGAATTCAGGTGGTGGTAAACGAGCTGCGCGGCGAGAAAATCGACGTGATTCGCTGGTCGCCCGACCCTGCTACTTATATCGCTAATGCCCTCAGCCCTGCCCGTGTGGAGGAAGTGCGGCTGATGAATCCGGACGATCGCCAAGCCCATGTCTTGGTTCCAGACGATCAGCTCAGTCTGGCGATCGGCAAAGAAGGGCAAAACGTGCGGCTGGCGGCTCGCCTAACCGGGTGGAAGATTGACATTAAAGACGCCGCCAAGTACGACTATGAGGCTGAAGACCGCAAACTTGAGGCTTTGCTCGAAGAGCGCCGTCAGTATCGTGAGTCTGATTGGGAAAATGAGGACATTGAAGAAGAAATCGTAGAAGAGAGCGATCTGGACGCAGCAGATAACTCTGAAAAAGAGGAGCCACAGGACATGCCCCAAGACGAGATGCCCGAAGATGAGATGTCGGGAGATGAGATGCTTGAAGATTTAGGTACTGCTGAAGACGGCTTTGGTACGGAAACCAGCGAGGCGATGCAGCGCCCTCAGGCATAATTTTCTTGCGCAGGATCAGAATTCTGACTCTAAAGTACGGCTGTCCTAAATCTACTTTCATGCAACCCAACTACCGCCGCTGTGTGAGCTGTCGTCAGGTCGCTCCCAAGGCAGATCTTCTGCGAATTGTTCGAGTGTTTCCTTCTCGCGCTGTACAATTGGATGGCATGGGGCGTTCTGTATACCTGTGTCGCAAGCCTACCTGTCTAGAATTGGCGCAGAAGAAAGATCGGCTGGGTCGATCGCTCAAGGCAGTCGTGCCTCCGGAGATCTATCATGGGCTGTGGCAACACCTATCAGCTTCAGATACGATAGTAGGAAGTACGGCGAGTAAAGGGTCTGTAGTGGAGAGCGGCAAGTAAGGCAAGCTCCCAAGTGCTACAGTAAATACCCGGCTCAAAAGTAGTCAAGCAGAGCAGAAGGACAAACGACATCAATATTAGCGATTTGAGTGATGTGGCGTTCGGGGAGGTTGGGTGACAACGATGGGGCGATCGGCTGAAGCCGGATAGGATGCCAACTCATGCAGTCCTAGGTCTAAAGCTGCCGCTCTAAACAGGGGAAATCCCGCCCGAAATCTGCCTCCAATTTTCCGGAAATTCGTGCAATATGGTAGAGAAAGCTATACCAGGGTTAGAGAAAACATTTTTCTCCTATTGTGTACTGGTTCATCAAAGCCAACTTTGGCTGGATCTGTATGAGATAGCTGAGCCTCTACACTGCTGCGATCGATTGCCTACCGCGATCGATTGGGTGTGAGCAACTTGCATTCAATTTAGGGATCTTGAGCGTAGTTTCAACAAAAGCAGTAGGTCATTATGTAAAATCAGTCGGGACGCAGAGGAAGTAGTGGATGAACAACGGCAAAGTGAGAATATACGAGTTGTCAAAGGAATTGAATTTGGATAATAGAGATCTTTTAGCGGTCTGTGAGCAGCTAAATATTTCAGTCAAGAGTCACAGCAGCACGATTACAGAGTCTGAAGCAGCCAAAATTCGGGTTGCTGCTGAAAAGTACGTTCACTCCCCAGTCGCTTCTAGACCTAATCCAGCACCCTCTTCTCCTGCTGCAACTGCTCCTAGGCAGCCCATCTCTCCTCCGCCTGTCAAGAAGCAGCAGATTCTGGAGATTCGTCGCAACCGCCCTCTGGCAGAGCCTCCCAGAAGACCTGACTCTGAATCAGATGAAAGCGTCGTAGACACGGCTCCAGTTTCACCTAGGGTCACAGCAAAACCTAGCCTACCTGTGCGTCCTGTTAAAGCAAACAGTTCGGCTAGTCCTTCGGTCGCCAGCGTGACGACTAGCTCCTTAGCGGAACCTGCTCAACTGGACGAAGTGGAGCAAAGTGAGCAGTTAGATCCAATAGCTCCAACCGTTCAAGATCAACCCGCTCTCCAACAGGCGAGTCCGCCCCGCAGCGTTCCGTCTGCCAACTCGATCGCCATCAAAACTGTAGACCCCGTTGAGCTAACTCCTCCTCCTCGTCCCGCCGCAAGATCCGATGCGCCGTTACCTAATTTAGTGAGTCGTCCGATGCTGAAGCGAGCCAGAGTGGGCGCTTCGGAAGGTCAGGGAGAAGAAGTACGCGAACCTATTCGGTCTGGCGTTGCGGCTCCGATCAAGGATGGACCTCGACGAGTCGATCGCACTCCTGGAGGCGAAACTGCCCTCAGACCCAAGCCTGCCATTGAGCTGCGACTCAAACCCGTACGCCCTGCTGGCGGCACTGAAGAAAACGGCAAGACGGCTGTTCCGGGAGCGGCTCCTACTGGAGTAGAGGGTACAGATGATTTGCGTCGCCCAACGCCACCCCGCCCGCCCAAGCGCAACAAATCTTGGGAGGAAGAAGAAGAGGAGGCAGAAAGCGCCAAGGCTGCGGCTCCCAAAGCGAAGCGAAGCCGCACTCAGGTTGTCGAAGATGATGATGAGATCGATCTAGATGAGCCGTTGCTAGATGATGACGACAGCTACAGCGACGAGCCTAGCCCGATTCAGGTAAGTCTCTCTCTAGCGCGTCCGCCGAAGCCCAAGGGTAAGCCGGGTCAGGTAAGCAAGCCAACGGCAGCTGCACCTCAGCGGAACAAGCGATCGACCAGCGGCGGCGAGTCTTCGTCTAGAGGGTTCCGGCGCGATCGTCGTCAAGAAGAAGTACGTCAGCGTCCAGAGCATTTAGTTCTTACCAACAGCCTATCTGTTCATGATCTGGCAGACCTACTGGTTGTCCCTGAAACTGAGCTGATCAAAGTTCTGTTTATCAAGGGAATCGCGGCAAACATCAACCAAATTCTTGATATTCCTACGGCTGCTATGGTGGCAAAGGAATTTGAGATCGAGGTGGAAACGGGTGAAGCGGAAGCAGAAGCCAAGAAAGTGACCGAAATGCTGGACTTCGCCGATATGGACAGTCTCCAGCGTCGTCCGCCTGTGGTGACGATCATGGGTCACGTTGACCATGGTAAAACAACCCTGTTGGATTCTATTCGCAAAACCAAGGTGGCACAGGGCGAAGCCGGAGGCATTACGCAGCACATCGGTGCCTATCACGTCGATGTGGAGCATGATGGCAAGTCGCAACAAGTCGTCTTCCTGGATACTCCGGGTCACGAAGCGTTTACGGCGATGCGGGCACGGGGTGCTAGGGTGACGGACATCGCCATCCTGGTCGTTGCGGCAGATGATGGCGTTCGCCCTCAGACGATCGAGGCGATTAGCCACGCTAAGGCAGCCGGAGTGCCCCTGATTGTTGCCATTAACAAGATCGATAAAGAAGGAGCGCAGCCTGAGCGGGTGAAGCAAGAGCTGACTGAATACGGTCTAGTCTCTGAAGAATGGGGCGGCGATACAATTATGGTTCCAGTTAGCGCCATCAATGGCGAGAATCTGGATACGCTGCTAGAAATGATTCTTCTGGTAGCAGAAGTTGAAGATCTGAGCGCCAACCCCGATCGCTCTGCTAGAGGGACTGTGATTGAAGCCAATCTGGACAAATCTCGTGGGCCTGTGGCAACGCTGATTATTCAGAATGGTACCCTCAAGGTCGGCAATATCTTAGTGGCTGGCTCTGTATTTGGTAAGGTTCGAGCCATGGTGGACGATCGCGGTAAGCGGGTCACAGTAGCTTCTCCTTCCTTTGCGGTCGAGGTACTGGGTCTGGGCGACGTTCCGGCGGCTGGCGATGAGTTTGAGGTTTATGCTGACGAGAAAGAGGCACGGGCAGTTGCTTCGAGCCGAATGGATCAGCAGCGGCAGTCTCGCTTGCAGCAGGCTATGGGTTCTCGTCGAGTCAGCCTCAACACAATCTCGGCACAGGTACAAGAGGGCGAGTTAAAGGAACTCAACCTGATTCTGAAGGCGGATGTTCAGGGTTCAGTAGAAGCGCTCTTGGGTGCCCTGCAGCAGCTGCCTCAGAAAGAGGTTCAGGTGCGCGTCTTGTTAGCTGCGCCTGGAGAAATCACTGAAACTGACGTAGATTTGGCTGCTGCCAGCTCGGCAGTCATTGTGGGCTTCAACACTACTTTTGCCAGCGGCGCTCGTTTAGCTGCCGATACAGCCGGAGTGGATGTCCGCGATTACAACATCATCTACAAGCTGCTGGAAGATATCCAGGCGGCAATGGAGGGTCTGCTCGATCCAGAAATGGTGGAAGAGCCGTTGGGTCAGATCGAGGTACGAGCCGTCTTCCCAGTCGGTCGTGGTGCAGTTGCCGGATGTTATGTTCTGTCTGGCAAGATTGTCCGCAACTGTCGTATCCGCATCATGCGCAATAAAGCCGTGGTGCATGAGGGGAATCTGGACTCTCTGAAGCGGATGAAGGATGACGTGAAGGAGGTCAACTCCGGCTATGAGTGTGGTATTGGTCTGGACAACTTCAAGGATTGGGCTGAAGGTGACATTGTGGATGCCTTCCGTCTAGTCTCGAAGCGTCGAACCCTTACTGTTTAATTCATTTAGCCCGTTTAGCTCATTCAGCAAGCAATAAAAGGGGGAGGCAGTGCCTCCCCCTTTTATTGCTTGCCATAGCTGTGTAGCAACCGCCAAGGCGGTTAAAACGGGGACTTTTATGATGGGGGCTGTGCCCTCACCCAACCTGATCCCAAAACTCTAATCTCCAAGGGGTCTAGTAGATTGAAAACGCTACTGCCACTTCTGCATGAATCGCGGTGGTATCAAACAGCGGTACGGCGCTATCTCCGGGCTGAACCAGCAGCATGATTTCGGTACAGCCCAAGATGATGCCTTCTGCGCCCCTAGCAACGAGGGATTGCATGATTTGGCGATAGTGCTGCCGAGATGCAGGGTTAACCTGTCCTAGACAAAGCTCGTCATAGATGATGTTATAGACGATCGATCGCTCCATTTCATTGGGTATCAGGACCTGTAGACCGAAGCGATCGAGCCTACCTTTGTAAAAATCCTGCTCCATTGTGAAGCGCGTTCCTAACAAGCCAACGGTATGAATGTCTCTAGCCCTAATGGCTTCAGCAGTCGCATCGGCAATATGCAGCAGAGGAATGGCGACGCTTTCCTGCACAGCTTCCGCCATTTTGTGCATGGTGTTTGAGCAGATCAGCAGCAGGTCTGCGCCACCGCGCTCCAGGCTTTGAGCCGCGCTGACCATGCGATCGCTGGCTTGCTGCCAGTCTCCCTGGTGCTGGAGTGCCTCAATTTCAGCAAAGTCGAAGGAGTACAGCAACACCTTGGCGGAATGCAGACCACCCAGCTTAGCCTTCACAGTTTGATTGAGAATTCGGTAATACTCTAGCGACGATTCCCAGCTTAATCCACCAATCAAGCCAATGGTTTTCATGATGGCTAAAGTTCGCTAAATTCGCCGATGTTGACATAAACTTCGGCTCTGGAAAGAAGTTCGATCGCCTGATCGCCTGAAATCAAACGCTTCAGAACCACTTGTCCGATCGTGCGAGTGGCAGGGTTATCAGCGGCGCTCGGTTTTACCTCCACCATTAAAACTGCCTCTTCCACTCGATAGAGCCACAGCTTCTCGCCGTTTTCCCAGAGGCATAAATGAGTCTGATGGATTTCGGGCTTGCGTTGCCAGGATATCTCATTCCACAACCCGCCGAATTCCCAGACTCTGCCGACACTCCAACCGTCCGATAGGAAAAAGTATTTCACGGGATGTCTGGTTTAACTCACTTCATGCCCATTATGCCGTTCTCTGGCGATCGAACGACAAGGGCATTTCAGAAGGTTGCGTGAAACCTTGTTAGATATGGGCCATTTGCGGCTGTGACTTCATGAAGCAAGTATGCGAGGCTGTAATCTAGCGAACACCACTCTTCTATCTGCGGCTTGATAAGATGTGACGCAAATCCATCACACTGCGGGGTATTCAGATGAATCTCGACAAAGCGCTCGATAAAGCCTACGAAGGAAAAACATTGAAGGAGTTGGTTGCTGCTCCTGTCGCTGCCCTCCAGGGAGTCACAGCCGACGAAGCCGCGATGTTGGGCAAAGCCTTTAATGTCAAAACCATTGGTGATTTAGCAGCGCTGAAATATGTGAAGTGGGCACAGGCGATCGTCACCCTAGCTGAAACAGAAGTTTAGTTTTCTCACGGATAGAGCAATTAGCCAAAAATATCTAACTGTCCCGTAGGCGGCACAGTTCGCCATTTACTGCGATCGCTTTTCTCTTTGACTTGCCCCTCGCTCTTTTTCTCCTCGTCTGGCTGCCCCTTGTCTGGCTGACGTAGCCCTACCGCAATATGGGAATGCTGCTCAATTTGACTCATGACCTGCTTTGCCCGCTGAATCACTGAGGGAGGCAGTCCGGCAAGCCGTCCTGCCTCAATGCCGTAGGAGCGATCGGCTCCGCCAGGGCGCACCTGATGTAGGAAGATAATTTGGTCGGGCAGCTCTTTGACCGTCACCTGATAGTTGGCGATGTTGGGCAACAAAGCAGCCAACTCGTTTAGCTCATGGTAGTGGGTGGCAAAAATTGTGCGGGCACAGATTTCGCTGGCAAGGTGTTCGGCAACCGCCCAGGCGATCGACAGTCCATCAAACGTTGCGGTGCCGCGCCCAATTTCATCTAGCAGCACTAGAGAAGCAGATGTAGCGTGATTGAGAATATTGGCAGTTTCGTTCATCTCCACCATAAAGGTGGACTGTCCAGTTGCCAGATCATCCACAGCTCCAACACGGGTAAAAATGCGATCGCATACTCCCAACACCGCCACCTTTGCCGGAACAAAGCTGCCAACTTGCGCCATGAGCTGAATTAGCCCAATCTGCCGGAGATAACAGCTTTTGCCGCTGGCATTGGGCCCCGTGAGGATGATCAGATCCGGGGGGGAATGGGGGGTGGAAGTTGAGGTGTGGGATGCGGGATAGGATAGAGTCTCTGACTCCCGACTCCCGACTCCCGACTCCCGACTCCCCAACTCCACTGAATTGGGGACAAAAAATCCTGCTGGGATCGCTCGCTCCACCACCGGATGGCGACCGTCCAGAACTGTAATTTCCCGCGTCGAAACTATTTGGGGACAGCAGTAGCCTTGTAGTGCCGCCATTTCTGCAAAAGAGCAAAGGGCATCGATCGCGGCGATCGCCTTTGCTACTTCCCGAATGCTATCGGCTTTCTCGACCACCTCAGCCCGGAGATTGACGAATAGCTCATATTCCAGCTTGTTTAGCTCTTCGCGGGCGCTGTGAATTGCGGTTTCTTTGTCCTTCAGCTCAGTGGTGATGTAGCGCTCTTCATTCGTCAGGGTTTGCTTGCGAGTGTAGCCTTCTGGCGGCTGCTCGGTAGATTTGTTGCGGGAAATGCTGATGTAGTAGCCAAAGGTCTTGTTGTAGCCGACTTTTAGATTAGGGACTCCGGTACGCTGGCGTTCGCTCACCTCAAGTTGCGCGATCCACTGTTCGTCGGCTTCAATCTGCTGCCGTAGCTCATCCAAGTGCAGGTCAATCCCCGATTGAATCAGGCTACCCTCCGTCAGGTAGAGCGGCGGATTTTCCACCAGATGGGCTTTCAAGTGCTTGCCCAGGCGATCGAGTACAGGGGGCACCGTCTGAAGCGCCTGCAAATAGAGCGATTTTCCAGGTGCCACCAGCTCTGCCAGATCCGGCAATCTGATCAGAGAGTCTGCTAGCGCCACCAGATCGCGGGCGTTTGCAACTCCAGATCCGGCGCGTCCCGTCAGTCGCTCCAGGTCATAGATTTGCTTCAGCAATTGCTGCAAGTTTTGTCGCAAAGCGCTGTTGTCCACCAGCTCTTGAACGGTGGCTTGTCGAGCCGCGATCGCCTCAATCTTCAGCAACGGCTGCAACAGCCAGCGCCGTAATGCCCGTCCGCCCATGGCAGTCACGGTTTTGTCGAGTGCCCACAGCAACGAGCCGTGAAAGGTGCCATCCCGCACGGTCTGAGTAATTTCTAAGTTGCGGCGCGTCTGGTGATCGAGGGTGAGAAATTCTGTCAGCGCGTAGGTGCAGAGGGGCTGAAGCAGATTTTGTATTGGCGCAGATCCCTGCCGCTCTCGCTGAGTATCCTCCACATATTCCAGCAAACCCCCAGCAGCACGGGTGGCTAACGGCAAATGATCGCAGCCTAGACCTTCCAGCGATCGCACTCGAAATCGCTCCAGAATCCGCTGCCGTGCTTCTGATAGGGAGAAAGGAGACTGCGATCGCAGGGCATAGCAAAACTGCGGCGGCAGATAGTCAGGCAGATGGCTCGACTTTTCTCCCGGTCGCAGCAGACCCGCCAAATCTGGCGCATTGGTGGGCACCAACACCTCAGAAGGCTGTAGGCGCAGCAGCTCTTGAGTCAACAGCTCTAAGCCGCTAGATTGGGTGGTCAGAAATTCGCCCGTGGAAATATCGGCGATCGCCAGCCCCCAATGCACGCCTGCCACGACGACAGCCGCCAGGTAGTTATTGCGTCGGGCATTAAGCATTCCCTCTTCCAGGATGGTGCCGGGAGTAATGATGCGCGTCACCTCCCGCGTTACCAGCCGCCCCTGAGCCTCTGCCGCATCTTCGGTCTGATCGCAAATGGCGACCGCAAAGCCTTTCTCGACTAGCAGCGCACAGTAGCGATCGAGAGCATGGTGGGGAATACCCGCCAGCGGAACCTTGCCAATCTCTTTTCCGGCATCTTTGGCGGTCAGCACCAGCTCTAGCTCCCGCGAGACGGTGATAGCATCCTGAAAGAAAGTCTCGAAGAAATCTCCGACTCGGTATAGCAGTAACGCCTGGGGATGCAGATCTTTCATCTCCACATAATGCCGAATCATGGGAGTCAGATCTGCCCGATTGACCGATCGATGATCGGCGTAGCGCACGGCATGTTTGATCAGGCGATCGGGCAGATCGGCAAGCTGGGGGTCTGGAGATGCAGGGCGATCGGTCATGGGGAAATCAGAGAAGGAATTAGAACAGATGATTGGGTGTTCTAATCTATCCTAGAACTTTCACCCCTGACAGACATAATCCTATGGCGCGATAACTATCTCACTGGCAATCCTCAGCAGCCGACATTCACCATCTGTAGCTTGATGGATGCAAGATATAAGACGCGGGGATTTCAGGGAAGCGATCGCATCTGTTCATGCCTATTCCCGAACTTACAGCAATTTCAATTGCATAAACCGCAGCTATCTTTTAGGAGCTGCGCTGAACTCAGCGCAAAGCGCTGTCAATCTGACGGTAGAGCAGGTTTTTGCGCGATGATGAAGAGAGTCATGTGATTGAGTATTGCTATAAGTGATTGAGTGTTGCCATGATCCACGGACTTCTCTGGTTTCCATTACTAGCGGTCTTTATCTGGCTGGCTTGGGCAGGTCGTAGCGAATATCAAAAGCTAGAGGCTTACCGCATCTGGGCAGAGCCGTTTGACCACGCAAAGTACGATATCTACGCGGTTCTAGGACAAAAAGGTAGCGATATTACCTGGGGCAAGCCCGATCGCCAATCTCCCAAAGACCTGCAAACCTTTTCGCTCAAGCAGGTGCAAGATATTAGCGTGGTGGGCGATCGCCCTATTGATCTAGAGAATCCGCCCGACAAGGCTGGAAAAGTCGCCATCGCCTTTAAACTTGCCGAAGAAGAAATCAAGATTCCCTTTACGGGGTTGCCCATGGCGATCGACTGGGCAAAGCATTTGCAGCAAGACTGGCAGAATCTTCAGGCGGATACCGTTAATATTTGAACCGCGCAATATCTAAACTACAAAATCGGATAGCAGTAAATCAGGAGGTTTTCATGGAAAAACTGACGCATTATCCCATGGTGATCGGTAGTGAGCTGGTGGCAACAGGCAGCGAAGACTTGCTTAATCCAGCGACAGGCAAAGTTTTTGCTACGGTGGCGCTGGGAACGGTAGAAGATGTCGATCGCGCTGTTGCAGCGGCAAAACAGGCGCAAAAAGGCTGGGCGGCTTTGTCCTATGGCGAACGCAGTGCGGCACTCATGAAGCTAGCTGATGCTTTGGAGGCCCATAGCGAAGATCTGGCAAAGCTGGAGAGTCAAAATGCCGGAAAGCCCATGAAGCTGACCACAGGCGGCGATATTCCCTTTGCGATCGATAACTTACGCTACTTTGCCTCCGTAGTGCGTCGTCCTGAAGGGGCGGCATCGGGTGAATATGTCGGCGGCTACACCAGCATGATTCGACGAGAGGCGATCGGCGTAGTCGGAGCCATCACCCCTTGGAATTACCCGTTTATGATGGCAATCTGGAAGCTAGCTCCGGCATTGGCAGCTGGAAACGCCGTCGTGATCAAACCTGCCCCCAATACGCCCATTACGACGATCGAGTTAGCCAAAATTGCTCTAGAATGCGGCTTCCCTGCCGGATTGATCAACGTTGTGACCGGAGGCGCAGCAGTCGGTGAAGCCCTCTGCACCCATACAGACATTCGGATGATCAGCTTCACGGGCAGTACGCGCACAGGCAAGCGTGTTGCTGAACTAGCCAGTCCGCGCGTCAAGCGGGTCACGCTGGAACTGGGCGGCAAGGCTCCCTTTGTGGTGTTTGCCGATGCAGATATTGAGGCAGCCGCAAGGGGCGCAATTCCGGCAGCATTCATGAACACAGGGCAGGACTGCACGGCAGCCACTCGGATTTATGTCCAAAGCGAGGTGTTTGACCAGTTCTTGAATCGCTTTGTGGAGCTGACGCGATCGCTCAAAGTCGGCGATCCCTTCGCCGAAGACACAGACATTGGCCCTTTGACCAGCGAAACACAGCGGCTTAAAGTCCATGGTTTTGTGGAAGAAGCGCGGCAGCAGGGCATCCAGGTGGCGACGGGTGGTACCTTGCTCGAAGGCGAAGGCTATTTCTATCCACCGACGATTTTAGTAGAGGCTTCTCAATCGGCAAGCTGTGTCCAAGACGAAATTTTTGGACCTGTGATTGTGGTGAACCGCTTCTCCGATGAAGCCGAAGCCATTCACCTGGCAAATGATGTGCCCTACGGTCTGGCAGGCAGCGTCTGGACACTCAACGTGCAGCGAGCCATGCGCATGGCGGCGGCTCTAGAGTGCGGCACGGTCTGGATCAATGACCATTTGCCGATCGCCAGCGAAATGCCCCACGGCGGCTTTAAGCAGAGCGGCATCGGCAAGGATATGTCCTATTACGCGCTAGAAGAATACACGATCGTCAAGCATGTCATGTTTGATATCACAGGCGATCAGAAGAAGGCATGGCACGCGGTGGTTTTTGATAGTTAAGAGGGGAGATACGGTTTTTGGAGGTAAAAGATGGCTGTAGAGGTTCGTCTTTTAACGGTTGAAGATTACCACCGGATGGCTGAAGCTGGGATTTTTCACTCAGAAGAACGGGTTGAGTTACTGGCAGGACAGGTCATCCAGACGGCGGTGAAAGGAACGGCACACAGCGTTGCTAACACTCGCACTCGGCGCTCAATTGAAAATCGTTTGGGCACTCGCGCTCTAGTCCGGGTGCAGGAGCCGATTCAGCTGGATGACTACTCTGAGCCAGAACCTGATATTGCGATCGTTATCCCCCGTTCATTGGAATATACCGATCACCATCCTGTGGCGACCGAGGTCTTGCTGGTCATTGAAATTGCCGATTCAAGTTTGAGGCTAGATTGCGGGATGAAGGCGATCGCCTGCGCCAAGTCAGGCATTGCAGATTATTGGGTGCTGGATATAGTCGATCGCAAACTCCATGTGTTTCGCTCTCCCAACGCTGAGGGATATCAAAGCGAATTGGTTTTAGGAGAAACCATGGATATTGCGCCCCTTGCATTTCCTGACTGCGTGATTTCAGTGCGGGAAATGCTGCAACCTGTGATGTAGGGGGGCGATCGTTTTTCTTTTGCCGAATACCGTGATTAAAAAGAGAGAGGCTTTAAGCAATTCGCCTGTTTCGCCTTTGAAAAAACTTAGGGAAGAGTTGGGGCTGTCTCAGGAAGGATTTGCCCGACAAATTGGCACATCTGCCCGCACCATTAGCCGCTGGGAAGCTGGAGACAGCATTCCTACTTTTACGATCGCCCAAATGAAATCTCTCGATTTACTACTTCGCGCCAACGACAAAACGCTGGAAGATTTGCCCGATCGCTTTGCCCCGCTTGATTAATACTTTAAGCAAAACACTATTGATCCTAAAATTTTCGGTGATGATTCTCAGCACTTTTGCTTCTTCTATATCGTAATATCCCTGTTAAAGGAATACTACGAACTAAACCTAAATTTGCTTTAAACACATACCGACCACCGAAAAATAAGCTAAAAACTTCTAGAATTTTTTCATTATATGCAAAAGCATATGATATTTTTAGGACAAAGAATTTAATATGTTAGGTAGCTGATGACCTCTGAGAACAAGGAAATTCCCAAAAAAGATGACTTTGCTTTGTTAGATAAAAAACTAGATTTATCGACTAAAAGTGTAGCGCTCGCAGCCGCAGTTTTCGGAGTGATTACTTCTATTTCTAATGTAGTCACTGGGATAGCTACAGCTCAGCTTACCCGTTCACAAGATTTCTCTACAAGAATTACTGCCTCGGTAGATATTTTAACAGGGGAAGATGAAAAGAAAGCTGCTGCTATATTTGGTAGCTTGTATCCTCTTGCAACAGATAAAGAACAAAAAAAGTTTTGATTCAATTAGCTCTAATTAATCCCAAAGAAAAAGTCTTATCAACTTTGATTACTCTGTTAGAGAAAGATACAAACCAGTTAGATCAAGAAATTCTTAAAATGCCTGAGATTCGACAAAAGATACTCTCTATAAGATCTAGTCTTGAGAAAAATGATCAAGTTGCTCAAGTATAGCGCTACGCACATACGTTAGGACACTCTTTAAAGGCAGCATCAACGCAATCTCGAAAGGTATCAAACTCATCCCATCGCTGTCGCATCCAATTCTTTAGCACGCTCCACCAGTGTTCAA
>JAESFK010000667.1_pt1 | contig 14827 bp, 13 predicted proteins | sample 9269391 | NCBI WGS metagenome assembly JAESFK01 (sample SAMN14506231, study PRJNA617097) | algae metagenome | isolation source: Drouetiella hepatica UHER 2000/2452 and co-occurring heterotrophs from... | place: Slovakia: Slovak Paradise National Park, Hrabusice, Kosice Region | collected 2000-01-01
CAGCGCGGCGTGGCCACGGACAGCCCGTGCCGGTCGAGGTGCTGGAGCAGGTGGCACACCCACCGCGCGGTGAGGTCGGCGCGCAGCGTCCAGCTGGCGTTCGTGTACCCCACGGACAGTGCGAGGTTCGGCACCCCCGACAGCATGCAGCCCTTGTAGACGTGAGTCTTCGACAGGTCGACCCGCGCCCCGTCGACGACCACCTCCGCTCCCCCGCCCACCTCGAGCCGCAGCCCGGTGGCCGTCACCACGACGTCGGCCGGGAGCACCTCGCCGCCGGCCAGCCGCACCCCCGACGGCTCGAACCCCTCGATGGTCGCCGTGACGACCTCGGCCGAGCCGTCGGCGAGCACGTCGAGCAGGTCGCCGTCCGGGGCGACGCAGACGCGCTGGTCCCACGGGTCGTACCGCGGGTTGAAGTGCGTGTCGAGCGGATACCCCTCCGGCAGACGCTCGGCGAGGCGCCGCCGCAGCAGCCGCCGTCCACCCTGCGGCCAGCGCCGCAGCGCCCCGTAGCTGACCGAGGACAGCGCGACGTTCTTGGCCCGCACCACCGAGTGCGCGGCCCGGGCCGGCAGCACCCGCCGCAGCCCGTCCGCCACGACGTCCCGGTTGGGCAGGGCCGCCACGTAGCTCGGCGAGCGCTGGAGCATCGTCACGTGCGCCGCGCCGGCCGCCACGAGGGCGGGCACCAGCGTGATGGCCGTCGCGCCGCTCCCGACGACGACGAACCGCCGCCCCGCCACATCCAGGTCCTCCGGCCACTGCTGCGGGTGCACCACCTCACCGGCGAAGGTGTCCTGCCGCGGGAACTCCACGACGTGCCCGGACTCGTAGGAGTAGTAGCCGGTCGCGACGTGGACGAAGCGCGCCCGGTGCTCGAGGACCTCGCCCGACACCGTCCGCGCCGTCACCGTCCACCGCTCCTCCGCGCTCGACCACGCCAGCCGGGTCACCCGCTGCCCGAGGTGCGTCCGCTCGGTGACCCCGTGCTCGTCCGCGGCGTCGCGCACGTAGCGCAGGATCTCCCCGGCCGAGGCGATGGAGGTCTCCCCGCGCCAGGGCCGGAAGGGGAACCCCAGGGTGTACATGTCCGAGTCCGAGCGGATGCCGGGGTAGCGGAAGAGGTCCCACGTGCCCCCGGTCGCCTCGCGCGCCTCGAGCACCGCCCAGGTCAGGTCGGGGCAGTGCATCGCCAGCCGGCACGCGGTGTCGATGCCCGAGATGCCCGCCCCGACGACCAGGACGTCGACGTCGAGCGGCGGCGGGGCCATCGGGTCACGGGACACCGCCACAGGCTATGCCGCCCCCGTCGAGGGTCGTCGTCCGGCGATCGGTCCCGTCAGGACGCCGTGCGACGATGACGCCATGACCACCCTCTCCGACTTCTCCGCGACCACCCTCACGGGCCAGGAGCGCTCCCTCTCCGACTACGCGGGCGACGTCGTCCTCGTCGTCAACACCGCGAGCAAGTGCGGCTTCACCCCGCAGCTCGAGGGCCTCGAGTCCCTCTACGAGGAGCTCAAGGACGAGGGGTTCGTCGTGCTCGGCTTCCCGTGCAACCAGTTCGGCGGGCAGGAGCCCGGCACCGAGGAGGAGATCGGCGAGTTCTGCCAGATGAACTACGGCGTCACCTTCCCGATGTTCGCCAAGGTCGACGTCAACGGTGACGACGCGCACCCGCTCTTCGAGTGGCTGAAGTCCGAGAAGAAGGGCCTGCTCGGCGGCCGCATCAAGTGGAACTTCACGAAGTTCCTCGTCGGCCGCGACGGCCGGGTCATCGAGCGCTACGCCCCCAACACCGAGCCCGCCGACCTCTCCGCCGACGCGCGCGCCGCCCTGGCCGCCGGGGGCAGCACCGAGGCATGAGCGCCCTCGCGGCCCTCGTGCCGATCGGCGTCTTCGCCCTCTTCCTCCTGTTCGTCTGGCACCGCCTGGCCATCGCCCCCCGATGGGGACGGCGCTGGGTGCCGTGGGTGCTCGCCGTCGTCCTCCTGGTCCTGCTCGCCGCCGTGCTCGAGGGCTTCGACGCCTGGGGCGGCGCATGGAGCCCGGACACCATGCGGCCGGTCGCGTGGACCGGGCAGGCCTTCCTCGCCTCCTGCCTCTACCTGTTCCTCGGGCTCGTGCCGCTCGCCGTGGTCAGCGGCCTCGTGGCCCTCGTCCGCCGTCGCCACGACCACGGCCGGGACGCGCGGCGCAGGCTCAACCGCATCGGTGCCCCGCTGGTCGCCGGGCTCGCGGTCGCCGTCACCGGCTACGGAGCGGTCGAGGCGGCCCGCCCGTCGATCACCCCGATGGAGGCGTCCTCGCCGCAGCTCCCCGCGGAGTTCGACGGCGCGAAGGTCGCCCTGCTCACCGACCTGCACGCCGGGGCGGTCCGCAGCGCCGGGTTCACCCAGCGGGTCGTCGACCTCGTCAACGCCCAGCAGCCCGACGTCGTGCTCATCGCCGGGGACCTCGTCGACGGCTACGCCGAGCGCTACGCCCCCGAGATCGCGCCGCTCGCCGACCTCGAGGCGCCCCTCGGCGTCTTCGTCACCACCGGCAACCACGAGATGTACCGCGACACCGCCAACTGGGTCACCGCGTTCGAGGACCTCGGGCTCACGGTGCTCAAGAACGATGCCGTGCCCCTCGAGCGCGACGGCGCGAGCATCACCCTCGCCGGGGTCCACGACTACTCCGGCGGCGGCATGTTCGTCCCCGACTACGAGGCGGCGCTCGAGGGTACCGACCCCGCCGGCTACACCCTCCTCATGGCCCACCAGCCGCGCCAGGCCCTCCAGGTGGAGGGGCGGGGTGTCGACCTCCAGGTCTCCGGACACACCCACGGCGGGCAGATGTGGCCGCTGCGCTACCTCGTGCCGCTGCAGCAGCCGATGATCGACGGCATGGCCACGATCGGTGACGTCCCCGTGGTCACCTCCCGTGGTGCCGGCGCCTGGGGGCCGGCCATCCGCGTGCTGGCACCGCCGGAGGTGCCGGTCATCACGCTGAGGCGCTCGTGACCGACCCGGCGCTCGTGGTCGGCGACGACGGCCTGGCCCGTCCCACCTGGGCGGCCACCGACCCGCTGCTGCGCGACTACTACGACACCGAGTGGGGGATGCCGGTCCGCGACGAGCGCGGCGTCTTCGAGCGGCTCTCGCTCGAGGCCTTCCAGTCCGGCCTGTCGTGGGCGACCATCCTGCGCAAGCGTCCGGCCTTCCGCACCGCCTTCGACGGCTTCGACCCCGAGGCCGTGGCCCGCTACGACGACGCCGACGTCGCCCGCCTGATGGCTGACGCCGCCATCGTCCGCAACCGGGCCAAGGTGCTGGCGACCATCACGAACGCGCGGGCCACCCTCGCCCTGCGCGAGGACCCCGACGGCGACCTCGCGCGCTTCGTCTGGTCCTTCCAGCCGGCCGACACCCCGCGGCCGCGGTCGTACGCCGAGGTCCCGACCACCTCCGCGGAGTCGCTCGCGCTGTCGAAGGCGCTGAAGCGCAAGGGTTTCACCTTCGTCGGGCCGACGACCATGTACGCGCTCATGGAGGCGCTGGGCATCGTCGACACCCACCTGCTCGGCAGCCACCGTCGCGGCACGAGCGGGGTCTGGCCGGACTGACGCCGGCCCGACTGACGCCGGCCCGTCCTCCCCCGGACACGCCCGCGGCCCGGCCCCCTGGGGTGGGAGCCGGGCCGCGGTCGTCCGGAGGTCAGCGCCTCACTGGTGCAGGTCGAACCGGTCGTTCTCCATGACCTTGACCCACGCGGCGACGAAGTCGTCGACGAAGCGCTGCTCACCGTCGGCGCTGCCGTAGACCTCGGCGATGGCGCGCAGCTGGGCGTGCGAGCCGAGGACGAGCTCGGCGGCCGTGGCCTGCCACTTCCCGTCGCTGCTGTCGTAGACGTTCGCCGTGTCGCGTGACGTCGACCAGGTGACACCCGGCCGGAGCACCGTCGCGAGGACGTCGTTGGTCAGCTGGCCGGGACGCTCGGTCAGCACGCCGACGGAGGTGCCGCCGTGCGTCGCGCCGATGGCCCGCAGGCCACCCACGAGCACCACGAGCTGCGGTGCGGTGAGCCCGAGCATGTTCGACCGGTCGAGCAGCAGCCCCTCGGGCGCGACCTTCTCGTCCTCGCGGAGGTACCCGCGGAAGCCGTCGGCCCGGGGCTCGAGGTAGGAGAAGGACTCGACGTCGGTCAGCTCCTGCGTCGCGTCGGTGCGCCCCGGCGTGAACGGGACGGTGACCTCTCGGCCGGCGGCGCGGGCCGCCTGCTCGATGCCGGCGGAACCACCGAGCACGATGAGGTCGGCGAGCGAGACGCTCCGGCCGCCCCGGCCGTCGAAGTCGGCCTTGACCCGGCCGAGCACCTCGAGGACGGAGGCGAGCTCGTCGGGCTCGTTGACCGGCCAGGAGCGCTGGGGCTCCAGGGCGATGCGGGCGCCGTTGGCACCACCGCGCATGTCGGTGCGGCGGAAGCTCGCCGCCGACTTCCACGCCGTGGCGACGAGCTGCTGGACGCTCAGGCCGGAGTCGAGCAGGGCCGCCTTGAGGGCGGAGACGTCGGCGTCGCCGAGGGGCTCGCCCTCGGCCGCCGGCACCGGGTCCTGCCACGGCTGGGCCTCGGGCACCCACGGACCGAGGAAGCGCTCGACCGGACCCATGTCACGGTGGAGCAGCTTGTACCAGGCCTTGGCGAAGGCGAGGCGGAACTCCTCGGGGTTCTCGTGGAAGCGCCGCGAGATCTTCTCGTACTCGGGGTCGAAGCGCAGCGAGAGGTCGGTCGTGAGCATGGTCGGCGGGCGGTTGAGCGTGCCGTCCTCCGGGTCGGGCACCGTGTTCGCGCCGCCACCGTCCTTCGGCTGCCACTGCCAGGCACCGGCCGGGCTCTTGACGAGCTCCCACTCGAAGCCGAAGAGGTTGTCGAAGTAGAGGTTCGACCACTGCGTCGGCTTCTGGGTCCAGGTGACCTCGAGCCCGGAGGTGATGGCGTCACGGCCCTTGCCGCTGCCGTACTCGCTCTTCCAGCCCAGGCCCATCGCGTGGACGGGGCAGCCCTCGGGCTCGGTGCCGACGAGGTCGGGGTCACCGGCGCCGTGGGTCTTGCCGAAGGTGTGGCCGCCGGCGATGAGGGCGACGGTCTCCTCGTCGTTCATGGCCATCCGCTTGAACGTCTCGCGGATGTCGTGGGCCGCCTTGACCGGGTCGGGCTCGCCGTTGGGGCCCTCGGGGTTGACGTAGATCAGGCCCATCTGCACCGCGCCGAGCGGGTTGGAGAGCTCGCGCTCGCCGCTGTAGCGCTCGTCACCGAGCCAGGTGTCCTCGGCACCCCAGTTGACCTCCTCGGGCTCCCAGACGTCGGGGCGGCCGAAGGCGAAACCGAAGGTCTCGAAGCCCATGTCCTCGAGCGCGACGTTGCCGGCGAGGACGAGCAGGTCGGCCCAGGAGATCGCCTGGCCGTACTTCTGCTTGACCGGCCAGAGGAGGCGCCGGGCCTTGTCGAGGTTCGCGTTGTCGGGCCAGGAGTTCAGGGGGGCGAAGCGCTGCTGGCCCCGGCCGCCACCGCCGCGGCCGTCCTCGACCCGGTAGGTGCCGGCGGCGTGCCAGCTCATCCGGATGAAGAGCGGGCCGTAGTGACCGTAGTCTGCGGGCCACCAGTCCTGGGAGGTGCGCATCACCTGCACGAGGTCGGCCTTGAGCGCGTCGACGTCGAGGCCGGCGAAGGCCTGCGGGTAGTCGAAGGAGGCGCCCAGGGGGTTGGCCTTCTCGCTGTTCGTGTGCAGGACCGAGAGGTCGAGCTGGTTCGGCCACCAGTCCTGGTTGGTGCGGGGGCGGGTGCCCTTCGGGGTGGGAGAGTCGATCGCCGGGTTCTCGCTCTCGCTGCCCTGAGCGGTCACACCGTGCTGCTGGTCGGTCACGTCAGTCCATCTCCTTGTCGGTGCTGCTGCGGTTCGGTGGTCGGGGGGTTCGGGGGAGGGTGGCCACGCGGCACTGCGGGCAGCGGCCCCAGTACACGACCTCGGCCTCGTCGAGCTCGAAGCCGTGGTCGGCGGAGGGGTGGAGGCAGGGGGTCTCGCCGACGGCGCAGTCGACGTCGGCGACCGCGCCGCAGCCCCGGCACACGACGTGGTGGTGGTTGTCGCCCACCCGGGCCTCGTAGCGGGTGACCGAGCCGGCGGGCTGGATGGCGCGCACGAGCCCGGCATCGGTGAGGGTGTGCAGCGAGTCGTAGACCGCCTGGTGCGACACGGCCGGCAGCGGCTCGCGCACGGCGCGCAGCAGGGTCGTGGTGTCGGCATGGGGGTGGTCGTGGACGGCCGCGAGCACCTCGAGCCGGGGGCGGGTGACCCGGAGCCCGGCCTCGCGCAGGAGGCGCGTCAGGTCCGTGGGGGCGGGCATGGCACCACCCTGTCGGCTGATCTTGAATCCGTCAAGACAAGCTCGTTCCGCACCGTGGAACGTCCGGAGACGACTGATGGGACCGGCGCGAACCGGTCCCATCAGTCGTTCCACTGGTGGAGCTGAGGGGATTCGAACCCCTGACCCCCTCCATGCCATGGAGGTGCGCTACCAACTGCGCTACAGCCCCGAGTGGGTGACCCCCGAAGGGGCGACGGCGAGTCTACAGACGGCCTGCCGCTCCCCCAAATCGGCCTCAGGGCGGCGTCGTCGGGTCCGGAGCGGTGAGCCCCGCGGAGGTGTTCCACGTCCGCAGACGCCAGCCCTCACGGCCCTCGACGAGCTCGCCCCAGCAGCAGTTGCCGAGCGCCCCGAGCACCCGCCAGGCCACCGGCTGGTCGAGCCCGAGCAGCCATCCGACCGCCGCCCGCCCTGCCGCACCGTGCGTCGACAGCACGAGGCACTCCCCCGCCCCGAGCCCCTCGAGGTGCTCCCCCACGGCCTCGGCCACCCGCGCCACGACGTCGGCCATCGTCTCGCCGTCGCCGCCGCGCGGGACGTCCTCGCCCCGCAGCACGGCGGCCCGCTCCTCGGGCCAGCCCTGCGCCACCTCGGCGTTGGTCAGCCCCTGCCACCCGCCGGCGTGGATCTCGCGCAGCCGGCGGTCCTCGACGAGCGGTACCCCCGCCGCGAGGGCCACCGCCTCCCCGGTGCGGCGGGCCCGCTGGAGGTCGGAGGTCACCACCCGCACCGGCCCGAGCGCCGCGACGGTCGGCCCGGCCGCGGCCGCCTGCCGCTCGCCGAGCTCGGAGAGCGGGCTGTCGAGCTGGCCCTGCCAGATGCCCGCCGCGTTGTGCGTCGTCTCGCCGTGCCGCAGGACGACGACGCGCCGCGGCCCGGGGCCGTCCGGGCTCACCGCCCGCCCTGCTCCGTCCCCACGACGCCGAGGTCGACGGCGGGGCAGTCCTTCCAGAGCCGCTCGAGCTCGTAGAACTCGCGCTCCTCGTCGTGCTGGACGTGGACGACGATGTCGCCGAAGTCGATGAGGACCCAGCGCCCCTCGCGCTGGCCCTCGCGCCGCACGGGCTTGGAGCCGAGCGCGCGCAGGACGTCCTCGACCTCGTCGACGATCGACCCCACCTGCCGCTCGGACTCGGCCGAGACGATGACGAAGACGTCGGTCAGCGCGAGCTGGTCCGAGACGTCGATGCCGCTGATGGTGGTCGCGAGCTTGTCGGACGCGGCGGTGGCCGCGGCCCTGGCGAGCTCGAGTGCTCGGTCGGTGGCTGTCACGGTGCTCCTCGGTAGAGGTGGTGCTTGGAGATGTACTGGACGACGCCGTCGGGCACGAGGTACCAGACCGGTTCCCCGGCCCGGACCCGGTCCCGGCAGTCGGTGGAGGAGATGGCCATCGCCGGGACCTCCTGGAGGGTGACCCGGTCGGCGGGCAGCCCCGACTCGCTGAGGACGTACCCCGGGCGGGTGACCCCGACGAAGTGGGCGAGCCCCCACAGCTCGTCGGCGTCCTTCCACGACAGGATCTGGGCCAGGGCGTCGGCACCGGTGATGAAGAACAGCTCGGCGTCCGGGCGCTGGGCCCGCAGGTCGCGCAGGGTGTCGACGGTGTAGGTGGGGCCCTCGCGGTCGATGTCGACGCGGGAGACGGTGAAGCGCGGGTTGGAGGCCGTCGCGACGACGGTCATGAGGTACCGGTGCTCGGCCGGCGAGACCTCGCGCTCCTCCTTCTGCCAGGGCTGGCCGGTGGGGACGAAGACGACCTCGTCGAGCCCGAGCAGGGCCTGGACCTCGGAGGCGGCGACGAGGTGGCCGTGGTGGACGGGGTCGAAGGTCCCGCCCATCACCCCCAGGCGCACCGGCCGGTCGCTCAGTGGTGCCCCGGGTGCTCGGGCCAGTGGGCCTCGGCGTCGGGCCGGCCGTCGTGGCCGGGGGCGGTCTGGCTGCCCGCGGGCGTGCCGTCGCCGTACTGCGGCCGGGCGTACTTGTTGTGCGTCCCGCGGAAGGACCACGTGACCCCGAGGAGGAAGGCGAAGGCGATCAGGGCGATGACCCCGATGAGCCACGGCGGCAGGGGCAGCTCGCTGTGCGCGGCTTCCTCGGCGGCGATGAGGGTGGCGGTCGTCGACATGGCGCCCAGCGTACCGTCCCCGTTGTCCACGGATTTCGTCCACAGGGCTGTGCACGGACGGGCCGTCGAGCACCCGCGGCTGTGGACGACGCGGCGCCCCGTCGAGACGGCCCAGGAAGTTCCCGCAACCGCTTGCACCGAGGGCCGGTCGAGCACTAGAACAGACCCCACGCCCCCTCGGCGGTCGGAGCCCGAAAGGCCTTCGGACGCGGGCCGTCCCGGGGGTGGGTCGTTCGGATAACGGCACATCGCCCCCTCCTCGGTCCGCCGGGAAGAGGCCGTTCGAACCCTCATGGGGGAGGACGCCGCGCGCGACGGCGCGGGTGCTGCGGCCGACGGCCCGAGTCGAAGCCCGCCCCCTCGGGGACGGCGCCACCGTCGCGTGGCAGACCTCTGTGCGGCTCGCCGCAGGGACAGACCGGCTCAGTCTCGATGGTGGCCGTGCCGCCGGTGAGGGCCCCCGATCTCATACTCGGGGGCCCTCCGTCGTTCGTCGGGGCGTCCTCGTCCCCACAGCCGGTTCACGGCTCCTTCACGGCGCTGCACGGGTTGCCGCTCTACCCTTGGGCCATGCCCGCCGCGCCCGTCGACCTGAGCGTCGTCGTCCCGATGTACAACGAGCAGGAGGTCCTCCCCCTGTTCGTCGAGCGGCTGCGCCCGGTCGCCGAGGCCTGGGGGGTCACCTACGAGGTGCTGTGCGTCGACGACGGCTCCACCGACGCCACCCCCGTGCTCCTCCAGCGGCTGCGCCGCGAGTGGGATGCCGTGCGCGTCGTGCGGCTGCGGGCCAACTCCGGCCACCAGGCGGCCATCTCGGCCGGCCTGGCCCGGGCCCGTGGCGCCTACGTCGTCACCATCGACGCCGACCTCCAGGACCCGCCGGAGACCATCGGCGAGATGCTCGCCACCGCCCGCGAGGAGCGCGTCGACGTCGTCTACGGCGTCCGCGAGGACCGCTCGAGCGACACCCCCTTCAAGCGACTGACCGCCCGGGCCTTCTACCGCTCCATCCGCGCCCTGTCCGACGTCGACGCGCACGTCGACGCCGGCGACTTCCGGATGATGTCGCGCGCCACCGTCGACGCCGTCAACTCCCTGCCGGAGTCGAACCGGGTCCTGCGCCTCGTCGTCCCGGCGCTGGGCTTCCCCAGCGCATCGGTCGGCTACCGCCGCGCCCCGCGGGCCGCCGGCGAGTCGAAGTACCCCCTCGCCAAGATGATCCGCCTCTCCGTCGACGCGGTCACCGGCTTCTCCCTCGCCCCGCTGCGCTTCGCCACCTGGCTCGGGCTGCTCGGCGGGGCGGCGTCCATCGCGGTCCTGCTCTACGCGGTCGTCGGGCTGCTCCTCGGCAACACCCTCCCCGGCTGGGCGTCCACGGTCGTCATCGTCTCGGCGGTCGGGGCCGTGCAGCTGCTGGCGCTCGGCATCCTCGGCGAGTACGTCGGGCGCACGTACTCGGCCCTCCAGGCCCGCCCGACGTACTTCGTCGCGCACGACAGCCTCGACCTCGAGGCGCCGGCTCCCACGGCTACGGCGGCTCCGGCGGCCGCGCGACCGGCGACGGGCGAGGACACCCCGGACGACCCCACCGCGGCCTTCGACCGCGTCGTCTCTCAGACCCGGACCTGACCGTCCCCCTCGACGACCCACTTGGTCGTCGTCAGCTCGGGCAGGGCCATCGGGCCGCGGGCGTGCAGCTTCTGGGTCGAGATGCCGATCTCGGCGCCGAACCCGAACTCGCCGCCGTCGGTGAACCGCGTGCTCGCGTTGACCATGACGGCCGCGGCGTCGACCTCGGCGGTGAAGCGGCGGGCGGCGGCGCGGTCCTCGGTGACGATGGCCTCGGTGTGCCCCGACCCGAAGCGGCGGATGTGCGCCAGCGCGGCGTCGAGGTCGTCGACGACCCCGACCGACATCTCGAGGCCGTGGAACTCGGTGGCGAAGTGCTCGTCGGTGGCGGCGTCGTGCGGGACCCCGGCGGCGTCGGCGCGCGACCCTGCGGCCGGGTCGGTGTGCAGGAGAACCCCTTCGGCGGACAGGGCGGCGAGCGCCTTGGGCAGGAAGGCGTCGGCGACGTCGCGGTGGACGAGGAGGGACTCGGCGGCGTTGCACACGCTCGGCCGGTGGGTCTTGGCGTTGACGGCGATGGCGAGTGCCCTGTCGAGGTCGGCGCGGGCGTCGACGTAGACGTGGCAGTTGCCGACGCCGGTCTCGATGACGGGCACGGTCGACCCGGTGACGACGGCCTCGATGAGGTCGGCTCCCCCACGCGGGATGAGCAGGTCGACGAGGCCGCGGGCGGTCATCAGGGCTCGGACGGCGCCGTGGCCGCCCTCGAGGAGGCCGACGGCGTCGGCGGGCAGGCCGTGGTCGGCCAGGGCTCGCCGGAGCACCGCGACGAGGGCGCGGTTGGTGTCGGCGGCGGCGCTGCCCCCGCGCAGGAGGACGGCGTTGCCCGACTTCAGGCCGAGGGCGGCGGCGTCGACGGTGACGTTGGGGCGCGCCTCGTAGATCATCCCGACGACGCCCATCGGCACCCGCACCTGGCGGATCTGGAGGCCGTTGGCCAGCGTCGAGCCCCGCACCACCTCGCCGACGGGGTCGGGCAGCGCGGCGATGTCGCGGACGGCCGAGGCGACGGCAGCCACGCGCGACGGGTCGAGGCGCAGCCGGTCCTGGAGGCTCTCGGGCATCCCCTGCTCGCGTCCGCGGACGAGGTCGCGCTCGTTGGCGGCCACGACCTCGTCGGTCGCGGCGTCGAGGGCGTCGGCCAGCGCGAGCAGGGCGGCGTCCTTCTCGGCGCGGCTGAGCAGCGCGAGCCGGCGGGAGGCGGTGCGGGCGGCCTCGGCGAGGACGCGGACCTGCTCGACGTCGGCGGGCTCGGCCGTGGTGGTGCGCTCGGACATGGGTCAAGCGTAGGCCGACAGGTCCCGGCGGTCCGCCGGGTTCTCGGCGCGCGGGACGGTGACAGGATGGGGACGTGAGCACGATCCTCTCCATCCAGTCCTCCGTCGCGTACGGCCACGTCGGCAACGCCGCGGCGGTCTTCCCGCTCCAGCGGCTCGGTGTCGAGGTGTGGCCGGTGCACACGGTGCACTTCTCGAACCACACGGGCTACGGCGCCTGGCGCGGGCCGCTGATGGCGCCGGAGGACGTGCGCGAGGTCGTCACCGGCATCGAGGAGCGGGACGCCCTCGGCGAGGTCGACGCCGTGCTGTCCGGCTACCAGGGCGGGGAGCAGATCGGCGAGGTCATCCTCGACGCGGTCGCGCGCACCAAGGCCGCGAACCCCTCGGCGATCTACGCCTGCGACCCGGTGATGGGCAACGCCAAGTCCGGATGCTTCGTGCACCCCGCCATCCCGGTCCTGCTGCGCGAGAAGGTGGTTCCGCAGGCCGACCTCATCACCCCGAACCAGTTCGAGCTGGGCTTCCTCACCGAGACCGAGCCCGGCGACCTCGACTCCACGCTGGCCTCGGTCGAGGCGGCGCGGGCGATGGGACCGGGGACCGTGCTCGTGACGTCGGTGCTGCGCCCGGACCGGCCCGAGGACACCATCGAGATGCTCGCGGTGCACGGCGACGGGGCGTGGATCGTCCGGACGCCGCACCTGCCCCTCAAGGCCAACGGGTCGGGTGACGTGACGGCGGCGCTGTTCACGGCGCACCTGCTCGAGACCGGGGACGCCGGGGTCGCGCTCGGCCGCACGGTGTCGTCGGTGTTCGACCTGCTGTCGCTGACCCTCGAGTCGGGCCGGCGCGAGCTGCAGCTGGTCCAGAGCCAGGAGGCCATCGCGAACCCGCGGATGCAGTTCGAGGTCGAGCGCCTCCGCTGACCGTTCCCGGGTTGCGTGGCCTCACCGGCGCCTCACGCGTATCGGGTGACCCGATAACCCTGCGCTTCACCCGGGAATGGTTCCAGGGTGAAGCGCAGCCGTATCGGGTGACCCGATACTCGTGGGACGGGAGGGACCGGGTTGCCGCCGCGGGTCAGAGGACGACGAGGTCGTCGCGGTGGACGACCTCGCGCTCGTACTCCGGGCCGAGCTCGCGGGCCAGGTCGCGGGTCGAGCGGCCGAGCAGCCGGGGCAGCTCTCCGGACGCGTAGTTGACCAGGCCGCGCGCGATGACCCGCCCGTCGGGCGCGCAGACGTCGACCGGGTCGCCGGGCCCGAACGTGCCGCCGACCTCGACGATCCCCGCCGGCAGCAGCGACTTCCGGCGCTCGGTGACGGCCGTGACGGCACCGTCGTCGATGACCAGCCGGCCGCGCGCCGTCGTGGCGTTGGCCAGCCAGCGCTTGCGCGAGGCCCGGGTTGCCGCCGCGGGCGCGAACACCGTGCCGACGTCCTCGCCCGCCAGCGCCGCCCCGACGTCCGAGAGCCGGGTCAGCAGCGTCGGCACCCCGGCCGACCCCGCGATGCCCGCGGCCTCGACCTTGGTGACCATCCCACCGCTCCCCACGGACGACCCGGTGCCGCCGATGGTCACCGACTCGAGGTCCTCGGTCGTCGCGACGTACGGGACCCGGCGGGTGCCCGAGCGCGAGGGCGGACCGTCGTAGAGCGCGTCGACGTCGGTGAGCAGCACGAGCCCGTCGGCCGCCACGAGGTCGGCGACGAGCGCGGCGAGCCGGTCGTTGTCCCCGAACCGGATCTCGTGGGTGGCGACCGTGTCGTTCTCGTTGACGATGGGGACGATGCCGAGCTCGAGCAGCCGCTCGAGGGTCCGCCGCGCGTTCGTGTAGTGCGACCGCCGGGTCGTGTCGTCGGCGGTGAGGAGCACCTGGCCGACGGTCAGCCCGTGCCGCGAGAACGCCGCCTGGTAGGCCGCGACGAGCGCGCCCTGCCCGACCGAGGCGGCCGCCTGCTGGGTCGCGAGGTCGGTCGGCCGCCGGGAGAGCCCGAGCGGCCCGATGCCCGCCGCGATGGCGCCCGAGGAGACGAGGACCACCTGCCGTCCGGCCGCGCGCCGGGCGGCGAGGGCGTCGACGAGGGCGCTCAGCGCGTCGAGGTCGAGGTGGCCGCCGTCCGCGCTCGTCAGCGAGGACGACCCGACCTTGACGACGAGGCGCCGGCCCTCGCCCACGGTGTGGCGCAGGGCAGCGGCGGTGGCGGTCCCCGCGGTCACGGCGCTCAGTCCTCGGAGTCGGGGCCGGCCCAGCGCCCGGCGCGGCGCTCGGCGGCGAGCTCGTCGCGCGCCGCCGTCTGGGCGTCCTTGCGGGCGTGGAACTCCTCGCGCTTCTCGCCGCGGGTCTTGCGGCCGTAGTCCTCGAGGCGCACGTCGGTGCCGCGGGGCCCGGACAGCAGCTCGGCCCCGCTGCTCATCGTCGGCTCCCAGTCGAAGACGACGGCGTCGTCCTCGGGGCCGATGAGCACCGTGGAGCCGGCGACGGCACCGGCCTTGAACAGCGCCTCCTCGACCCCCAGGCGGCCGAGCCGGTCGGCGAGGTAGCCCACGGCCTCGTCGTTGGAGAAGTCGGTCTGGCGCACCCAGCGGGTGGGGCGCTCGCCGAGGACGCGGAACAGCTCGCCGTCGGAGGTGTTCTCGCGCCGGACGTGGAAGCCGCTGTCGTCGACGGCGGTCGGGCGGATGATGACGCGCGGGCGCTCGACGACGGCCGCCGCGAGCTCGGCGCGGGCCTCGGCCACGTGACGGGCCAGGGCGAAGGTCAGCTCCTTGAGGCCGATGTGCGCGACGGCGGAGACGACGAACACCTCGAGGCCGCGCTCCTCGAGCATCGGCTTGACCATCTCGGCGAGGTCGCGGGCCTCGGGCACGTCGGCCTTGTTGAGCACGACGATGCGGGTGCGCTCGGAGAGCGGACGGCCACCGAGGCTGTCGTCGGTGACGTACGCCGCCAGCTCGGCCTCGATGACGTCGAGGTCGGTCATCGGGTCGCGGCCGGGCTCGAGGGTGGCGCAGTCGACGACGTGCACGAGCACCGAGCAGCGCTCGACGTGGCGGAGGAACTCCAGGCCGAGGCCCTTGCCCTCGCTCGCCCCGGGGATGAGACCGGGCACGTCGGCGATGGTGAACCGAGCGCTGCCGGCAGTGACGACCCCGAGGTTCGGCACGAGCGTGGTGAACGGGTAGTCCGCGATCTTCGGCTTGGCCGCGGAGACGACCGAGACGAGCGAGGACTTGCCGGCCGACGGGAAGCCGATGAGCGCGACGTCGGCGAGCGACTTCAGCTCGAGGACGACGTCGAGGTCCTCCCCCGGCTCGCCGAGCAGCGCGAAGCCGGGCGCCTTGCGGCGGGCGCTGGCCAGCGCCTTGTTGCCGAGGCC
>JAESFK010000670.1_pt1 | contig 14779 bp, 13 predicted proteins | sample 9269391 | NCBI WGS metagenome assembly JAESFK01 (sample SAMN14506231, study PRJNA617097) | algae metagenome | isolation source: Drouetiella hepatica UHER 2000/2452 and co-occurring heterotrophs from... | place: Slovakia: Slovak Paradise National Park, Hrabusice, Kosice Region | collected 2000-01-01
ACCCGCATTCGCTGCAGCTTGGCGCAGGAAACCGACCCGCTCGCGCAACTGCCGCTGCGCCTTCGTCCAGGGCAGCAGGCCGATGCCGACTCCCGCGATACCAACAGCGAGCGTCTCCGCATTCGCGGCAGAACCTTCGGCCGGCAGTGGGCGCTCCGACATGCTGAGCGCGCCGTAACGCCTGACCGCGCGAACGCGAAGTGCGCGCGCTGCACGGTCGAAGCTCGTCTCGCTGCGCTCCTCGATCGTGAAGGGCGACAGCCCATTGGCGACGAGCCAAGCGATATCGCCCTCCGCGATCGCGGCCGCCGACAGGATGCGGGATTGCTGGGCGGCCCCCGTCATCTCTGCGACGACGATATGGCTCTCGCGCGCCAGCCGCTGCGTCGGCTCAAGCGTGGCGCCGCGCCCATTGGCGAGCAGGTATTGTCCCGAACCCGGATTACGCGCCCTGGCAACGCGGTCGGGATAGGCAAAGGCCAGCAGCAGACCCGGCGACAGCGTTCGTACGTCGCTGGACGGTCCTGAGGCACGCTCGGCGGCACGGGCCCAGCCCTCGGCCAGGCGGCGCATGTCGGCGGACCGGCCGCCACGCTCGCGCTCGAAACGCTCCAGCCGTTCGGAGAGATCGAGCGCATCGCCGCCGAGCCCACGCTCGACCAGCAGCGCAGCCAGCATGGCGGCCGGTCCAGCCTCTCCGAATCGGCCGGCTGCCACGACCATGCGGGCGAGGCGGGGCGGCAGCGGCAGGACCTGCAGCGTGCGCCCCTCGGGTGTGATCCGGCCATCGCCGTCGAGCGCGCCGATGCTTTCCAGCAGGCTGCGGGCCTCCTTGAGGGCCGGCGCGGGCGGTGTGTCGAGGAAGGCGAGGCTCGTCGGGTCAGCCACGCCCCAGGCCGCGCAATCGAGCAGCAGGGGCGCAAGATCGGCGGAGAGGATCTCGGGACGCGCGAAGGCTTCGAGCGCGCCGTTGCCGGCCTCCTCCCAGAGGCGATAGCAGATGCCGGGCTCGGTGCGCCCGGCCCGGCCGCGGCGCTGGTCGCCAGCCGCGCGGCTGGCACGGCGCGTCTCCAGCCGGGTAACGCCGAGATCGGGCTCATAGACCGGCACGCGGGCGAGCCCTGAATCGATCACCACCCGCACGCCCTCGATGGTCAGCGAGGTCTCGGCGATGGCCGTCGCCAGCACCACCTTGCGGCGACCGGCAGGCGCCGGCAGCACGGCGCGGTCCTGCTCGGCCTGGTCGAGCGCGCCATAGAGGGGCGCGATCTCGACGCTCGCGTCGCGGATGCGCTCGCGCAGTCGCTCTTCCACCCGCCTGATCTCGCCCTGGCCGGGCAGGAAGACGAGCTGCGAGCCCGGCTGCTCGTTCAGCGCCAGCAGCACGGCATCGGCGACCTGATCCTCGATGCGCTTCAGTGGCTCGCGGCCGAGATAGCGCGTCTCGACGGGATAGGCCCGGCCCTGGCTCTCGATCACCAGCGCTTCGCCGAGCAGGCGCGCGACGCGCGCGCCGTCCAGCGTGGCCGACATCACGAGGATGCGCAGGTCCTCGCGCAGGCCCGATTGCGCATCGAGCGCCAGCGCCAGCCCGAAATCGGCATCGAGCGAGCGCTCGTGGAACTCGTCGAACAGCACGGCCGCGACGCCCTCCAGCGCCGGATCGTCGAGGATCATCCGGGCGAAGACGCCCTCGGTCACCACCTCGATGCGCGTCTTCGGACCGATCTTCGAGCCGAGGCGGACGCGCAGTCCCACCGTCTCGCCGACGCGCTCGCCCAGCGTCTGCGCCATGCGATTGGCCGCTCCGCGCGCGGCAAGCCGCCGCGGCTCCAGCACGATCAGCTTGCCGCCCTTCATCCAGGGCTCGTCGAGCAGGGCCAGCGGCACGCGCGTGGTCTTGCCGGCACCGGGCGGGGCGACGAGCACGGCACTGCTGCGCTCCCGCAGAGCGGCGGACAGTTCGCCGAGGACGGCGTCGATCGGAAGCGGGGCATCGAAGGCGCGCATGCCGGCCGGATGTGACGCAGCCTTGCGCCGCGCGCAAGCCTCTCGCCAGCCCGCGCCGGTCATGCTAACCGCTCAGGCCATGACCGATCTCAAGACCGCCACCGGCCAGGCTCGCATCCAGGCCCGCTTCAAGGCTTGCGCGACCGAGGGCCGCGCCGCGCTCGTGACTTTCGTCACCGCGGGCGACCCCGATTTCGAAACCGCGAGCGCGATCCTCGATGCGCTGCCCGGCGCCGGCGCGGATATCATCGAACTGGGCGTGCCCTTCACCGATCCGATGGCCGACGGCATTCCAGTGCAACTCGCCGGCCAGCGTGCGCTCAAGGCCGGCCAGACGCTGAAGAAGACGCTGGCGATGGTCGCGGGTTTCCGGGCCGCCGGCCACGACACGCCGATCGTGCTGATGGGCTACTACAACCCGATCTACGTCTATGGCGTAGAGCGCTTCCTGGTCGATGCCCGCAAGGCCGGCGTCGACGGGTTGATCGTTGTCGACCTGCCGCCGGAAGAGGACACCGAGCTGTGCCTGCCGGCGTTGGCGGCCGGTGTCAGCTTCATCCGCCTGGCCACGCCGACAACGGACGACAAGCGCCTGCCCAAGGTGCTGCAGAACACCTCCGGCTTCGTCTACTACGTCTCGGTGACCGGCGTCACCGGCGGCGCGATCGCCGACTACGGCGCGGTCGGCGATGCGGTGGCCCGTATCAAGCGCCACACCGACCTGCCCGTCGCCGTCGGCTTCGGCGTCAAGACGGCGCAGGACGCGGCTACCATCGCCCGGGGCGCCGATGGCGTCGTCGTCGGCTCGGCATTGGTCGAGCGCCTCCGTCTCTCGCTGGACGCCGATGGCAAGGCCACGGAAAAGACGGTTTCGGCTGTCACCTCGCTGGTCTCCGAACTTGCCGCGGGCATCCGCTCGGTCGCGAAGGCGGCGGCCTGAGGCCTCAGGTCCTCGCCCGCCATCCGCGCCAGAATCGTAAGGATCGATCCATGAACTGGATTTCCGAAGTCGTCCGGCCGCGCATCAAGACGCTGTTCAAGCGCGAGAGCCCGGAGAATCTCTGGATCAAATGCCCTGATTCCGGGCAGATGGTCTTCCACAAGGATGTCGAGGCCAATGGCTTCGTCATTCCCGGCTCGGACCACCATATGCGCGTCACCGCGCAGGACCGGCTGCGCCTGACCTTCGACGAAGGCAAGTGGCTCGACGTGCCGCTGCCCGAGGTCGCCATCGATCCGCTGAAATTCCGCGACGAGAAGCGCTATGTCGACCGTCTGAAGGACGCTCGCGCCAAGACCGGAGCCATCGACGCCTTCAAGGTCGGCTATGGCCGGGTCAAGGGCTTCGCGCTCACCATCGCGGTGCAAGATTTCCACTTCATGGGCGGCTCGCTCGGCATGGCGGCCGGCGAGGCCTTCATCAAGGGCGCCGAGACCGCGCTCGAGAAGAAGACGCCCTATGTCGTGTTCGCGGCCTCGGGCGGCGCGCGCATGCAGGAGGGCATCCTCTCCCTGATGCAGCTGCCGCGCACGACGGTCGCGGTGCGTCGCCTGCGCGCGGCCGGCCTGCCCTACATCGTCGTCCTGACCAATCCGACGACCGGCGGCGTCACGGCCTCCTACGCGATGCTGGGCGACGTCCACATCGCCGAGCCCGGTGCGCTGATCGGCTTCGCCGGCCCGCGCGTCATCGAACAGACGATCCGCGAGAAGCTGCCCGACGGCTTCCAGCGCGCCGAGTACCTCAAGGATCACGGCATGGTCGACATGGTGGTTCACCGCCACGACCTGCCAGCGACCCTGGCGCGCCTCGGCCGGCTCCTGACCAAGCAGCCTGTCCAGAGCGCTGCGCCTGCCCCCGTCGCGGCGCCGCGGCCCGTCGTCGAAGCCATCTGACTCGGCGGCGCGGGGGCATCATGGGTTCGTCCGACACGGTGCTGGCGCGCCTGCTGGCGCTGCATCCCAAGCTGATCGACCTCTCGCTCGGGCGCATCCTGACCCTGCTGGAGCGGCTCGGCGATCCGCAGAAGCGCCTGCCGCCGGTGATCCATGTCGCCGGCACCAACGGCAAGGGCTCGACCATCGCCTTCATGCGGGCGATCCTCGAGGCCGCCGGGCTTTCGGTCCATGTCTACACCTCGCCGCATCTCGTGCGCTTCCACGAGCGCATCCGGCTCGGCGCGCCCGGCGGCGGCCGCTTCGTCGACGAGGCGGTGCTGGTCGAGGCGCTGGAACGCTGCGAGCGTGCCAATGCCGGCGACCAGATCACCTTCTTCGAAATCACCACCGTCGTGGCCTTCCTGCTCTTCGCCGAGCACAAGGCCGATGTCGTGCTGCTCGAGGTCGGCCTCGGCGGGCGCTTCGACGCGACGAACGTCATCGCGAACCCGGCCTGCACGGTGGTGACGCCGGTCTCGCTCGACCACTCCGAATATCTCGGCGACACGGTCACCAAGATCGCGGGCGAGAAGGCCGGCATCTTCAAGCGCGGCGCGCCGGCCGTGATCGCGCCGCAGGAGCCGGAGCCGACCGCGGTTCTGGAGGCTGCGGCCGAGCGCGTCGGCGCCTCGAAGCTCCTGATCGGCGCGCAGGATTTTTCCGTCCACGAGGATGGCGGGCGGCTGGTCTATGAGGATGGCGACGGACTGCTCGACCTGCCGCTGCCGCGCCTGTCCGGGCGCCACCAGCACGTCAATGCCGGTACCGCAATCGCGGCATTGCGCGCTGCCGGCTATGGCGGCCTGCCGGCACGCGCCTTCGAGCAGGGCATGCTCGGGGCCGATTGGCCGGCGCGGCTGCAAAGGCTGGCGCGCGGCAAGCTCGCCGATCTCGTTCCCGATCGCGCCGAACTCTGGCTCGACGGCGGCCACAATCCGGACGGCGGCCGCGTGCTGGCCCAGGCCATGGCCGATCTCGCCGACCGCAACCCAGCGCCGCTGGTGATGATCGCGGGCCTGCTTTCGACCAAGGACGCGAAGGCGACGCTCGGTCACTTCAAGGGGCTGGCGCAGGTGCTCTTCGCCGTGCCGATCCAAAACCAGCTCGTCGCCCGGCCAGCCGAAGAGGTCGCGGAACTCGCCCGCTCAGCCGGGCTCGTGGCCGAAGCGTCCGGCTCGGTCGAGCAGGCATTGCGCGAAATCGCGGCGCGCGACTGGTCGGCGCCGCCACGCATCCTGATCTGCGGCTCGCTCTATCTCGCGGGCGAGGTGCTGTCGGCGAATGGCACGCCACCGGCCTGAGGCGCGCCGAGGGATGAGGATGGCCCGGGCATCGAGGCAAGCCATGCCTGTTCCAAAGCGAGCGATTGTCGCTTCCGTCCTGCTGTGCGGGATGCTCGGCGGCTGCGTCACGTCGGGGGGCGGGACATCGTCTGAGTCCGACGGCATCGACCGCGTCGTGGCCGGCGAGCCGACCTTCATGCGGCAGACCTACATGACGATGGACGAACGCTGCCGGCCGCTGAAACGGCCCACCGCCGTGCTGACGCAGCCGCCGCGGCACGGGACGGTCAGGATGGCGACGCGCAAGGCGAAGGCCGTCTATGGGCCCGGCCCTCAGGCGCATTGCGACGGCAAGGTCGGCGCATCCCTTGCCTTCGAATACACGCCCGCCCCAGCTACCGCGGCCCCGATTCCTTCGATGTGCGTGTGCGCTATGCGGATGGCGAGATCCGGCCGGGACGCTTCGACGTCGAGGTTCGCTAGAGCCGACAGGAGAACATCCGATGAAGCATGCTTTCGGCCGCGGCGGCCCGCAGATCGCGTCGATCGGTCAGGGAAGCTGGTACATCGAGCAAGGCGACCGGAAAGAGGCGATCGCCGCTTTCCGGCGCGGGCTCGATCTCGGCCTCAGTCATATCGACACGGCCGAGATGTATGGCGATGGCCGCTCGGAGGCGATCATCGGCGAGGCCATCGCCGGCCGGCGCGAAGAGACCTTCCTGGTCTCGAAGGTGCTGCCGCACAACGCCTCGAAGGCCGGCACGCGCGCTGCCTGCGAACGTTCGCTCCGCCACCTCAAGACTGACCGGCTCGACAGCTACCTGCTGCACTGGCGCGGCCCGCATCCGCTGGCGGAAACCTTCGCTGCCTTCGAGGCCCTGAAGGCCGAGGGCAAGATCCTGTCCTGGGGCGTCAGCAATTTCGACGAGGACGATCTCGACGAGGCGCTGGCCGCGGCGGGCAAAGGCCGCATCGCCTGCAACCAGGTGCTCTACCATCTGCGCGAACGCGCGATCGAGCATGCCGTCATTCCGTGGTGCGAGCGAAACGGCGTCGCCGTCACCGCCTACAGCCCGTTCGGGCATGATGATTTTCCTGCGCCGGGCAGCGCTGGCGGCCGGGTCCTGGCGGAGATCGGAGGGAGCCATGGCGCCACCGCCCGGCAGGTCGCGCTTGCCTTCCTGACGCGCCGTCCGAGCGTTTTCGCGATCCCGAAGGCGGGCACCTTAGCGCATGTCGAGGACAATGCCGGCGCGCTGCGGCTCGAGCTCACGGAAGCCGACCTCGCCCGCATCGAAGCCGCTTTCCCGCGCGGGCCGAAGCCGCATTCACTGCCGATGCTGTAAGGCGCCGCGCGGCGCTCAGGCCGCCCGCGCCAGGCGCTCCAGCGCCGCGCGTGGGTCGATGCGCCCGTCATAGAGGGCGCGGCCGGTGATGGCACCTTCGAGGATCGCCGCGTCCGGCGCCATCAGTCGCTCGATGTCGGCCATCGAGGCCAAGCCGCCCGAGGCGATGACGGGGATGGTCAGCGCCTTGGCGAGCGCGATCGTGCCGTCCCAGTTGATGCCCTGGAGCATGCCGTCGCGGGCGATGTCGGTGTAGACGATCGCCGCCACGCCAGCATCCTCGAAGCGCCGGCCGAGGTCGTCGGCCGCCAGCGCCGAGGTCTCGGCCCAGCCCTCGACCGCCACGAAGCCGTCGCGCGCATCGATGCCGACGGCGACCTGGCCCGGGAAGGCCTTGGCCGCCTCGCGCACGAAGGCCGGATCGCGCACCGCCGCCGTGCCGATGATGACGCGGCGAATGCCCTTGGCGAGCCAACCCTCGACCGTCTTCATGTCGCGGATGCCGCCGCCGAGCTGCACCGGGAAAGCGACCTGCTGCAGGATCGCCTCGACGGCTGCCGCGTTCATCGGCTTGCCGGCGAAGGCACCGTCGAGATCCACCACATGCAGCCACTGGAAGCCCTGGCGCTCGAAGGAGGCCGCCTGCGCCGCGGGATCGTCGTTGAAGATCGTGGCCTGATCCATGTCGCCCTGCTTCAGGCGGACACACTGGCCGTTCTTGAGATCGATGGCAGGGAAGAGGATCACGGCTTCCACCTCAGGAAATTGGCGATCAGCTTGAGGCCGAGCTTCTGGCTCTTCTCGGGGTGGAACTGTGTGCCGGCGATGTTATCGCACCCGACCATCGCCGTGACGGGGCCGCCATGGTCGGTCAGCGCCAAGACATCGCCCGGCCGCTCGGCCGCCAGCGCATAGGAATGGACGAAATAAGCGTGCAGCCCGTCCGGACCGGTCTCGATGCCGTCGAGCAGGGCGTGGTCGTTCTGCTTTGCCAGCGTGTTCCAGCCCATATGCGGGATCTTGAGCCCTTCTCCTTCGGGCACGATCAGTCTGACATCGCCGGGAATCCAGCCGAGCCCCTGCGTGACCGTGTATTCGAGCCCGCGCGAGGCCAGGAGCTGCATGCCGACGCAGATGCCGAGGAAGGGCCGGCCCTTGCCGCGCACGACCTCTTCCAGAACCTCAACCATGCCCGGCACGGCGTCGAGGCCGCGCCGGCAATCGGCGAAGGCGCCGACGCCGGGCAGCACGATTCGGTCGGCGGCGCGAACTTCGGCGGTGTCGCTGCTGACGCGGATGGTTGAGGCAATGCCGGACTCAACAGCGGCGCGCTCGAAAGCCTTGGCGGCCGAGTGCAGGTTGCCCGAACCGTAGTCGATGATCGCGACGGACTGGCTCATCGGCCCCGCGCCTCGGGAAAGAGCCCGATGATCGGCATCGGCCCGGCGGGCTGCGGACGAACGGGTGCAGGCGCCGGCGGATGTGGCGGCACGACTTGGCCGGTTAGAGCGCGCTCGAAATAGCGCCGCTCCGCCTCCGGCAGACCACGCGCCTCGACGACGTCGGACAGACGCCAACCCTGTCGGGCCAACTTGCGGGCGATGAGATTCTGCCCCTCCAGCCCGAGGAACAACGCAATCGTCCAATGCGCGATCAGCATGGCTCCGCGGGTCAGGCCGAACTGGCTACCGGCATAGAACAACGCGCCCCAGAGCAAGGCATAGACCAGCGTCGCCAGCCAGAGCCGATTTCCGAGCAGCCACAGCCCGCCCAGGAAAAACGCCGACCAGGTGAAGGTCTCTGGCAGCAACCGCGCCTGCTCGATCTCGTCGCGCGCCCCGCCGGAGCCGGGGGGCGGAATCATCACCGTATAGAATGCCATGATCCGACCCCTTCAGAGTGCGCCCTTGGTCGAGGGCACGCGGCCGCCCTCGCGCGGATCGACCTCGAGTGCCTGCCGCAGCGCACGCGCCAGGCCCTTGAAGCAGCTCTCGGCGATATGGTGGGCATTGTCGCCATAGAGCGTCTCGACATGGAGCGTGATGCCCGCATTCATGGCAAAGGCCTGAAAGAACTCGCGCACCAGCTCGGTGTCGAACGAGCCGATCTTCTGGGCCTCGAACCGCGTGCGGAAGACGAGGAAGGGCCGGCCGGAGACATCGACCGCAACGCGCGTCAGCGTCTCGTCCATCGGCAGGTGGATGTCGGCATAGCGGCGGATGCCCTTCTTGTCGCCCAGCGCCTGCCGGAGCGCCTCGCCCAGCGCGATGCCGGTGTCCTCGACCGAGTGATGGTCGTCGATATGGGTGTCGCCCTTCACGGCGACCTTCAGGTCGATCAGCGAATGGCGGGCGAACAGGTCGAGCATATGGTCGAAGAAGCCGACGCCGGAGGCGATCTCGGCCTTGCCGGTGCCGTCCAGCACGAGGGAGACCGCGATGTCGGTCTCGTTGGTACGGCGCTTCACTTCGCCAAAACGCATGGTGGCCTCTGTTTCCTTGCGAAAAACCGGCCCCGCTTTAGCAGGCAAGGGAAGCGAAGGCCATGGCACGGCGCCGCGCCAGGAACCACGCCGTCATGCTCGGGCTTGGCCCGGGCAGCTCCACCCGGAAATTCTCGGGTCTGCGCTTCATTCCGTCCGAGAATGACGCGCGGCCGTCAGCACGCCGGCGCGGGCGATCACACCCCGGCCAGCGCCTGCGCGAGATCGGCGACGAGGTCGTCGGCATGTTCGAGACCGATCGAGAGCCGGATCAGCCCTTCGCCGATACCCATGCTCGCCCGGATCTCCGGGCTGAAGCGCTGGTGGGTCGTCGTCGCGGGGTGGACGATCAGGCTCTTGGCGTCGCCGAGATTGTTGGAGATGCGGATCAGCTTGAGCCCGTTCAGGAAGCGGAAGGCACCAGCCTTGCCCCCTGTGACCTCGAAGGCGACCAGCGTCGAGGGGCCGGTCATCTGGCGGGCGATGATGTCGGCCTGCGGATGGTTCTTCGAGCCGGGGAAGATGACCTTGGGAAGCTGCGGCTGGAGGGCAAGCCAGTCGGCAACGATCGCGGCGTTCTCCGCCTGCTTTCGGACACGCAGCGGCAGCGTCTCCAGCGCCTTCAGCATCACCCAGGCGTTGAAGGGCGAGATCGCCGGACCGGTCTGGCGCAGGAAGGTCTGCACATGGGTCTCGATGAAGTCCTGAGAAGCCAGGATCAAGCCACCCAGACAACGGCCCTGCCCGTCGATGTGCTTGGTCGCGGAATAGACGACGCAGTCGGCGCCCAGTTCGAGCGGGCGCTGGAAGAGCGGCGTGGCGAAGACGTTATCGACCACGAGCGTCGCGCCGACTTCCTTCGCCAGCGCGGCGACGGCGGCGATGTCGATCACCTCCAGCGTCGGATTGGAGGGGCTTTCGAGGAAGAACACCTTGGTCTGCGGCGTCACGGCCTTGCGCCAGGCCGCGATGTCGGTGCCATCCACCAGCGTCGAGGTGACGCCGTAGCGCGGCAGATGCTCCTCGACGACGTAGCGACAGGAGCCGAACAGGGCCTGCGCCGCGACGACATGGTCACCCTGGCGGACCTGCCCCATGATGGCAGCGGTGACGGCGGCCATGCCGGTGGCGGTGGCGCGGCAGGCCTCCGCACCCTCGAAGGCGGCCATGCGGGCTTCCAGCATGGCGACGGTCGGATTCGAGAAGCGGGCATACTGGAAGCCCGGATCCTTGTTCAGGAAACGCGCCTCTGCCTGCTCGGCGCTGTCATAGACATGGCCCTGCGTCAGGAAGAGCGCCTCGGAGGTCTCGCCGAACTGCGAACGCAGGGTGCCGGCATGGACCAGACGCGTCTCGGGGTGAAGGCTGGCCGCGCCGCCGTCCGTTGCCGACATGATGAAAACTCCAAAGCGTTCTATATAACGAACTCCTGAGGTATCATCCTGCGTCGCGTTCGTAAAGAAGAACACGATTCTCCAACCGCCACCGCGATAGCGGCCCTCTATCCTCGTGCGAGCGGTGCCAGGAAGCCGGTCAGGTCCGAGGTGACATGGTGGACATGGCCCGCCTCGACGGCCGTCTGCTCCCAGGCCTCGCGGAAGGGATCGGGCGTCTTGGGGATGATCAGCACCGTCTTCATCCCGAGCGCGCTCGGGACGAGGAGGTTCTTCTCCAGATCCTCGAACATCGCGGCACGGCCAGGGTCGATGGCGTGCTTCGCCAGGAAAGCCTCATAGGTCGAGCGTTCGGGCTTGGGCGTGAAACCCGCCTGCACGATGTCGAAGATGTCCTCGAAATGATGGAGTATGCCGAGCTTGCCGGCGACGTTCTCGGCATGGCTGCGCGAGCCGTTGGTCAGGATCAGCTTGCGGCCCGGCAGCGCCGCGATCGCATCGCCCAGCGCAGGGTCGGGATGAAGCAGGGTCAGGTCGATGCGGTGGGCGAAGTCGAGGAAATCGTCGGGATCGACGCCGTGCTCCTCCATCAGCCCCTTCAGCGTCGTGCCGTAGCGGTCGTAATAGTAGCGCCGCAACGCGTGCGAGGAGATGCCGTCGAGCCCGAACAGCTCGAGCAGGAACAGGGTGATGCGCTCGTTGACCTGGGGCCAGACCTGCGCCTCATGCGAATAGAGCGTGTTGTCGAGGTCGAAGACCCAGTGATCGACATGCGCGAAGGCCTCCGCCTGGAGCGGCGGGGTCGCGACGGGAATGCTGGTGTGCGTGTTCATGGGACCGACTCATGTGGCGAGCCGATCCTGACATGCAAGAGTTCTGCTAGCGGTTAACGCAGGCCGGGCGGCATGCCCGGGCCTGACCCGGGCATCTCATGATCGCGTTGCCCGCCCGGAATTCCCGGGACCGGCCCGGGAATGGCGACGCGCCCGGGCTCAGCGCCGGATGATCGTGCCCGAACCGGTATCGGTGAAAAGCTCGATCAGCGCCGCATGCGGCACCTTGCCGTCGAGGATGACGACAGCCTCGACGCCCTTTTCCAGCGCGTAGATGCAGGTCTCGATCTTCGGGATCATGCCGCCGGAGATCGTGCCATCGGCGATCAGGTGGCGGCATTCCTCGACCGTCAGCTCGGGGATCAGCTCCTTGTCCTTGGTCAGGACGCCGGGAACGTCGGTGAGCAGCAGCAGGCGCTTGGCGTTGAGCGCACCCGCGATGGCGCCCGCAAAGGTGTCGGCGTTGACGTTGTAGGTCTGGCCATCATCGCCGGCGCAGACCGGCGCCAGCACCGGGATGAGCTCGGCCTTGAGGATGGAATCGAGGACGGAGGTGTCGACCTTGTCAGGCTCGCCGACGAAGCCGAGATCGAGCACCTCCTCGATCTTCGAATCGGGATCGACAATGGTGCGCGTCACCTTGCGGGCGGTGACCATGTTGCCGTCCTTGCCGCACAGCCCGATCGCCTTGCCGCCCTCGCGCGAGATGTAGCCGACGATCTCCTTGTTGACCGAGCCGGCCAGGACCATCTCGACGACGTCGACAGTCGCGGCATCGGTGACACGCAGCCCCTGCTTGAACTCCGACTTGATGCCGAGCTTGCCCAGCATGCGGGCGATCTGCGGCCCGCCGCCATGGCAGACGACCGGCTTGAGGCCGGACTGCTCGAGCAAGACGATATCCTCGGCGAAGTCCTCGGCGGTCGCGGCGTCGCCCATGGCGTTGCCGCCATATTTGATCACGATGATCTCCTGGTCGTAGCGCTGCATGTGCGGCAGCGCCTGAACCAGCAGGTCGGCGGCTTGCGACGGCGTCAGATGGGCGGGGGTGATCATCGGGCAGGCTCCGCGGGGGCGCGGGCAAGCGACCGCGCGTCGTGAGCGCCTTCTAGCGGACTGAGGGGCCTGCCGGAAGACCTCTCGCGACCTTGGCGGAATGACCGGCCTGCTGAATCGGCCCGTCGCAGCCGATCGGTGCTGTCATTGCTCGTCGTCAGTGCGAGACATGCTCCCTCCGGAACCACGATAGCCAAGCAGACAACCCAAGCTTATCATCCGACCGGATCATCGAAATGGGGAGATCGGTCAATGAGCGATGCCCGATCCTTGCTCGACGTACTGCGCCAGTCAGTATCGGCTGATGTAGTGGGCGAAATCGAAAATCTTATCGCGACCGCTCCTGATCGAAAGCTCAATCGAATTAACGCACTGGCGTTCGCCGCCGAGCGAGGCTTGGACGAAGAGCAAGTGATCGCCGGTTTCTTGCACGCCTCTCGACTTGGCCTCTTCGAGTTTTCATGGAATGTTCTTTGTCCCGGGTGCGGCGGGGTGCTCGATGCCGGCGCTTCGCTGAAGCATGTTCGCAGCGAGGTTTACACCTGCGCGCTATGCGCCGCTGGCTACGAGCCTTCGCTCGACGAAATGGTCGAGGTGACGTTCACGGTCAGTCCTGGTGTCAGGCGGATTGAGGCTCATCACCCGCACCAACTTCCAGCCGCCGAATACTTCCGTCAGATATACTGGGGATCGGGCGTTGATTTGCCTGAGAGCGACTACGAGGCGATGCTTGACGAATTCGTCGTCGAGGCACTGGAACTGCCGGCGGGCGAGAAGGCCGTCATATCACTTCAGATTGCGGAATCCTTCGTCATCGTCTTCGAGCCGGTGACACACGCCGCGCAGTTCATCGACGTAAAGGGAGAGCCGACGAGGGATCGGCAGACGCTCTCGCTGGTGTTCGACCGGGCGCATCGCCACAACGACACGCTGGTGATGCATCCAGGAGCTTTGCGGATAGCAGTCGAGAATCATACCGACGTCCGCACCTTGCCGTCGGTCTGCATCGCGAACGATGCCCTCCATCATATGCTCGGAAAGCGCCGCCCGTTCCTGACCGCCAAGCGGGTCCTTTCGAATCAGACCTTCCGGGATATCTATCACACCGACACGCTCGACGTTGACCAACGCTTGAAGATCGCCAGCCTGACCTTCCTCTTCACCGACCTCCGGGGATCGACGGAACTCTATGAACGCGTGGGCGATCTCGTCGCCTTTGATCTGGTGAGGGCGCATTTCAGAGTCTTGAGCGAGATCGTAGCGTCCGAGACAGGCGCCGTGGTCAAGACAATCGGCGATGCGGTCATGGCGTCGTTTCCTGCGCCCGACCGCGCCATCGCGGCAGCCGTTCGCATGCGCGACGCGATGCGTGGGCTCAATCGGGAACGCGGAAAGGAGGATATGATCCTCAAGATCGGGATCCACGAAGGGCCCTGCATCGCGGTCAATCTCAACGAACGGCAGGACTATTTCGGGCAGACGGTGAACATTGCGTCCCGCGTGCAACATCTCGCCGCCTCGAACGAAATCTTCACCACCGATGCAGTGCTCGGCAACCCGCGCGCCACCGATCTGCTTGCCGAATTGGGATTGAAGCCGTCGCGGCAAGACGTCGGGCTGCGCGGCATCTCAAGGGACATCGGCGTCTTCGCCATCCAATAGCGGTGCTCGCCATTGCGCGACGGGACTTTCGACCTGAGAGCCGATCGACATCAATCCGACGCCGACGGAAGCAGCTCAGATGCGCTTCGCGAACAAAGCCGATAGTGCGAGCACGAGCCAGCCGCCCAGCATCAGGAAGCCGCCGATGGGCGCCGCGCGCGGAAACAGCCCTTCATTGGCGAAGCCGCGGCGGGAAAGATCCGCGGCGAAGAGCACGACGCCGAGGGCGATCAGCGAGAGCGCGACCCGTGCTGCAAGATCGGATAAGAACCCGGCCTTGCGCGCCGCCGTCGCGCCGAAGATCAGCGGCGCGTGGAACAGCAGCATCTGGCCCGCCGTCTGGACGTTATTAGTGCCCGTGACATGAGCGGCAGCGGCCAGAAGCGCGACACCGGCCAGTCCCATCAGGGCGGCCAGGGTGAGGTGGATTCTCGTTGCAGTCATTGCTGGCGTCATCCCCGCTCCGACAGCACGCGCCCGACCGCCGCGCGCAGCTCAGGGATGCCGAGCCCGGTTTCACTCGAGGTCAGCAGCACCTCGGGGAAGGCGGCGGGGCGGCGCTTGATCTCGTCATAGGTCGCCTCGCACATGAACTTCTGGTCGGCCTGCTTGATCGCATCGCCCTTGGTCAGCACGACCTGATAGGACATCGCCGCCTTATCGAGCGTCTCCAGCACGGCGTTGTCGACGTCCTTCAACCCATGCCGGGCGTCGATCAGCAGATAGACGCGCATCAGGTTGGGCCGGCCGCGCAGGTAATTGTGGATCAGGTTGG
>JAESFK010000672.1_pt1 | contig 14755 bp, 10 predicted proteins | sample 9269391 | NCBI WGS metagenome assembly JAESFK01 (sample SAMN14506231, study PRJNA617097) | algae metagenome | isolation source: Drouetiella hepatica UHER 2000/2452 and co-occurring heterotrophs from... | place: Slovakia: Slovak Paradise National Park, Hrabusice, Kosice Region | collected 2000-01-01
AGTCGCGAGCGGGCCGAGCGCGGCCTTCGCGCCGTCGAGATCATTGCTCGCCAGCACCAGTGCAACCGCGCCTTCGGTCGCCGCGCCGTCGCGAACGGCCGCGGGGTAGCGGCGCTCGAAACCGGCGACATCGTAGAACAGGACATCGGCGCGCTTGCCGCCCGAAGCGACGCGCCAGCCGTCGCCATCGGCATGGGCGGGCTCGTCGATCAGGCGACCGAGATGCTCGGCCGCAGCCTTGGGGTTGGATGCGAGCACTTCGAGACGAACGATGCGCTGCACGCCGTTGGCATGGCTCTGCAGCTCGGGAATCCAGACGGTGTCGCGGGTCAGATGCTGGCAGGCGAAGATGCGCAAGCCCCCAGGCTGTTCATTCAGCGGCCAGCGGAAGACGTTGAACTTCGCCTCGCCGGTGCCGCCGCCGGGCAGGTCTACCGGACGGCCGAAATGGATCGGGCCGAGCGCCTCGATGCCGCGGCTCTTCAGTTCGGCGGCGCCCGCTGCGGCGTCGTCGGTGGTGAAGGCGGCCCGTTCCAGGCCCTCGCGCTTGGCGAGATAGTCGCGCGTCGGCTTGTTCTGCTCGGTCTCGTTGAGGATGCCGAGCAGCTCGACATAGTCGTCGCCGAACATGATGGTGTAGTTGCCGGTGCCGAGGATCGGCGAATGCGTGCCGCGCGGCGAGACCGTGAAGCCGAGGCTGTGCCATTGTTCCGCAGCGGCGTCGAGATCGCGAACGGTGATCACGACGTGATCGAGGCCGAGGATATGCTTGAGCGACATGATAGGCCCTTCAATGGATCAGCGGAAGGCCGAGTTCATCTGAAGCAGCGGCGCGGCGCAATTGCCTAGCTCGACGCTTTCGGCAGCCCCCTGCTGCGCTGCACACATAGCTGTCCGGGGATAAAAATTCCAAGGCCAGAATAGCGGAACGCATTATTTGGAATAATGCATTCGTTTGATCGATCAGAAATAGAATTATGATCTCTGCCTGCCTCAACGATGAAATAAGCCCCTCTTGCCTCGGGCCGAGCGGGCGGCAAGGATGCGCCCGCTCGGCGATCCACCGAGCGCTCCTGCCGAGCATCGCCCGAAAGTCATCGACATGCCGACCTCCGCCTCCGTCACCTGGCCGCCCTCGCTCTGGGCCGCGACGGCTCCTGCCGGCCCCGCGCTGAGCCCGCTCGAGGGTGACGTCCGGGCCGATGTGGTGGTGATCGGTGCCGGCTTCACGGGCCTTTCGACAGCCATCCATCTGCGCGAAAGCGGCGTCGAGGTGGTGGTGGTCGAGGCGGCGGAGCCTGGCTGGGGCGCGTCCGGCCGCAATAACGGGCAGGTGATCCCGACGCTCGCCGGCCATGATCCCTCGGCGATGGTCGCGCGGCATGGCGAGGCGGGCGAGCGCTTCAACGCCGTGCTGCGCGACAGCGCGCAGTATCTTTTCGACGTCGTGCGCAAATACGACGTGCCGGCGGAGGCCGAGCAGGCCGGCTGGATCCAGCCGGTGCATTCGCCGGGGCGCTTCAAGCTGGCTGAGAAGCGCGTGCGCGAATGGTCCGCGATCGGTGCGCCGGTCGAACTGCTCGACCGGGCGGCGACGGCGAAGATGCTCGGCTCCGAAGCGTGGTTCGGCGGCTTCTGGAACCGCACCGGCGGCCATATCAACCCGCTGGCCCTGGCGCGCGGCCTGGCCGAGGTGGCGCTGAAGCTCGGCGCGACGATTCATGCCCGTTCGCCGGTCGCCAGCATGGCGCGCGAGGGCGACCGTTGGGTGGTCCGCACGGCGAAGGGTTCGGTGACGGCGCGCGCACTGGTGCTGGCGACCAACGCCTATACCGGCGAATTCGAGCGCGGGCTGGCGCCGGAGATTGCCGGGGAGGTCATCCCGGTGCTGTCCTGGCAGATGGCGACGAAGCCGATCAGCGACAATATCGCCAAGACCATCATCCCCGGCCGGCAGGCGATGTCGGACACCCATCGCGAGCTCTATTTCGCACGCTGGGATGCGCGCAACCGCCTGGTCACGGGCGGCGCGGCGGTGTTTCCCGGAGCCGGCGGCACCAATCTGCGCGGGCCGGTCGGCGAGCGGCTGACCCGGCTCTGGCCGCAGCTCGGCGAGGTCTCGTTCGACTATGTCTGGTCCGGCTATGTCGGCATGACGCCCGACGATGTGCTGAAGCCGCAGGTGCCTGGCTATCCGCGCATCCACCAACTCGGGCCCAACGGTTTCGGCTGGGTCGGCTGCAACGGCCGGGCGGTCGCACTGTCGATCTCGCTCGGACGTGAATTGGCGCAGGCGACGCAGGGCGTGCCGTTGGGGACGCTGGGCCTGCCGTTGTCGGAGCCGAGGGCGCAGCCGGTGCAGGGCCTTCTGCGGCGGATCGCGCCGTTCGCGCTGCCGCTCTACCGGTCGCTGGATGCGAGGGATATCTAAGCGCAGAGCTTATTGCCGAGGGTGGGTACGACGCCCGCATTTGCAGTGGCGCCGGCCATTCTGCGGCAATCTGCCTGTCGGGAAGACATGTAGGCATGCGACGGCTTGCGTTCGGCGCTGGCTTCGCAGAGGAGTGCCCCGCATCGGCGAGAAGGGGCGTGCGCCGGAGGCTGGCGCCAGGAAACGAGTTGGACGGAAGAAGCGAGCATGAGCAATCAGTATGTCGAGAAGGTCCTGTCGGTTCATCACTGGAACGACACGCTGTTCAGCTTCCGCGCGACCCGCAATCCAGCCTTCCGCTTCGAGGCCGGCCAATTCGCGATGATCGGCCTGATGGTCGAAGGGCGTCCGCTGCTGCGCGCCTACAGCATGGCCTGCGCGCCCTATGACGACGAACTCGAATTCCTCAGCATCAAGGTCCAGAACGGCCCGCTGACCTCGCGGCTGCAAAAGATCGTGCCCGGCGACGAGGTGCTGATCGGGCGCAAGGCGACCGGGACGCTGCTGCATGACAACCTCGTGCCCGGCCGCAACCTGTATTTCCTCTCCACCGGGACGGGGCTCGCGCCCTTCATGAGCCTGATCCGCGACCCCGCGACCTATGAGCGCTTCGAGAAGGTCGTGCTCGTGCATGGCGTCCGGCTGGTGTCGGAACTGGCCTATGAGGACTTCATCCGCAAGGAGCTGCCGGCCGACGAGCTGATCGGCGAGATGGTCGCGTCGCAACTGATCTATCATCCGACCGTGACGCGCGAGGAGTATCCGAACCGCGGCCGCGTCACGGAGCTGTTCGCCTCCGACGACTGGTTCGCGTCGCTGGGCCTGCCGGTTGTCGATGCTGCCCATGATCGCGTGATGCTGTGCGGCAGCCCCGCCATGCTCGCCGACATGAAGGCCCAGCTCGAAGGCCGCGGCTTCGTCGAGGGCTCAAGCTCGACGCCCGCGAGCTATGTGGTGGAGCGCGCCTTCGTCGAGAAATGACGCAAGGCATCGCGGCTTGGCGGCGGGAGGGGCAGCGATGGATCAGGTTGGTGATCTGGACGCGGAAATCCGCTCACGCTTCGGCGAGGATCCCGAGCGGACACTGCGCGACAACCTCGCTGCCGTAGAGGAGCGGATCGCGGTGGCCTGCGCCCGGTCGGGGCGGGCACGCTCGGCGGTCAGGCTGCTTCCGGTCAGCAAGACGGTGCCGGTCGAGGTCGTCAGGCTTGCCGTCGGCATCGGCATGACCGCGCTCGGCGAGAACAAGGTCCAGGAGGCGAAGGGCAAGGCTGAGGTGCTGGCTGGGCTCGGCGTGAACTGGAGCGTGATAGGCCATCTTCAGACCAATAAGGCGAAGGCGATGGTTTCCTTCGCCTCGGAGTTCCAGGCGCTGGACAGCCTGAGGCTGGCGGCGCTGCTGCATGAGAGCCTCGTTGCGGCCAACCGCACGCTCGATGTCTTCGTGCAGGTCAACACCTCCGGCGAGGAGAGCAAATACGGCATCACTCCCGATGAGGCGGATGCCTTCGTCGGGGAACTCGGCCGTTTCCCGTCGCTGAAGCCTAAGGGTCTGATGACGCTGGCGATCCTCAAGGGCGGTCCGGAGGAGGTGCGGGCCTGCTTCCGCCGGTTGCACGCAGTGGGGGAGCGCCTGCAGAAGACCCAGACGGATTGCGGCATCAAACTGCTCTCGATGGGGATGACCAGCGATTTCGAGATCGCGATCGAGGAGGGCGCCGACATCGTCCGGGTCGGGCAGGCGATCTTCGGCAAGCGGCCGACGGCGGATGGCCATTTCTGGCCGGGGCTCCTGCCTGAAAGCGCGCCGGCGAAAGCGTGACGGCCGTCAGGCCGCCAGCCAGATCAGCGCATGCGGTGAGAGCGTGACCGTCGCCTGCGCGCCGATCTCGCGCAGGTCGCGGCCGGACTGGAAGGGCATGTCGACCGCGACCTCGGTCGTACCGATCCGCACGCCGTAGCGGACGCTCGCCCCGAGGAACTCGCGATGCGCCACGACGCAGGGCAAAGCGAGGCCGTCGCCGGCCGATGCGGCCGGCCCGGTCAGGCTCGCATGCTGCGGCCGGAAGACGAGCTTCGCGCCTTCTGGCACGAGCGTGTCGGGGGCGAGCGGCAGCCGGATGCCGCCCTCGATGGCGAAGTGGCGCTCCGCGCCTGCGCCGACGACCTTGCCGTCGAGGATGTTGGCCGTGCCGAGGAAATTCGCGACGAAGAGGTTCGCCGGGCGCTCGTAAAGCTCCATCGGCGTGCCGACCTGCTGGACCGTACCGTCATTCATCACGGCGATGCGGTCGCAGATCGTGTTGGCCTCCTCCTGATCGTGCGTCACGAAGATCGTGGTCAGGCCGAGGCGCTGCTGCAGGTCGCGCAGCTCGCGCCGGACCTGGACGCGCATCTTGGCATCGAGATTGGAGAGAGGTTCGTCGAGGAGCAGAACCTTCGGTTCGACCGCGACGGTGCGGGCGACGGCGACGCGCTGCTGCTGACCGCCGGAGAGCTGCGACGGGCGCCGTTCGGCCAGATGGCCCAGGCCAACGAGATCGAGCGCGATGGCGACGCGTCGCTTGACCTCGTCGCGGCCGACGCCGCGCTCCTCCAGCCCGAAGGCGACGTTGCGCGCCACCGTCATATGCGGCCAGAGCGCATAGGACTGGAAGACCATGCCGACATCGCGTTTCCACGGCGGGAGATCGGAAATCTCCTTTCCGCCGATCAGGACGCGGCCGGTATCGGCCTGGTTGAAGCCGGCGATCAGCCGCAGCAGCGTGGTCTTGCCGCAGCCCGACGGGCCCAGGAAGGCGAAGAACTCGCCAGGCCTGATGGCAAGGTCGACACCCTTCAGGACGTGGTTGGCGCCATAGGACAGGTTGACGCCTTGGATGTCGACGGAGACGGCCGGCGTGGTCAGCGGGGCAATCGCGTTCATGTCAGTGGCCCATTCCTTTGGCCTTCTGGCTGCGTTCGATGATCAGGTGAGAGAGGAAGGTACAGGCGGCGACCAGGATGACCGCGACGACGCCGAGCGCCGCGCCGGGCCCCCGACCCGCCGCCGACTGCATGAAGACGTAGAGACCATAGGCCAGCGGCGCGTCGGAGTTGGACTGGACCAGCATCAGCGTCGCCGAGAGCTCGACGGCGGCCGTCGAGAAGCTGGTGACGAAGCCGGCGAGGATGCCGCCCGCCATCAGCGGTACGACGATGCGGCGCACGGTTCGGCTCTTGGTGGCGCCGAGGTTTTCGGCCGCCTCCTCCAGCGAGACGGAAATCTGCTGCAAGGCGGCATAGCAGGCGCGCAGCGCGTAGGGCAGGCGCCGGATTGCCAGCGCCAGCACGATGGTAAGCCAGAGCGAGGCGAGCGGCGTGCCGTCGGGCAGGGTGATGCCGTAGAAGGTCCGGAGATAGCCGATGCCGAGCACGACGCCCGGAATTGCGAGCGCAGCGGAAGCTGCCCAGTCGAGCCATTCGCGGCCGATGAGCTTGGTGCGCAGCACCAGATAGGCGATGGCGACGCCGAGCACGATGTCGATGCCGCCGGCGAGCGAGGCGTAGATCAGCGTGTTCTTGATGTAGAGCGAACTCTCGCCGAAGACGCGGGCGTAATGCGCGGTGGTGAAACCGTCGGGCAGTGGTGAGAACGACCAGATCGTGGCGAAGGAGAGCAGCAGCAACCCCAGATGCGGCGCCAGCACCAGCGCCAGGATCAGGATGACGACGCCGTAGCCGAGCACGGCCTCGAAGGGCGTCATCTTGCGTCGCGCCAGCCCGCCGCCGCCACGCTGCGTCGTGGCGTAGTCGCGGCCTTTCAGGGCCCGCGCCGAGAGCCACATGGCGATGACCGAGGCGACGATCAGCACGACGGAGATGACGTAGCCCATCGGGTCGGCGATGCCGATCGAGGTGACGCGCAGATAGGCCTGCGGCGCGAGCATGTCCTTGACGTTGAGCAGCAGCGGCGTCGCCAGATCGTCGAAGACCTTGACGAAGACCAGCGAGGCGCCGGCGAGATAGCCGGGCAAAGCAAGCGGGAAGACGATGCGGCGAAACAGGCGGAAGCCCGAGGAGCCGAGGTTCTGCGCCGCCTCTTCCATCGCCCGGTCGATATTGCGCAGCGCCGCCGAGAGATTGATCAGGATGAAGGGGAAATAGTGGACCGACTGGACGAAGATGACGCCGTTCAGCCCCTCCATGAAGCCGATCTTGAAGCCGAACCAGTCGTCCAGCAGCAGGTTGATCGAGCCGTTGCGGCCGAAGAACAGCTGCATCGCCACCGCGCCGACGAAGGGCGGCATGATCAGCGGCAGGAAGCCGAGCGTCTGCACCAGCATGGCGCCACGAAAGACGAAGCGGGTGGTGAGATAGGCGAGCGGCAGCGCGAAGACCGAGGCCCAGACCACCGACATGGCCGAGACGTAGAAGGAGTTCCACAGCGAGCGCATGAACAGCTCGGTGCGGAAGAAGTCGTAGAAATTGACCAGCGTGAAGTTCGGCGTGCCCTTCTCGGTGAAGGCGACGTAGAGCACCGTCGCCACCGGCAAGCCCAGGAACAGCAGCAGGAAGGCGGCAATCGCCAGCGCCAGCGCGATCTGGCCGGGCGTGGCGGAGAGGCGGCGGGCGCGGGGGAGGGCTGGGCGGGCGGGGATGGCGGTCATGAGGGTCCGAATGTCATCCCGCACGCGCTGCAGCACATCGTGCTGCCGCGCAGATGCGGGATCGTTTTCAGGAAAGGGCGCCTACTCGTCGCGCGGTCCCGTGTCTGCGCGGCGGCATTGCATGCCGCAGCGCGCACGGGATGACACGCGGCCTTACTTCGCCGCCTTCATCGCCTCTTCGGCCTTGGCCTTCGCCTTGGCATAGTTGTCGCGGGCGAAGCTCGCCCATTGCGCCTCGACCTCGGCCTGCCGGGCGCCCTTCTCCTTGCCGCCGGTGAAGGCGCCGCGCAGCTCCGCGCTCGATCCTTGCGCCTCGTTCACCGGCATGGCGGCGATCAGGGTGCGGGCTTCGTCGGCCAGCGCCTTCGCCTGCGGGTTCGGCTTCTTGACGAGCGCGGCATCGACCTCGTGCAGCGTCTTGGTGACGCCCTTGAGCGCGTCGAGTTGGAACGAGATCAGCTGGTCGAACAGCGTATCGACGACCGCCGTGCGGGCCTCCGACTTGTCGACGTCGAAGCCGATCATCTTCTGGAAGCGCGGATCGGTGAAGGGGTTGGGATAGTCCGCGCCGGCCTTGGCATAGACCGCCGGGTTGACCGGCAGGCGCCGGATGCCGGGCTCGAGCAGAACCTCCTGGCCCGTCGGCGAGAGCAGGAACTCGACGAAGGCTTCGGCGGCCGCCTTGTTGGGCGCATTGGTGACGATGCCGACATTGGCGGGCACGACGGTCGTGACGGTCGGGTAGACGAACTTGACCGGGAAGCCGGAGGCCTGGGCCGAGAAGGCAAAGAAGTCGATGACGATGCCGACGCCGACCTGGCCGGAATTCACCGCCTCGGGCACGCCGAAGGAGCGTTCGGTGATCGCATTGAAGTTGCCGGCCATCTCCTTGATGGTGCGCCAGCCCTTGTCCCAGCCTTCGCCCTGCAGGATCGTCTCGACGGTCAGATGGGTCGTACCGGAGCGCGCCGGCGAGGCGATCGAGACATGGTCGTAGAAGGCCGGGCCGGCGAGGTCCTGCCAGTCCTTCGGCTCGGGCAGCTTCTTCGCCTTGGCATAGCGGTCGTTCCACATGATGCCGTAGCCGGAGGCGGCGAAGCCGGAATAAAAGCCCTGCGGGTCGTTGATCGGATAGGAGCCGATCTTGTCGGGAATGCCGGTGGCCTTCGGCTTGTAGGGGCTGAGCAGCTGCTTGCCCTTCAGCACCTCGAAGGCGTCCGGCGCCGAGGCCCAGAACAGATCGACCTGGTTGTTGGCCTTGGTCTCCTCCAGGTATTTCACGCCGGCATTGGTGTTGCGGTTCTGGACCTCCAGCGTCACGCCCGGCACGGCCTTCTCGAAGGCCTTCTTGATCGGGTCGGTGACGTCCTTGGAGAAGGATGTCACGACCGTGACCTTGCCGGCGGGGGGGTGGGCCAGCGCCGCCGGGACGCTCAGGCCGAGGCCAAGTGCGGTCGCGAGCGCGATCCTGCGTGTGATCATGGTCATCCTCCCAATGTCGTTCGGCATCGCCGGCGTCGAGGCCAGTCGAGCAAGGCAGCGCTGCGGCGCGCACCGCAGCGTCATCAAACTGTCACATGGTCGGCCCGTTTGTCATCATTCCTGGATTGCGCCCGGCGCGATCTGCCTATCGCTTGAGCAGGCTTGCATGATTTGGCCCTTGGAGCCGCGCGGCGGGCATGATTACCTGCGCCGTCTCGTAAGTCCGTTTGGAGCCTTCGCTCATGTCGCCACGCATCGCCTTCGGCGGTTTCCTGCACGAGACGAACACCTTCGCGCCGAGCAAGGCGGGGCTCGACGCATTCGTCCAGGGAGGCGGCTGGCCGGCACTGGCGCGGGGCGAGGCGGTTTTCGCTGCCGTCCACAACGTCAATGTCGGAGCGTCCGGCTTCGTCGAGACCGCGCGCGGGTTGGGCTGGGAGATGGTGCCGACGCTGTGGTGTGCAGCCAGTCCTTCCGCGCATGTCACGGCCGAGGCCTTCGAGGCTCTGCTGGGCGAACTCGTCGCGTCGATCACCGCCGCGCTGCCGCTCGACGGCGTCTATCTCGACCTGCACGGCGCCATGGTGACCGAGGGCTTCCCGGATGGCGAGGGCGAGACGCTGCGGCGGGTGCGCGCCGCGATCGGGCCCGATGTCCCGCTCGTCGCGAGCCTCGACCTGCATGGTAATGTTACGCAACTCATGGTCGACAGCGCCGATGCGCTCGTCGCCTATCGGACCTATCCGCATGTCGACATGGCGCTGACCGGAAGCCGCGCCACGACCTATCTCGCCCGGCTGATCGGCACGACGAAGCGCGATGCGAAGGCCTTCCGCCAGATTCCCTATCTGATCCCGATCGCCTGGCAGGCGACCGCGATGGAGCCATGCCGGACGATCTATGGCGAACTGGCCGCGCTCGAAGGCAAGAGCGTGCCGACGCTGTCCTTCCTGCCCGGCTTTCCGGCCGCCGATTTCGCCGATTGCGGGCCGACCGTCGTGGCCTATGGAGCGACGCAGGCCGATGCTGATCGGGCAGCGGACGCCGTGACGGCCCGCGTCATGGCGAGCGAGGCTGCGTTCAACGGCCAGGTCTTCCAGCCCGACGAAGGCGTGCGCGCGGCGATGGCGCTGGCTGAAGGAGCGACAAAGCCGATCGTGATCGCCGACACGCAGGACAATCCCGGCGCTGGCGGCGATTCCGACACGATGGGCATGGCGCGGGCGCTGGTGCGCAACGGAGCGCTGCGCGCCGCGATCGGCCTGATCGTCGATCCGGAGGTCGCGGCGCAGGCGCACAAGGCGGGCGTCGGCGCGACGATCAAGGCGGCACTGGGGGCGAAGTCCGGCATTCCCGGCGATGTCCCGCTCGAAGGCGAATTCACCGTCGAGCAGTTGTCGGACGGGCGCTTCGTGGCGCCGGGTCCGTTCTTCGGCGGCTCCCGGATGAATCTCGGCGCCTGCGCGGCGCTGCGCATCGGCGGGGTCCGGATCGTCGTCGCCTCGCGCAAGGCGCAGATGGCCGACCAGGCGATGTACCGCCAGGTCGGCATCGAACCGACCGAACAGGCGATCCTCGTCAACAAGAGCTCGGTGCATTTCCGCGCCGATTTCGAGCCGATCGCACAGGCGGTGCTGGTCTGCGCCGCGCCCGGCCCGATGCCGGTCGATCCCTCCGTTCTGCCGTGGAAGCATCTGCGCCCCGGCCTGCGCACCGCGCCGCTCGGCCCCGTCTTCGGCTGACCGCCCCTTTTCGTTCTGGAGTTTCAACATGCCTGCCCTTCCCGAGATCGACGCCTTCAAGGACGACCTCGTCGCGATCCGTCGCGACATCCATGCCCATCCCGAGATCGGCTTCGAGGAGGTCCGCACCTCCGGCATCGTTGCCGGGAAGCTGGCCTCCTGGGGCATCGAGGTCCATCGCGGGATCGGCGGCACCGGTGTCGTCGGCATCCTCCACGGCGAGGGAGGGGCCGGCCGGCGCATCGGGCTTCGCGCCGACATGGACGCGCTGCCGATGGATGAGATGACGAACCTGCCCTGGCGCTCGACCATTCCCGGACGGATGCATGCCTGCGGCCATGACGGCCACACCACGATGCTGCTCGGCGCGGCGCGCTACCTCGCCGAGAATCGCGGCTTCGCGGGCACGGCCGTGTTCGTGTTCCAGCCGGCGGAGGAGGGGCTCGGCGGCGCCCGCGCCATGCTCGCCGACAACCTGTTCGAGCGCTTCCCCTGTGACGAGATCTACGGGATCCACAACGCGCCCAATCTCGATCCCGGGCAGATCGCCGTCTTCCCCGGCCCGGCGATGGCGGGTGCCGACTTCTTCGACATCAAGATCACCGGCAAGGGCAGCCATGGCGCGATGCCCCATGTCGGGCGCGACCCGGTCATCGTCGCGATCTCGCTGGCAGCGGCGCTCCAGACGATCGTAAGCCGCAATGCCGATCCGCGCGAGGCCGCCGTGCTCTCGATCACGCAGATCCATGCCGGCTCGGCCTATAACGTGATCCCGGAGGAAGCGGTGCTCGCCGGTACCGTGCGCACCTTCGCGCCGGAGATCGCCAAGCTCATCCGCGAGCGCATGCGCGAGATTTGCGCCGGCATGGCGCTGAGCTTCGGTGTGCAGATCGACGTCGACATCCGCTCGATCTTCGACGTGCTGGTCAACCATCCCGCGCAGGCCGAGGCGACCGCCACGGTTGCCGCCGAGATCGTGGGAGCGGGCAATGTCCTGACAGAGCCGAAGCCGGTGATGGGCAGCGAGGACTTCGCCGACATGCTGCGCGTCGTGCCGGGTGCCTATGCCTGGGTCGGACATGCCGGCAGCGTGCCGGTCCACAACCCCGCCTTCGTGCTCGATGACGGCATCCTGCCGGTTGGCGCCAGCCTGCTGGCGCGTCTCGTCGAGACGCGTACCGTGGCCTGAGACCTTTTCTGCGCGTCATGCCGGATCGCCGTTTCGCTGCGGCCGGGATGACGCGCTTCCCCGCTTTGCGATCTGACAGGTGGACGATGGATCCGAACGCGTTGCCGCTCGATACCGATGCCTTGCTCGCTGGGCTGAAGCCCTGGATCGAGTGCGAGAGCCCGACCTTCGACGTCGCCGCCGTCAACCGGATGATGGATCTGGCCGCCGCCGAGCTTGCCGCCGCAGGCGCGTTGGTTACGCGCATTCCGGGCCCGCCGGGGCTGGGCGACTGCGTGCGGGGCGACTTCCCGCATCCACGGCGAGCGGAGCCCGGCATCCTGCTGATGTCGCATCTCGACACCGTCCATCCGATCGGCACGCTCAAGGTGCTGCCGTTCAAACGCGAGGGCTCGCGCTGCTACGGGCCGGGCATCCTCGACATGAAGGGCGGCGCCTATGCCAGCTTGCAGGCCGTCATGGCGCTGGCCAAGGCCGGGGTCGAGACGAAGCTGCCGGTCAGTGTGCTCTTCACCAGCGACGAGGAAATCGGCAGCCCCGGAACCCGCGAGATCATCATGGCGGAGGCGCGCAAGCACCGCTTCATCCTGGTGCCGGAGCCCGGGCGTTCCGGCAACGGCGTGGTCACCGGGCGCTATGCGATCGCGCGCTTCAACTTGCTCGCCGAGGGGCGGCCGAGCCATGCCGGCTCGCGGCTGAAGGACGGGCGCTCGGCGATCAGCATGATGGCGAAGCAACTGCTCGCGATCGAGGCGATGACGGACGAGGACTGCACCTTCAGCGTTGGCGTCATCTCAGGTGGGCAATGGGTCAACTGCGTGCCGACGACCTGCCGCGCCGAGGCGCTCAGCATGGCGAAGCGGCAGGAGGATCTCGACCGTGGCGTCGAGCGCATGCTGGCGCTGACGGCTGAAAATGAGGACGGCACGCGCTTCACCGTGATGCGCGGCGTAACCCGGCCGGTCTGGGAGCCGGACGATGCGACGCTGAAGCTGTTCGGGCTGGCACGGGAGGTCGCGGGCGAACTCGGCTGGGCGCTCGAACATGGCTCGGCTGGGGGCGGCTCGGATGCGAACTTCACCGGCGCGGAGGGCATTCCCTCCCTCGACGGGCTCGGCCTGCTCGGCGCCGGCTATCACACGCTGGAAGAGCATATCGAGGTCGAGAGCCTGGCGCAGCGGACACGGCTGATGGCCGGGTTGCTGGCGCGGTTGACCGCGTGAACGCATCGGGCGAGCATGCCTGCTCGTGGCACAGTGCGTGCATGCAAATGGCGCACAGACCGCGCACCAAGAACGACAGGGGAGACCATCATGGCATGGCGTTTGAAATCATTGATGGCCGCCGCGGCGATCATGTCGACTGCGTCGCTCGCTCAGGCGCAGACGACGCTGAAGGTGGTGATGCATTCCGACGTCAAGATCGTCGATCCGATCTGGACGACGGCCTATATCGTCCGCAACCACGGCTACATGATCTACGACACGCTCTTCGCGCTCGACGGGAAGGGCGAGATCAAGCCGCAGATGGTCGACACCTTCACGGAGTCGCCCGACAAGCTGACCTATAAATTCACCCTGCGCGACGGCCTGCTCTGGCATGATGGGAAGCCGGTCACGGCGGAAGACTGCATCGCCTCGATCAAGCGCTGGTCGGCGCGAGACCCCGTCGGGCAGAAGCTGATGAGCTTCGTCGATGCAATGAGCGCCGACGACGCCAAGAGCTTCACGATCAAGCTGAAGTCGCCGACCGGCCTTTTGCTGTTCGGGCTCGGCAAGCCGTCCTCGAACGTACCCTTCATGATGCCCAAGCGCGTGGCGGAGACGGATCCGAACACGCAGATTTCGGAGTTCATCGGCTCCGGGCCCTTCGTGCTGAAGACCGATGAGTGGAAGCCCGGAGACAAGATCGTCTACACCAAGTTCAAGGACTACAAGCCGCGCTCGGAGCCGGCCTCCGGCCTCTCGGGTGGCAAGGTCGCAAAGATCGACCGTATCGAGTGGCTCGCGGTCGCCGACCAGCAGCAGGCGGTCAATGCGCTGCTCGCGGGCGAGATTGACATGATCGAGCAGCCCTCCTTCGACCTGATCCCGCTGCTCAAGGGCGACAAGGCGATCAAGCTCGTCGACTACAACCCGCTCGGCCTGCAATACACCATGCGGCCGAACCACACCCAGAAGCCGTTCGACAATCCCAAGATCCGGCAGGCGCTGACCTACGCGCTCAACCAAAAGGACTTCCTCGACGCGGTCGTCGGCAACCCCGACTACTACAAGACCTGCAAGGCGATGTTCGTCTGCGGCTCGCCGCTGGCGACCGACAAGGGCATGGAAGGGCTGCTGGAGTCCAACTTCAACAAGTCCAAGGAACTGCTGAAGGAGGCCGGCTATGACGGCACGCCGGTCGTGCTGCTGCATTCGACCGACCTGCAGTCGCTGACCAATCTCGCTCCCGTTGCCAAGCAGCTGATGGAGAAGGGCGGCTTCAAGGTCGACATGCAATCCTCGGACTGGCAGACCGTGGTCGCCCGGCGCGTCCGCAAGGAGCCGGTCGACAAGGGCGGCTGGAACGCCATGCTGACCGCCTGGGTCTCTGCCGACATCCTCAACCCGGTCATGGCCGGCTTCGTCAATTCGAGCTGCGACATGGCTGCCTTCGGCTGGCCCTGCGACGTCGAGATGGAGAAGTTGCGCGACGATTTCGCCCGTGAAACCGATCCGGCCAAGCAGAAGGCGATCGTCGAAGCCGTCCAGATGCGCTGGCGCGAGGTCGTGACCCACATCCATCTCGGCCAGTACACCGTGCCGATCGCGACGCGCCCCAACATCAGCGGCATCCTGACGGCGGCCGCGCCGGTGTTCTGGAACGTCGAGAAGAAGTGAGGAGACGAGGCTGATAGCGCGGGGACCTTAGGCTGATGCTCGGCTACATCCTGCGGCGCCTGCTGGCGACGATCCCGGTGCTGGTGATCGTCGCCGTGCTGGTCTTCCTGATGCTCCGGCTGACGCCGGGCGACCCGGCGGCGGTCATCGCCGGCGACAACGCGACGACCGAGCAGATCGCGCTGATCCGCAACCGGCTCGGCCTCGACCAGCCGATCCTGACGCAGTTCGCGATCTGGGCCGGCAATTTGATGCAAGGCAATTTCGGCGAGTCGTTCTTCTTCAAGAAGCCGATCGGCGAGCTGATCGTCGGACGCATCGAACCGACGCTGTCCCTCGCCTTCGCCACCATGCTGATCGCGATCTGCGTGGCTATCCCG
>JAESFK010000673.1_pt1 | contig 14731 bp, 12 predicted proteins | sample 9269391 | NCBI WGS metagenome assembly JAESFK01 (sample SAMN14506231, study PRJNA617097) | algae metagenome | isolation source: Drouetiella hepatica UHER 2000/2452 and co-occurring heterotrophs from... | place: Slovakia: Slovak Paradise National Park, Hrabusice, Kosice Region | collected 2000-01-01
CAGTTGACCGCTGTTGCTGTTGAACGGCCGTCGCAGGACCAAGGGACGAGCGGACAGACCGTCAACGTCATTGGCAGGGAAATAGACGGCGTCGGCGGCTTCGTAGGGGTGAGCATATCGGAACTTGTAGTCAACGTGACGTTCCTGGTCGTGATTTTGACTTACATGCTTTATATCCAGCCCGTGATCGCACTCATCAGCGTGGTCTTCTTAATTCCGCAGATTGTTCTCGCGCTTTACATGCAAGGCGAGCTCAATACGTTGGTTGAGCGACAGGTGGGTCTCGTCCGCAAGCTCGGCGATGAAACCGTTGACGAGGCCGCGAGCAATTCCAAAACGGCCCGCACGAAATCTCCCACCATCGGTGCGATCTTTGACAACCGACTCCGGTTTTACTTTCTCAAGTATGGACTCAAGACATTGCTCAATCTCGCGAATGCAATCGGGCCGCTGATGGTTCTGGTTGTGGGAGGTTGGATGGTAATTCAGGGGCAGACCACGATTGGTATCGTCGTCGCTTTCATATCGGGACTGGAGCGGCTTTCCAGCCCGTTGAGGGACCTGCTCAACTTCTACAGGGAGTTCCAACAGGCGAAGGTGCAATACGAGATGATCGTTCGCTGGGTCGAAGACGCGTCCTAAAAATTCGCGGGCACGCCGGGCGGTAGATTTCTCGCAAGCCGGGCGATCGCACGACTGGGGACTATAGCTGATCGACGCGGACCATTTGCAGGAATTTGACCACGGCGGGGTCATCGGCGTCGCGGCGGAAAACGATTTCGGTGCCGATCTGGATAGTGTTGCCCGAGATGGGGCGGTAGACCACGTGCTCGCCGATACTGATGGAACTGACCGACGATGGAACGATGGCCACGCCCAGTCCGGCGCCGACAAGGCTGATAAGAGAAAATCCGCTGCGCGCCTCATGTGCGACGCGCGGCGCAAACCCGAGCGTTAGCTGGACCAACGAGCGGTCCTGCTCGACGTCCGACCCGACGTAGAGGATGAAGGGTTCATCGGCGAGCGCCTCCCGCGGAATTCGGCTGCGCTGCGCCAGGGGGTGGTCAGCCGGAAGCGCGATTCGCAGCGGCCATTCCATCAGGCGGATGGCGTCGAGCTCTTGAGGCAGCTTCCAGGCTTGGCTTCCGATAAAACTGGCGAGGAAGCCGATTTGAATTCGACCTTCCAGCAACTGGGCAATCTGAGTGCTGGGATGCATTTCATGCAGGCCGAGCTCGACGTCGGGCATTTGCCGCCGGTACTCGCGCAAGGTTTTTGACAGCAGCCCAGAATACGAAACGTCGGCGGAGTAGCCGATCTCAATGCGGCCGATCTCGCCGCGCCCGGCCCGGCGGGCCACGACCGCGGCATGCTGCGCCTGGTCAAGGGTGCGGCGGGCCTCCTTGAGGAACAGCCGGCCAGCCTCCGTCAGAGTTACGACCCGGTTCGTCCGGTTGAGGAGTTGGACCCCTAGCATCTCCTCCAGCGCCTTGATCTGAATGCTCAGGGCCGGCTGCGCGATATGGAGACGCTCAGCGGCTCGGCCAAAATGCAACTCTTCGGCCGTCGCGACGAAGTACCGGAGGTGTCGCAGGTCCATTGATATAGTTCCTAGTTCCTACTCTCGAAGCCGGTGCGGTGATCACCCCCGCGTAAGCCGAAGAGGCGATTGATATCATATTCCAATCGTAGATTCTGCAATAATATATTGGACCAAGATTTCAAGCTGACCTATCAGCGCCTTCGAATTCGTCGGCCGCGAAGTCAGTCGATCGCACCGAAATTGTAGCGACAGCATCAGGCTTGCTGAGTTCGCGCCTGATTCCGCAATGGCCGCGGCATTTTTACTTAAGACGATGATGAAAGATCAAACAATGACCCGCACGCCAGCCGGCTTTCACCGGCCAATCGAAGCATCGCAACGACGCTCTTCTCGGCCGCCGTTCGATTGCATCGCTCTGCTCCTGCAAGGTGGCGGCGCACTGGGATCCTATCAGGCGGGCGTCTATGAGGCGCTGACCGATGCCGGGCTTCATCCCGACTGGGTCGCTGGCATCTCGATCGGCGCCATCAATGCCGCGATCATCGCCGGCAATGCGCCCGAGGATCGGGTCGCGCAACTCAGGGTCTTCTGGGAGGGTATCAGCGCCAATCCGCTCCTTGACTGGGCGCTGTCCCATGACTCCTTCATGCCGAAGGGCGATGCGGCCCGGGGATTCTTCAGCCAGTTCAGCGCATCCCTGGCGCTCTTTGGCGGTGCCGCCGGATTTTTTGCGCCTCGGCTACAGGTTCCGTGGCTTCAACCAGCGGGCACTGAGGAGGCAACCAGCTACTACGATACCAAGCTCCTCAAGGCGACGCTCGAACGGACCGTCGACTTCGAGCGCATCAATTCCGGCGAAATGCGGTTCAGCGTCGGCGCGGTCAATGTGCGCACCGGCAATCTCGTCTATTTCGACAATGCGACCCATGTCATCCGGCCGGAGCATGTGATGGCGAGCGGTGCCTTGCCGCCTGGATTCCCGCCCGTCGAGATCGATGGCGATTTTTACTGGGACGGTGGTCTGATCTCGAACACGCCACTGCAATGGATTGCCGAAAGCGGACAACGCCAGGACACGCTCGCCTTCCAGGTGGACGTGTGGAGTGCGCAAGGTGATCTGCCGCGCAACCTCGCTGACGTGGCAACGCGCCAAAAGGAGATCCAGTACTCCAGCCGGACCCGCGCGAACACTGATCAATTCAAGCGTGAACAGCACCTGCGCTCGGCGCTGGGCAAACTTATGGCGAAGCTGCCCGACGATCTGCGAGAGACCGACGAAGCCAAGCTCCTGAGCGGAGAGGCTGATCATAAGGTCTACAACCTGGTGCATCTCATCTATCGCGCGCAGGGCTATGAGGGGCACTCGAAGGACTACGAGTTCTCACGCCTCACCATGCGGGACCATTGGCACGCCGGCCATCGGGACGCGATCAGAACACTGCGTCATCCCGAGGTGCTGGAACGGCCAGCAACGCTCGACGGCGTCTTCACCTTTGATCTCGCCCAGCACGGGCGCGAGTAGTCGCTCCCACCACATAGGAAAGAACAAGACGATGAGAGAAGACGAGGTGCGCGAGCGCGCCTTCTCGATGCCGTTGACGAGCCCGGCCTTCGGGCCGGGCCCCTACCGCTTCGTGAACCGCGAATATCTGATCATCACCTACCGGACCGACCCGGCCCGGCTCAGGGCCCTTGTTCCGGAGCCGCTCAAAATCGACGAGCGCCGGCCGCTGGTGAAATACGAGTTCATCCGCATGCCGGACTCGACCGGCTTCGGCGACTACACGGAGTCCGGCCAGGTCATCCCGGTCAGTTTCGGCGGGCGCGCGGGTTCTTATACGCATTGCATGTTCCTCAACGACGGGTCGCCCATCGCCGCCGGACGCGAAATCTGGGGCTTTCCGAAGAAGCTTGGCAGCCCCACGTTGCGCACCGAAGCCGATACGCTGGTCGGCACGCTCGATTACGGCCCCGTCCGCGTTGCCACGGGCACCATGGGCTACAAGCATCGGCCGGCGGATCACGATGCCGTCCTCGCCTCACTGCTGGAGCCCAACTATCTCCTCAAGATCATTCCTCATGTCGATGGCACGCCGCGCATCCGCGAACTCGTCGAGTACCACCTCGAAAGCGTCGCGCTGAAGGGCGCCTGGACAGGCCCGACGGCGCTCGACTTCACCTCCCACGCGCTGGCACCGGTCGCGGAGCTGCCCGTGCTGGAGGTCGTCTCGGCAGTCCACCTCGTCGCTGACCTGACGCTCGGGCTCGGCACGGTCGTGCATGACTACCTGGAAACGCCGCGCCGTAAGACCCTGAAGGAAAGCACCCATGACTACGTTTTTGCAAAGTGACGTGCTGAGCCGTCATCTGCGCCGTCACGTCCCTCTCGAAGGCAAGGTGGCGGTCATCACTGGCGCGGCGAGTGGTATCGGAAAAGAGATTGCCCTCACCTTTGCCCGCGAGGGCGCCAGGGTGGTGATCGCCGATCTTGACCGCGACGCGGCCGAGGCCACGGCCTGTGACATCGATCCGCGTGCAAAGCGCACGCTCGGCGTCGCCATGGACGTCACCGACGAAGCGCAGGTCGAGGCGGGCATGTCGCGCGCGATCGAGGCTTTCGGGCGCGTGGATGTCCTGATCAGCAATGCCGGCATCCAGACCATCGCGCCCGTTGTCGACCTCGAATTCGCCAAGTGGAAGAAACTGATGAGCGTCCATTTGGACGGAGCCTTTCTGACGACGCGTGCCGCTTTACGGCAGATGTACCGGCAGAAGAGCGGCAGCGTCATCTACATCGGCTCCGTGCATTCCAAGGAGGCCTCGCCGCTCAAGGCGCCCTATGTCACGGCCAAGCACGGTCTCATCGGCCTTGCCAAGGTGGTGGCCAGGGAGGGCGGCGCTCACGGTGTCCGCTCAAACGTGATCTGCCCCGGATTCGTGCGCACGCCGCTCGTCGAGAAGCAGATACCGGAGCAGGCGCGCGAACTCGGCATCTCGGAGGAGGACGTCGTCCGGACGGTCATGCTGAAGGAGACTGTCGATGGCGAGTTCACCACGGCTGCGGATGTGGCCGAGACCGCCACGTTCCTCGCCGCTTTCCCGTCGAATGCGCTCACCGGCCAATCGATTGTCGTCAGCCACGGCTGGTCCATGCAGTAGTCGCTCTTTGCGAGCACTGAGTAGCCGGGTCCGAAAGGTCCCGGCCGCTTTGCCGTGTCCGTTACTGCGCGAAGGGCCGGCGGCCGGCCCGCGGGCTATCCGCCTAGCTCCAATCGCCCTCGCAATGAGCACGCACCCGCCGCAACGGTCGGTTTGGAAGGCGCACCATCCGGACTATTGATATCTTTTGCCAATCATAAGACAAAATACAATATATTGGACCATATAACCGGACGAGACTATCCCTCCCCTGAACTTTGGCTTTCGGCCAACGAAAGGGGTATTTAATGGAATACAATCGTCGATGGCGGAGATTGGCTTGTTGCTCGGCAATGCTTGCCGCGACGGGCTTGGCCGCCTGCCAGGAACAGACGAGCGTCCCGGAGAAGCTTCCGACCGCTGTGCACGTCGAAGCGGCGGCGATGGCCGACTACTCGCCCGCCATTCGACTGACCGGCGAGATCCGGCCACGGGTCGAAAGCGAGCTGTCGTTCCGGGTGGCAGGTCGCATCACCGAGCGTTTGGTCAATGTCGGCGACCACGTGACGGCCGAGCAGGTGGTGGCCAGGCTCGATCCGCAGCAGCAGCGGGCGACGGTCACCGCCGCCGAGGCCGCGGTCGTTTCCGCCGAGGCTGTGCTGCGCCAGACGACCTCCAGCTACGAGCGCCAGAAGGCGTTGCTCGCCCGAGGCTTCACGACCCAGCGCGAACACGATCAGGCTCAGGAAGCCTACCGCACGGCCGAAGCCGCCCTCGCGGACGCAAGAGCTCAGCTCGGCACCGCCCGCGACCGTCTGTCCGACACGGTGCTGCGGGCGGGCGTTGCCGGCGTCATCACGGCCCGCAATGCCGAGACCGGGCAGGTCATGCAAGCGGCGCAGACCTTATTCTCGATCGCTCAGGACGGGCCGCGCGATGCTGTGTTCAATGTCAACGAGTCGATCTTCACTCACGAGCTCACCGATCCCGCCATCGCGCTGACGCTGGTGTCCGACCCCGCCGTCACGGCACCGGGCGCCGTGCGTGAGCTCTCGCCAACCGTGGACAAGGTCACGGGGACCGTCAGGGTCAAGGTCGGCCTCGTGCAGTCGCCGGCAGCGATGACCCTCGGCGCCTCCGTTATCGGCGAAGGCCGAATGCAGCCCCGCAAGCTCGTGGTGGTGCCGTGGAGTGCCTTGTCCAGCGGAGGCGGCCAACCGGCGGTGTGGACCGTCGATCCCCTGACGAAGGCCGTGCTGCTGAAGCCGATCGCTATCGAAGGCTACGGAACCGGGAAGATTTTCGTGCGGGAGGGGCTCCAGCCCGGCGAGATGGTCGCGACCGGCGGGGCGCAGTTCCTGCGGCCCAACCAGGTCGTTGCGCTTGCCAAAGGAGCAGCCCAATGAATCCCATCCTGACATCCTTCACCGTGCTCGGCTCAGTCGCCCTGCTCGTGGGCTGCAAGGAAGAGCCGCACGCGAAGGCGCAGCCGCCCCGGCCCGTTCTCTCCGTTGTTGCGACCCCGCAGACGGCGCGTACCCTGGGCTTCGCGGGAACCGTCGAGCCTCGTTACAAGTCCGACATCGGCTTCCAGGTGCTCGGGCGCATCGTGAGCCGTGACGTCAATGTCGGCGACGTCGTCAAGCAGGGGGATCGCCTAGCCAGGCTTGATCCCGTCGCCTATGCGCTTGCGGTGCGATCGGCCCAAGCCGACCTGGCCAGTGCCACCGCCCGGCTCGAAAACGCCGCCGCGACAGAGGCACGGCAGCGCAAGCTGCTCTTTCAGGACATTTCCAACCAGGCCCAGTTCGACGCCGCCACGCAGGTTCACGAGTCCGCGCTGGCTGGCATCACCCGCGCCAAGGCAGAACTCGAAAAGGCCGAGGAGCAGCTCAGCTACACCGAGCTGCGCGCTGACTTCGACGGCGTCGTCACCACTGTTGCGGCGGAGCTCGGGCAGGTGGTCCAGTCGGGCCAGACGGTCGTTTTCGTGGCCCGCCCCGAGATCCGCGAGGCGGTGGTCGACCTGCCCGAAGGCATCGGGCGCGATCTCAAGGCGCAAGGGCGCTTCGACATTGCCCTGCAAGTCGATCCCTCGGTCCGAACTGCCGGATCGGTGCGGGAGATCGCCCCGCAAGCAGATCCCGCCACCCGCACGCGGCGGGTCAGGATCACGCTCGACAGCACGGCGCAGAGCTTCCGCCTCGGAACAACAATTACCGCAACGGTCACGACGCAGGCCTCCCCGGGCATCGAGCTGCCAGCCACGGCCCTACTGGAGCGGGATGGCAAGACCATGGTCTGGGTCATCGATCCGGCCACCAGGACGGTCTCGACCCAGGACGTGACGATAGCCGCGCGAGAGCGATCGTTCGTTCGAATTCTCGACGGGCTCACCGCAGGCTCGCGCGTTGTCGTTGCCGGCGTGAACAGCCTGACCCCTGGCCAAACAGTCAAGATCCCAGACGGGGCATTCCAATGACAAACCGCTTCAACCTATCCGACTGGGCGCTCGAGCATCGCTCCCTCGTCTGGTACTTCATGATCGTCTCGGCCATCGCCGGCATGCTGGCTTATGTCAGTCTGGGGCGCGAGGAAGATCCGTCGTTCACCATCAAGACGATGGTGATCGCCGCCCAGTGGCCCGGCGCCACGGTCGAGGACACCGCCCGCCAGGTCAGCGACCGCATCGAGAAGAAGCTCGAAGAGCTCGACTCGCTTGACTACACCCGCAGCCAGACCACGCCGGGCCAGTCCGTCATCTATGTCAACCTGAAGGACACGGTCAAAAGCCGCGACGTTCCGGGCGTCTGGGTCAAGGTCCGCAACATGATCAACGACATCAAGCGGGAGCTACCGCAGGGTGTCGTCGGCCCGGTCTTCAACGACGATTTCGGCGACGTCTTTGGCAATGTCTACGCCTTCAGCGCGGACGGGCTGACGCAGCGGCAATTGCGCGACTATGTCGAGGATGTCCGGGCCAAGGTCCTCACGGTACCGAATGTCGGCAAGGTCAACCTGATCGGCGCCCAGGACGAGGTGATCTTCCTCGAATTCTCGACGCGCGAGATGGCCGCCCTCGGCGTCAGCCAGCAGGAGGTCGTCCAGACGCTCCAGGCCCAGAACGCGATCACGCCCTCTGGCGTCATCGAAGCCGGCCGCGAGCGCATCAGCGTCCGGGTGTCCGGGCAGTTCACTTCGGAAGAGAATCTGCGCGGCCTCAACCTGCGCGTCAACGACCGCTTCTTTCGCCTGAGCGACATCGCCACCATCAGCCGCGGCCATGTCGATCCGCCGCAGGCGCTGTTCCGGTTCAAGGGTCAGCCGGCCATCGGCCTCGCCATCGGCATGAAGACCGGCGCCAACCTGCTCGAATTCGGCGAGGCGCTGAAGGAGCAGATGAACAAGGTCACCGGCGAATTGCCGATCGGCGTCGGCGTCCACCTCGTGGCCGACCAGCCCGTTGTCGTCGAGGAGGCGGTCGGGGGCTTTACCAAGGCGCTGTTCGAGGCCGTGGCGATCGTGCTGCTGGTCAGCTTCATCAGCCTCGGTATGCGGGCCGGCCTGGTGGTGGCAATCACCATCCCGCTCGTGCTCGCCATGACCTTCGTGGTCATGCAGTATACCGGCATCTCTCTCCAGCGGATCTCGCTCGGCGCCCTCATTATTGCGCTTGGCCTGCTGGTCGACGACGCGATGATTGCCGTCGAGATGATGGTGGCCCGGCTCGAGGCCGGCGACACGCTGCGCAAGGCGGCGACCGCCGTCTATACCTCCACCGCCTTCCCGATGCTCGCGGGCACGCTCGTCACCGTCGCGAGCTTCATTCCGGTCGGCCTCAACAGCAGCAATGCAGGCGAGTACACCTTCACGTTGTTCGTCGTCATCGCGGTTTCGCTGCTGCTGTCCTGGATCGTCGCGGTGCTGTTCGCGCCCCTGCTCGGGGTGGCGCTGCTCCCGAAGACGATGAAGAAGCATCACGACAAGCCGAGCAGGGGGGCGACAATGTTCTCGCGCGTCCTGGTCGGTGCCATGCGCTGGCGTTGGCTGACCATCGGCGTGACGGTCGCGATGTTCGCCGTCTCGCTCTACGGGATGCGGTTCGTCGAGCAGCAGTTCTTCCCGTCCTCGGACCGCAACGAGCTCCTTGTCGACTTCACCCTGGCGCAGAACGCCTCGATCACCGACACGAAGGCGCAGATGGACCGCTTCGAGGCCAAGCTCGCCGGTGATGCCGACATCAATCACTGGTCGTCCTATGTCGGCCAGAGCGCTGTCCGCTTCATCCTCTCCTTCGACCCGCAGCCGGCGAATCCCAACTACGGCCAGATGGTCATCGTGACCAAGAGCATCGCGGCGCGTGAGCGCCTCAGGGCCAAGATCAAGACCTGGACCCGGGAGGAGTTCGCTGGCCTGGATGTGTATGTCGACCTGCTGGCGGTCGGTCCGCCGGCCGGCCGGCCGGTGCAGTACCGGCTCAGCGGACCCGACACCCAGAAGGTGAGGGAGCTGGCGCAGCAGCTCGCGGCGCTCGTCGGTGAGCATCCCCGGGTCAGCGATATCGGGTTCAACTGGAACGAGCCCGCCCGGGTGGTGAAGATCGATGTGCTCCAGGACAAGGCCCGCCAGCTCGGCGTGACCTCGCAGGACATCGCAGGCGTCCTCAACGGCGTGGTCGGCGGCACGAGCATCACCCAGGTGCGCGACGCGATCTATCTGGTCGACGTCGTGAGCCGGGCCAGCGCCGCCGAGCGGGGCGCCATCGAGACGCTGCAGAACCTGCAATTGCCGCGCAAGAATGGCCAGTCCGTGCCGCTGGCGGCGGTCGCGACCTTCCGTTACGAGCTCGAACAGCCGGTGATCTGGCGCCGCAGCCGACTGCCGACCGTCACGATCCGGGGCAGCATTGTCGGCGAGACGCAGCCGGCGACGATCGCTCAACAGCTCGAACCCAAGGTGCAGGAGTTCATCCGGGCGCTGCCGGCTGGTTACGCGGCGGCAGTGGCGGGCCCGGTCGAGGAAAGCGCCAAATCTCAGGGGCCGATCGCGGCCGTGGTCCCGCTCATGCTGTTCCTCATGGCGACGATCCTGATGATCCAGATGCAGAGCTTTTCGCGGCTGTTCCTGGTGATCGCCGCGGCCCCGCTCGGGCTGATCGGCGTGGTGGCGGCGATGCTGCCCAGCGGCGCTCCCATGGGCTTCGTGGCAATCCTGGGCGTTCTGGCGCTGATCGGAATCCTGATCCGCAACTCGGTGATCCTTATCGTGCAGATCGAGGACCTCCGGCGGGAGGGCTGCGCCCCGTGGCAGGCCGTGGTCGAGGCCACCATGCACCGGACGCGGCCGATCCTGCTGACGGCGGCCGCGGCGAGCCTGGCACTGATCCCGATCTCGCGTGAAGTGTTCTGGGGACCGATGGCCTACGCGATGATGGGCGGCATCATCGTCGGCACGCTGCTGACCCTCCTGTTCCTGCCGGCGCTGTACGTGGCCTGGTTCGGCATCAAGGCGCCCTCCGAAACTGATGCGGAACCGCTGTTGACCCACGAGCTGCCGGCGCACGAGGCGGCCTGACCGCCACACTGTCAGCTTGGTCCTCCGAACCGGAGCCATGCCCCTCATCTGGCTCTGAATCCCAAGCAGAGCCCGGCCGCGTGCAATCCGCGCGTGCGGCCGGGCCACTCTCCTACAGCCTGAACAAAGGAGGATATCCCATGCGCCGCGACAACCAGCCGGACGGTGAACGTCAGCTTGATCTGAGAAGCACGCTCACGAAACGCCAGATTCTGGACGGCGCACGCCAAGTCTTTTTACAGAACGGCTTTGTGGGCACCAGCATCGACCAGATCGTAGCCCACGCCAGCGTTTCAAAGGCTTCGATCTACCGCTATTTCGAAAGCAAGGATGCCCTGTTCGGCGCGCTGATCACCGGGGAAGCGGAGAGGATCGCGGGCGCGTTGCCCTCCATCGATCCGGAGGACCCTGATCCCGTATCCGCCTTGCGCCATATCGGGATCGCGATCCTCGAAACCTTGAACAATCCGACGACCCTCATCACTCTGCGCCTGATCATCGGGGCGCTTAGCCGCTTTCCGCAGCTCGGAGAGGAGTTCCGGCGGACCAGCCTGGGCCCAACCGTGGAGGAGATCGCAGCCTATCTCGACGTCCGCGCAACGGCCTGTGGCGTTCGGATCGACGATAGCAGTGCCGCGGCAGAGGAGTTCACGCGGCGGTGCCTGGCGCACGTGTCCGAGCGCATTCTGGTGCCCGGCCTATCTTTCCTGACGGAAGCGGGGTGCATGGCCGTGGTCGAGGATATCCTCCGAAACTACCTCATCCGGCGACTGGACGGCGTTCACCACGGCGAGAGCAACGGCCTCATGGCCCCCCACGACAGGGAAGCATGAGACCGAGATGGCAGGGGTCGCAGTTTGAGCGCCTGCTGAACCGCTTAGCTCGCATTCTTCCGTTTCGCCGGACACCGGCAATCCAGGCGGAAGTAATGCGGCCAACCATTCATCCCGGACAAAGAACATGGACGTCAATCCGCAGTGGATCACCCTGATCAGCGCCTGCACGGCAATGATCGCGTCGATTGCCGGCCCGTACGTCAATACACGGATCGCCAAAATCCAGTTCAATGCTGACGTGCTGTCGGTCAACCGTCAGAAATGGATCGAGACGATGCGCGACCTGGTGGCGAGCTTGAACTCGCAGTTCCTGACCGCGGCGGCGATCCGTCAGACCGTGAAGGAGCCGACCAGCATCGCCATCGCCCAGGATCCCGAGCTGTTCAGGCGCGTCGAGAACCTGCTGCTAACGGTCTCCAAGATCGAACTCATGCTCAACCCGCTGGAGCAGGACCACAAGCAGCTCAACGCCCTGATGAGGGAGGGGATCGACCAGCTTCGCTCACCGCCGCCGGAGATGGACATCGAAGACCGCGTCGAGGTTATCAGTCTCGACATCACCCGGGCCGCGCAAGCGATCTTCAAGCGGGAGTGGTTGCGGGTCAAACGCGGGGAGTAATGAACGGCCCCCGAGTCGGCTCTCCCACCGTCTGCGGGGAGCGAGTGAGATCCTCGCAGTTGCTGTCCCCAGCGGAGGGGATGCAGGGCTCACCATTAGAGCCGAGCGTCAAACTTCCGTCGGGCGGCCTTCAAAGCGACCTGGTTCGAGATGACCCATGTTGCCAGGCCCAGGATTGGCCCATGGAGAGTGATCCCCAGCTCCGTTAGCTCATATTCTACGCGCGGCGGAATGGTCGGGAACACCGTTCGTGAGACCAGGCCATCCCTTTCTAACTGGCGCAGAGTGAGGGTCAGCATCCGCTGCGTGATGCTGCCGATCAGGCGCTTGAGCTCATTGAACCGGCGCGGGCCATTCGCGAGGAAGGCGATAACCAGCACCGTCCACTTATCGCCGATCAGCGACAACGACGCAGCCACCTCCTCGCAGGGTTGCGTGTGAAGCAGGTCTTCGAAGCTAGGTAGAGAAGCCGGTTCCGGTATCAAATTTGTGCCTTCTTGCGCCATCTCGAAAAGTATCTATTTTATCCTCAGTATCGAAAATATACCTATTTTTGGTGCTCTTTTGCAAGCCCACAACGTAGAGGACTCAGAATGACACCGAAGCTGCATGTAATCATTGGCTCGACCCGTCCCGGGCGAGTCGGACCGTCCGTGGCGAAGTGGGTCCACGACCTGGCCGTCGAGACCAGACACTTCGATGTCGAGTTGGTTGACCTTGCCGAATTTGAGCTGCCGTTGCTCGACGAGCCTGCCCATCCAGCAGCTCAGCGATATGTGAACGACGCGACCAAGCGTTGGAGCGCCAGTGTCGACTCGGCCGACGCTTACATCTTTGTAACGCCGGAATACGACTACTTCCCACCCGCCGCGCTAGTGAACGCTGTCCAGGTCGTCATGCGTGAATGGGGATACAAGCCTGCCGGCGTGGTGAGCTACGGCGGAGTGTCGGGCGGCCTGCGCTCCTCCCAGGTGCTCCGTCAGTTGCTAGGCAACGTCAACGTGCACGCCTTGCCGCAGGCGATCCCGGTTCCCTTCGTCTCGCAATTCATCAGCGATGACGGTGTTTTTGTACCTGGCGAGCAGATCGTGGAAGGCGCCAGGGGCATGCTCCAGGAGTTGCACAAATGGAGCACGGCTCTCCAGATCTTGCGGCCATCCAAGGCTCAGACAAGCGTCGCGCAGGCGGCAGCAGCGTAACCGGACCGCGAGCAGGTAAAGCTCTGCCAGCAGCATCTGCTCGCCAGCGACGTGGTAGGTCCTGGGGTGGAGCGCCAGCGCAGGTGGAAGGGCGGGCTGGGCTTAACTGGCCCAGCTCCGAAGGAGAGAAAGCCGTCAGCGGAACCGGATGAGGCTCGCGGCACCTTCAACCGTTTGCGCCGCCCCTGCCGCGACGGTCCCGAGCGGGTTGGCACTGCTGTTCTTGCTGTCAGCGATCACCTGGCCGGCCACGAGCCGCTCGCCCAGCAACCGGACCACCTCAGGGCGTTCCGCGAACTTGCCGTGATTGAGCGGATCGCCGCCCTTGAGGGCCGTCAAGTCCAGGACAGTCACGCCGGCCTTCTCCAGTTCGGACCGATACGGCTCCGCAGCCGGATTGATCTGGCCGAGCCGGTCGACAGCACCGCCGATGAGACGCGACACATCGAGCGCCTTGTCGTCCTGCGATACGAACAGCGTGAGCTGTGGGCGCAGTGCTCCGAGTTCCAGCCACTGCTTGCGGAAAACCTGAACATCGATATCCGGCGACGCCAGAATGACGTTCCTGATCGTCGGGGCCACACGGCCGTCGCGCATTGCCATTTGCCGCAGGGCCTCGACAACGAGCCAGCTTCCCATCGAATGGGCCATGATCGTGACTTCGCCGACCAGGGGATCCCGAGCGGCTTGCCGCAGAACCTCCTCAAGCTGCGTCCGGGAGTAATTCGTGCTTTCCCGGTCATAGGCGTAGTCGAGGACATTGCCGCGAGAGGGCCAAGTGAACAGGATCGGCGCGACATCAGCGCGGGAATCGTGGACGACCTGGGCAAAACGATACACCGCATCTTCGTAGCGATTGTTGAATCCGTGCACGAAGATCAGGACGCGGCGGCTGCGCGGCAGATGCTGCTTCACCCATCCACGGATTTCGCTGGGACTGGACAAGTCCCTGACCTTTGTCGTCGCGAAGTCCGTCACAGGGTTCGGGGGCAATTGCTTCGGCCATTGCACTTGCCCGACCTGCCGGTTCTCCGGCGGGGGAATCGAAACCGTGAGTTCGGTCGACTGCAACGCCTCCCCACGCTCCCCGGAAAAGAGAATCCCCCGATCCGGGCTGGACGCCCGCGTGGTCGCGACGAGAAGGTTTACCCGCGACGTACGTGGAACCGATACCTCGACCGGGGTCAGGACGCCCTTAGGTAGGCCCGCACACCCCATTAATCCTATGCAGAGTGGAAGAGCGGCGATGAGAAGTAGCGGTTGGGGCAGGATGCGACGTCGTCTCGACCCCCTAGAAACTTTGGTCATGAGTCTTCACTTGCCTGCTTCGACCGATCCGACAACGCACCCGTTGCGAACGGACATTCACGGTCATTCGGGATGGCAAGAACGCTCGCCGAAAACCTTCTTCAGGTCCAATATATTGCTATGCGTCCAATGATATCGGAAGCCTATCAATAGGCGCGGGGACATTGTGGCTGCAAGGCGTTGATCGCCCGCGCGCGCCACGACCTTCGATCCGCTCGATGTGGTCGCGCAACGACTGAATTGCGGGTTGGGACCGCAACGGAGACCACCTCAACTCAGATGCTAAGTTCTTTCATTGTTCTCATTTACGCCGATGGAGCCAAGATCGTTGGAGTGCCTGGATGGCCGTTCGGTTGCGCGGCATCGATCCGATCGGGCATTCGCGCGTTGAATAGCTGTGGATGGAAGGAGAGACTGTTGTCGAAGCGGGACCTGATCGAAACCGGCACGGACAAAAGGTGTGTGCGCCGCGGCGAAGAGGGACAGTTCAAGGAATCGGACGATGTAGGCGTTC
>JAESFK010000674.1_pt1 | contig 14721 bp, 14 predicted proteins | sample 9269391 | NCBI WGS metagenome assembly JAESFK01 (sample SAMN14506231, study PRJNA617097) | algae metagenome | isolation source: Drouetiella hepatica UHER 2000/2452 and co-occurring heterotrophs from... | place: Slovakia: Slovak Paradise National Park, Hrabusice, Kosice Region | collected 2000-01-01
AAATTCTGTTCGATGTGAAGGACGGTCTGGGCGTCATGACGCTCAACCGCCCGAAGGTCCTCAACTCGTTGTCGCACGGCATCATCCTGGAGATGGAGCGCGTGATGCCGGAGTGGGAGAAGGATCCTTCCGTCAAGGCGGTGGTCCTGCGCGGCGCCGGCGATCGCGCCTTCTCCGCCGGCGGCGACGTGGCCGGCCTCTACCGCGAGATGCGCGACAATCCCTCGGGCACCCTGCGGCGCGACTTCTTCCGCGACGAGTACATCGTCAACCGCCGTATCTACCGCTACGCCAAGCCGTGGATCTCGCTGATCGACGGGATCAACATGGGCGGCGGCGTCGGCCTGTCGGCGCATGGCTCGCACTCGGTGGTGACGGAGAAATATCTCTTCGCCATGCCGGAGACGACGATCGGCCTCTTCCCCGATGTCGGCGGCGGCTATTTCCTGACGCGCCTGCCGGGTGCGCTGGGCACCTTCCTCGCGCTCACCAGCTACCGCCTCAAGGCCGCGGACGCGGTATGGGCCGGAATCGCGCATGCCTTCGTGCCGAGCGCGAAGATCGACGAGCTGCAGGCGGCGCTGGGCACGGCCGACCTCTCCGGCCCGCGTGCCGACGAGAAGGTCGATGCCGTCATCGCCCGGTTCCAGGCGGATGCCGGCGAGCAGACGCTGCCGGCGCTCATGCCGGAGATCGATCGCTGCTTCTCGGCCGAGACGTTGCAGGAGATCGTCGCCAATCTGAAGAAGTCGAACAGCGAGTTCGCACAGAAGCAGCTCGCCGCGCTCATGAAGCTCTCGCCGCTCTCGATGGCGATCACGCTGGAGCAGCTCAGGCGCTGCGCCAACCGCTCGTTCGAGGACACGATGACGATCGAGTACCGCATGTCGCAGCGCTGCATGCAGAAGGGCCACGACTTCTTCGAGGGCGTGCGCGCGCTGTTGATCGACAAGGATCAGAAGCCGCACTGGAATCCGCCGACGATCGACGGCGTCACCCGCGCCCTGGTCGAGGAACATTTCCTGCCAGTGTCCAACGACCTCTTCTTCGACTGAGGCGGCAGCAACCAAACGGAGGAAACCATGGCGAAGATCGCCTTCATCGGTCTCGGCAACATGGGCGGCCCGATGGCCGCCAACCTGGCAAAGGCCCAGCACCACGTCGTGGCGTTCGACCTGTCGGATGCGGCTGTGAGCACGGCGGTCGAGAAGGGGGCGCACAAGGCCGCCTCCGCCGCCGAGGCGGTGAAGGGCGCGGAGATCGTCGTCACCATGCTGCCGGCCGGCAAGCATGTCCGGGAGGTCTACGAGAAGGACGTTCTGCCCAACGTCGCCAAGGGCACGCTTCTGATCGACTGCTCGACCATCGACGTCGAGAGCGCGCGCCATGTGGCGGCGCTGGCGGAGAAAGCCGGCATGGACATGGTCGACGCCCCTGTCTCGGGCGGGGTCGGCGGCGCCACCGCGGGCACGCTGACCTTCATGGTGGGCGGCAGCGAGGCGTCGTTTGCCAAGGCCAGGCCGATCCTGGAGAAGATGGGCAAGAACATCGTTCTCGCCGGCACCAGCGGCGGCGGCCAGGCCGCCAAGATCTGCAACAACATGATCCTCGGCGTGTCGATGATCGCCGTCAGCGAGGCCTTCATGCTGGCCAAGCGCCTCGGCCTCGATGCGCAGAAGCTGTTCGACGTCGCGTCGACCGCGTCGGGCCAGTGCTGGTCGCTGACCAACTACTGCCCGGTGCCGGGTCCGGTGCCGACCTCGCCGGCCAACCGTGACTACCAGGCAGGCTTCACGGCGGCGATGATGCTGAAGGACCTGATGCTCGCCCAGCAGGCGGCCAATGCGGCCGGCGCCAGCACGCCGCTCGGTGCCGAGGCCGCCCAGCTCTTCAGCCTGTTCGTGAATTCCGGCAATGGCGCCAAGGATTTCTCCGGCATCATCAAGATGCTGGATGGCAAGTGAGGGCCGTATGATCACGCTCTACGACCTGGCGTTCGAGGACGATCGCCGCCCCAGTCCGTTCTGCTGGCGCGCCAAGTTCGCGCTCGCGCACAAGGGCCTCGACTACACCAACGTGCCGATGGGCTTCACGGAGAAGGAGAAGATCGCCTTCGCCGATTCCAAGACCGTGCCGGTGATCAAGGACGGCGAGAAGCCGGTCAAGGACAGCTGGGCCATCGCCGTCTACCTGGACGACATGTATCCGGAGAGGCTGCTACTGAAGAGCGAGATGGGTCGCTCCTATGCGCGCTTCATCAACGGCTGGACGGACACGGTGGTGAATGCCGCGATCTTCCCCCTGATCATCGGCGACCTCTACGATCGCGTGCGGCCGGAGGACAAGGAATACATCGCCGAGTCGCGCGGTGCGCGGCTGGGGACGAAGGACTTCGCCTCCTTCCAGACGCAGGCAAGGGAGAAGGGGCTGGCGGCGTTCCGCGCGTCGCTCGAGCCGGCACGCCGGGCGCTGCGCGAGCAGAAGTTCCTGTCGGGCGCCGAGGCCGCCTATCCGGACTACATCCTCGCGGGCACCTTCATGTGGCCACGCATCGTCAGCCCGCTCGAACTGCTGGAAGAGAACGATCCGGTCCACGGGTGGCGCGAGCGCATGCTCGATCTGTTCGACGGCATGGCCCGCAAGGCGAAGGCTGCCTAGGCATGTCGGACGACGACCGTGCCAAGCCCTTCGACCCGGCCGAGCATCGCTTCGGACCGGCCCACTGGTTCGAGGATCTCGAGGTCGGCCAGAAGTTCTACATCAACTCGCGTACCCAGACGGAGGCGCTGTTCTCGGCCTTCCAGCTGGCTAGCGGAGACAATCATCCGATTCACTACGATCGCGAGTACTGCAAGGCCCTGGGGCATCGGGACATGCTGGCCCACGGGCTGCAGGTCGCGATCCAGGGTGCGGCCGGCGGCGGCATCTTCCCGCATTTCGTGGGCGAATCGCTGGTCGGGTTCCTTGAACAGTCCTCGCGCTTCCTGAAGCCGGTCTATGTCGGTGACACACTCTACCCGCTGTTGCAGGTGACCGAGCTCAAGCCCGGACGCACGACAGGGGTCGCGGTGTTGAAGCTCACGATCCACAACCAGAAGGGCGAACTGGTGTGCGATGGCGAGCACAAGTATCTTGTGAAGAAGCGGCCGCAATAGAGACGGCAGGAGGAGAGAGAATGATCGGCGTCATCGCGAAACTGACCATCAAGCCCGGCACCAACGGCGACTTCGAGGCGACCATGAAGGCGCTTCAGGCCAAGGTTCACGCCGACGAGCCGGGCAACAAGCTCTACGCGTTGCACAAGACGGCTGACGTTAACGTCTATGTCATGCTGGAACGCTACGACGACCAGGCGGCGCTGGAGGCCCATCGGGCCGCGCCGCATTTCAAGGAGCTCGGCCGCAAGCTCGGCGACTATCTCGCCGGCCGTCCCGACGTCCAGGTGATGGAAGAAGTCTGAGCGATATAGGGGGCGAGTGAGCGCATGGAAGGGCTTTTCCGCCGCCATACCAAGCCCGGTACGGCTCCCGGCACGCTGGCCGGGCGCGCGCCGGTTCCGGACGAAGCCCTCGATTTCACCCTGGTCGAATACACGACTGACGAAGTCGAAGTCTTGCACGAGGTGGAAGTGGACCAGTGCCGCTTCCATCTCGGCACGCCCGGCCATACCTGGATCGATGTCGGAGGGCGGCCCAGCTCGGAAATGCTGCGCAACCTCGGCATGGCATTCAACCTGCATCCTCTGGCACTCGAGGATGTGTTCCACTCCAACCAGCGCAGCAAGCTCGACCTGTATGACGGGCAGGGCTTCATCGTCCTGAACGACCCGGCGTACGAAGACTGCGTCCTCAAGGGCCAGCAGGTCAGCATCTTCTTCGGCGACAACTACGTCATCTCCTTCCACGACCGGAAGGCCGACATCTTCAAGCCGGTGCGTGACCGCCTGCAGACGTCGGGCTCGCGGCTGCGCATGTTCGGCATCGACTATCTCGTCTATGCGCTGATCGATCTCGTGGTCGATCGCAAGTTCCCGCTGATCGAGGCGTTGTCGACGCACCTCGAAGAGCTGGAAGAGGAGGCGCTCGACCACCCGACGAAGGACACGCTGGCGCATATCCACCAGGCGCGGCGGTCGCTCGCCTCGTTCCATCGCATCCAGTGGGCGGAGCGCGAGACGGTTCTGGCGGTGATGCGGCCCGACGTGCCCTTCATCATGCCCGAAACGCGCACCTATCTGCGCGACTGCTTCGACCACGCCGTCGCGGTGCTGGACCTGGTGGAGAGCTATCGCGAAATGGCCAATGGCCTGATGGAACTTTACCTCATGGACTCCTCCAACCGGATGTCGGAGGTGATGAAGACCATGGCGGTGATCACCGTGTTCTTCATGCCGCTGAGTTTCCTGGCCGGCATCTACGGCATGAATTTCGACCGCGACACCGGCAACATGCCCGAGCTGGGATGGAGGTACGGCTACGACTTCTTCTGGGTGATGGTCGTCGTCATCGTGACGTCGATCTTCCTGTGGCTGAAACGCAAACGCTGGATCTGAAGAGTGCCATGACCTACAGGATCTACGGCTCCGAGCTGTCACCCTATTCGGTGAAGGTGCGTTCCTTCTTCCGCTACAAGAAGCTGGACCACGAATGGATTCCGAGGTCGCCGGCGGTCCAGTCGGAGTTTCAGAAGTACGCGAAGCTGCCGCTCGTGCCGCTGGTCGTGACGCCGGAGGGCGAGGGCATCCAGGATTCGACGCCGATCCTCGAGCGCTTCGAGGCCTCGCATCCCGAGCCTTCCGTGACCCCCGATCACCCTGCGCTCGCCTTCGTCTCCGCGCTTCTCGAAGAGTATGGCGACGAGTGGGGCAACAAGTGGATGTTCCACTATCGCTGGCGCTACCAGCCCGACGTCTGGTCCACGGCCGAGCGTATCGCGCAGCAGATGATGGGCGAACAGGGTACCCTCGCCGTCGCGCAGACGCGTGCCGCGGTGGCCGAGCGCATGATGGGACGTTTGGGTTTCGTGGGTTCAAACGACAAGACGGAGCCGCTGATCGAGGCCTCGTTTACGAGGGCGTTGGGACTGATCGACGCGCATCTGGCGTCGCGGCCCTACCTGCTGGGCGGGCGTCCGGCGATGGCAGACTTCGGTCTCTGGGGACAGCTCTACGAGGCCGCGACCGATCCCACGCCGGGCGCCATCATGCGAGCCTCGGCACCGAACGTGATGGCCTGGCTTCAGCGTATGCTGTCGCCGCGCGCCGAAGGGGAGTTCGAGTCGCTGTCGGCCCTCGCGCCGACTCTAATGCCGCTTCTGCGCGAAGAGGTCGGTGCGCTGTTCCTGCCCTGGTCGGCGGCAAATGCGCGCGCGATCGCGGCCGGCGAGAAGAGCTTCACGCTGAGCCTCGGCGGCGCGGAGTGGACGCAGGAGCCGCAGAAGTACCACGCACGCTCGCTGGCAGAGATCCGCCGCAAGTACGTGGCGGCCAAGGACGCGCTCGGCCTTGAGGCGATTCTGCGCGAAAGCGGCTGCTTGGGCTTTCTATCTTGAGCTACGATCTTTTCTTGAGGTCGCGCAAGGGTGCCATCGGCAAGAAGGACTTCGAAGCCTATTTTCAGGATCGGCGCTCCTATGACGCCGAGGCCGGGCATGCGGCTTACAGCAACGAAGAGACCGAGGCTTATTTCAGCTTCGAATGGGTCGACGCGCGAGATGACGAAGAGGGAGAACTTTATCCCATCAAATTCAACATAAACTACTTTCGGCCTAGCTACTTCATTATGGAAGCGGAAATCGAAGTGTCGGCTCTCGTACGGGCATTCGATCTCGTTGTTGACGATCCCCAGTGGAAAGGGATGGGCAAGGGTGAGTACGATGCGAAAGTACTAATGTCCGGATGGAATGCTGGAAACGAATCGGCCTACGACATTATCCTCGAGACGCCTGAGCAACGCTCTCATCTTCGCACTCTGCCCAGTGCGACGGTTCTCCAGGCATGGCGCTGGAATTTCGAAAGGGATGCACGTCAACAGAGCGTAGGGGACACCAAGTTCGTACCGCGAATTCAGTTTCTCGAAGTCGAGGGACAGATGACCTCCGCGATGTTTTGGCCAGACGGTGCTCCGTTGGTGGCCGCTCCCGTGGACAAGTTCATCCTCGGTGGCGAGAATCTCTTGCGTCGCCGCCCTGACATGGCGAAAGCTGGGCGCCTCCTCCCCTGGGCTGAAGCGATTCAGATATTGGCGCCATTCATCAAGCAGGCTCCAGGCCCCGTCATTACTTTCGAGTACGACGAAACGCCTTCCGAAGTCCTCGATTTCCTGCTCAGGCGGTCGTCAGAGCCGGCGTCATCCACTATTTGGCCGCAAGATCGGGTGCTCGATCGCGAGATTGTCGAGCGAGCGCTTGAGAGATTGCCAAGAAATTCGCGCTGAGCCGGGGAAGGAAGTACGCGATGCCCGCCGACACCAGGGGAGGCAGCGTGCCGGGATCTCAAGCGCTCAAGCAGTCCCGCTTACTTTGCCCGGCAAAAATGAGGTTGTGCGCGACGACGACCGCTCATTAGGATGCGTGCGGCAGCAGGCGGGGCAGAGTTGCGTACAGGCACCGGAAATGGCGAGCATGTCGGCGTTCACGAGCTGGTAAAGCGCTACGGCGATGTCGCCGCCGTGGACGGGGTGACGTTCGGTGTGCGTACCGGAGAATTCCTTGCCCTGCTGGGACCGTCAGGGTCGGGCAAGACGACAGTGCTCATGAACATCGCGGGCTTCGACTTTCCCGACTCCGGGCGTATCGAGATCGGCGGGCACGACGTGACGTGGACGCCGTCCCACAAGCGCAATCTCGGCATGGTGTTCCAGCGCTACACCCTGTTCCCGCATATGACCGTGCTGGACAACATCGCCTTTCCACTCCGCATGAGGAAGATCGGACGGGCCGAGCGTGAGGAACGGGCGCGCGCGGCCCTCAGGACCGTGCGACTTGAAGGCTACGGCGAGCGCAAGCCAGCCCAGCTGTCGGGCGGCCAGCAACAGCGCGTCGCGATGGCGAGGGCCGTCGTCTACAATCCTGAAGTGCTGCTGATGGACGAACCGCTGTCCGCGCTCGACAAGAACCTTCGAGAGGAAATGCAGATCGAGATCAAGCACCTGCAGCGCGAGCTGGGCGTGACGGTGATCTTCGTCACGCACGACCAGACCGAGGCTCTGACCATGGCCGACCGCATCGCCGTGCTCGATCTCGGCAAGCTGCAGCAGCTCGACACGCCCAAGGCACTCTACGAGCAGCCCAATTCCGCCTTCGTCGCAGGGTTCATCGGCGAGACCAATTTCTGGCCGGCCGTCTCCTCGGGCGACGCCGCGGCCGGAAGCGAAGTCGGCGTCACCCTCGAGGGAGGAGACCGGGCAAGCGTCACCGCTGCAGATGCCATACGGACCGGGCAGAAGGTCAGGGTGGCGATCCGCCCTGAGAATATCCGTCTCTCGGGTGACGGTACCGGTCTGCAGGCCACGGTCGAAGAAGCCATCTACGCCGGCAGCGTCACGACGCTTTTGCTGCGCAGCAAGGGGCCGACGCTGCGGGTCCGGGTCGGGCCCGACGGTTCGCTCGGCGAGCCGGCGCCGGGCACTCCCTTCGCTCTGGGATGGCAGACGCGCCATGCCCGCGCCTACGCCGCATGACGGCCCGGCCGTCGCGCTTCATGCTGGGGGGCCGGACCTACAGTCCTGCCGCAAGCCTGTTGCTCGCGACGCCGTTCCTGCTGGTTCTGATGCTCGCGTTCCTGCTGCCGCTGGGCATGCTCTTGCGTGAGAGCCTTTTCGTGCCGTCCTTCACGGTGGAGCACTATCGCCGGGTGTTCGACGAGCCCGTCTATCTGCGGGTGATGTACCGCACGATCAGGATATCGGCGCTGGTGACATTGATCAGCCTGCTGCTCGGCTATCCGTTGGCGGCCATGATGGCGCGCACGCGCGGGCTGATGCTCAACCTGCTGCTGGTCGCCGTCCTGCTGCCGCTTTGGACGTCGGTGCTGGTGCGCACCTATGCCTGGCTCGTGCTGCTGCAGCGCAACGGCGTCGTCAACGACCTGCTGACCGGCCTCGGCATCGTGGACGCGCCCATGCAGCTCCTGCGCACCGAGGGGGCTGTCGTGCTGGCGATGAGCCATGTGCTGCTGCCGTTCGTGGTGCTGCCGCTCTATGCAACCCTGCGCGCCATCCCGGACGACTATGCGCGAGCCGCCCGGATGCTGGGCGCCAACGGCTTCGCGGTGTTCCGCCACGTCACCCTGCCGCTGTCGATGCCCGGCATCACGTCCGGATGCGTGATGGTTTTCCTGTTGGCGCTGGGCTTTTTCGTTACGCCCGCCCTGATCGGCGGCCCGCAGCAGATGATGCTGGCCACGCTCGTCCAGCAGCAGGTCACGGAACTGCTGAACTGGCCCTTCGCCGGCGCCATCATCGGTGTTCTGCTGCTCGCCGTGCTCGGGCTGATGGTTGTTTTCCACCGTGTCATCCGGCTCGACCGGTTCGTGGGGCAGTCGTGAGGAGACGGTCGGAACTGACGGCGGGACGGCTCGCGGCAAACGCCGTCGCCTACGGTGTCGCCATCTTCCTGCTCGTGCCGACGGCGTTGATCGTGCCGATGTCGTTCGGCCCCGATCGCTTCCTCAAGTTCCCTCCCTCGGGCTTCACGCTCGAATGGTACGCGGCCTATTTCTCCGACCGGGACTGGCTCGATGCGACCTTCTTCAGCCTGCGTATCGCGGTGCTGACATCGATCGTCGCAACCGTCGTCGGCGCGCTCGTCTCGCTGGCCCTCGTGCGCGGCCGGCTACCCGGCAAGCCTGTGTTCGAACTGCTGGTGGTGGGGCCGGTAATCGTACCCAACATAGCGATCGCCATCGCCACCTACCTGGTGTTCGACGGGCTGAAGCTCACCGGCACCACGCTTGGCTTCGTTGCGGCCCATACCGCGCTCGCGATGCCGTTTGTCGTTTTCACGATCCTGGCGTCGCTGCATCGCTACGATGCCGACCTCGAGCGCGCGGCGCTGTCGTGCGGCGCCAGTCCGCTGCAGGCCTTCACCTGGGTCACGCTGCCTCAGATACTGCCGGGCATTATCTCGGCGGCGCTTTTCGCCTTCATCATCTCTTTCGACGAGCCGGTGATCTCGTTCTTCATATCGGACCTCGATCATCGCTCGCTGCCGCGCAAGATGTTCGAGGACATCGACTACAATGTCTCGCCGACCCTGGCCGCTGTGGCCACGGTCCTGACCGGGCTTACCGTACTGGCTCTGGTCGTCGGTCATTTCGCCGGCCGCGGCCGGCAGGCCTCGCCCGTCGCGCGCAGGCCGACTTCCGAAAATTGAACAGGAGAGCAGCATGAAATTGACACGCCGCACGATCCTCGGGGCCACCGCGACCTTTCCCTTCATTTCGACGGCACGGGCCGCCGGTGGCGAGGTGATCATCGCCACCACCGGTGGCCTGATGACCAACAGCCTGCAGGCCCACTTCTACAAGCGCTTCGAAGCCCAGACCGGCATCAAGGTTCGCGCCATCGCGATCGAGCTTCCCGACCAGTGGGCTCGGGCGATCGCAGGGGCGCGCAGCGGCAGCGTGCCGTTCGACGTGGTGACTGCCACGCCGCCCGACCTGATCCAGCATGCCAGCCTGCTGCAGCCGCTCGACTGCGCCGCCATGCCCGGCATCGTCGCCAATGCGCTGCCCGGGAGTTGCACGCCGGCCGGGATCATCCGGACGGTGGGCGGCATGGCGTTGACCTGGAGCAAGAAAGCCTTCCCGACGGCCGGGCCGCAATCCTGGGCCGATTTCTTCGACGTGGCCAAGTTTCCCGGCCCGCGCTCGCTGCCCGATACCGGGGACCGCGATTGGTGGGTGCCGTTGGCCGCCCTGATGGCCGACGGCGTGCCGCGCGACAAGCTGTTCCCGATGGACATGGACCGCGCCTACCGCAAGCTCGACACGATCAAGAAGGACGTCGCCGCCTGGTGGAAGAGCGGCGACAATTCCATGCAGATCCTGCGCGGCGGCGACGCCGTCATGAGCATGCTCTATTCGAGCCGTGCAGTGCCCCTCGCCAAGAGCGGCGAGTTCGATTTCACCTGGAACGGCGCCATCCGCGACACCGGCAATTGGGCGGTGCTGAAGGGCGGGCCGAACACCGCGAATGCCATCAAGTTCCTCGATTTCTTCGTCCAGGACCCGTCGGAGCACCTGCCGTTCAGCAACGCGGTGAGCTTCGATTCCAACAACAAGGAAGCGGCCGGCAAGGTACCGGCCGAAGAGCGGCGATTCCGGCCGAGCTATCCGGAGAACTACGACAAGCTGATCATCGCCGACTATGCGTGGATCGCCGCCGACCGCGCCAAGCTGCGCGAGCGCTGGATCAGCTGGCTCACCAAGTAGGCCGCCCGTGCTCGTCACCTATCCCGAGGCCGCACACTGGCCGATCGACCCCGACCGGCTCGACCTGGTGGAGGAATTCCGGCGGCAACCGCGTGGACCGCACGGTGATGAGCTCCAGAAGCTGCTGCATCGCCTGCGTTGGGCGGGCGATCCCGACCAGCCCGGCCGTTACGTGCTGATCGTCACGCAGCCCGGCAAGGAATGGATGCTGGGCCGCCTGCCGCGCCAGCGGGGCAGGCCGATCGAACTCATGCGCAATCACGTCTTCACTTCCATCGCCGAGGCCGAATGGGAGGTTTTCAAGTTGCGCTGGGAAGCCGTCACTGGCCGAACCCTGCCGCCGCACCTGAGTGAAAAACTGGCATGACCGATACGACCTCCGTTCTGGGATATGCGTGGCCGATGGTGGTCTCGCCCGGCGAAGAAGTGGCCTTCCATCTCTCCAGCCCTTCGGTATCGAAGGTCGATGCCGCCGTGGTGCGCGTGCGCTGTGGCGATCCGGATCCCGCTGGCCCCGGAATCCGGGTGCACGAGATGGTGGCACCATTCGAGCGCACGGTGTCTCTCGCCCACCAGGTCCTCCGGCCGGGCTCGTGCGCCATCGTGGCCGACGCGCCGGCGCTCACCTCCTTCCAGTCGTTCACCGTCGGCGCTTTCCTGTGGCCGACGATGCCCGGAGATCGCGCGCAGACCATCCTGTCGCGCTGGAGGGAAGATGCGCAGGAGGGCTGGCGGCTCGGCCTCGACGCAGCAGGGCACCTGGAGTTTGTCGTGGCGGCCGGTGGCCGGTCATGGCGGGTTGCGACCAGCGCGGCGCTGTTGACGCGCGAGTGGGTGCTGGCGGGGGCAAGCTGGGACGCCGAAGCCGGCCGCCTTGCGGTGATGGTGCGCAGCGCCGACGCGCAGGCCGGCCGGGACCGTTCTGAGAGCGTCGAGGCGGACGGGCCGACAGGTCTGGAATGGCCGGCCGCCGTGCCCCTGGTGATCGCGGCCCACGCCAGCGATGGCGGCGGCGAGCTGTTCCACGCGTTCTACGACGGCAAGATCGACCGGCCCCGGCTCCATGCCAGCGCGCAACCGATCGACGGGCTGCACCGGCTTTGCGAAAGCATGAACTTTCCGGTGACCGACGCGCGACTGATCGCGGCGTGGGATTTTTCGCGCGGGATGGCCAGCGAGAGTGTTACCGACCTTTCGGCCCACCACCTTCATGGCAGGGTGCGGCAGATGCCGACGCGGGGCATGACCGGTGCCAACTGGGACGGCAGCACGGACCGCTGGACCGACTGCCCGGAGCAGTATGGCGCCATCCATTTCCACAGCGACGACATGGCCGACGCGGAGTGGGAGCCGACCTTGCGCTTCACCGTCCCGGCGGAATGGCGCAGCGGTTTCTATGCGCTGCGGTTGCGTGCAGACGCGGGGGACGAGCCCGTCGAGAGTTTCGTCGGGTTCTTCGTGCGCGCCGAACTGGGCAAGCCCCGTTCGAAACTCGCCTTCGTGGCCAGCACCGGCACCTTTCTCGCCTATGCCAACAGCGCGCTACGGTTGGACCAGGTCCACGCCGAGGCGATGCTCGAGGGCGTGCTGACGCTGTCGCGGGACGATGTCTATATCCAGGAGCATCGCGAGGTCGGCCTCTCGACCTACGATACGCATGCCGACGGCAGCGGCTGGAGCATCAGCAGCGCGCGACGCCCCATTCTCAACATGCGGCCGCGCGGCAACGTCTTCAACTACGGTAACGATACCCACTTCATCGACTGGCTCGAGGAGACGGGGCAGGATTACGACGTCATCACGGACGACGACATCCACCAGCGCGGCGTTCAGGTGCTGGCGCCGTACACCTGCGTCGTCACGGGCTCGCACCCGGAATACATCAGCCGCGAGGTGTGGGAAGCATTCGACGCCTATCAGCGCCGCGGCGGGCGTCACATGTATCTCGGGGGCAACGGCTTCTACTGGCGCATCGCCTATCATCCGACCGTGCCGCACACGATCGAGATGCGGCGCGGCATGACCGGCCTGCGCACCTGGGAAGGGGAGGCCGGCGAGACCGCGCTCGCCTTCACCGGCGAGCCGTCCTCGACCTGGCGCAGCAACGGCCGTCCCCCCCAGCGATTGGTCGGTGTCGGCTTCGACGGTCAGGTCTTCACCCATTCCTCGCCGTACCGCTGGCTCGAAGGAGCGAAGGATCCGGCACTGTCATGGCTGACCCAGGGGATCGATCTTGCCGCGCCGTTGGGCGACTTCGGACTGCGCGGCAATGGCGCCGCCGGGGTCGAGATCGATCGCGTGGACTGGTCGCTTGGGTCGCCTCCCGGCGCCGTCTGGCTCGCGACGGCGGACCGGCTCGGCTATGGCGGGACGCCCGCACCGGAGGAGATCCGTACGCTGCATCGCGGCGTGATGGGAGACCAGAATGCGCAGGTAAGGGCCGATCTGGTCTATTTCCCGACGGCCAACGGCGGCGCGGTCTTCTCGACGGGGTCGATCGCCTGGGTCTGTGCCCTGTCGCACGCGGGCTACAGGAACAACGTGAGCCAGCTCACCGGAAATGTCCTGAGGCGATTCCTCGACCCGACCCCGCTGTGACCTGGACGAGCCCGGCGGACGGACGTCGGGCTCGAAAATAAACAAAATAAACGAAATAACCGAAACAAACGAAGCGGATGTCGCAGCCCATTCCCATGCCGGGTGTCGCAATAATATTGCCCGTTTGACCTGTTGCCGGACCTATTGCGACCTTTTTAGAGAAGGCTTGTCGTCACGAGCGTCAGGCCGGACAGGCAGAGCAGGCCGAGCAGGATGTACCGGAACTGGACATCGTTGATGCGGCCATAGAGCGCCAGGCCGATTTTCGCGCCGATCAGCGTCGTCGGCACGGTGATCGCCGCCCAGATCAGGAAGGTCCGGTCGAGGAAGCCCGCAATGCCGGCCGAGACCAGGGCCAGGAACAGCACGCTCATGTTGAAGGGCTGGTTGACGCCGCGCTGCTCGTCCTTGTCGAAGCCTCGCAACTGCGCCCAGATCGCCGGCGCCGGCCCGCTGAGACTGGCCATCCCGCCCATCACGCCGCCGATCAGGCCCACGACGGCATCCGCCGGACGACCGCCGCCCGTTACGATGGGCGGGCGGCGCACGAAGGTCATCCAGGTGCTGTAGACGATCAGCAGGATGCCGACGCCGGCCTTGAGAGGCCGCGGTTCCAGATGGTTGAGCAGGAGGGTGCCCATCGGCACGCCGACGATGCCGGCGGTCAGCATCGGCCAGAGGCGTTGCCAGCGCACGCCGCTCCAGATGCGGGGAAGGGACTGGATGTGGCCGGCGACGCCGCACAGCGCGGTGAGCGGGGCGGCCGTGAGGGGCGACATGGCCTGCAGCCAGAAGCCCAGCGCCACCAGCGCATAGCCGGTGCCGCTCAATCCGTTGACGAAGCCTGCCGCCAGCGCCCCGGCGACGACGATCGCGATGTCGCCGGGGGGAGGCAGGACCACGCGGACTAGGCTCCCGAGCTGAACGCCTGGATGCCGGTCATGGCGCGGCCGAGGATCAGCGCGTGCACGTCGTGCGTGCCTTCGTAGGTGTTCACCGCCTCGAGGTTCATCGCGTGACGGATCACGTGATACTCGTCCGAGACGCCGTTGCCGCCGTGCATGTCGCGGGCGACGCGGGCGATGTCGAGCGCCTTGCCGCAGTTGTTGCGCTTGATCAGCGAGATCATCTCGGGCTGGGCATGGCCCTTGTCCTTGAGGCGGCCGACCCGCAGGCAGGCCTGGAGGCCCAGTGCGATCTCGGTCTGCATGTCGGCGAGCTTCTTCTGGATCAGCTGGGTGGCGGCCAGCGGCCGGCCGAACTGCTTGCGCTCCATCGTGTAGTTGCGCGCCTGCTTCCAGCAGAATTCGGCGGCGCCCATGGCGCCCCAGGCGATGCCGTAGCGGGCGTTGTTCAGGCAGCCGAACGGACCGCCGAGGCCGGCGACGTTGGGCATCATGTTCTCGACCGGCACGAAGACGTCTTCGAGCATGATGGCGCCGGTCACCGAGGCGCGCAGGCTGAACTTGCCCTCGATCTTCGGCGTCTCGATGCCCTTCCAGCTGCGCTCGAGGATGAAGCCGCGGATTGCGCCGCCGTCAAGCTTGGCCCAGATGACCAGCACGTCGGCGATCGGCGAGTTGGTGATCCACATCTTCGAGCCGGACAGCTTGAAGCCGCCGGGCACTGTGACGGCGCGGGTCTTCATGCCGCCGGGATCGGAACCGTGGTCGGGCTCGGTGAGGCCGAAG
>JAESFK010000675.1_pt1 | contig 14702 bp, 16 predicted proteins | sample 9269391 | NCBI WGS metagenome assembly JAESFK01 (sample SAMN14506231, study PRJNA617097) | algae metagenome | isolation source: Drouetiella hepatica UHER 2000/2452 and co-occurring heterotrophs from... | place: Slovakia: Slovak Paradise National Park, Hrabusice, Kosice Region | collected 2000-01-01
CGCCGTTCAGCTGCAGATTGTAGGGTGGGTCGGCGAAGATCGCGTCCACGGACTTTTCGGGCAGGCGCTCCAGCGCCGCGACGCAATCGCCTTTCAGGATCGTATCCAGCCAGGGCGCCGCGCCGGGCGCGGGGGAACGATCTTCGACGGACTGCAACGCCTGCATGATACACCCGGATACGCGTGACTGTTTACCGAGCGTTATGGTTACCGATGGGCGTGAAGAATCCGTAAAATGGCGAGGATTTCGCGCGGCTGGCGCGCGATTTGCCCGAAAGCGGCGGATGGTGTATCGGGCTGTCGCCGCGCACGGCGCATCCTCCCTCCACTCCCGGACGCACTTTCATGCCTTCACTGGTCATCTTCGATTTCGATGGAACGCTGGTCGATTCCGAGGTCATCGCCGCCCAGGTCGAGGCGGACCTGCTGACCAAGGCGGGCTTTCCGATCACCGGCGAGGAGATCAGCGAGTCTTATGCCGGACTGACATTCAAGGACATCATGCTGCGCATCGAGGCGATCTCGCAGGTTCCCCTCTCGGCCTCGCTGATCGGCGAGGCGGAAGTGCTGGTCGACCGGCGACTGCGGCGCGAGGTCAGGGAGATCGAGGGCGCGGCGGGCGCGGTCCTGGCCGCGGGTCCCAGCCGCTGCATCTGCTCGAATTCGCGAACCGAGCGCGTGCGGTTCATGCTCGACCGGACCGGTCTCGGGCGGTTCTTCCGCGACGAGGAGGTGATCTCGGCGCTGTCCATCCCGAGCGGCCGCACCAAGCCGGCGCCGGACGTGTTCCTGTTCGCCGCGGAACGATTCGGGGCGGATCCCGCGGATACCTTCGTGGTTGAGGATTCGGTGCATGGCGTCCACGGCGCGCGGGCGGCCGGCATGCGGGTCATCGGGTTCACGGGCGCGTCGCATTCCTATCCCGGCCATGCGGACGCGCTGACCGAGGCGGGCGCGGAGACCGTGATCCGCCGCTGGGCCGACTTTCCGGTCGTGCTCGCGGCACTGGCGGAATGGTCGGAGGCCTGAGGTCGTCGCTACTGCGCCTGGGCGGATTGCTGCGGCGGCCCCTCGTCATAGCCGGCGAAGATCCGGATGTTTCGCTCCGGCGGATCCGGGATCGACACGCCGGGATCGCTGAAGATGAACTGCGTCGCCTGCGCGCCCGACGCAACCTCGTGCCTGTGCAGTTCGGAGTAGATCACCCGGTCGCCCTCCAGCACGGCGATGCGGATCGGCAGGGTGACATTGCCCGGCCCGCCGGCCGGACCCGGCACGACACGGCCGGCGATGGCGACGGTGATGTTCAGCATCCCGTTCTCCCGGGTGCAGCTGCGCGTGACGTCGGCGATCGACGCCCGGTAGCGCAACTTCGCGGGATCACCCTCGCCGCCCTTGGCATAGGAGGAGAAGGTGGCCGTGCCCTCGCGCAACGTCACGAGCGGACAATAGCCGCGCAGATCACTCTCCTTGACCTTCTCGCCGGGCGGCGGGGCAAGGGCGCTGTCACCCGGCTTCCGGATGCCGCCCCCCGATCCGCCCGACTGGCACGCCGCGAGAGCAGCGGCCATTGCCAAGAAGGCCATGCCCCTCAGGGTCTTCGAAAATTCCACGCCAGGCTCCCTGCGACTTTGCGCCCGAAAGGGTTTGCTCTATAGCAACGCCGCGACCGAAATGCGACCTGCCGATCGGCGATTTGCACATCCACCGCCGGCGGCCAGACCGAGGCCCTGCCAATGAGATATGTCAGCACGCGCGGCAACGCTCCGACTCTCGGCTTCCGCGATGCCGTCCTGACCGGCCTCGCGCGGGACGGCGGCCTCTACGTGCCCGAAGCCTGGCCGACCCTGTCGCACTCGGAGATTCAGGGCATGCGCGGCCTGTCCTACGCAGGCGCGGCGCTGCACCTTCTGGAACCCTTCCTCGGCGGCGAGGTCGAGAAACCCGCATTCGAGCGCATCGTGCGCGAGGCCTACGGCACCTTCCGGCACGAAGCCGTCTGCCCCTTGGTGCAGACGGACCGCGACACCTTCGTCCTTGAGCTCTTCCATGGCCCGACGCTCGCCTTCAAGGATGTGGCAATGCAGCTCATCGGGCGCCTGATGGATCACATCCTCAGCGATCGGGGCGAACGCGCCACGATCGTGGCGGCGACCTCGGGAGACACCGGCGGGGCAGCCATCGAGGCGTTCGCCGGCAGGGAATGCACCGACGTCTTCGTGCTTTTCCCGCATGGTCGCGTGTCGCCGGTGCAGCAGCGCCAGATGACGACGTCCCGTGCGGGCAACGTCCACGCGCTGGCGATCGAGGGCAATTTCGACGACTGCCAGGCCCTGGTGAAGGACATGTTCAACGACCAGCGGTTCCGCGATTCGGTGTCGCTGTCGGGGGTGAACTCCATCAACTGGGCGCGCATCATGGCCCAGATCGTCTACTACTTCACTTCCGCACTTTCGCTCGGCGCGCCGGACCGGCCCGTTTCCTTCACCGTGCCGACCGGGAATTTCGGCGACATCTTCGCAGGCTACGCCGCCAAGCGGATGGGCCTGCCGGTCGATCGTCTCGTGGTGGCGACGAACGACAACGACATCCTGGCCAGGACGCTCGCCAGCGGCGAGTACCGCACGCGCGGGGTGGTCGCGACCACCTCGCCATCGATGGACATCCAGGTGTCGTCCAACTTCGAACGGTTGCTGTTCGAGGCTTCGGGACGCGACAGCGCGGCGGTGGAGCGCTACATGAGCGGACTGCGCCAATCCGGCGGCTTCGCCATCGAGGCGGGCACCATGCAGGCGATCCGCCGGGATTTCGACGCCGGACGCGCGACCGAAACAGAGGTCGCCGCGACAATCGCCCATACGATGGAGCATGCCGGCTACCTGCTGGATCCGCACACGGCCACGGCGGTGCATGTCGCCGAGCGCAGCATGGGCGCCAGTCCCATGATCGTGCTCGGCACCGCGCATCCGGCAAAATTCCCCGACGCGGTCCGGGATGCGAGCGGCATCACGCCCGCCCTTCCGGCACGGTTGTCTGCGCTCATGGATGCAGAGGAACGTTTCACGGTACTTCCATCGGACCTGAAAATGGTGGAAGATCACATCAGCCGCCGCGCAAGGGCGGCGCGCCAGGGAGTCTGAAGTACATGGGAGTTGAGGTAAGCCGTCTGTCGAACGGCCTGACAGTCGCGACCGAAACACTTCCGAGTATCGAGACAGTCGCTACCGGCGTATGGGTGAGATCCGGGGCCCGCAACGAACGCGACGACGAGCACGGCATCGCGCATCTGCTCGAACACATGGCTTTCAAGGGCACAAGCGGGCGCAGCGCGTTCGAGATCGCGTCCGAGATCGAGAATGTCGGTGGCGAGATCAACGCGGCCACGAGCGTCGAGACCACGTCCTTCTATGCCCGCGTGCTTTCGGACGACCTGCCGCTGGCGATCGACCTGCTGGCGGACATCCTGCAGGATTCGGTCTTCGATCCGGATGAGCTCGAACGCGAGCAGCATGTCATCCTCCAGGAGATCGGTGCCGCGCACGACACGCCGGACGACATCGTGTTCGACCGCTTCTCGGAAACCGCGTTCCGCGGCCAGGCGCTCGGCCGGTCCATCCTCGGCACGCCGGACACCGTGCGTTCGTTCACGTCCGGACAACTGCGCGCCTTCATGGATCGCCAGTACGGCGCCGAGGACATGGTCGTGGTCGCCGCCGGCCACGTCGATCACGACACGTTCGTGCGGACCGTCGAGTCCCGACTCGGGGATTTCCGTGCGAAGGCGAACGGCATCATCGTGCAGCCGGCACACTATGTCGGTGGCGATTTCCGCGAGGAGCGCGATCTGATGGACGCGCAGGTGGTCCTGGGCTTCGAGGGACGCGCCTATCACGTGCGCGACTTCTATGCCTCGCAGGTGCTGTCGATGATCCTGGGCGGCGGCATGTCGTCCCGCCTGTTCCAGGAGGTGCGCGAGAAGCGGGGCCTCTGCTATTCGGTCTACTCCTTCCACTGGGGCTTTTCCGACACCGGCATCTTCGGCGTTCATGCCGCGACCGGCGAGAGCGACCTCGCGGAACTCGTCCCCGTCATCGTGGACGAGCTGAAGCGGACAGGCGAGCGGATCGAGCAGTCGGAACTCGACCGCGCCCGCGCGCAATACCGGGCCGGGCTGATCATGTCGGCGGAGAGCGCAGCCAGCCGTGCCTCGCAGATCGCGCGCCAGCTCCTGCTGTTCGGCCGCCCCATCCCCAAGGACGAGCTGATGACCAGGCTCGACGCCCTCACCGTCGAGCGCCTGACCGACCTCGCGGCGCGGCTCTTCTCGACGCGCCCGACGATCGCCGGCATCGGACCCGTCGGAAGCCTGGCATCTTTCGAGACAGTCAACGAGGCGCTCGTCGGTCCCCCGCCGGCGCGCCGTCTGGCAGTCTGACACGACCCGCACCCATGATCGCGCTCCCGTTCTTCCGCCGCGAACCGCCGGCGCTGAAGAGCGACCGCATCGTGCTGCGTGCCCCGGCCCCCGCGGATTTCCGCGAGTGGGCGGATCTTAGGGCGCGCAGTCGGCGCTTCCTGGAGCCCTGGGAGCCGCGATGGGCCGGCGACGAACTCGACTGGGGGGCGTGGCGACAGAGGCTCGCCCGCTATCGCGACGACAATGCGAACGGCAACAGCGCAGCCTTCTTCATCTTCGAAAGCAGCACGGACAGGCTGGCGGGCGGCATCACGCTTGGCAACATTCGCCACGGCGTGGCACAATCCGGACAGCTGGGCTACTGGATCGGCGAGCCTTTCGCCGGCCGCGGCCTCATGACAGACGCGGTGAGGCTGCTATGCCGGCACGCTTTCGGAACCCTTGCTCTGCACCGGATCGAGGCCGCCTGCATTCCCGACAACGTCCGTTCCGTGCGCGTGCTTGAAAAAGCCGGATTCCGGCGCGAGGGACTTTTGCGGTCCTATCTCAGAATCAACGGATTCTGGCAGGATCACTTTCTCTACTCCCGGCTCACGGACGATCCGGATCCGGACCCGAGGACCTGAATTTGCCTGCACGCCTGCGACTCCTGTCGCTCATCCCGATCCTGGCAATGCTGGCGACGATTCTTGCCGCGGTCCTTCCGGCGTCGGCCCTGGAGCCGATCCGGATTTCACGCGACGACGTCGCGCTCGACCTGTCGGGCGCCGTCACGATCTATCGCAACCAGGGCAGGAATTTTCAGGTTTCCACGGCGCCGGGACCGGACGGCATCGTGCGCCGCATCGAAGTCGAAGCCAACCAGACCGGAACGGCCGGCGACTGGGCGGTTTTCGCACTGGCGAACACCACGGACACCCAGATCGACCGCCTGATCGTCGCGCCGCACTTCCGGCTGGTGGGATCCGGCTTCATCTGGCCCGATCTCGGTTCCGTGCGCATCGCGGGGATCACGCCGAGCGAGGGCTTTGCGCCGGAGCGGCAGCCCAGTCCGGATTCCGACGTCTTCCAGGTGACGCTCGACCCTGGCGCGGCCGTCACGTTCATCGCCGAGCTCGCCTCGCCGCGCCTGCCTCAGGTCTATCTCTGGGAACCCAACGCCTACAAGGATTCCGTCAACTCCTACACGCTGTTCCGCGGCATCGTGATCGGCATTTCCGGGCTGCTGGCGCTGTTCCTGACCATTCTCTTCGTCGTCAAGGGCACGTCGATGTTCCCGGCAACGGCGGCGCTGTCCTGGGCCGTGCTGGCCTATATCTGCGTCGACTTCGGCTTCGTGAACGAGGTGGTGACGATCGCGCCGGGCAACCAGCAGATCTGGCGGGCCGGCACCGAAGTGGCGCTGGCGGCAACCTTCGTGGTCTTCCTGTTCGCCTATCTCAATCTGAACCGCTGGCACGGCCACTTCAGCTACGGCGCCCTGCTATGGCTGCTGGGGCTGATCGTGATGGCGGGGGTCGCCGTGGTGGACCCGCCGGTCGCCGCGGGCATCGCCCGCATGTCCTTTGCCGCGACGGCCGTGGTCGGGCTGTTCCTGATCATGGTGCTGGGGTGGCAGCACTACGATCGCGCGATCATGCTCGTGCCGGGCTGGATCATGGTTCTGGCATGGACGACCGCGTCCTGGATGGCGCTGTCCGGCATCCTGAACAACGACATCATCCAGCCGGCGCTGGGCGGCGGCCTCATCCTGATCATCCTGCTGATCGGCTTCACCGTCATCCAGCACGCCTTCTCGGGCGGCGGCCTGCACCAGGGCCTGTTCAGCGATCTCGAGCGGCAGGCGCTGGCCATTTCGGGCTCCGGCGACATCGTCTGGGACTGGGACGTGCTGCGCGACCGCGTCACGACGATGCCGGACGTCAGCATCCAGCTCGGGCTGTCGGCCAACACGCTCGGCGGTCCGGCCCGCAACTGGCTGCCGGTCCTGCACTCCGACGACCGCGATTCCTTCCGCACCACGCTCGATGTGGTGCTGGAGCACCGGCGCGGCCGCGTCGCCCAGAGCTTCAGGCTGCGCGGGGCTGACGGGCACTATCACTGGTTCGCCCTGAAGGCGCGTCCCGTCGTGGGATCGGACGGCGAGGTGATCCGGTGCGTCGGCACGCTGGTCGACGTGACCGAACAGAAGAAGTCGGAGGAGCGGCTGCTCTACGACGCAGTTCACGACAACCTGACCGGACTGCCCAGCCGAGAACTGTTCATGACCCGGCTCGAAGCCATCATGTCGATCGCGCAGTCCGAGGAAAAGGTCCGCCCATCCGTCATCATGGTCGACATCGACCGCTTCAAGCAGGTGAACGACGGGCTCGGGATCTCTGCCGGAGACACCATCCTGCTGACGATCGCGCGGCGGCTCAACCGCCTGATCAAGCCCGGCGACGCGCTGTCGCGCCTGTCGGGCGACCAGTTCGCCTTCATGATCCTGTCGGAACAGGAGCCGGCACGAATCGCGGCCTTCGCCGAATCGATCAAGCAGGCGATCCGCACGCCGATCAGCTTCGCAAAGCGCGAGATCATCCTGACGGGCTCGATCGGCCTCGTCACCTGGACAGCCGTCCAGGGCCAGGCGATCGACATGGTCAAGGATGCGGAACTCGCGATGCAGCAGGCGAAGCGCTTCGGGGGCGACCGCATCGAGCCGTTCCGGCCTGCATTCCGCTCCATTGGCACCGACCGGCTGCAGGTCGAGTCGGACCTGCATCGGGCGATCGAGCGCGGCGAGCTCGCGCTCGTCTACCAGCCGATCGTGCGGCTGGAAGATCGCAGCCTCGCCGGTTTCGAGGCGCTGATGCGCTGGAACCATCCCCGCCGCGGGCCGATCCCGCCCTCGGATTTCATCCCGGTGGCCGAAACCAGCGGCGTGATCGCCCAGCTCGGCCTGTTCGCGATGCAGCGCGCCGCGGAGGATCTCGCGAATTGGCAGAGCCAGCTCGGCGACATCGCCATCTCCGTTTCGGTCAACCTGTCGAGCCGGCAGTTGCTGCGCCGCGACCTCGTCAGCGACGTCCGCTCCGTCGTCCAGAAGTCAGGCATCAAGCCGCGCTGCTTCCGGCTGGAACTCACCGAATCGCTGGTGATGGACAATCCCGAGCAGAGCGCTCATGTGCTTTCGCAACTGAAGAAGCTGGGGATCGGCCTGTCCATCGACGATTTCGGGACCGGCTACTCGTCGCTGTCCTACCTGACCCGGTTTCCCTTCGACACCATCAAGATCGACAAGAGCTTCCTCGACGATCCTTCGCCGAAACGCGGCGTGCTGCTGAAGGCGATGGTCAGCATGGCGCACGACCTCGGTATGGCGGTGATCGCGGAAGGAATCGCGGACGAGCGGGACGCGCTGGAACTGCGCCAGATGGGATGCGAATTCGCCCAAAGCTTCCTGTACGGCACGCCGCTGACGGCGGAGGTCGCGCTGCGCGCCCTCAAGGACCAGGCAGCGGTCGCTCAGGCGTGACCGGCCACGTGGCTGAGCCGCATCGGATCGATGCCGAGCGCGGCCATGAGCCGGTCGTATTTCCGGTCGACGTCGGTGTCGAATATGAGATCGGTCACCGCCGGGCAGGTGAGCCAGCCGTTTTCGGCGATCTCGCGCTCGAGCTGCCCGGCGCCCCAGCCCGAATAGCCCAGCGCCATCAGCGCCTGTCTCGGCCCCCTGCCCTTGGATATGGCGCGCAGGATGTCGATGGTCGCGGTCAGGCAGATGTCGTTCTGGACCGGCAGCGACGATTCGACACGGTAGTCGCCGCTGTGCAGCACGAAGCCACGGCTGCGGTCGACGGGTCCGCCGTTGCGGATCAGGAAATTGCGAGCGGAATCCGGCAGCCGGATCGCTTCCTTCTCGTCGAGAAGGCCGAGTTGCACGAGGAGATCCGGGAACAGCATCTGCTGCGCCTGGTTGATGATCAGGCCCATCGCGCCATCCTCGCTGTGCGCGCAGATGTAGATCACCGACCGCGAAAAGCGGTCATCCTTCATGCCGGGCATGGCAATGAGGAATTGCCCGTCGAGGAAGCCGCGCTTGCCGGCCACCGCCTTTTGCTTCAGAAGCTCCATGACGCAAAGGTATCGCGTTTTTCCCCGGGTGCAAAGCGCGGTTTGAACCGCGCGGTGGTCACCTCGACCAACCGCGCTCACGCAAATATGAGCGGCAAAGGCCGGCTCGCGGATTGCCTGCCACCGTGCCTTGACCACACAGATTTCGCATGATCCGCATCAGTCTCCTCCTCGTCGCGTTCTTGGCGGCCGCAGGCGCGCCCGGCGGTGCCCTCGCCGCAGCGAGTTCCTGGGAAGTGGCGGAGGGCGGTCGCGTCCGACTGATCACCAGCGGTCCCCCGGACGCATCGGGACATCTGCGCGGGGCTTTGCAGATCGACCTCAAGCCCGGATGGAAGACCTACTGGCGTGAGCCGGGAAGTTCGGGGGTGCCTCCGTCCATCGACACGTCCCCCAGCCCGCACGTCTTGTCTGCGGTGCTCGATTTCCCGGCACCGGAGCGGCATTTCGACGGCGACCTTCCATGGTCGGGATATGGGCATCCGGTGTCCTTTCCGGTCACATTCACCGTCGAGCCGGGCACTCTCGCACCCATCGAAGTCGACGTCTTCATCGGCATCTGCGAGACGATCTGCATCCCACTGGCGGCGCGGCTGACGCTGGACCCCTCTGCTTTGCCCGAAGATTCCGCCGACGCCGCCCAGGTGGCGAATGCGTTCGACGGGCTGCCGCAGGCCGCCTCGGACGGCTTCGGCGTGACGTTCCGGGAGGCGATCGACGGGAAGGCCATGTTCGAGGCGACGCTTCCCCCGGACGCGCTGGACGCCGACCTCTTCCTCGCCGCCGAGGGCTATGTCTTCGGCCTGCCCGACCGCCACGACAGCGGCGGTCGGACCGTCTTCGCCGTGCCTGTCGAGAGACCCGACAGTCCCGCAGGCGCCATACATTATACACTGGTCACCTCGGCGGGCTCCGTGAGCGGACGGCTCGAGCCGTTCTGAACGAACCCCGTTGCCGACACGGCGGCTTGCGCGTAATCAGGCGGCGCATCTTTTCCCAACGAGGCCAGCATGACCCTATCGAACGGCGACAAGCTCCCGGACGCGAGCTTCAAGGTGATGGCGCCAGACGGCTCCAAGACACTCGGCACCGCGGATATCTTCGCGGGCAAGAAGGTCGTGCTGTTCGGCGTTCCGGGCGCATTCACGCCGACCTGCAGCAACAACCACCTGCCGGGCTATGTCGAGAACCGCGATGCGATCCTCGCGCGCGGCGTCGACACGATCGCCGTGGTTTCGGTGAACGACCAGTTCGTGATGGCGGCCTGGGCGCGGTTCAGCGGCGCCGAGGACAAGATCCTGTTCCTCGCCGACGGCAATGGCGACTTCGTGAAGGCGGCCGGGCTCGATGCCGACTTCAGCGCCAACGGGATGGGCCTTCGCTCCAAGCGGTTCTCGATGATCGTCGACGACGGCACGGTCACGGCGCTGAACGTCGAGACCCAGCCGGGGGTCAGCGAGTCGGGAGCCTCGAAGATCCTGGAACTGCTCTGATGGCAGATCTGCTGTGGGCCGGCGCCATCATCGGCATCGGCGCCACGATGCTTATGGACCTCTGGGCGCTCTTCCTGCGCCTCGCCTTCGGCGAGAAGACGCCGAACTGGGGCTTCGTCGGCCGCTGGGTATGGCACCTGCGCGGGGGCAAGGTCTTCCATGACAGCATCGGGGCTGCCACGCCCCATGCCAACGAGGTGGTGATGGGCTGGGCCTTCCACTATCTCGTCGGCATCCTCTACGGCATCGTGCTGGTGTTCGTCATGGGACCCGGCTGGCTCGCGGAGCCAACGTTCCTGCCGGCCTTCATCCTCGGCATGGTGACGATCGGTGCCGGCTGGTTCCTGCTGGCACCAGGCATGGGGGCCGGGTGGGCGGCGTCGCGAACGCCGAACCCGAAGAAGGCCCGGTTGATGAACTTCGCCGCGCACAGCGTGTTCGCGCTCGGCCTATTCGGCACGGCGCTGCTCATCCAGTAAGGTCGAAAGGGCCGGTCAGTAGCTCTGGGTCGAGCGCCGCGGCCTTCGGACGGTGGGTCCGCCCTCTCCCGTCGAGCGGGTCGGCCTTCCCGTCTCGGCCGTCGGCGCCGCGGACTTCCGAGCCGGCTTGAACGGCGCCATCCCCAGTCGGGCGAGTTCGTCGGCGCGTTCGTTCTCCGGATGGCCGGCATGGCCGCGCACCCAGTGCCAGGTGACCTTGTGGCGGCGGGTCGCCTCGTCCAGCGCCTGCCACAGCTCCGCATTCTTCACCGGCTTCCTGTCGGCGGTCTTCCAGCCGTTGCGCTTCCAGCCATGGATCCAGCTCGAAATCCCGTCGCGGACATAGTTGCTGTCCGTGTAGAGATCGACGACGCACGGTTCGGTCAGTGCGCCGAGCGCGGAGATGGCAGCCAGAAGTTCCATGCGGTTGTTGGTGGTGAGAGGCTCGCCGCCGGAAAGCTCCCGCACCGTCTCGTTGAAGCGCAGGATCGCGCCCCAGCCGCCGGGACCGGGATTGCCTGAGCAGGCACCGTCCGTGAACACTTCGACAGACTTCATCCCATCATCCCGTAATCGCGCGCCGAACGAACCTGGCGGTGGAAGCGAAGCCGCCTCACGAACTCCATCGGGTCACGCTTCAGCACGAGAGCCCCGTCGGGGATCGTCAGCCAATCGTAGAGACGCGTGAGCGTGAAGCGCAGAGCAGCGCCTCGGGCCAGCACCGGCAGCGCCGCCATTTCGGCCTCGTCGAGCGGTCGCACAGACCGGTAACCGGCCAGCAGCGCCGTCCCCTTCGTCAGGTTGAACGCATGGTCCTTCTCGAAGCACCAGGCATTGAGGCAGATGGCGAGGTCGTAGGCATAGAAGTCGTTGCAGGCGAAGTAGAAGTCGATGAGGCCCGACAGGCTGTCGCCGAGGAAGAAGACGTTGTCGGCAAAGAGATCGGCATGGATCACCCCTGCCGGCAGATAGGAGGGCCAGTCGCGCTCGAGTTCGGCGAAATCGCGCTCGATCTCCTCGGGCAGGCTCGCCTCGACCTCGTGCGCGCGTGCACGCGCCCCGTCCCAGAGTTCGCGCCAGCCGTCCATCCTCAGGGCGTTCGGCCGGCTGAGCGGGAAATCGGCACCGGCCAGATGCAGGCCCGCGAGGGCCGCGCCCACCTCGCGGCATTGCGCCGCCGTCGGCCGGCGCATCCACATGCCTTCCAGGAAGGTGATCAGCGCCGCCGGCCGTCCGCACAAGGTTCCGACGAGCGTATCGTCGCGCCTGCGTACCGGCAGCGGACAATTCACGCCCTTGTGGGCGAGGTGATCCATGAGGCCGAGGAAGAACGGCAGGTCTCGCTCCTCCACCCTGCGCTCGTAGAGCGTCAGGATGAACGGTCCGGTCTCCGTGTGGAGGACGTAATTCGAGTTCTCCGATCCCTCCGCGATGCCCTTGTAGGACATCAGGCGCCCGACATCGTACTGCCTCAGAAAGGCTTCCAGATCGCCTTCCGCAACGTCGGTGTAGACCGCCATCAGCCGACCCGGCCCCTGCCGTTGACGAATTCCATGTCGGCGGTCGTCAGTTCGACGTCGCGCAGCACGCGCATCACCGGGAAATTCTCGAGTTCCGTCGCGGTGACCGCGATGTCGAGCGTCACGTCGAACCGGTCCCGGAACGCCTCGACGATCTCGTCGACGATGATCTCGGGCGCCGAGGCTCCCGCCGAAAGACCGAGCGTGCGGATTCCCCCGATCTCGTCCCAGGGGATCTCGGATGCCCGCTGCACCAGCATGGAGCGCTTTGCACCGGCGCGCTCGGCGACTTCGACCAGGCGCCGGGAGTTGGACGAATTCGGCGCGCCGACGACCAGAAACAGGTCCGAGCCCGGCGCCGTTTCCTTCACCGCCTCCTGGCGGTTCGTGGTGGCGTAGCAGATCGATTCGGCGGCTGGCGCCACCAGGGCGGGGAATTTTTCCCGAAGCGCGCGGATGAGGCCGGCGGTGTCCTCGACCGACAGGGTGGTCTGGGTGACGAAGCCGAGCCCGGTGTCGTCCAGCGGCTCGAACCGCGCGATATCGGCCTCGGTCTCGATCAGGGTCACGCTTCCCTCCGGAAGCTGGCCCATCGTGCCGATCACTTCCGGATGTCCGCCATGGCCGATGAGAAGCACGTGGCGGCCGAGCCGCTGGTGGCGCATCGCCTGCTTGTGCACCTTGGACACCAGCGGACATGTCGCGTCGAGATAGAACAGGTTGCGTGCCTCGGCATCCTGCGGAACCGATTTCGGAACACCGTGTGCAGAAAACACGACCGGTGCGGCGCGATGCTCCGGCGGGATTTCCGACAGTTCCTCGATGAAGACCGCGCCGAGCTGCTGCAGTCCCTCGACGACGTAGCGATTGTGCACGATCTCATGGCGGACATAGACCGGCGCGCCATACTTCTTCAGTGCCAGCACGACGATCTGGATCGCGCGGTCCACGCCGGCGCAGAAGCCGCGAGGCTGGCAGAGCCGTACCGTCAGCCGCGGCTTCACTGTCTGTGCGCGATCGAGCATGTTCTGGACATGGAGGCTGGGTGCCACGGCTGTCAAGGGGCGGAAGGTTTCCGGCCGGCGCCGCGCTCGTAGCGCAGAACGCCGGCGATCCCGTCCCGGTTGCCGGGATCGTCCGCCGGATGACGGACGCCGTCCAACACCTCCACGCAATCGAAGTCAAAGGGGCTGACCCCATCCAGACACGCGACGTTCACGCCGAGTTCGGACGGGTTGGAGCGGCGTCGGTGATGGGTATAGATTCCGCAGACGGAGCAGAAATGATGCCGGGCCGTCCCTGTGTTGAACCGGTAGAGGGTAAGTCGGTCCGCGCCTTGCAGGATCTCGAGTTCGCCGACGCGGGCTGTCGCGACAACGGCGCCGCGCATGCGGCAGAAGCTGCAGTCGCAGCGGCGGGCCGATGAGAGCGGCTCGGCCAACGACACGCGGAACCGGACCGCGCCGCAGTGACAGCCTCCGTCGAACATCCGCCGATCAGCCTCGACCATGCGTATCCTTGCCTCCGTCCGAGCGGCCGCGCAGCGCCATGACAATCGTCACCGCCGCCAGCGCCGCCGCGAGACCGTACCAGGTCACGGCATACTGCAGATGGTTGTTGGGAAGGGAGAGAAGCGTCACCCCGCCAATCGGCAGGCCACCCGGAACAGGGGTTGCGTCGGCGTCGACGAAGAAAGGCAGGACAACCGCGCCCTCGGGAAGGCCGGCCGAAGCCGACATGAGCGACAGGTCCTTCCAGTAAAACACGTTCTTCACTGGATCGTTGTCGGGAACCAGCCACGACGGCTTTTCCGCAAGCGGATTGCGTGCCAGGCCCCGGATCAACATCGCCGCGTCCGTTTGCGACGCGGGACGCGTAGTCGGGTCCTTGCGGTCGTAGGGAACGAAGCCGCGGTTGACGAACAGGAAGCGTCCGTCCGGCAGTTCCAGCGGGGTGAAGACAAAAAAACCGCTCTGGCCGTCATGGGTGGCGAGGAAATGCCGCTCGCCGTCGTGTCGGAACGTCCCGCGCGCCTCGGCGGGCCAGTAGTCCACGTCACCTGTCGCCGCGAACTGCTGCTCGATCTCGGCCAGCGGTGCCGGGCCACCCGCCGTCCGCTCTGCCATGGCGGCGAGCAGTCCCTCCTTCCACTGAAGCCGCTCGACTTGCCAGGTGCCAAGCCCGAGGAGGAGCAGGAAGACGGAGACTCCAATGACAAGCAGAATCCAGCGATGGCGCCGGGGGGCTTCGTGCACGGCGCTCATGGTTCAGCCGGCGTTGTCCAGCCGGCCCTCGGCCGCCTTGTTGCGATATTGCAGGGCAATCATCACCCCCTTGATCAGGCGCAGGCTGACCAGCGACAGAACGACGATCAGCGGCATCCAGAGCAGGAAATGCACCCAGAGAGGCGGATTGAGCGAGACCTCCATCCACAGCGCCAGCCCGCAGACGACGAAGCCGATGAGGAGGATCACGAAAACCGCGGGGCCGTCTCCGGAATCGGCGAAGGAATTGTCCAGCCGGCAGATGCCGCAGCGCGGCGCCACGGTCAGGAAGCCGGAAAACAGCCGTCCCTCGCCACAGCGGGGGCAACGTCCCTTCAGGCCGGCATTGACCGGATCGACCGGCGGCCAGAGCGCGCTGTCATCCGCCATCATGTGCCTCCATCCGCGCCTTT
>JAESFK010000676.1_pt1 | contig 14663 bp, 14 predicted proteins | sample 9269391 | NCBI WGS metagenome assembly JAESFK01 (sample SAMN14506231, study PRJNA617097) | algae metagenome | isolation source: Drouetiella hepatica UHER 2000/2452 and co-occurring heterotrophs from... | place: Slovakia: Slovak Paradise National Park, Hrabusice, Kosice Region | collected 2000-01-01
CAGGCAGCGGATACGACGACGCACGAGCCGCGCCGGACCTGGCAGGGCAAGGCGGTCGCGAAACAAGCGGCCTCCGTCGTTTGATTTCGCTCAAGGCCGGATCCGCTCAGGCGTCTAGCCTGCGACCCCTCGTCCAGGGAGGCGGATCATGCGGATCACATCGAGAGCCGCGAGCATCGTGCTGGCCGGCGGGTTGCCGGTGCTCGTCTTTGGCGCCCGGCTGCAGCCCGTCACCGCGAAAGCCGAAGCCGCGCCCGACAACACCGCTCCGTGACAGCGGCGCCGGAAACGTCGCGGGTGGGGAATTTCGCCATGCAGCGTGCCTATACGACCGCGCGGATCAGGACTGAACAGGTCGATGCGGCCCATCTGCTCGTCAGCCCGCTCGATCCGCTGCTCGATCTCGTGCGCTGGCGATCCTATTGCGATGAGGCCGCATCGGACGGGGGCACGGCGGCTCGCCGGCAGCAGATCGTCGTCGTCGCGAATCCGCGTGGCTATCTCCAGGGTCTTTGCGTGCACGCGGTCGTCACGCACCCGGTCCAGGGCGCCATCCTGGACGTGCCCGTCTTCGTGGTTGCGAGCGCAGCCGACGAGATCGGCGTCGCGGAAGCTCTCTTCCGCGAGCTTTGCATCGTCGCCGGGCGGCTCAATTGCGCCGCGATCCGCATTCGCACGGGGGGCTCCCAGCGCCTGCATCGCCATATCGAGGACTGCGGCCGGATCGCCTGGGCCGGCCGCGTCGCTCTGATTCTCGACCCAAAACCGCGACAGGAGGCGCCCTGGGCCCGGTCTCAGGGCGATGGCTTGCCCGTAAAGACGTAGCCGACACCACGCACCGACTTGATCAGCGCCGGTTGCTTCGGATCGCGCTCGATCTTCTTGCGCAGCCGCGCGATCTGCGCGTCGATCGTCCGGTCGAACGCTTGGAGGTTGCGGCCATGGGTCAGATCCATGAGCACGTCACGGGACAAAACACGCCCGGGATGTCGCGCCAGCGCGGCCAGCATGTCGAACTCGCCGGTGGTGAGAACGATCTCGGCGCCTTCGGCCGTCACGAGTTGCCGCCGGCCGAGATCCAGCCGCCAACCATCGAAATGGATCACCTCGCCGGCTTCCGTGCGTGGAGGTGCCGCAGGCTGTCGCCGACGCAGGACAGTCCGCAGTCTCGCCAGCACCTCGCGCAGATGGAAGGGCTTTGCAATGTAGTCGTCGGCGCCGACCTCGAGGCCGACGATCCTGTCGACGACATCGTCGCGGCCGGTCAGCATGATGATCGGGACATCCGAACGCGAGCGCACCTCGCGCGCCAGCGAAAGGCCATCCTCGCCACCGGGCAGGACGAGGTCGAGCAGAATGATGTCGATCGGATTCTTCTGCAGGCCATCGCGCATCGCCGCGCCGTCTGCCGCAGCGGTGACGCGGTAGCCCTCGTCCTCGAAGTAGCGGATCAGCATTTGCCGGATGCGGATGTCGTCGTCCACGACCAGGATGTGTTCGTTGCGGGCAGCGAAGTCAGTCATGTCCGGCTGTGGTGCGCTTCCTCGTCGTCCGGGCTGTTACAAACCGTCACGATTTCGCACGGATCGTAACGGTCGCGCCGTTCGGCCGTTACCAGTGTGGGTTCAATTCGGCACGTCGATCACACACAGGATGACGCGCCGATGATCTCGCAAACCACCATGTCACAGCAGCACGACGCTGTCAGGCGTTTCGCGACGGTCCCGCCTCATGCCGTGAGCCTGCGCAGCCTGTTCGGCGGACAGCCGATCGAGACCTTCGAGACCGGAATGGCGATCTTCTGGGAGGGCGACGATGCGCGGCACGTCTTCGAGGTGGTCGAGGGCGTCCTGCGTGTCTTCAGGATCCTGAGCGATGGTCGCCGCGTCATCACGGGCTTCCTCTATCCAGGCGATCTCCTCGGCGTCTCGCTCAAGGATCAATACCTCTACACCGCCGAGGCCGTGACGCGGACGAAACTGCGGCGCTACGAGCATGGCCGCTTCCAGGACGAGATCAACCGCTCGCCGGAACTGCGGCATCAACTCTTTGCCTGTCTCTGCGACGAAATGGCGGCCGCCCAGGACCAGATGGTCCTGCTCGCCCGCAAGAGTGCCGAGGAGCGCGTCGCCAGCTTCCTGCTCGTCATCGCCCGCCGCCTCGGCGCCGAGCAGAAGCAGCCCGTGGTCGAGATTTCGATGACCCGCCTCGACATGGCAGACTATCTCGGCCTCACCATCGAGACGGTCTCGCGGACGATGACCAGGTTGACCAATTGCGGTGTCATCGCGCCGAGCAGCCGCCACGCCATCGTCGTTCGCAAGCTCGGGAAACTCGCGGTGCTTGCGGGCGAGGCCGATGACGGGGATAACCGTGCCGCCGAAGCAGGGGCGGTCCAGCAAGCGGTCTGGCCCAACTGAGGCACATAGATCGCCACGGCCCATACCGGACGCATGGCGATCTATCTCTTGGTCGAAGCATCGGAGTTGCCCGAAAAGTGTGTTCCGCTTTTCGGCCTGGTGTTCACAGCGTCGAGGTAACGCCGGTCATGCGGTCGACCGTCACAAGCGAGTTCAGCCTCGACGAGATCGCGCGGGTCCTCGACAGCGCCAACATCATCGTCCACGGCTTTGACGGCATCATCACCCGCTGGACCAGCGGCTGCGAGGCGCTTTACGGCTGGACGCGAGCAGAAGCGCTCGGACGCGTCGCGCATGACCTGCTCGAAACCGTCTTCCCCCAGCCGCTCGCGGACGTCACCGCTGACCTGCGCGAGCAGGGAATCTGGAAGGGTGAGCTCACGCATCGCCACAAGGACGGTCATCCCATCTTCGTCGCCAGCCGCTGGGTCGTAGCCAAGTCGGAGGCGGCCTCCGGCTTCGCGATCGTCGAGACAAACATCGACGTCAGCGATCTCAGGGCGATGCAGGCGCATCTCGTCGCACGCGAAGCCCATCTGCGCTCGATTCTCGATACCGTGCCCGAGGCGATGGTGGTGATCGACGAGGCCGGCACGATCACCTCGTTCAGTGCGGCAGCCGAGCGGCTGTTCGGCTATGGCACGGGCGAGGTGCTCGGGCGCAATGTCCGCACCCTCATGCCGCAGCCTGACCGGGGCGCTCATGACGGCTATATCTCCCGTTACCTGACGACGGGAGAGCGCCGCATCATCGGCTATGGCCGCGTCGTCACGGGGCAGAAAAAGGACGGCAGCCAGTTTCCGATGGAGCTGGCGATTGGCGAGGCCCGCGCCGAGGGCCGCCGCATCTTCACCGGCTTCATCAGGGACCTCACCAGCCGCCACCGGATCGAGGAGGAACTGCGCCAGGCGCACAAGATGGAGGCCGTCGGCCAGCTCACCGGCGGGATTGCGCACGACTTCAACAACCTGCTCACGGTCATCAGCGGCAATCTCGAGATGATCGAGAGGCGGCTGACTGACCCCAAGCTGCAGGTGCTGCTGAGGGAGGCGCAAGGGGCGGCCGATGACGGCGCCAAGCTGACCGGGCAACTGCTCGCCTTCGGGCGCCGGCAGCCGTTGAATCCGAAGCTCGCCGATGTCGGGCAGCTCGTCTCCCGCTTCTCCGACCTGCTGCGCCGGGCTCTCGGCGAGGCGATCGAGCTTCGCACCATCGTCTCCGGCTCGCCGGGCCTGGCGCTGATCGACGCTTCGCAGTTGCAGAATGCCTTGCTGAACCTTGCGCTCAACGCCCGCGATGCGATGCCGCGCGGCGGCAGGCTGACGGTCGAGATCTCGCCGACGAAGCTCGATGCCGACTATGCCAGCATGTATCCCGAGGTCAGGACCGGTAATTATGTCCTGATTTCCGTGACCGATACCGGCGACGGCATGTCCGCCGAGGTCAGGCAGCGCGCTTTCGAGCCGTTCTTCACGACGAAGGGCGTCGGCGCCGGGACGGGGCTCGGGCTGAGCATGGTCTATGGCTTCACCAGGCAGTCGGGCGGCCATGTCCAGCTCTACAGCGAGGTCGGCCAGGGCACGAGCGTGCGCCTCTTCCTGCCGGTCGCGAGCTTAGCACGACCTGCGGCCTCGGATGCCGGCCCCGACCACGCGGCCGCGACCAGGAACGACCTGCCGGTCGGGTCCGAGACGATCCTCGTGGTCGAGGATGATGCCCGCGTGCGCCGCGTCGCCGTGGCCAGGCTCGAGGACACCGGCTACCGGGTGCTGGAGGCCGACACCGCAGCGCAGGCGCTCGGCATGCTGGCCTCGCATCCGGAGATCGCCCTGCTCTTCACCGATATCATCATGCCCGGCGGCATGTCGGGGGACGAACTGGCGCGCGAGGCACGTCTTATCCGGCCTGGCATCAAGATCATCCTCACCTCGGGCTTCGCCGAACCTGGCGTCGCGGTGCGCGAACTGGCGGCAGCGGCGAGCTGGCTGAAGAAGCCCTATACGGCCATGGAGTTGGCGGTCCGGATCCGCGAATTGTTCGATCAGGCCGAATGAGCCTGAAGCCCGGCCTTTCCGCCCGAGCGTCATCGGAAAGCCGCCCCGGGATTCGCCCGCAGCACCCCGGCAAGGCGATGCCTCGTTGCCCGGCACCGCGTCCGCCACCTGCGACAAGGCGTCTCGCCCAGCTCCGGCATCGGCACGAAATGGCCTGTTGCGGTCCTCGTCGACCCTCACGGACGCGCCGCCAGGTCAACGACGACTGGGTTAGCGACGCGCCCGCGAACACCTTGCCGACAGCCGCGCCTTGACATGCGCGGGCGCTTGGGAGAGGCGTATCCCACGCGCATCGCATTGATCGCAAAGCGTTTTTTTAATTATTCCAAGGAGAAGGCGGTGTCGTCCTTCAAGTTACCGCGCAGGGGCGCGTCCAGGTTCCGGACGTTCCAAATTCACACTGCCGCGGTCGTCGTGATCTGTCTGGCGACCAGCCTCGTACCCGTATGGGCTCAGCAGCCCCAATCGCCATCGTCGCCACCAGCCGCGACTGCGGCGCCGGCCCTGCCGACGACGGCACTGCCGCCAGCTCTCCCTCAACTGGGCATAGCGCCGCCGACGGCGGCCCATCCTGCGGCCGTTCCCTCGGCGACGCCAGCGCCAGCACCAGCACCAGCACCGGCACAGGTCGCCGTCCAGCCCGTCGGCTTGCCGGCCCTGCCGCATGACCTGTCGCCCTGGGGCATGTTCATGGCCGCCGACATCGTCGTGAAGGCGGTGATGGTCGGTCTGGCCTTCGCCTCCGTGGTGACCTGGACGATCTGGCTCGCCAAGGCGCTGGAACTCGCCGCCGCCAAGGCCCGGGCCGGGCGCGCCGTGCGGCAGCTTCAGTCGGCGACGGATCTCGTGGAGGCCTCCGGCGCTATCGCTGGCAAGGGGCGCCTGCGCGGCGACGTCGGCGTCCTGCTCGGCGCTACCTTGGAGGAGACGAGGCGCTCGTCGGATCTCGGGGAGGACGGCATCAAGGAGCGCGTCGCGATCGCGCTCTCGCGCATCGAGGCGAGGGCAGGGCGCTCCATGGCGCGCGGCACCGGCCTTCTCGCCACGATTGGGTCGACAGCGCCCTTCGTGGGCCTGTTCGGCACGGTCTGGGGCATCATGAATTCATTCATCGGCATCAGCCAGGCCAAGACCACCAATCTCGCCGTGGTGGCGCCGGGCATCGCCGAGGCACTGCTGGCGACCGCGATTGGCCTCGTCGCGGCGATCCCGGCCGTGATCATCTACAACGTCTTCGCCCGCGCCATCACCGGCTATCGCGCGACGCTGTCCGACGCCTCGGCCGAAATCCTGCAGCACCTTTCGCGTGACCTCGAGCGCCAGCGCCGCCATCTCGTCCCTGCGACGGCAGCAGCGCCGGCCCGCGCGCCCCTGCATGCGGTGCAGCCCGCTGCGGCCCTGCCGCGCGTGCATGCGGAGTGATTGATGGCCGTTTCGCTCAAGGACTCGCAGGATGGCGACCTCGGTGAGGTCAGCGACATCAATGTCACGCCCTTCATCGACGTGATCCTGGTGCTGCTGATCATCTTCATGGTCGCAGCCCCGCTCTCCACCGTCGATGTCGCCGTCGACCTGCCGGTCTCGAACGCCCAGCCGCAGCCGCGTCCGGATACGCCGGTCTTCCTGACCGTGAAGGGCGATCTCTCGCTCACGCTTGGCAATGACGGCGTGCCGCGCGAGGCGCTCGGCGCCACGCTCGACCGCCAGACCAACAACGACCGCGAGCAGCGCGTCTTCCTGCGCGCCGACGGCGCGGTGGCCTATCGCGAGTTGATGGATGTCATGAACCTGCTCAGGCAGGCGGGCTATCTCAAGATCGCCCTGGTCGGGCTCGAAGATACCGGGCAGGGCGCCGCGCAAGCGGCTCCTCCCGGCGCGGCGTCCAGGCCATGAAGACGCTTGCGGACGTGGCCGGCCGTTCCAGCAGCATCGGCTCCAGGCTTTGGCCAGCAATCCTTCGCTGGACATTGGCCATTCTCGTCGTCGCGGGCGGGCATGGCGTTGCCGGCTGGATGATCGTGACCTGGCAGCGCGCCGAAGCCGCGATGGGCACGCCGCCTGCCGCGGTGATGATCGAACTCGCGCCGCTGGCCGTCGCGCCCGAGGCGCCGTCGCAGGAGATCGCGCCCGGTCCCGAGATGGTGGAGGCCCAGCCCGAACCACAGCCGGAACCCGTCATCGAGAAGCCGCCGGAGCCGGAGCCCCCGCCGCCGGAGCCTGTCGTGGAGCCACCTCCGCCGGTCGAGCCGCCGCCGGTCGTCGAACCGCAGCCCGTCGCGCAGCCGGAACCCGAGATCAAGATTCCGGAACTGCCCACGCTGCCTGACGCGGCAGCGGTGCTGGCTCCGCCGCCGCCTCCGCCCAAGCCGCGCCCCCAGGTCGTCGAGCGCAAGCCGCCGCCCAAGCAGCGCGTGGTCGAGCGCCGCAAACCGGTGAATCAGGACAAGCCCCCGGCCGAGCGCACGAGCGCTCCCACCGCGCAGGCGCAGGCGGCACCGACCGCCGCCGCGCCGTCGCAGGGCGAATCCTCGGCCCCGTCCGTCTCGCCCGCGAGCTGGCGCGGTACGCTTCTCGCCCATCTCAATCGTTACAAGCGCTTCCCCGGTGGGGCGAGCCCGGGCACGGTGCAGGTTTCCTTCAGCATCGACCGTTCCGGGCGCGTGCTTTCGGCGCGCCTCATCAGCGGCTCCGGCGATGCGGCGCTGGATGAGGAGGCCGTGGCCATGGTCCGTCGCGCGAGCCCGGTTCCGGCGCCGCCGGCAGGGATCGGCGGCGGGACGATCGCGCTGGCCGTTCCGGTGAAGTTCTCGCGCTGAGTGGCTATAACTGATCCAAGAGGCCCGGATCGGGAGAGCGATCATGAAACAGACGATCCTGGCGACGCTGGCGCTGGCCTCGATCTGTACCGGCTGCGTCTCGACCACCGCTGCCGAGCGGCGCGCTGCCGACGAGGCACGCTGCCGCTCCTACGGCTTCCGTCCCGGCACGGATGGGCTGGCGCGGTGCCTGCTTGAAATTGACCTCGACCGCGCAGCCGAGCGTCGCTTCCGGATGGACACCGCCTTCGGCGGAACGCCGTGGTTCTACCGCCGCCCCTGGTAGAGGCGAGGCGCGGGGACAATCGCCCGCATCTCTCTTATCCCCGGCCGCGTAACCGGCCGCGATGGTGCTGCCGGAACGACGCCGGCTCATTCCAACCCCCCAAAGAAAAAAGGGCCGCGCGTGAGCGCAGCCCAAGTCTAGGGAGGAAACGCCCAAGGAGGGCGACGCAGCATCGCTGCTGCGGTGCGGGATACATAGGTGCGGGATCGCCCCAGGACAAGCGTAAAAGGGCAGCATCATTGTCCTATTTTTAAGCACGCCCGCGACACCGGAACGGGAACCGTCATTTCCGCCAATGTTGGCCAACGTCTCCCAATTGAACCGCCTCACCACGGCGCTGTCGCTGCTGTTTTTTAGGCGTTGACAGGTAGTTTGGGCCTATTCAAATTCATAGGCATACAAATGAATTTGCCGGCTGACGCAAAGTTGGCGGCATGCGACATCTGTCCAAGAGCGCTGGGGCATCCGCTACCGGGCCAGACATGGGGAACAGCGATGACGATCGACCGTCGGAGTTTTCTGGCCGGCGCTTCCGCCGGAGCCACCATCATCGCTGCGCCGGCCCTGGTGCATGCGCAGGGGGCAGGGCCCATCAAGGTGGGCGAGATCAACAGCTATACCGCGCAGCCCGCCTTCCTGAAGCCCTATCGCCAGGGTTGGGAACTGGCGCTGGAGCAGATCAACGCCGGTGGCGGCGTGCTCGGCCGCAAGATCGAGACGATCTTCCGCGACGACGGTGGCAAGCCGGAAGACGCCGTGCGCCATGCGGGTGACCTGATCAACGCCGAGAAGGTCGATCTGCTCTCGGGCGGTTTCCTGTCGAATGTCGGCCTCGCCATCGCCGACTTCGCCAACCAGAACAAGAAGTTGTATGTCGCCTCCGAACCGCTCTCTGATGCTGTCGTCTGGGCCAAGGGCAACCGCTACACCTTCCGGCTGAGGCCCTCGACCTACATGCAGGCGGCGATGCTGGTCGAGGAGGCCGCCAAGCTCCCGGCCAAGAAGTGGGCGATCGTCGCGCCGAACTACGAGTACGGCCAGTCGGCGGTGAAGTGGTTCAAGGAACTGCTCAAGAAGGCCAGGCCCGATGTCGAGTTCGTGGCCGAACAGTTTCCGGCGCTGGGCCGCATCGATGCCGGCGCGACCGTGCAGGCGCTGGAAGCCTCGAAGCCCGACGCGATCTTCAACGTCACCTTTGCCGGCGATCTGACGAACTTCGTCCGGCAGGGCAACACGCGCGGCCTGTTCGAAGGGCGAACCGTCGTCTCGATGCTGACAGGCGAGCCGGAATATCTCGATCCGCTCGGCGCCGAGGCTCCGGTCGGCTGGATCGTCACCGGCTATCCGCAGGCGGACATCAAGACGTCCGAGCACGTCGCGTTCCGCGACGCCTATGTGAAGAAGTTCAACGACTATCCTCGCCTGGGTTCGGTCGTCGGCTACGACACGATGAACTCGATCGCAGCCGCCCTGGCCAAGGCCGGCTCGACCGACACCGAGAAGCTCGTCGATGCGCTGAAAGGCCTGAAGTTCCCCTCCGCCTTCGGCTCGGCCGAGTATCGTGCCATCGACCATCAGTCGACGCTTGGCGCCTTCGTCGGCAAGACCGCGCTCAAGGACGGCAAGGGCGTGATGGTCGACTGGAGCTATCGCGACGGCGCCAAATACCTACCGAGCGATGCCGAGGTGAAGACGCTGCGCCCGGGCGGGTGAGGCTGGATTTCAGAAGTCCAGCCAAGCCGTTGCGAACACCCGCCGAGTCATCCCGGACAAGCCGCATCGCGGCGCAGCTCAGGGATCCATCGTAGAGCGATGCGCCCTACGATGGATCCCGGGCCTCCGCTTCGCTCCGCCCGGGATGACGTTGGTGTTTCCGCGCCTCCAAGCTGCACGGGGCAAGAATGATCGACCTCATCCTCACCCAGACACTGAACGGCCTGGCCTCGGCCTCGTCGTTGTTTCTTGTGGCGTCCGGGCTGTCGATCATCTTCGGCGTCACCCGGATCGTGAACTTCGCCCACGGCTCGCTCTACATGCTCGGCGCCTATCTGGCCTGGACGCTGGTCGGACGCTTCGGGCCGGCCGACGCGCTCGGATTCTGGGGCGGCGTGCTCGCCGCCGCCGCGCTGACCGGGCTCATCGGCGTCGTGATCGAGATCCTGATCCTCAGGCGCATCTATCAGGCCCCCGAGCTGTTCCAGTTGCTTGCCACCTTCGGCGTCGTGCTGATGCTGCAGGATGTCGCGCTCGGCGTCTGGGGGCCGGAGGACAAGCTCGGGCCGCGCGCGCCCGGCTTCAAGAGCTTCGTCGTCATCTTCGGCAACCGCTTCCCGACCTATGAGCTGTTCCTGATCGCGGTCGGGCCGATCGTCCTGCTGATCCTCTGGCTGCTCTTCCAGAAGACGCGCTGGGGCACATTGGTCCGCGCCGCGACGCAGGATCGCGAGATGGTCGGCGCGCTCGGCGTCAACCAGCGCCTGCTCTTCACCTCGGTCTTCGCCTTCGGCTCGATGCTGGCGGGCCTGGGCGGCGCGCTCCAGCTCCCGCGCGAGGCCGTGACCTTGCACATGGACCTGTCCATGATCTCCGAGGCCTTCGTCGTCGTGGTCGTCGGCGGGCTCGGCAGCGTCACGGGGGCCTATCTCGCCGCCGTGCTGATCGGCATCCTGCACGCCTTCGGCATCCTGATCTTTCCCAAGATCACGCTCGTCCTCGTCTTCCTGGTCATGGCGGTGGTGCTGGTGGTCAAGCCCTACGGCCTGATGGGCAAGGCGCCGGTCGGCCACAGCCGCGCCCACGGCCCGGCCGAACCGCTGCTGCTCCCGGCCGATGGCGCGACGAAACTCGCCGGGTTGATCGCGTTGGTGATCCTCGCGCTCGCCCCACTGGTCACGCCCGACCACATCCTGCTGACGCTGACCGAACTCGTCATCTTCGCGCTTTTCGCCGCCTCCCTGCATTTCATGATGGGCCCGGGCGGCATGGCCTCCTTCGGCCACGCCGCCTATTTCGGGCTGGGCGCCTATGGCGCGGCGCTCGCCGTAAAATGGCTGGGCGCGCCGATGGAGCCAGCGCTGCTGCTCGCGCCCTTCCTGGCGGGCATAGCCGGCGTCGTTTTCGGCTGGTTCTGCGTCAGGTTGTCGGGCGTCTATCTGGCCATGCTGACGCTCGCCTTCGCGCAGATCGCCTGGGCGACGGCCTTCCAGTCGGTCGATCTCACCGGCGGCGACAACGGCATCCTCGGCGTCTGGCCCTCGGCCTGGGCGACCTCCAAGACGGTCTACTACTACCTGACTCTGGTCATCTGCACGGCTGCGATCGTGGCGCTGCGACTGACGATCTTCTCGCCCCTCGGCTATGGCCTGCGCGCCGCTCGCGACAACGCCCTGCGGGCCGAAGCCATCGGGCTCGACGTGGTCCGCATCCAGTGGGTCGCCTTCGCGGTTGCGGCCTTCTGCGCCGGCATCGCGGGCGGGCTCTTCGCCTTCTTCAAGGGCTCGGTCTTCCCGACCTATATGGCGATCCCGCGCTCGGTCGATGCGCTGCTGATGGTGCTGCTCGGTGGCGTCCAGACCGTTTCCGGCCCGATCATCGGCGCCTTCGCCTTTGCCGGCCTCTCCGAGCAGTTGATGAAGGCGACGATGTACTGGCGTTTCGTGCTGGGACTTTCGATCGTGCTGCTCGTCGTGCTCTTCCCGCGCGGCCTCGTCGGGGCAGCTCTTGCCCTGCGCGAGCGCTGGCGCAAGGAGCCGGAACCTGCGGCGGCGCTGGTGGAGGCGAGCCGATGAGCGCGACTCCCATCCTCGTCGTCCGCGACCTCGCGAAATCCTTTGGCGGCGTGCGCGCCGTCGACGGCGTTTCGTTCTCGGTCCTGCCCGGCACGATGCTGGCGCTGATCGGCCCCAACGGCGCGGGCAAGACGACCTGCTTCAACATGCTGAACGGCCAGCTCCGGCCCGATGGCGGGCAGGTGCTGCTGGCCGGGCAGCCGATCACCGGCCTGAAGCCCCGCATCGTCTGGCGCATGGGCGTCGGCCGCACCTTCCAGATCACCGCGACCTTCACCTCGATGACCGTGCGCGAGAACGTCCAGATGGCGCTGATCTCGCATGCCGGCGAGATCTGGAGCCCCTTCGGACGTGCGCGCGACCGCCACCGCGACGCAGCCGACGCCTTGCTGGCGCAGGTCGGCATGGCGGGGCAGGCCGAACGCGCCTGCGGCGTCCTCGCCTATGGCGACCTCAAGCGCGTCGAGCTTGCGGTCGCGCTCGCCAACCAGCCGAAGCTGCTGCTGATGGACGAGCCCACCGCCGGTATGGCTCCGCGCGAACGCATCGAACTGATGGCGCTGACCGCCGACATCGCCGCCGCCAAGGGCATCGCCGTGCTCTTCACCGAGCACGACATGGATGTCGTCTTCACCCATTCCGACAGCGTCATCGTGCTCGATCGTGGCCGCCTGATCGCCCATGGCACAGCGGAGGAGGTCCGCCAGGATCCCAATGTCCGCGCCGTCTATCTCGGCTCCGGCGCGACCTCGGGAGGGCATTGATGTGAGCGAACATTTTGCGTGGACCATGATCTGGTCCGAAAACCGCTTCGCACCTTTCGGGATCATGCTCTGATGCTCGAGATCGTGTCGCTCGACGCCTATTACGGCCGCGCCCATATCCTGCAGGGCGTCACCTTCGCGATGAATCGCGGCGAGGTGCTGGCGCTGATGGGCCGCAACGGCGCCGGCAAGTCGACGACGATGAAGGCCGTCATGGGCCTCGTTCCGCCCGCCGGCGGCAGCGTCAGCTTCGAGGGGCAGCGGGTCGATGGCCGCGAGCCCTTCGAGATCGCCCGGATGGGCATCGGCTATGTGCCGGAGGACCGGCGCGTCTTCTCGGAACTCAGCGTCATGGAGAACCTGTCGGTGGCGCAGCGCCCGGCTCGCAGCGACGCGCCGCACTGGACGCCGGAGCGGCTGTTTGCCTTGTTCCCTAATCTCGGGCGCATGCGCGACCGGCCGGGCGGCGCCATGTCGGGCGGCGAGCAGCAGATGCTGACCATCGCGCGCACGCTGATGGGCAACCCGAAGCTCGTGCTGCTCGACGAGCCTTCCGAAGGGCTGGCTCCGGTCATCGTCGAGGAGATGGCGAAGACGATCCTGGCTTTGAAAGGCGAAGGGCTGACCGTGCTGATTTCGGAGCAGAACCTGCATTTTGCTGGCAATGTCGCCGATCGCGCCGCCATCATCGAGAAGGGTATCATCCGCTTCACCGGAACGATGGACGAGCTGAAGGCCAACGAGACGGTCAGGACGCAGTATCTGTCGGTGTAGGGCGCGGTACTCGCATCAAACCCGCTCCGTCATCCCGGACGAGCGGCAAATCCGCGCTGATCCGGGACCCATTCCGGAGCGCAGCCGGGAAAGATTCCGGCATGGATCCCGGGCCTCCGCTTCGCCGCGCCCGGGATGACGTCGAGGCCTAGCTTGCGGCGATTGGGCTGCGCGCCCCGCCGACGCTGCGCCATTCATCCGCCAGCGCCAGCAGCGCGCCCTCGATCAGGCCGTCGCGCAGCAGCGCCTGCGCCATCCGCTCCCCGCCAGCCAGCGCCGCAGCGATCGCCTCCGGAGACAGGGGCCCGACATCGACGGTGACCAAGAGATTCCCGAGATCGCTGTCGGGATCGAGTTCCCGCGCCCGCCGCCGGATCACAGCGGCATCCTGCACATCCGTCGCATTTGCAATAATGGTCGCCGCCGCGTCGGCCTCGGCAGCGCTGCGCGCCAGCACCGTTGCCGCATCCGCGATGCCCCGCGAGAATGACCGTCCGCGCCAGCCGCTGGTCGCGATTCCCCGAAAATGCTGCGCAGCATCGAAGCGGATGAAACCGTCCGGCCGCGCCCTGGCGAGCGAAGGCACGACGCCGATATCGAGAGGATGGCCGGGCGTCACGAAGACGGCGATATCGCCGCCATTGTTGACATAGGCGCGTTCCAGCTTTGGCGCCCGCGCGAGCATCGCGGCCATGACGGTGTCGGCGACCGCGCCCGCGACCGCCGCCATCGGGGTGATGAATTGCGCGCGAAACGCCCAGCAGGCGAGCGCCATCCGCTGCGCGGTTGCACCTGCCAGAGCAGGGGGCTGGGCCTCCAGGGGGCGGCGCAGTGTCCTCAGTTCACCGGCGAGCTCGCCGAGCAGGCCGTCGAAAGCGTCCTCGGCGGCGGCATAGGCGCGTTCGATTTCGGAGGGGCCGCCGAAGGCTGCGATCACGAGGTCGCTCGGACCTTCCTGGAGATGCAGGCGGTTGCCCGACAGGCGGGCGACGCGGTGCGTTTTCATCCGCCATCCTTAGCCGTCATCGCGAGCGTAACGAAGCAATTCAGTCAGGTAGAGCGCGGCGACCCCTGGGCTGCTTCGCTACACTCGCAATGATGACCGGGCCAAGTCAGTCGCTGCGCAGTGGCCAGGGATTCTCCACCGCCCCACCCTCGATCCGGGCCTGACCGCCATGGGCGCGCAGGACCTCCTCGACGGGCACGATCTCCTCGGCATGGCCGCCGGAGGCGAGATAGAGTTCGCGCGACAGGGTGAATTCGATCGGCGCCACGATCGCCGGCGTCGGGACATAGCCGAAGGCATTCTTCGGCATGCGCAGCACGTCGACCATCACCGTGATGCCACCGCCCGGCCAGACATAGACCGGCGCGCCGCCTATCGTGACCCGTGTCGTCCCCGACTGCACGGAGCGCGTCAGCAGCACCGGGTTCTCGGTGACGCCCGCACGCAAGCTGCCGCCGGCGCCGGCGACGAAGGTCACGGTGCAAAGCGAGGGCTCGCAATTCTCCCCGATGCGCTCGACCACTTGTCGCACGGCGGCAGGCATCTCCGTCTCGACCGGGAGAAGGTCCTCGTTGAGCACGCAGTAGAGCGAGTCCTCGCCGGTGGTCGACGTCATCAGTAGGCGCATGCCGGGCCAGGCCAGTGCGGAGTCGATCTTCTGGATGATCGAGAGCGGCTCTGTGATGTCGGTGCCGCCCCAGCCGAGGCCGGGTTCCGCGACCTGGAAATAGCGGCCGGGCGTCGATTTGCGGCCG
>JAESFK010000677.1_pt1 | contig 14610 bp, 14 predicted proteins | sample 9269391 | NCBI WGS metagenome assembly JAESFK01 (sample SAMN14506231, study PRJNA617097) | algae metagenome | isolation source: Drouetiella hepatica UHER 2000/2452 and co-occurring heterotrophs from... | place: Slovakia: Slovak Paradise National Park, Hrabusice, Kosice Region | collected 2000-01-01
TCGACCACATAGTCGGCGGCCAGGATCGCGTCCTCGTCATGCTCGACGACGATGACGGTGTTGCCGAGGTCGCGCAGCCGGCGCAGCGTGCCGAGCAGGCGCTCATTGTCGCGCTGGTGCAGGCCGATCGAGGGCTCGTCCAGCACATAGAGCACGCCGGTCAGGCCCGAGCCGATCTGCGAGGCGAGCCGGATGCGCTGGCTCTCGCCGCCGGAGAGCGTGCCGGAGGCGCGGGCGAGCGTCAGGTATTCGAGGCCGACATCGAGCAGGAAGGTCAGGCGGTCGCGGATTTCCTTGAGGATGCGCGGGGCGATCTCGTTCTGCTTCTTCGACAGGCGGGCGGGCAGGGCGGAGACCCATTCCAGCGCGTCCTTGACCGAAAGCCGCGAGATCTCGCCGATATGGCGCATGTCGATCTTGACCGCCAGCGCCTCCGGCTTGAGGCGATAGCCGTCGCAGGCCTTGCACGGCGTCTCGGACATGAAGCGGCCGATCTCCTCGCGGGCCCAGTCCGACTCCGTCTCCTTCCAGCGCCGCTCCATATTGGTGATGACGCCCTCGAAGGGCTTCCTCACCTCATAGGCGCGCAGGCCGTCGTTGTAGGCCATGCGGACGGGCTCGGTTCCCGTGCCGAACAGGATCGCGTCACGGGCCTGCTGCGGCAGCTCGACCCAGGGCTTCGTCATCGAGAAGCCGAAATGCTTCGCAAGGGATTCCAGTGTCTGGCCGTAATAGGGCGAGGTCGACTTGGCCCAGGGCGCGATCGCGCCCTTCTTCAGTGTCAGCGAGCCGTCCGGCACGATCATGTCCGGATCGATGCGCATCTCGTGGCCGAGGCCGTCGCAGGCCGGGCAGGCGCCGAAGGGGTTGTTGAACGAGAACAGCCGGGGCTCGATCTCGGGGATGGTGAAGCCGGAGACCGGGCAGGCGAATTTCGAGGAGAAGGTGATGCGGCGGGCCTCGCCGTTCTCCTCCTTCTCGTCGGCATATTCGAAGACGGCGATGCCGTCGGTCAGCTCCAGCGCCTGCTCCAGCGAATCGGCCAGCCGCGCACCCAAATCGGGCCTGATCACAAGGCGATCGACGACGACGTCGATGTCATGCTTGAACTTCTTGTCGAGGGCAGGGGCGTCGGGAATCTCGACGAACTCGCCATTGACCTTGACGCGCTGGAAGCCGCGCTTCAGCCAGTCGGCCATCTCCTTCCTGAACTCGCCCTTGCGGCCGCGCACGACCGGCGCGAGCAGGTAGCCGCGCGTCTTCTCGGGCAGCTCGACGAGGCGGTCGACCATCTGCTGGACGGTCTGGCTCTCGATCGGCAGGCCGGTCGCGGGCGAATAGGGCACGCCGGCGCGCGCCCAGAGCAGGCGCATATAGTCGTGGATCTCGGTGACGGTGCCGACCGTCGAGCGCGGGTTCTTCGAGGTCGTCTTCTGCTCGATCGAGATCGCTGGCGAGAGCCCGTCGATCTGGTCGACATCGGGCTTCTGCATCATCTCGAGGAACTGGCGGGCATAGGCCGAGAGCGACTCGACATAGCGACGCTGGCCTTCGGCATAGATCGTGTCGAAGGCGAGCGAGGATTTGCCCGAGCCCGACAGCCCGGTGAAGACCACGAGCTTGTCGCGCGGAATCGCGAGGTCGACGTTCTTGAGATTGTGCTCGCGGGCGCCGCGCACCGAGATGACGCGCGAATCCGTCTTGCGGGCCTCGTCGAACATCGCCTCCAGCGAGGCAGCCTGGTCGGCGAGCGATGTCTTGTTGCCGCCGGTGGAGGATTTGCGAGCCATGGGGCCGTCCGATTAAGATGAAGCGGTACAGATAGGGCAAAAGCCGGGCCATACCAGCCCAAGCCTTTCGCGGCAGCCATGACTACCACGCAGCGTCGCGATCATGGGGCCTTCGCCCGGCGCGTGCTGACAGGGGATGGCAGGAGCGGCGATGGCGCGGCGCGGGCCGGGGTGCGAAGCTGGGCTCCGACGAGGGACCGATGCGGGAAGCGTATCGCCTGGCGACCAGCATGGATCAAGCGTCGCCGAGCCGCGTTCAAGCGGAAATGCCTTCCATGTCGGGACTTGCCATGTCGGAACTTGCCATGTCGGAACTTGCCATGTCGGGACTTGCCACGTCGGGATTTGCCCCGAGACATCATCCGAACGAGGCGGGCCCGCGCCAGAACCGGAGAGAGCCATGACCATGAAGGCTATCGTGCAAGCGGGCGCGCTCGCGCTCTGTCTCGGCCTCGGCGCGCCGGCGATGGCGTGCGAATTGTCCCGGCCATTGAAGATGGCGGGGCTCGATTATGATTCAGCCGCGTTCCACACCGCCGTCGCCAGCGCGATCGCGGAGCGCGGCTTCGGCTGCAAGGTCGAGCGGGTTCCGGGCGCGATCGCGCCGCTGGTCAACGGGCTCGCCCGTGGCGATGTCGACATCGTCATGGAGATCTGGATGGCCAATCCCGTCGAGGCCTGGGCCAAGGCATCCGAGGCCGGCCGGGTGACGCCGCTCGGCACCACCTTCCCCGATGCCAACGAAGGCTGGTTCGTGCCGCGCTATCTCGTCACTGGGCCCGAGGCCAAGGCGCCGGAGCTGAAATCCGTCACCGACCTTGGCCGCTACAAGGCGCTGTTCGTCGACCCGGAGGAGCCGGGCAAGGGGCGCTTCTACAATTGCGTGGCCGGCTGGGTCTGCGAGGGCATCAACACGAAGAAGCTCGCCGCCTACGGGCTGGCGGCGGATTTCACCAATACGCGCGGCGGATCGGGCGAGGCGCTCGTGGCCGCGATCGAGGCCTCCCTCAAGCGCAAGCGGCCGGTGCTGTTCTACTATTGGGGGCCGAGCTGGCTGATCGGCGCCTATGATCTCGTCAAGCTCGAGGAGCCGGCCTTCGATGCCGCGATCTGGGCCGAGCTGAAGGCGAGCGACGCGCCCAAGCGCGCTACGGCCTATCCGACGAGCCGCGTGGTGATCGGCGCCAATGTCGATTTCGAGAAGCAGGCGCCGCAGCTCGCCGGCTTCTTCCGGAAATACGGCACGACGAGCGAGCTGACCTCGCGGATGCTGGCCGAGGCGCGCGAGAAGGGTCTCACGCCCGAACAGCAGGCGCTGGTCTTCCTGAAGACGCAAGCCGCTGCCTGGCGCGACTGGGTGCCGGCCGAGATCGCCGCCAAGGTCACGGCCGGCCTGTGAGCGCAAGCGGGCTGCCCGATCTCGGCAAGGCGCTTCAGCGTTTCGTCAACCGGGCGGTCGATGCGGTCGTCACCGGCTATGGCGACAAGCTCGACGGGGTCGGCGGCGCGCTGACCGCGCCGGTGCGTCTGGTCGAGACGGCGCTGCTGCAACTGCCCATCTGGCTTGCGGTCGTGCTCGTTGCGGCCGCTGCCTGGTTTCCACGACGCGAGGCCGGCTTCGCTGCGGCCATGGCGGCGGTGCCGGTTGCGCTCGCATTGCTCGGGGTGTGGAACGAGGCGATGCAGTCGCTGGCGCTGATCGTCGTCGCGGTCGCGATGGTCGCGGTGTTCGGCCTGCCGCTGGGCGTCGCCGCGGCGCGGTTGCCCTGGCTCTCCCGTGCGCTCGCACCGGCCTATGACCTGATGCAGACGATTCCGAGCTTCGTCTACCTGATCCCGGTGGCGATGGTTCTGGGCCTCGGACGCGCGCCGGCGCTCGTCGCGACCCTGATCTACGCGCTGCCACCGTTCGCGCGGCTGTGCGAGCTCGGCCTGCGCACGGTCGATGTCGGTCAGGTTCATGCGTCCCGCGCGCTCGGGCTGGGCCGCTGGCAGACGCTCTGGCTCGTCGAACTGCCGCTGGCCAAGCCCGCCATCCTGCAGGGATTGAACCAGGCGATCATGATGGCGCTCGCCATGGTCGTGGTCGCCTCGATGATCGGCGCCAAGGGGCTGGGCGAGATCGTGCTGCTCGGCCTCCAGCGCGCCGATCCCGGGCTCGGTTTCGTCGGTGGGCTGGCGATCGTGCTCCTCGCCATCCTGCTCGACCGCATGACGCGGAGCGTGCTGACCCGGCGCTGAGGCGGGAGCTGACATCCCCGCGAGCGCTCATCCTGAGGAGCGATCCGAGGGATCGCGTCTCGAAGGATGTTCCAGGTAGTTCCGGAGGCAACTGGAGCATCCTTCGAGACGCCGGTCGGTTGTGTATTCCCAAGCGGGCGACAAACCGATGTCCGCTCAACACCCAACAGCAGCGGAGAAGCGGAGATGCCCCGACTTCACGTTCGGGTGGATTGCCGACGTTCGCCTGCCCACTGCATTGGTCCGGAGCGCGCCCAGAAGCGGAATTTGAGACCTTGCCCGGAAGCAGGCGTAACCGGTGACTGGCCTGGCTTCCGGACCCGACCCACTTCGGCCATCCGCTCGTATAATTGGCCAGGGGCGGTTTTAGTCAGGAGATGCTCGGCTCCCCTTTGCATCGTCCGAGCTTTCGAGCTTACGTGCGAAGGCAGTGTCAATGCAGGCTGCTTCAATGCACGGGAACGACCAGAATGCCGGTGGGCTCCGCTTCGACGTGGTCGCGGGGCTTACTGCGGCCGCCGTCGTGCTGCCCAAGGCCATGGCATACGCCACCGTGGCGGGCCTGCCCGTGCAGGTTGGCCTCTACACCGCCCTTGTGCCAATGGCCGTCTACGGATTGCTCGGCTCCTCCTGCGTGCTCAGCGTCAGCTCCACCACCACACTCGCCATCCTGACTGGCGCCCAACTCGGTGCACTCGTCCCGGACGGCGATCCCATCAAGCTGCTCGCCGCGACGGCGACGCTGACGGCCCTGGTTGGCGCCTTGTTGCTTCTCGCCAGGCTCCTGCGCCTGGGCTTCGTCGCCAATTTCATCTCTGCGCCGGTACTCACCGGCTTCAAGGCCGGCATCGGCCTCGTCATCCTGCTGGACCAGGCCCCCAAGCTCTTCGGAGTGCACATCACAAAACAGTCCTTCTTTGCCGACATTCTGAGCGTAGTGCGCGCGCTTCCGGAGACGTCACTGCTAACTCTCGCAGTGGCGGCCGCGACCGCGATTGCTTTGATCGGGATGGACCGTCTCAAGCCGCATTCACCCGCCCCCCTTATCGCAGTGGCCGCCGCCATCGCAGCTTCATGGATCTTTCACCTAAGCGCTCAGGGCGTCTCTACCGTTGGGCATATACCGCAGGGCCTTCCGTCAGTGACGCTCCCCGATCTTGCCCTAGTGCAGCAACTGCTGCCGGGAGCGCTCGGGATTGCTCTGATGAGTTTCACCGAAACCATTGCGGCAGGCCGAGCCTTTGTTCGACCGCGCGATCCTCCGATCGATGCCAATCGCGAGTTGGTGGCAACAGGCGCAGCCAACATTGCCGGTTCCTTGCTCGGCGCGATGCCGGCCGGCGGCGGCACGTCGCAAACGGGAGTTGTTCGCGCAGCGGGCGGGCGAACCCAGGCGGCCTCGCTGGTGACTGCGGCGGCGGCCCTTGCAACCATGCTCCTGTTCGCGCCGTTGCTCGGGCTCCTGCCGAATGCCACGCTGGCAGCCATCGTCATCGTCTACTCGGTTCCTCTTATCCAGCCGGCGGAATTCAACGCCATTCGCCAAGTGCGTACGATGGAGTTCCGCTGGGCGATCGTCGCAACCATTGGCGTCCTGATCTTTGGAACCCTTCAGGGTATTGTAATCGCGATCATCCTGTCGCTGATTGGACTAGCCAGCCAGACTTTCCATCCCCGGGTTTCGGTCATCGGCCGCAAGCGTGGAGCCGACGTGCTCCGCCCTCTTGAACCTCTTCTTCGTCAATGCCCAGGATGTGGCTGACCAGATCACCGCTCTTGTTGGCCAGCATAAGCCGCGGGTCCTCGCGCTCGACCTCAGCCGCGTTGCAGACATCGAGTACTCGGCCCTCCAGAAGCTGCTGGAAGGCGAGAAGCGCATGACAGAACAGGGTATCACGGTCTGGCTCGCGGGCCTCAATCCTGGTCCGCTTGAGGTCATTCGCCATGCAGGTTTGGAAACACTGCTCGGCCCGGACCGGTTGCTCTTCGACGCGCGCGCTGCCATCGAACGCTACACGGCATTGAACTCGCTATCCGCAAACGCTGCCGGATTGGTTCCTGACCAGAAAGCGTGACAGGCCGATTTCCAATTGGCTTTGTTGACATGCCATCCTGAACGTACATCCTATAGCTCGCAAAAAGTTGAATATTGGAGGCGCAGATGCCTTTTGCTTCTTGCGCACGCGTCGCCGGCGTCGGCATCGTCGCGGCAATAGCCCTTGTCGCAAATGGTTGGGCAGCTGAAGGCCGCTTCGCGGCCTATCAGGGAGCTTGGCTTGCTGACGGCTCGACCTGCGAGGACGTCTTCTCCCCGGGCCGAAGCGGTTTGACCTTCAAGAGACCGCCCGATCTGTTCGTGTCGGCTTTCATCATTAGCGGAGACCGTATCACGACACCGTTTGCGACCTGCCGGATCGGCACAGTTAGACGCGTCGGAGATCGCGACAACATTTCGCTCGGCTGCGTCAATCCGGTCACCACCACGCAGGCTTCCGCGATCCTGGCTAAAGGACCGGATGGCAGACTCGAGCGCTATTTCAGTGCGACCGACACCAGCGGAACCGACTATAGGCTTTGCCAAAAGTAAGACGGCGCCGATCGAAGGAATCCGTTGCGATCGACTGGGCTGAATGCTGGCATTCGTATGGGGGCCCGTCGCCGTCGGATACCAGGGCCAGAGAGCCGGGTCAGATGATGCGGCCGCGTGAACGGGGTTCAGTGGTCTTGGCCAGGGACCAAGAGACCATGCGCGGCCAGAGCATCACGAATGCCGAGATGCACCCTGTGTGCGCGTGGTCCGCCTCCAGGGACTGCGAGTATTACGGTTCCGACGGCCCTTTTCTCTGACAATGGGAGAGCAATGGACAACGCTGAAGAAGATTGGCCTGAGGCATTGAATGGTCGACTGCGCCCAAATCTATGAGTTCTGGCGCGATCATCTCAAAAGTGCGGGCTAAAAACATTCCAATGATCCCTGTCCGGGAAGTTCAGAAAGGAGGATTTCGTATCGATTTATCCGATTCATCGACCGCATCAATGCATGGAGGACATGGTCATGTTTCTTAGGGGTGACGACAAGATGCGCTGGAGATCGACCACCGTTTTGGCCGGAATCTCGGTGGGAAGCGTCCTGGCCCTTGCGGGTTGCGTGACGCCGACCAATCCCGATGACCCCGCACGCAACGCGGCAATCCGACAATGTACCGATATGGCAGCGAAAAACGTGCCCGGCACCGGTGGGAGCGCCATGCAGCAGAGAACCTTCATCTACAAGGCTTGCATGCAGCGGGCAGGCTTCGCGCCGTAGGGCTGCCGTTACTACACTCGCGAGCTGGGTGGGAAGGTTCAATCCACCCAGCGGCAGCCGCAGGAAGTCTTGCTGCCTTCAATTCTTCGAGATTTTGATGAGCGAGGGCGTTCCAGCGATGCAATCAATCTGGCCACGGAGCCTGCTGAGAAAGGTGCATTCAACGGCCGGCAATCGGGAGAATTTTGAATGACCAGTTCAAACGATGTGCAAAAGACGATCATCCGCAACAAGCTCCTCGGCAGGTGGGCCGCCGAGAAATTGGCGCTCACAAGCCGGGACGCCGATGCCTATTCGGACGACCTCGCCAGGGGCACGGTCGATCCCGAGCGCAGTGACGTGTTCAGCAAGATCCGCAAGGACTTTGACGCCGCGGGCGTGGCCCAATCGGACGAGCAAATCCTATGCGTCATGAGCGAGTTCATGCTCAAAGCCGGGAACCTCATGCCGACAGCGCGGGGAGGTTCCCGCGATGCCGCAGCGGTGATGCTCGCGCGCAATCTCCAGTCGCGCTGAGGCCGACTGTCGATTGCCCGTGTAGCGCTACCGGATGCGAACGAGATGAACGGAATGCGTGCTGGCGGCAGGTCACTGAACACTTGTCGCCAGGCGTCCTGGCCCGGCTCGTCAGGATGAGGCCGAGTTTCCAGATTGGCGTCCAGCGGCGCGATGATGGCGCGGTTCGGTTAAGAAGCGGAAGGCCTCAGCGCCGACCGATCAGGCCGTCGCCGCACCCAGATAGGCCACCGCCGCGGCGACGCCGCCTGAGCCATGCGGCACGCCCCTGGCCTGCAGCGCCATCTCGACCGCGCCGAGCGCGCCCAGCACCATCGGCGCGTTGACATGGCCCATATGGGCGATGCGGAAGGCCTTGCCGGAGAGATCGCCGATGCCCAGCCCGAGCGTCACGCCGCAGATGTCGCGGGTGAAGTCGGTGATGGTGGTGGATTCGATGCCGTGGACGAGGATGGGCGTGACCGAGGGCGCGCGCTGCTCCGGCTCCGGGATGTTGAAGGCGAGCGCCTGGCCCTCGACCCAGCGCGAGACGGCTGCGTGGGTCGCGCCTGCCAGCAGGGCATGGCGCTTCCAGACCGCCTCCAGCCCTTCGTCGAGGATCATGTCCAGTGCGGCGCGCAGGCCGAAGAGCAGATGCTCCGGCGCCGTGCCGCAATGCTTCATATAGGCCAGCGTGTTCATCCGGGACGACCAGTCCCAGTAGAGCGTCTTCATCGTCGCGGTCTTGTGTGCCGCGAGCGCCTTCTCGTTGGCCGCGACGAAGGCGAGACCGGGCGAGGTCATCAGCCCTTTCTGCGAGGCCGACATGGAGACGTCGACACCCCAGGCATCCATCTCGAAGGGCATGCAGCCGACCGAGGCGACGCCGTCGACCATGAACAGGGCAGGGTGGGCGGCGGCGTCGATGGCGCGGCGCACGGCGGGCACGTCGTTGACGACGCCCGAGGCCGTGTCGATCTGCACCATCAGAACGGCCTTGATCTCATGGCCCGTATCGGCGCGCAGCCTCGCCTCGACCGCGACGGGATCGACCGACGCGCGCCAGGTTCCCGGCAGCACCTCGACATCGGCGCCCATGAAGGCGGCCATCTCGCCCCAGCCGATGGCGAAGCGCCCGCTCGCCAGCACCAGCACCTTGTCGCCGCGCGACAGCACATTGGTCAGGGCCGCTTCCCAGCCGCCATGGCCGTTGGCCGCATAGATGAAGGTCTCGCCCTTGGTGCGGAAGACAAGCTTGAGGTCGGCGAGCAGCGACTCGGTCAGTTCGACGATCGTCGTGGAGGCGAGCTCCTCGGCCGGGCGCATCATCGCCTGCAGCACGCGGTCGGGAATGTTGGTCGGCCCCGGCATCGCGAGAATGTGCCGGCCGTTTGCGACGCTCATCTGTCGAAGATCCTCTCGGGGCCGCGCTTTTCGCCGGCAGGGCTGATCGGAGGCCTTAGCGACAGAACGGGTGGGCAGGCAAGGCTTCCGAAGCCCTCCGGCCATGACAATCCTTTCGCCGATGCATGACGTCCCTGCATGATTTCGGCTGGCGCCGCGTTTCGTCCGGGTCCAATCCCTTGGCCGGCTCGTCAAATGGGCCAGCCAGGCCAGCAGCAAGGCGAAGCGCCGGACATGACGATCAGTACAGCCGCACCCCTCTCCCGCAGCAGCGCCGCGATGCCGGTGCTGATCGCGCTCAGCGCCACGCATCTGCTCAACGACATGATGCAATCGCTGATCCCGGCGATCTATCCGATCATCAAGACCGCCTATGGGCTGGATTTCGGCCAGATCGGGCTGATCACGCTGACCTTCCAGATCACCGCCTCGCTGTTCCAGCCGCTGGTCGGCGCCTATACCGACAAGAACCCGATGCCCTATTCGATGGTGGCGGGCATGGGCTTCACCTTGGTCGGGCTGATCGGGCTGGCCTATGCCGGCAGCTATCCGCTGCTGCTGCTCTCGGCCGGTTGCGTCGGCCTCGGTTCCTCGATCTTCCACCCCGAGGCGACGCGGATGGCGCGTAGCGCGTCTGGCGGCCGGCACGGGTTGGCGCAGGGCATCTTCCAGGTCGGCGGTCAGGCGGGCGGCGCGCTCGGCCCGCTGCTCGCGGCCTTCATCATCGTGCCGCGCGGGCAGACGAGCCTTGCCTGGTTCTCGGCGGCTGCGCTGATCGCGATGATGCTGATGACCTGGACGGCCGGGCGCTTCGCCGAGCTGCAGCGCATGCATGCATCGGCCCCCGCGGCGAAGAAGGGCGGAGCCGCGGCGGTGGTTCGGGCGCGTTCGACCGGCGCGGTCGCCTTCGCCGTGACGATCCTGGTGATCCTGCTGTTCTCCAAGAACGCATATTCCCAGAGCTTCAGCTCGTTCTACACCTTCTACCTGATCGGCAAGTTCGGCGTCACGGTGCAGAGCTCGCAGGTCATGCTGTTCCTGTTCCTCGCCTCATCGGCGGCAGGCGCATTGTTCGGCGGCCTGCTCGGCGACCGGATCGGCCGCAACAAGATCATCTGGTTCTCGATCCTCGGCGCGCTGCCGTTCACGCTGGTGCTGCCCTTCGCCGACCTGTTCTGGACCGGCGTGCTGACGATCGTGATCAACCTGATCATGTCGAGCGCCTTCGCTGCGATCCTGATCTACGCGATGGAGCTGATGCCCGGTCGCATCGGACTGGTGGGCGGGCTGTTCTACGGGCTCTCCTTCGGGCTCGGCGGCATCGCGGCGGCGATGCTGGGCGAACTCGCCGACCGGATCGGCATCGATGCGGTCTACCGGATCTGCTCCTTCCTGCCGGCGATCGGCTTGCTTGCCTGGTTCCTGCCGAAGATCACCGAGCAGCGGCACGGGTAGGGCGATCGCCAGCGGAGCGCCGCTCCTGCCGCGATCCGTCCGGCCCGGCCGTGATACCATGCGCCCATCGAGGAGATGACGGCGATGGATGAACTGCGTCCCTACCGGGCCATGGCCTGCAACAATCTCTGGGCCAACCACCGGCTGCTGAGCGCCTGCGCCGGCCTGTCGCAGGACGATTTCGTCGCGAAACGCACGAGCTTCTTCCCGAGCCTGCGCGCGACGCTCAACCATATCCTGATCGTCGACCGCTTCTATATCGACGCCATGGAAGGCGGCACGCTCGGGCCCGCAGCCTGGGCCGACCCGGAACCCTGCGCGACGCTGCCCGCCCTGCACGCCGCCCAGGAGGCGATGGACCGGCGCCTGATCGCGGTCGTCGCGGCGACTGGGCCGGGGGACCTCGAGCGCATCGTCGAGGTGCATCGGCGGGTGCGGGTCCAGCGCGAGCGGCTCGACCGTTTGCTGCTGCACCTGTTCCAGCATCAGGTGCATCATCGCGGCCAGGCGCATGCCATGCTCACCGGGACAGCGGTGCCGCCGCCGCAGCTCGACGAGTTCTTCGCGGTCGGCGAGGCGGGCTTGCGGGCCGAGGAGTTCGCGACGCTCGGCCTCACCGAGGCCATGGTCTGGGGCGACGACGAAGGCCCGGCCTGAGCCTCCCCTTCATCTTGGGAAGCGCAGACGAAATCCGGGGACAACGTTGGAAAATGCGCTTGAACAAAACAAGAACATCATTGATAGTCGCGCAGTAGGCCGGTAGGGTCCGGCTCCGGTGAAGAACCGGTTTCGATGTGCGCAGGAAATGGAGCCTCTCATGGCTGGTAGCGTCAACAAGGTCATTCTGGTCGGCAATCTCGGCCGCGATCCCGAGGTCCGGCGTCTCGGCTCGGGCGAGCCGGTCGTCAATCTGCGCATCGCGACCTCGGAAACCTGGCGCGACAAGCAGTCGGGCGAGAAGAAGGAGCGCACCGAGTGGCACTCGGTCGTGATCTTCAACGAGAACCTCGCCAAGGTCGCCGAGCAGTATTTGAAGAAGGGCTCGAAGATCTACATCGAGGGCCAGCTGCAGACCCGCAAATGGCAGGACCAGTCGGGCGTCGAGAAGTATACGACCGAAATCGTGCTGCAGCGCTTCCGCGGCGAATTGACCATCCTCGACAGCCGCGGGCAGGGCGGTTCGGACGAGTATAGCGAAGGCGGCGGATCGATGGAGGACCGCTCCTCGGGCTCGTCCTTCGGGCGCTCTGGCCCAGCGAGTGGCGGCGGCGGCTCGCGCCAGCCGGCGATGGCGGGCGGTGGTGGTGGCGGCGGCGGGCGCTCGTCCTCGAGCCATCTCGACGACGACATCCCGTTCTAGGCTCGACGTTCGAGGCCTGGCGGCGTTCGGGCCTCGCGTGCCCGCGCCAGCCCGGCACCAGGATTTGAACCGCGCCGTGCCGGCTGATTGTCCGGCACGGCGCGTTTTTTTCGTCCGGAGCCAATGCGGCTGCTCCCGGGTTCGAGCGCTCGCTCAGCCCGCCGCCGCGCGTTCCAGAGCGGCGATGTCGATCTTGGTCATCTGCATCATCGCCTGCATGACGCGGCTCGCTTTGGCGCCATCGGGATCACCCAGCAGTTCCATCAGCCGGTCGGGCACGATCTGCCAGGACAGGCCGAACCTGTCCTTGAGCCAGGAGCACTGGTCGTAGCGCCCGCCGTCGCCGAGTTTCTCCCAGAAGTAATCGACCTCGGCCTGCGTCGAGCAATGCACGACGAAGGATACGGCCTCGGTGAAGGCGTGATACGGCCCTCCGTTAAGCGCGGTGAAAGTGAGGCCCTCGAGCGTGAAGGAAGCGGTCAGGACGCTGCCTTTCGGCCCGGGGCCCCCTTCGCCACAACGAATCATCGGACCCGCCTCGGCATTGGGAAAGACCGAGAGATAGAAGGCGACAGCCTGTTCGGCCTGGTTGTCGAACCACAGGAACGGGGTGATCTTCTGAAGGCGCATCTAGGTCCTCCCTCGCAGGTTGAGAATGGGTCTCAGGCGGCGTCTGCGGTGGCGAGCACGGTGTCGAGCGCGTCATAGCTGGCGGCGACGCCGTCCTTCATGCCGCTCTGAAGCGCCCCGTCGCGTGCCTCGCGGGAGGCGTAGAGCACCGTCAGCGCGAGCCCGGTCTTGCCGCCGCGCTCGGTCAGGACGAGCGTCGCCAGCGCCTCGCCGCCGCCGCAGCCTTGGTCGAAGAATTCGGTGCGCACGATGCGTTCGGGCCGGACGATCTCGCGATAGACACCGCCCATGGCCATTTCCTCGCCACCCGGCCCGCGCCAGGCATGGCGAAAGGCGCCGCCGACGCGCAGATCGACCTCGCAGACGCTCGTCGACCAGCCCGGCGGGCCGTTGAGCCAGCGCTTCAGCAGGTCGGGCCGACACATCGCATCGAAGACCAGTTCGCGCGGCGCATCGAATAGGCGCGTCATCAGGATCTCGCGGTCGCTCGGGGTCGAGACTGTCACAATGGTGCCGGGCGTCATGGCTTGTCCTCTCCTTGCGTGAGTTTGTCGTCGTTCGGCGAAAGCTGCTTCATCTCGGCGAGCAGTGCCTCGAGCCGCTGGAAATTGCCCTCCCAGATCTCGCGATAGCGCTCGAGCCAGGCATTGGCTTCGGCCAGGGGCTTTGCCTCCAGGCGGCAAGGGCGGCGCTGTGCGTCGCGGCCGCGCGAGACGAGGCCGGCGCGCTCCAGCATCTTGAGATGTTTCGAGATCGCCGGCTGGCTGATCGCGAATGGCGCTGCAAGTTCGGTCACCGAGGCTTCGCCGGAGGCGAGGCGGGCGAGGATCGCCCGTCGCGTCGGATCGGCAAGCGCTATGAAGGTGGCGTCGAGCTGTGCGGCGTTCATCATTATATAGCCAATCAGTTATATAGCTATTTCGTTATTGACTGGCCCGCGCGCTGTCAAGCGGCGGCCCGGCCGCCACGACGCCATGCAATGCGGACAACGCCGCCCGCGCGCGCCATCCTTGTTCGCGCAGCGCTTCCCGGCGAAGGTCCGTGCATCATGAGCAGCATCGATCCCCAAATCTCCGCCTTGTCCGTCTGGCTCGCGCTGGAAAGCCCCACCAACCACACGCCCGGCGTCAACGGCATGATGGACCTCGTCGCCCACGAGGTCGAAGGTCTGCCGATCGCTGTCGAGCGTGTCGCCGGGCGCGACGGGCTTGGCGACAGCCTGATCCTGCGGGCCGGCCTCGACAATGGCGAAGCTAGCGTCGCCGTCATGTCGCATCTCGACACGGTCCATCCGGTCGGGACGAGCGCCCGCGATCTGCCGGTGCGGGTCGAGGGCGACAGGCTTTACGGACCCGGCGTCTACGACATGAAGGGTGGCGCCTGGCTTGCCTTGCAGGCCTTCAAGGAGGTCGCCCGCGCCGGCACGGCGAAGCGGCCGATGGTCTTCCTGTTCACGCCCGACGAGGAGATCGGCTCGCCGACCACGCGGGGCCTGATCGAGGAGATCGGCCGGACCTCCGCTGCCGTGCTCGTCACCGAACCGGCCCGCGAAGGTGGGAGGATCGTCACCGCGCGCAAGGGCGTCGGGCGCTTCGAGGTCAAGCTGGAAGGGCGGCCGGCGCATTCCGGCTCGCGCCATGCCGATGGCCGCAGCGCGATCCGCGAGGCTGCCCACCAAATCCTCGCGGTCGAGGGCATGACCGATTATGCGCGCGGCATCACCACCTCGGTCGCGCTGATGGGCGGCGGCACGGCCGCCAATGTCATCCCGCAGCATGCCTGGTTCAGTGTCGACCTGCGCGTCACCAGCGCCGCCGATGGCGTGGCGATGGAAAACCGCGTCCTCGGCCTGAAGCCGCATGACCCCGACGTCAGGATCAGGATCAGCGGCGGCATGAACCGCCCGCCTTACGAGAAATCGGCGGCGG
>JAESFK010000678.1_pt1 | contig 14593 bp, 11 predicted proteins | sample 9269391 | NCBI WGS metagenome assembly JAESFK01 (sample SAMN14506231, study PRJNA617097) | algae metagenome | isolation source: Drouetiella hepatica UHER 2000/2452 and co-occurring heterotrophs from... | place: Slovakia: Slovak Paradise National Park, Hrabusice, Kosice Region | collected 2000-01-01
CTGCATGAACCATTGCCCGGTCTACGGCGCGGTTGGCGGCCATGCCTATGGCTGGGTCTATCCCGGTCCGATGGGCGCGGTGCTGACCCCGCAGCTCGTCGGCGTCGAGGAGGCCAGCAACCTGCCCAACGCCTCGACCTTCTGCGGCCGCTGCGAGAGCGTCTGCCCGGTCCGCATCCCGTTGCCCAAGCTGATGCGCCACTGGCGCGAACGGGAATTCGAAAAGCACCTCACGCCCAAGGCCGTCCGCCAGGGTCTGGCGATGTGGAGCTTCGCCGCCCGCCGGCCCGCCCTCTATCGCAGGCTCACCGCCATGGCCAATCGCGTGCTGGCCCTGTTCGGCCGCGCCGACGGCCGCTACCGCACGTTGCCGCTCGCCGGCGGCTGGACGCGCTTCCGCGACTTCCCCGCGCCGCAGCCTGGCGGCACGTTCCACGCCCGCTGGGCGAAGAGGAAGGCATGAGCGACGCCCCGAACGACGCCCGGGCGCAGATTCTGGGAGGCATCCGCCGCTCGCTGCGTCGCGGCGAACTCACCGGCGAGGCGCGCAGTGCCGTCGAGACACGCCTGGCCGAACCGCCGCGCGGACCTTCGGTGGCGCGCGGACAGCTGCCTCAGGCCGAGAAGGTCGCTCTGTTCTGCGAATGGGCCGAAACCCTCAACGCCACCGTGACCAGGGTCGGGCCGGCTGAAGTGCCGGGCGAAGTGAGCGCCTACCTCGCACGCACCAACCTGCCCGCGAACGTCGCGATGGCGCCCTCGCCCCTCCTCGAGGGCTACGACTGGGCGAGCCAGAAGATGCTCTCGATCCGGCGCGGTCGCGGCCAGGGCAGCGACCAGGTTTCGGTCACAGGCGCCTTTGCGGGCATTGCCGAGACCGGCACCGTCGTGATGGCCTCCGGCCCCGACCACCCGGTGTCGCTCAATCTGCTGCCCGACACGCACATCGTCGTCCTGCGGGAGTCGGACATCGTCGGCGGCTACGAGGATGTCTGGGGTCGGCTGCGCGCGCGTTACGGCAAGGACCTGATGCCACGCACCGTCAACACCATCACCGGGCCGTCCCGCACCGGCGACATCGAGCAGGCGATGGAGCTGGGCGCCCACGGTCCGCGCCGCATGCACATTCTGGTGGTGCGCGACTGATGGCCGGCGGCGGCGCCACTCCTGGTGAGCAGCGCCCCGGTGAGCTACGCGTCGTCGGAACGAGCGTTGCGCGCGAGATCGACCTGGTGCTGGACCGGGTGGCCCAATCGATCGGCAAGCGGGCGCCCCGGGTCCTGCAGGTGGGATCGCGCACGCTCGTCGCCGAGCGCAACGTGCGCAACTGGCGCAAGCTCGTCGCCAAGCGCTTCGGCCCCAGGGCCCGATTCGTCGGCCTCGATCTCGTCGAGGGCGCCAACGTCGACTGCGTCGCCGACATCTGCAGCGATCGGCGGACGCTGAAGGGGAAGCTCGGCGAGGAGCCGTTCGACCTCGCGATCTGCTGTCACGTTCTCGAACATACGCGCCATCCCGCGCGCGCGGCCCGCAACATCGAGCAGGTGCTGCGACCCGGCGGCCTTGCCTTTGTGGCGGCGGCCTGGTCGCAGGCCTTCCAGGCCACGCCCGATGATTACTGGCGCTTCTCGGTGCGCGGCCTGATGCTGCTGTTCGGGAAACTCGAAGTTGCTTCGTCGTTCTACAGCGGCGGCGATGTGGGCCTCGACGTCGCCTATCGGATCGAGCGGGACGGCAGGCCGGAACTCGACCCGCGCGCCGGCGCGGTGGAACAGGGGCTCTTCCAGCTCGTCCTCGACCACGAGGACAATCGTGCCGTGCTGGCGCGCCAGGCGACCGAGCGTCTGCCGGTTTCGCGCACCTACCTGCCCAGCCTGTTCGTCAACCTGGTCGGGTGTCGCGTCTCGCGGTAGAGGGATTCAGACTCCCTCCGCGTGAGGTAGAATCGCCTTCCACCCCATTCAAATGGGGAGGTGGCGGCGTCTTGCGCCGACGGAGGGGTCATAGCCTTTGCGACGCCCTTGACCCCATCGCCCCGTATGACGGGGCACTTCCCCATTTGAATGGGGAAGAAATTGATCGCGATTTTCGGCGGTTCAATCGAAGTCGGAAGAACACCAGCCGATCCGCACAAAAGAAAAGAGCGGGCTTTCGCCCGCTCTTTCCAATTTATCGTATGTCCTGCGACTAGAAGCGCAGATCCATACCCATCAGCAGACCCCAGCTGTTGCCCGAGACGGCAGCCGTCGGGCCCGAAGCCGTGTACAGCAGACCACCACCGGTCAGCTTCACTCCCGGCCCGAGCGCGTAGTTCACGCCGATTTCCCACTTGTTGACCGACTCCTGGCCAAAAGCGAGGTTCGCGGGATTGCTTCCGTTGCCGAAAGCGGTCGAGTTCACACCCGGAACGCCGGTGGCGGCCGGAGTCGTGCAGGTAGCGGCATTGACTGCGATGGTGCTGCAGCCGACGGAGCCGTTACCGTTGTTGTTGTAGGAACCGGTCCAGCCGAACGACATCTGCCACGGGCCGGTCTCGTACATCAGACCCGCGGTGTAGAAGCGCGTGTCGTTGTTCTGACCGGTGTAGTAGTTCGAACCCAGGCCCTGGTTGTCCCAGCCAAGTGCGCCACCGAGGGTGAAGCCCTTGAAGCCGACCTGAGCACCGACGACCCACTGCTTCCAGGCCGTCGCGTTGGCACCGGTCGACATGTTGGCGGCGCCAGCGAACGGCTGGTTGCCCGGGATGAAGCTGCCGTACAGGAACGCGCCGTACAGAGCGACCGTGACATCGCCGAACTTGTTCAGGTAGTTGGCGCCGACGTCGAACACGTCCTGATACGAGTAGTCGTTCGTCAGGCAGTTCGGCGAAGACGTCGCGTTGGTGTAGCCGCAAACACCGGTCGTGCCCGAACCCGGACCGACACCGAGGCCGGAGCCAGCGCCACCCTGCGGGTTGACGTTGATCTTCGGACGGTAGCCGACGCCGATCTGCAGGCCCTGGAAGCGCGGGGTGAAGTAGTTGATGCCCTGCGCGTCCTGGAACTGACCAGCGTTGGTCGTCGTCGTGGCGTGGAACCACGCCTTGTTGTTGGCGATGACGCTCTGGTTGGCCCAGGCGAAGTTCGAGTTGTGCTGGACGGCGCCGAAGCCGATCAGCGCCGACGGCGTGCCGTAGTACATACGGTAGGTCGCCGGGTCGCGCGCACCGAACTCGACGCGGCCCCAGTCGCCGAAGGCGAACAGGAAGGCTTCGTCGATCCAGGCCGCGCCGGCCGTGGCCGTGCTGCCCTGCGCCCAGCCCTCGAGCTCGACGTGCACGCCGACCGAGGTGCCGTTGTCCAGCTTGGTCTGGCCGATGAAGTGGATTTCACCTTCCTGCTGGAAATTGAGCCCCTTGTACTGCGCCCAGGTGCCGTTGGTGGCGTAGGTCGACTGGATGCCGCCGGCGACAGCGTAGAAGGTGTAATAACCGCCCACGCCGACTTTGATCGGGTCGGCGGCCATGGCCGGGGCGGCCATCAACCCGCCGACGACCAAGGCGGTCGAGCCAAGTAGAAGCTTCTTCATCATTCTCCCTCTCTCATTGATCAGAGACTGGTACGTACCAAAAGGCCTGTCCGACCGGCGGGAACTGGAAGCCTGAACACGAGGCCCACGGAATCCACCAATGCGGCAAGGCTATAAAACACTTCGCCAAATCGAGGGTCAAGAAATGGTCGCCCCGCGGCTTCATTCTGCCCGCACCTGTGGCGTCTTTGTCACATTTTGCGAGCCTTCCGAACGGCAGCAGAAGCTTCAGGTGCAATCCGTTTTTTAAAGAGACTTTGATAACCCAATGATGGGTTTCTATAAGATACTAATTGTGCCGCGTCGCCCCGCCGCTTGCAGTTCAGGTCGCGTTAAGCCTATGGTCGCCGCCTCTGTCTCCGCCGCAGAATTGCGGCCCATGGGAAGATCAAGGCGCCATTCTATGACGGGACCGTCCAGATTCGTGAGCATTGTCGCAGCTGCGTTGGTGGCTGTCGCCGCTTCCGGCTGCGCTGACGAAACCAGCAAGTACGAGAGGAACACCGGCCCGTCCGGCGATCGCAGCAGGAACGACGTTCGGACGGGGCTGGGGGGGCGCACGCAGGAACAGGGCACCCTGTTCGGCCCCGGCGGTCTCCTGGGATCCAAGGCGGAAAAGAGAGACGACACCGGCACGGGCGTTGCTGTGAACGCGTATCTGTGGCGGGCGTCCCTCGACACGATAAACTTCATCCCGCTGGTCTCGGCCGATCCGTTCGGCGGCGTCATCATCACCGACTGGTACACGCCGGCGGAAACGCCCAACGAGCGCATGAAGGTCCAGGTCACCATCCTCGACCGCGAGTTGCGGGCCGACGGCGTCCGCGTCTCGGTCTTCAAGCAGCAGACCAGTCCCCGGGGCGGCAACTGGGTCGACGCCCAGGTCGATCCCCGCACCAACATCGACATCGAGAACGCGATCCTCACGCGCGCGCGGCAGCTTCGGATCGCCGGCGGGTCCTGAGACGGCCCTCCGTCGGGACGGGGCCACCCTCAGTCTTCGGGCGGCACGAACATGTAGCCGGCACTGCGCACGGTGCGGATCGACGTCGGACGGGCTGGATCCGCCTCGATCTTGCGACGGATGCGCAGGATTCGAATATCGACGGCGCGGTCGAAGGCTTCCATCTCGCGATGGCTGGTGGTCTCGAGCAGCCAGTCGCGGCTGAGCGGCCGGTTGGGATTCTCGGCAAACAGCTTCAGAAGTTCATATTCTCCCGCGCGCAGCGGAATTTCCTCCCCGGACAGCGCCACCAGCCGGCGCGACTGCAGATCCAGCAGGCACTTGCCCATGCGCACGCGCGCCCCGGACGTCGCCGCCTCGGCGCCGCCGGCGCGGCGCAGCACCGCCTTGATGCGCGCGAGCAGGGCGCGCGGCTCGTATGGCTTGGCGACGTAATCGTCGGCGCCGGTCTCCAGCCCCACCACCTGGTCGATCGTGTCGCCACTCGCGGTCAGCATGATGATGCCGGTCTTGCGGCTGCGCTCGCGCAGGAAACGGGCGAGCGCGAAGCCGTCCTCGCCACCGGGCAGCCGAAGATCGAGCAAGACGAGGGCGGGCGGATCCTTTTCGACGAGCTTGCGCAGCGCCGCGCCTGAATCGACTCCAGATGCACGGTAGTGATTCGCGCCGAGAAATTCGATCAGCGTCTCGCGTTGGAAATCCTCGTCCTCTACGACGATGACATGCGGTCGTTGGTCTTTTGGCTTTGCCACTGCAATAAGTTAGCGCAAGTCGGCACGGGATGAAAGTCCGTCAGAATGGACGCGACCAGCGAAGGTTCGCCGACACCAGACCGATCGAGGACTGGTCGAAGTAGTAGCGGTCGGCATTCAGCCCGACCGCGAGTGTTCCGCCGGACACGTCGGAGATCGCGTGACTGATCGAAACGCCGATCAGCTTCGCCGTTCCGACGGCGTAACTCGGCAGCACATACTGCGCGTAGTCCATATGCCCGGCCGAAACGCCCACGGAAAATCCGCCGTGCGACCATGAAAGACCGACCATCGCCAGGCGCGTCATCGTCAGTCGATCCCCGGAGGGTTTCTCCGCCAGGGTGGTGTCGAGACCGGAAAGGCCGATCGCGAAACCATGACGGCCGCCCAGGTCGGTGATCGGCGCCGTGGCACCCTCCGGACTGAACGCCTGCGCCTGACCGGGAATGACCAGAGCGGCGAGCAAGAGAGCGAGACAGCGAAGCATTGGCGTCATCCTTTCTTCTTCGACGACGCCAGTGTGCTCGGCTGCGGTATCCCGACGATTGCGCGACCCCACCGTTCTGTTTCGTCGGTGTCTCGCGTTCGGACCCACAACGAGAAAACGGCGCCCGCGTGGGGCGCCGTCGTTCGCGGAGCAGGCGAGCCACCACCGGCGACTTCTTGGCGATCAGCGCTTGATCAGCTGGATCGCCGGCGCCGACGGGGGCGGCGACACGGCGGGGACAAGGCGGGCGGGCAGTCCGGTCGGCGTCATCGCGGGCGGCGTGGTCATCGACATGGTGGGAACCTTCGCCGGAGGAATGTTCGCTACCTGCGCGGGCACGCGCTGGGAGCTCATGGTCGCTGACGTGTGCGAGAGTGGGACCTTGGAGCCGACACCATAGGGGCTCTGCCCATTGGCGGACTGGGCGTTGGCGGACGGGCCTGCGACGATGGCGAGAAAGGCGGCGGTAGCGGCGGCAAAGGCGAATTTGACGAACATCGGAGTCTCTCCCCTTGGATGTGGCGGGCGGCGGGATGCCGTCCGTCGATGGGAGGAAGCTAGTCCCCGCCGGTTTCCCGCCGACTGCGCGAACCGCGACGTTGGTTTCGTGGGTTGCGCGTCTCCCGCCCAGGGCATCGCTGCCGCTTCGATTGAATGACGCCGCGGGCCCGCAAAGAAAAACGGCGCCCCGTGAGGGGCGCCGTCTGTCGTGGGGCCGGCAGGTGACCGGCAGAGGATGAACTGAATCAACGCGACGGCAGCTTCGGCACGGACGGCTTCGGCGGGGCCGGAGCCGGAGCGGGCGCCGGCGGAGCCGGGCGGGGCGCGGGCGGTACGTTCATGGTGCCGCTGGTGGGCCGGGGCGGCTGCTTCATCGACGTCGACGAGGAGGTGGAGACCGATGCCGAGGGAACCGACACGGTCTGCTTCTGCATCGAAATGTACTGGGACACGGACTGGGCGCTGGCCGGCAGGGCGATGGCGGCGGCGAGAACGGTTGCGGCGGCGGCGATGGTGAATTTGGCGAACATGGAAGTCTCTCCCCTCGGATGTGGCGGGCGGCGGGATGCCGTCCGTCGATGGGAGGAAGCTAGTCCCCGCCGGTTTCCCGCCGACTGCGCGAACCGCGACGTTGGTTTCGTGGGTTGCGCCGTTACGGGGCAGACGTCTCGCGAAACACACGAAACACTTCCGGGCCGTCGCGTTACAAGCCGGAAACCCGGCAAGGTGTAGAACAAGTCATGTCAGACGCCCGCAATACGATCAGTGGCGAGGCCGCGCCCGCCACCGACATCGACGCACTGCAAGCCGAACTCGCGGCAGCACGCGATCAGCTGGCGAACCTGCATGGCCTGATGGAAACCATGTGCAACGGCATGCCGGACGGCATCGCCCTGTTCGACGCCGACCGCAGGATCGTTCACATCAACGCGGCGGCGCAGGACTTCCTCGGGGTCGGGCCGGTGCCGCCTGGCATGAGAGGCGAAGACATCCTGCTGGCGAGGCAAGCCACAGGCGACGTCGCGGTCGTCGATGGCGCGACTCTGACGATCGATGAACGCATGGCGCGCATCTTCGTCCCGGAGGGCAGCCGGTTCGAACGCGCACTGGCGAACGGCCGGCACGGCGAGATCATGTTTCGCCCCCTGGGCGGAGGGCAGACGCTCTGCATCTGCCGCGACATCACCGAGCACAAGCGGCGGCAGCGCGAACTCCAGGAGACGCGCGACGAGTTGGCAAAGGCGCACAGGCTGACGAGCACGATCCTCGACACGATGCCCGACGGCGTCGCGCTGTTCGGCGCCGATCGCCGGCTGGCGTATGTCAACAACGCCCTTCGTGAGCACATGGTGCTGCCCGGCAAGGAGGCGATCCGCCTGGGCATGTCGATGGAAGAAATCGCGCGCGCGCGAATCGAGGCCGGCGAGAAGATCGCCGAGAATGGCGACACGCTCTCGGCCGAGGCGCGTGTCGAACTCGCCCTCAAGCCCGGGGGAGGCCGGTACAGCCGGGAGCTGGTCACCGGCCGCCATGTCGAGTTCATCTTCCAGCCGGTGGGCGACGGCCGCACGCTCGGCATCTATCGCGACATTACCGACCTGAAGCAGCGTGAACGGGATCTCGAGCAGGCGCAGGCCGAGACGCAGGAAGCACGCGACCTGATGGAGACAGTGCTCGGCAGCATGAGAGACGGCGTCGCGTTGTTCGGCGAGGGCCGGATCCTGTACGGCAATCCGGCGCTCGCCCGGATTTTCGACTTTGCCGATCGCTTCGATCCCTGCGGCATGAAGATCGTCGATGCCCTCGCCATCCTCGAAGCCGCCGGCGATCGCATTGTCGAGGACGGCGTGCTTCTTTCCGCGAAGCAACGGGTGCTGCGCATCCTCTCCGGCCAACCCGCCGTCTACGAGCGCGAGCTGCCCTCCGGCCGGCATATCGAGTCCCGCTTCGAGCGGCTGAAGGACGGACGCACGGCGGGCCACTACCGCGACGTCACCGAGCGCAAGCGTCGAGAGGTCGCCCTTGCGCAGGCGCATTCGGAAACGACCGAAGCGCGGACGTTGCTGAGCGAAGTGCTCGACAACATGACGGACGGCCTCGTGCTGTTCGATGCCGACCTGCGGCTTCTCTATTCGAACCAGGCCCTGCGCGACTACTTCGACGTCAAGTCGCCGGAGTCGCTCCGGGGCAAGACGCTGGCCGAACTCCTGGAGAGGCAGCATGCCACAGGCGATCGCGTTTTCGCCGACGGCAAACCGATGTCGGTCGAGGAAAGACTGGCGCAAATCGTCGATCCGGAGGGGAGACGGGCCGAGCGCGTGCTTCGCTCGGGCCGGCATATCGAACGCTTCTATCGCCCGCTGAGCGACGGCAGGCGGCTCGGCATCTACCGCGACATCACCGATATCAAGCAGCGCCAGGTCGCGCTGGAGCGGATCCTCGACAAGGCAGAGGCCAGTCAGCGTCTGATGGGCGCCGTCCTCGACGTCATGCCCGACGGCATCGGGCTGCTCGAAGGCCAGCAGTTCCTCTATGCCAACAAGAAAATGTCCGAGCTGTTCGGCTACGCGGGCGTGAGCATCCAGCCCGGCGTTACGCTGTCGGACGTGGTCGGCGCCCAGGAGGCCACCGGCGATCGGGTCTTCGTCGACGGCAAGCCCCTCTCGGTCGACGAACGGGTCAAGCGCGTGCTGGCATCGGGCGGCAGCCGTTTCGAACGCCAGTTGCCCTCGGGCCGCCACGTCGAATTCCGGTTCATTCCGGTCGGCGGCAGCCGCACCTTGTGCGTCTACCGCGACGTCACCGACCTGATGCAGAAGCAGGGTGAACTCGAGAAGGCGCAGGACGAAGTCAGGGCGACGCGCAACCTGATGTCCGACGTCCTCAAGGGCCTGCCGCTCGGCGTGACCGTCTTCGACTCGGAGCGCCGGCTGATCTACTCCAACCGCGAATTCTCCGCCAGGAACCTGGGCCTGGCACCGGAGGCGCTGCCCAATCCCGTCCGGCTGGACGACATCATCCGCGCCCAGATCGCGGTCGGCGATCATCTCTACAGCGACGACGGCACGCCGCTGACGCTCGAGCAGCGGCTGGCGCTCTGCCTCGCTCCCAACGGCAGCCGCTCCGACCGCGTCCTGCCGTCGGGCCGCCATTTCGAGTTCTCCTTCAGGCCGGTGGGCCAGGGCAACACGATGGTGCTCGTCGGCGACGTCACGGATCTCCGCCGCCGGCAGGCCGAGCTGGAACAGGCGCGGGACGAACTGGCCGCCGCCCACAAGCTCACGATCACCATCCTGGAATCCATGACGGACGGGTTCAGCCTTTTCCTGCCCGACGGCCGCATCGCCCTCATGAACAACACCGTCCGCAAAGAATTCGGAATCCCGGAGGACAAGGCGCGCGACATGACCCTCGCCGAACTCGTGCGCAGGCAGATGGCGGCGGGCGACCAGGTCGTGGTCGACGGCAGGGTCCTCTCGGTCGAGGAGCGGATCGCGCGCATCCTCGATCCCGCGGGTTGCCAGTTCGAGCGTATGATGCCGTCGGGAACGCATGTCGAGTTCAACTTCCAGCCGGTGGGGGACGGCCGCACGCTCGGCATCTACCGCAACATCACCGAACTTAAGCGGCGGCAGACCGAAATCGAGAAGGCCCGGGATGCGGCCGAGGCCGCGAACCAGGCCAAGTCGACTTTCCTCGCCACCATCAGCCACGAGATCCGCACGCCGATGAACGGCGTCATCGGCACCGCCGAGCTGCTTGAGCGCGAACCACTGGACGAGCGCCAGAAGCGTCTGGTTCGCACGGTGCGCACCTCCGCGACCGCCCTGCTGCGCATCATCGACGACGTACTCGACTTCTCCAAGATCGAGGCCGGCCGCATGGAACTCGAAGACGCGCCCTTCCAGCTCCGCGCCGTCATCGAGGGCACCGGCGAGACCCTCTCCGTCCAGGCCGAGAGCCGTGGCCTCGCCGTCACCACCGTGATCGAGCCGGGGACGCCCGATCACCTGCGGGGGGACGCGACGAGAGTGCGCCAGATCCTGTTCAACCTGATCGGCAATGCCATCAAGTTCACCGAGGTTGGCGAGATTCGCGTCCACGTCCGGACCCTGTCGGACTCCAGCGATCGCGTGCGCCTGGCCCTGTCGGTGACCGACACCGGAATCGGCGTGAGCGCCGAGCAGGCGGCCCGCCTGTTCCAGCCCTTCTCCCAGGCCGACAATTCGACGACCCGGCGGTTCGGCGGCACTGGACTCGGCCTGTCGATCGTGCGCCGACTGGCCGAGTTGATGGGCGGCGGGGTCACCGTGGAGAGTGTGCCCGGCCGGGGTTCGACCTTCACCGTCACGCTCGATCTCGGCCGTGCCGAAGGCCCGGTCGCCGAAGCCAGGCCGAAGCCGGCATCGCCGCGCGGGATCGGCGACGGCCGGGTGCTGGCGATCGACGACTATCCGATCAACCTCGAAGTCCTGACCGGTCAGCTCGAGATCCTGGGCGTGGCGGTCGACACCGCCGCCGACGGCATCGAGGGCCTCACGATGTGGCGCCAGCAGCCCTACGCCCTGGTCCTGACCGACATCCACATGCCCGACATGGACGGCTTCGAGTTGACGCGCCAGATCCGCGCCGAAGAGGCGACAGGCGCCGCCGGCGGGCACACGCCCATCGTGGCCCTGACCGCCAATGCCCTGAAAGGCGAGGCCGAGAAGTGCCTTGCCGCCGGCATGGACGGTTACCTCACCAAGCCCCTGACGCTCGACCGCCTGCGCGAGGCCGTGGAACGCTGGATGACTCCGCCGAGCGAGACCGCCTCGGACGACGGAGACGTCGCGGCCAACGACGCCATCGACCGGGCCGTGGTGGCCCAGTTGTTCGGCGACAACCAGGCGATGGTCGACCGCGTGCTCCGGCGCTTCCGCGAAGCCGGTGCCGCACTGGCGGCCGACATCGCCGCCGCGGGCGACGATCCGGTCCGGCTGGCCGACGCCGCCCACAAGCTCAAGGGCGCCGCGCGCGCCGCCGGTGCGGTACGCCTGGGCGACCTGGCCGCCGCCCTGGAACAGTCGGGCAGCGTCGCCGCCGCCGCCGCGGTGCAGGCCGAATGGCAGCGTGTCATCCGGGCCCTGCCGGATCTGGCCTGACGCGTGGCCCTTCGTACCCGGCGCTTGACGTGAGAGGCCGCAGCGGGCATCCGCTGCGGCCTCAGTCTTTTCTGGGAACACCTTTTTCGGGAAGAACTCCGTGTCGCCGACGCAAGCCGCACCCACCGTGCGCTACAATTTCACCGAGACCGAGAGCAAGTGGCAGAAGGTCTGGGAAGAGCGCCAGACTTTCCGGGCCGCGATGGATAAGGCGCGCCCCAAGTACTACGTGCTCGAGATGTTCCCCTATCCGTCGGGGCGCATCCACATGGGCCATGTGCGCAACTACACGCAGGGCGACGTAATCGCCCGCTACAAGCGCGCCAAGGGCTTCAACGTGCTGCATCCCATGGGCTGGGACGCGTTCGGGCTGCCGGCCGAAAACGCCGCCATGGAGAAGAAGGTCCATCCGAAGAAGTGGACCTACGAGAACATCGCCGCGATGAAGAAGCAGCTGAAGTCGATGGGCCTGTCCCTCGACTGGAGCCGCGAGCTGGCGACCTGCGACCCGAGCTACTACCGCCACCAGCAGAAGATGTTCCTCGACTTCTGGAAGGCCGGGCTGGCCTACCGCAAGGAGGCCTGGGTCAACTGGGATCCCGTCGACAATACCGTGCTGGCCAACGAGCAGGTGATCGAGGGCAAGGGCTGGCGTACCGGCGCACCCGTCGAGCGCCGCAAGCTCACCCAGTGGAACCTCAAGATCACCCATTTCGCCGACGAGCTGCTGAGCCGTCTCGATACGCTCGACCGCTGGCCCGAGAAGGTGCGCCTGATGCAGGCGAACTGGATCGGCAAGAGCCGCGGCGCCCGCGTATTCTGGGAGCTGACCGACGCCTCGGGCGCCGATCACGGAAAGCTCGAGATCTACACAACACGTCCCGACACGCTGTTCGGCGCGTCGTTCATGGCGCTGTCGGCCGAGCACCCGCTGGTCCAGGGTCTCGCCGCCACGGATCCCGGCCTGCAGCACTTCGTCGCCGAATGCCGCAAGACCGGCACGGCGGCGGCCGAGGTCGAGACCGCCGAGAAGCAGGGCTACAAGCTGCCGCTGCTGGCGAAGCATCCGCTGATCCCGGGCAAGTCCGTTCCGGTCTATGCCGCCAACTTCGTGCTGATGGAATACGGCACGGGCGCGATCTTCGGCTGCCCCGGCCACGACGAGCGCGACCATGAGTTCGCGACCAAGTACGGGCTGCCGATCCTTCAGGTCGTGGCGCCGGCCGACGGCAAGACGCTCGACATCGCCGCCGCGCCCTATGTCGAGGACGGCCTCATCGTGAACTCCGGATTCCTCGACGGGCTGGGCGTCGAGGAGGCGAAGGCCCGGGTGATCGCGCGCCTGGAAGAGTTGGGCGTCGGCAAGGGCACGACGCAGTATCGCCTGCGAGACTGGCTGGTCTCGCGCCAGCGCTACTGGGGCTGCCCGATCCCGGCAATCCACTGTGAGAGCTGCGGCGTCGTGCCGGTGCCGGACAAGGACCTGCCGGTGCAGCTGCCCGACGACGTGACCTTCGATCGTCCCGGTAATCCGCTCGACCGCCATCCGACGTGGAAACACGTCCCGTGCCCGAGCTGCGGCAAGCCCGCGCGTCGCGAGACCGACACGTTCGACACCTTCATCGATTCGAGCTGGTACTTCGACCGGTTCACGTCGCCCGGTCTCGAGACCGCGCCGTTCGATCGCGAGGAGAACCAGTACTGGATGCCGGTCGATCAATATATCGGCGGCGTCGAGCACGCGATCCTGCACCTGCTCTATTCGCGTTTCTGGACGCGCGCCATGCGCGAAGTCCAGATGACCAGCCGCGACGAGCCGTTCGACGGGCTCTTCACCCAGGGCATGGTCTGCCACGAGACCTATCGCGCGAGCGACGGCACCTGGCTGACGCCCGAGGAGATCGTGCGCGACGGCGGCAAGGTCGTGCGCCTCTCCGACAAGAGCCCGATCGAGGTAGGCCGCTCGGAGAAGATGTCCAAGTCGAAGAAGAACGTCGTCGACCCGGACGAGATCATCCGCGACTACGGCGCCGACACCGCGCGCTGGTTCATGCTGTCCGACAGCCCGCCGGAGCGCGACCTCGAATGGACCGAGGCCGGGGTGACCGGCGCCTGGCGCTTCCAGCAGCGGCTGTTCCGCATCGCCTCCGAGGCGATCGAGACCATGCCGGCGATCGGCACCGCCCGGCCCGCGACCTTCTCGGACGCCGCCGTGGCGCTCCGCCGCGCCGCGCACAAGGCCATCGCCGGCCTCTCGGCCGACATCGAGGCCTTCCATTTCAACAAGGCCGTGGCGCGTCTCTACGAGTTCGCCAATACCATCGATTCGGTCGAGGCCCGCGACGACAGCACGACGTGGGCGCTGCGCGAGGCGCTGGAGATCTTCGTCCGCCTGATCGGCCCGATGACGCCCCATCTTGCCGAGGAACTGTGGCATGCGCTCGGCCACACGAGCCTGCTGGCCGACGCGCCCTGGCCGCTGGCCGAGGAGTCGCTGCTGGTCGACGACACCGTCACCGTTGCAGTACAGTTGAACGGCAAGCTGCGCGGCACCGTTGCGCTGGCCAAGGATACGCCCAGGGATGTGGCGGAAGCCGCGGCGCTGGCGCTGCCTGAACTCATCCGCGGACTGGACGGCAAGACCCCCAAGCGGGTGATCGTCGTGCCGAATCGCATCGTAAACGTCGTAGTCTAGGGCCGCAGAGCCAGGAAGGGCCACAAACATGGCACGCAAGCCGAACTACGATTTCGAGCGTCGCGAACGCGAGCGCTTGAAGTCCATCAAGGTTGCCGAGAAGGCCGAAGCCAAGCGCGCCGCGCGCGAGCGCGCCAAGCTGGAAGAGGGCGGGGAAGCCGCGGCGGGCGACACCGAGCCGCCAACCGACAAGAGCTGAACTGACCGCGGCGCCGGTCGTGCTATGAAAGCGCGGTGAAGATCGAAGCACGCCAGGTCGAGGCCTTCCTGAAGAAGCCGGATCCCAGGGTCCGGGGCGTGGTGATCTACGGCAACGACGACGGGCTGGTCGCCGAACGCGCCGTCGCGTTGGCCCGGACGATCTGCGAGGACCTCAAGGATCCGTTCCGGGTCGTCGACATTGCCGGCGACGTGCTGAAGCACGATCCGGCCCGGCTGGCCGACGAGTTCGGCGCCCTGTCGATGATGGGCGGCCGCCGCGTG
>JAESFK010000679.1_pt1 | contig 14505 bp, 14 predicted proteins | sample 9269391 | NCBI WGS metagenome assembly JAESFK01 (sample SAMN14506231, study PRJNA617097) | algae metagenome | isolation source: Drouetiella hepatica UHER 2000/2452 and co-occurring heterotrophs from... | place: Slovakia: Slovak Paradise National Park, Hrabusice, Kosice Region | collected 2000-01-01
CCTCGCCAACCCTCTGGTGAAGGACCTGAAGGGCCTCGCCCTGAAGAAGTTCCGCGATCAGCAGAACGCGTTCATGGCGGAAGGCCTGAAGCTGGTCATCGACGCACTCGATCTCGGCTGGACCATCCGGACGCTGGTCTTCGCCAAGTCGGCGCTCGGCAATGCGGCGATCGAAAAGGCGGCGGCGCGCACGGTGGCGCTCGGTGGCGATGTGCTGGAAGTGTCGGAAAAGATCCTCGCGGCCATTACCCGGCGCGACAATCCGCAGACCGTGGTCGGCGTCTTCGAACAGCGGCTGACAAACCTGAAGTCGGTCGCGCCGCGTGCCGGCGACGTCTGGGTGGCACTCGACCGGGTGCGGGACCCGGGAAACCTGGGCACCATTATCCGGACGGTCGACGCGGTCGGCGCAAAGGGTGTCATCCTTGTCGGCGATTCCACCGATCCCTTCGCCCTCGAGACGGTGCGCGCGACGTTGGGCTCGATCTTCGCCGTGCCCATCGCGCGCGCCGGCGTCGAGGCCTTTCTGGCCTGGCGCGCCGGTTTTTCGGGCCTCGTCGTCGGCACGCATCTGAACGGTGCGGTCGACTACCGGACGATCGGCTATGCCAACCGCCCGGTGGTACTCCTGATGGGCAACGAGCAGCAGGGTCTGCCCGAAATGCTGGCGCAGGCCTGCGACCGCCTGGCCCGCATCCCGCAGGCCGGACGGGCCGATTCGCTCAACCTGGCCGTCGCGACCGCCGTCATGCTGTTCGAGATCCGGCGCGATGCCCTGAAGCTGGAGGATCGCTGACCGTGCGGTGCAGACACGAACCTCACGCCGTCAGGGTCAAATTTCCGGGAAAGGCCCTGTGCGCCTTCTCCCAAACCCGAGGCGAGGGCAGGCGATGAGGGCCGCGTTGCCTCTCTACGCCGGCATCGCCGCGCTGTGCGTGGCGCTCGACCAGTGGATCAAATGGCTGGTGGAAACCCGGCTGCCGATGCACGAGATGGTCGAAGTTCTGCCGTTCCTGGCACTCTACCGCACCTACAACACCGGTGTGGCCTTCTCGATGTTCGACTGGGTGGGCGACCAGGCGCTCATCCTCGTCTCGATTGCAGTCATCGGCTTCGTGCTGTGGTTGGCCGTGCGCTCCGAACCCGGCCAGTGGCTGGCCCGTCTGGGTTTCGCGCTCATCATCGGCGGTGCGGTCGGCAACATCATCGACCGAGCACTCTACGGGCATGTGGTCGACTACATACTCTTCCACACGCCGGTCTGGTCCTTTGCCGTATTCAACCTCGCCGATGCGTTCATCTCGGTGGGCGCGGTGGCCGTGGTGCTTCAGGAGTTCCTGGTCTGGCGCAACGGCGAGGCGGAGAACACGGACGGGAAGTGAGCGGCCTCGCACCGAAAGGCCCTGGGGAGACGACCGATGAGAGAAACCTTCAGCGCGATCCTCGTCAGCCGCGAGGCTGACGGCAGGCAAACCGTCGCGTCGACGACGCTCTCCGATGCCCATCTCATGCCGGGCGACGTAACGGTTGCCGTGGAATGGACCACGGTGAACTACAAGGACGGCCTGGCGATTACCGGACAGGCGCCGGTGATCCGTCGCTTTCCGCTGATACCGGGCATAGATTTCGCCGGTACGGTGATCGCTTCCGACAATCCCGAATGGAAGCCCGGCGACAAGGTGCTGCTGAACGGCTGGGGCGTCGGTGAGAAGCACCACGGCGCCTATGCCGGTCGCGCCCGCGTCAGCGGCGAGTGGCTGGTGCCGCTGCCCGAGGAACTCAGCGGCCGCGCCGCCATGGCAATCGGCACCGCCGGCTACACCGCGATGCTCGCGGTGATGGCGCTGGAGCGCCATGGCCTCACGCCGGAACGCGGTCCCGTGGTGGTGACGGGGGCTTCGGGCGGCGTCGGCTCGGTTGCCGTCGCGTTGCTGTCGAAACTTGGCTTCACGGTCACCGCCTCGACGGGACGGCCGGCGGAGAGCGGATATCTGCGCGATCTCGGCGCCTCGGAGATCATCGACCGGGGCGAACTGTCCGGTGCTGCAAGGCCGCTCGGCAGGGAGCGATGGGCCGGCGGCATCGACGCCGTCGGCAGCCACACCCTGGCCAACGTCCTGTCGATGACGTCCTATGGCGGCGCGGTGGCCGCCTGCGGCCTGGCGCAGGGCATGGATCTCCCGGCCAGCGTCGCGCCCTTCATCCTGCGCGGCGTTTCGCTGCTCGGGATCGATTCGGTGATGGCGCCGCGGCCGCTTCGACTGGAGGCCTGGAGGCGCCTTGCCGCAGACCTCGATCCATCGCGGCTCGAACGACTGACCACCGAGGTCGTCTTCGAAGACATTCCCCGCGTCGCGGCTGAGATCGTCGAGGGCAAGGTCAGGGGTCGTGTCGTGGCACCCGTCCCGCAAATTGTATGAATCGGTAAAATCCGACCGTTCCGGCACATCAAGGGGAAAAGCCTGGTGTCCTAGAAGCACCTGATGGCTTTCCTGCGTTCCGATACCTGGCCGGAACCCGCTTCCGGATCGACCGAAGTTGCGACGCGCCCGGCGCGCGCGCGCCTGATTCCCGCCTGGGTTTGGTGGATCGCCGTAGCCGTGGCGGGCATCGCGCCACCCGCGGCCGCAGTCGCATTCGGAGCGCCTGTGGAGGCCATTCTCGGCTTGCTTCTCGCCGGCGCGCTGTTGCTCATCGTCCTGGCCATCTGGCGTCGCGACCTTCTGGCCAGGGACCAGGCCGCGTCGCCCTCCGAACCCCCGAGTCACGTGCGCATCGAGTCGCTCGCCGACCAGATGTGGGAGCTTCGGGAGAATGAGCAGCATTTTCTCGGTCTGATCGATGCGCTCGGCGACGTCGTGATCCACCGCGACCGTGATGGCCGCATCGTCTACGCCAACCGCGTCTTCGCCGAGATGATGCGCCTGGAACCGTCGGCTCTCGTCGGCCAGCGTCTGGCCGACCTCGGCGTCGAGATCGGCGTGGTGCCCGACGCGGCCTTCGCGGAGGGGACCTATCTCAGCTCGACCGACGTCGCCATCCACACGCCCACGGGCATGCGGTGGTTCTCATGGGTCGAGCAGTCGCTCCGCGACACTGGCGGAAGCGCCGTCTCGCACCGCGCCATCGCCCGGGACATCACGGCGCGCAAGAAGGCGGAATCCGCCCTGATCGGCGCGCGCGAACGTGCCGAATATGCGAGCGTCGCCAAGTCGCGGTTCCTCGCCACGGTGAGCCACGAGATCCGGACGCCCATGAACGGCATCCTGGGCATGGCGAAGCTGCTGGCCGACACCAGCCTCTCGGCGGAGCAGCGGACCTATGTCAATGCCGTGTCCACCTCGGCGGGGGCCTTGCTGGCCCTCATCGAGGATCTTCTCGACTTCTCCAAGATCGAGGCGGACCGCTTCGTGCCGGAGCCGCAGCCGATGTCGCCGCGCGACCTCGTCGAGGGTGTCGTGGAACTCCTCTGCTCGCGAGCCCTCGGAAAGGGCATCGGTCTTGGCTGCCACGTCGCGCCGAATGTACCGATCACCATGACCGCGGATCCCGGCCGGGTCCGGCAGGTGCTCCTGAACCTTATCGGCAACGCCATCAAGTTCACGGAATCGGGCGGCGTCCTCGTCACCGTCGGACTGCGTGGTGGCCCGCATGGCGACATGGTGCGCTTCGCCGTCTCGGACACGGGAGCCGGTCTTCGCAAGGAGGATCTCGGCCGCATCTTCGAGGAATTCCAGCAGGCGGACGGAAGTTCGACCCGCGTGCACGGCGGCGCCGGACTGGGCCTGGCGATTTCCCGGCGCATCGTCGAGGCGCTCGGCGGCACGATAACCGTGTCGAGCGATTTCGGCCTTGGATCGGAATTCTCGTTCGAGATCCCCGCAACGGACGCCGGCCGGTCCAACGAGACGAGGGGGCCGGTGCTCGAAGGCCATCACTCCGTGATCGTGTCGCGGAACGAGGTGGAGAGCGAGGCCATCGCGCGGACGATCCGCGCCTATGGGGGCACGGTCGACATCGCAATCTCCCCCGACCAGGCGATGGAGATGACCCGGAAGTGCGACGCGCTCATCATCGATGCGGCGCTGGAGACGCCCGATGGCGCCGTCCTCAATCGGCTGAAGCAGATGGCCTACGCCGGCAGTCAGGCGATCACCCTCATCGCACCCACCGACCGCGGCCTGCTGGGGGATTTTCGGGCCAACGGCTACACCACGTTCCTTGCCCGGCCGGTTCGCGGCGAGACGCTGCTGCGCATTCTCCTGTCGGGAACGGCCGCGACCATCGGCGGCGAGACGATCGGGCGCCGCGCGGCGCAGCCGAGACGGGCGGCGCGGGTGGCCGGCCTCTCCATCCTCCTGGCGGAGGACAACGAGATCAATGCTCTGCTGGCGCGCACGGCTCTCGTGAAGGCCGGCCACTCGGTGGAAACGGTGTCGAATGGCCGAGCCGCCGTGGAACTGGCCACCGGGCGGCGCAACGATCGGTTCGACATCATCCTGATGGACCTCCATATGCCGGTCATGGACGGGCTGGAAGCGATCACGCGGATCCGGCGCCACGAAGAAGACCACGATCTTCGCACCGTGCCCATCATGGCGCTGTCGGCGGATGGCCAGGAGCGCACCCGTCACGAAGTCCTGGCCCACGGAGCCAGTGGCTTCCTCACCAAGCCGATCGATCCGGCCGCGCTCCTGCACGCGATCGAGGAACACGCCGCCTGACGATTTCGTGGCCGGGAGACGGTTTCCGGGAGAAGTGAAATCGGCTAAATTCATACGGATGTCGCACGTGTCGCTTATTCGGCGACGAACATACCGGAAAACGGGAGACCGGCCGTGCAGATCGCTCCGCTCGAAGCCGCGAAGGTCGCCATGTCGGCCGTGCCCGTGATCGCGGCCGACATTTCGTCCCGCGTGCTTGGCCGCATCGGTCAACTGGAGGTTCGGCTGGCGCGGTGCCCGCTTGAGGTCGCGGCGGCCCAGCAGGTACGCTTCCGGGTCTTCCACGAGGAGCAGGGCGCTCGCGGGGATGCCGCGGCGGCAGCCGACCGGCGCGACGCGGACCGGTTCGACGAGGTGTGCGACCACCTCCTAGTCCTCGACAGGGGGCTTTCGGGTTCCGATCGTGACCGCATCGTCGGCACCTACCGGCTGCTGCGCAGTTCGGGCGCGGCGGAGGTCGGAGGCTTCTATTCCGAGAGTGAGTACGACATCAGGTCGCTGGTCGAGGGAAGCAGGGGCGAGCGCTTCCTGGAACTCGGCCGTTCCTGCGTGCTGCCCGCCTATCGGACCAAGCGGACGATCGAGGTTCTCTGGCAGGGCATCTGGGCCTATGTCCTTCATCACCGGATCTCGGTGATGGGTGGCTGCGCCTCTCTGCGTGGTGTCGTTCCCGCGGAGCACGCCGAGGTGCTTTCGTTCCTGGCGCACCACTGCCGGGCCGAGCCGGGCCACGACGTGCGGGCCGTGCCGGGCCGTTATCGGAGCATGGACCTGATGCCGGCCGAAGCCATCCAGGCCAGATCCGCTTTCCAGCGCATGCCGCCGCTGATGAAGGGCTACCTTCGGCTCGGCGCTCGGATCGGAGACGGCTGCGTCGTCGACCATGATTTCGGCACGGTCGACGTCTTCGTGGTTCTGCCGGTGGAGGCGATCTCGCCGCGCTACATCACCTACTATTCGCCGGACGCGATGCGTTTCGCGGCCTGAGTCCGCCGAACCGCCTCAGTCCGTGTCTTCAGGATTCCGGCCGGGTCGGCTCCGATAGACGGGGATGCTCCAGCCGAAGCGCAGGCCGCCGCCCCTGACGGCGAACGCGACGACAAAGGCGGACGCTGCCGAGACGAACATCGGCAGGCCCGCGAAGTCCACGGCGATGAAGGTCGCCGAGCCCGCCAGCGCCGCCGTCACGTAGATTTCCGGGCGAAGAAGCACGGAAGGTTCGCTGGACAGGAGGTCGCGCAGGATCCCGCCGAAGGTGGCGGTCATCATTCCCATGACCACGGCGACGACGGGTGATCCGGTTGCGGCGAGCCCCTTGGCCGCCCCGACTGCCGCGTAGGATGCCATCCCCACTGCGTCGAGCCAGAGCAACAGGCGGTACCGGGATTCCAGCCGGTGCGCACCGAAATACACCGCGATGCCCACGGCTGCGCACACCAGCACATAGCCGTGGTCCGCCACCCAGAACACGGGCACACCGATGATCAGGTCGCGGATGGTGCCGCCGCCGATTCCGGTCACGCCCGCGAGAAACAGAAAGCCGATGATGTCCATCTGCTTGCGCGAAGCCGCAAGCGCGCCGGTTGCCGCAAAGACCGCGACACCGGCGTAGTCGAGCAGCAGGAGCGGCGTCATAAGGCGACCGAGGTTTAACGGCGATTAGAGCATGTCTCCCGAAAGTGGGCGAATAGACGATAGATCTCGAAAGGGGCCGCTCTGCGCAGCGTAGAGCCGCGATCCCGCGACGGCAAGCTGGTGGCAGCGCGGCGGTCTGGGAGTATCCACCGTGCCCCTATTCGCTAATCCCCATTCGCCATTCGCTCCCTTCACGCATCCTTCTCGGCCAATTCGTCCGGCGGGCCTGGTTCCACGCCGGCCGCGGCGGTCTTCGGTCCGCCCTTCGAAACGCCCACCATGGCGGGACGCAGCACGCGTTCTCCGATCGAATAGCCCGGCTGGACGACCTGCACCACCGTATTGGCCGGCAGTTCGGCATTGGGGATCTCGAACATGGCCTGGTGGAAATTCGGATCGAACCTCTCGCCCTCCGGCTCCAGCTTGCGCACGCCGTGCCGCTCCAGGGTCGACAGCATCGAACGCTCCGTCATTTCGACGCCCTCGATCAGGGATTCGGCGGCCGATCCGCCCGTGGCGCGGAACTCCGCGGAGACGGCCTCGAGTGCGCGCCGGAGATTGTCCGACACGGTCAGCATGTCGCGCGCGAAATTCGTGACCGCATAGGAACGCGCGTCCTGAACCTCGCGGGCCGTCCGGCGTCGCAGGTTCTCCATCTCCGCTGCGGCCCGCAGCGCGCGGTCCTTCAGCTCCTCATTCTCCTTCATGAGCTTGACCAGCGTCTCATAGTCGCTGGTCTGTGCAGCCGCTGCCTCGGCCGCAGTCTCTGTCGCGCCCGCCTCTTCGGCCACGCGTTCGCTGTTGGGCTGGTCGCTCATGGTCATCCACCTGGTGGTCTTCGGAAATCGAGCCGGATATCGATGCTTGCGGCCGAAAAATCAAGGGTTCCGAGCCTCGCACCGTGTCTTCGCCCCCGTCGGCGACACGATGACGAGGCGCATTCTGTAGCACGCTATTCGATTCAAATTTTACCGAAACTTTACCTTGCGGACGGCGCGGACCTGCCATGCAGGAACCATCCCCACCAGGGCGAGTTTTCATCCACAAGCTGGAAGTGATTGGAATGACGAAGGAAGATCAGACGAGGAAGGAAAAGCCAACCATGTCCGGACATTTCATCTTCGAGATGCGCCGGCAGATGACGAGCGGACAGATGCGCCGGTTCGTCCGCTCTCTGCCGGCTTTCCAGGTCGAGAACGACGCTGAGGATCCGTTTTCGGATCTGCTCGAGAAAATAGACGCGGCCAGCGCAGAAGCGCATGACGACACCTCATCAACGCGCGCGCGCTCCTGAACTTGTACGCCCCGGACCGCCCGGGAGGGGCCTTTCAGGCGGCCGGCAGGCGGCGCCAGGAGTAGCGCGGCCCGCTGCGTTCGGGGTATGCGGCCGGCTGATAGTAAAGGCCCAGCCCCCCGACACGACCCTCCTCCAGCCGGCGCAGCAGCACCGGATTGCTGACCTCGAACTGGTCGAAACCCACCCGCAGCATGTGGGGAAGCTGGTCGACCAGCACCTGCCCCGTCGCCCGCACCGCGCCCGTATAACCGTGGCGGTTGCGCAGCAGTTCCGCCTTGGAGAACGACCGGCCATCATTGAAGGCGGGAAAGGCGAGCGCCACCAGCGACAGGTGGTCGAGGAGCGGCGCAATCTTTTCCACCGGATCGGCCGGCATGAGCAGGACGCCGAGACGCTCTCGCGCCGCCTCGACTGCCACGCGGTCCAGGCCGAGCACCACCCCCAGCGGCATGATCACCCGGCCGTTGCCTTCGAGCGCTTCCACACCCTCGGCATGGCGCCAGTCATCCTCGCGGAAGCCTTCCGCAGTCCACAGGCGGGTCGCGACGGGTTCGGTCATGATCTCTCCTACAGCGACGACGCCGTCAGGGACTGCTCCAGCCCGGTTAGATGGATGCCGCACTCGGTCTTGGACTGTCCCGCCCAGCGGCCGCTGCGCGCATCCTCGCCGGGCTTGACCGGCTGCGTGCAGGGGAAGCATCCGATCGACAGATATCCGTAGGCCACGAGTGGGTTCTCGCGGAGTCGGTGCCGGCGCATGTAGTCCGCGAGGTCGGACGTGCCCCAGCGCGCCAGAGGGTTGATCCGCAGCCGCGTCCCGACCTCCTCGAAGGCGGCGAGGCGCGAACGGGTGTCGGACTGGAAGCGCTTCCGGCCGGTGAACCAGGCGCCGAAAGGTTCGACCGCGCGCGCCATCGGTTCGACCTTGCGGATTTCGCAGCAGGCGTCGGTATCCGTGCGGTGGAGGTTCCCGTCCGGGTCGTCGGCAGCAAGCGCCTGCGCATCGGGGTGCACGATGCGCAGGTTCGTCAGGCCGAGATCGGCCGCCAGCGCGTCGCGATAATCCAGCGTCTCCCCGAAGTGCTTTCCTGTGTCGAGAAAGATCACCGGCAAGCCGGGATCGACTTCGGAGATCAAGCTGAGCAGCACCGCGGAGTCCGCACCGAACGACGACACGGCAGCGATCCCGCCAAAATCCTGCTCTAGGGAGCGGGCTATGATCTCCTGCGGCCTGAGGCCGCCATAGAGCGCCTCCAGCGCCTCCGCGCGACCGAGGCGTTCAGCGGAACTGGCCTCAAGCAGCCTTGGATTCGGCACCATAGAGCGCCTCCTTGAACGGAGCGGCGCCAACCCGTCTGTAGGCGTCGAGGAAGGTTTCGGACGGGGCCAGACGGAGGCCCAGATAGGTGTCCACGATGGTCTCGATCGCATCGGTGATCTCGTCCGGCGCAAAGCCGCGGCCGACGATCTCGCCGATGGAGGTGTTCTCGTCACCGGAGCCACCGAGCGTGACCTGATAGAGCTCGGTGCCCTTCTTCTCGACGCCGAGGATGCCGATGTGGCCGACATGGTGATGGCCGCAGGCGTTGATGCAGCCCGAGATCTTCAGCTTCAGCTCGCCGATCTCGCGCTGGCGATCGAGCGACGCGAACCGCTCGGAAATCTCCTGCGCCACCGGTATCGAGCGGGCATTGGCCAGTGCGCAGTAGTCGAGGCCGGGGCAGGCGATGATGTCGGTGATCAGCCCGGCATTGGGGGTCGCGACGCCGATCGCCGCCAGCGCGTCGTACACGGCCTTGAGGTCGGCGCGCGCAACGTGCGGCAGGATGACGTTCTGCTCGTGGCTGATCCGCAGTTCGTCGAAGGCATGGCGCTCGGCGATGTCGGCGATGGCCTCCATCTGCGTGTCCGACGCGTCGCCCGGCGCCTCGCCGATTCCCTTCAGCGAGATGGTCACCGAGGCGTAGTCGGGATGACGATGGGTAAAGACGTTCTGGTCGAGCCAGTCGCCGAAGTCGCGCGAATCGAGCCGCGCCTCGCGAACGAGCGCGTCGCCCTCGGGGCGGTCGACGAGCGCCGGCGGCGCGAAATAGGCGTCGATCGCGCGGATGTCGGCATCCGGCAGCTTCAGCTCCGAATCCTTCAGGTGCAGCCACTCGGTCTCGACCTGCCGAGCGAACTCTTCGGTACCCGTCTCGTGGACGAGGATCTTGATGCGCGCCTTGTACTTGTTGTCGCGCCGGCCATGCAGATTGTAGACCCGCATCACCGCCGTCACGTAGGACAGCAGATGCTCCTCGGGCAGGAAGTCGCGGATCTTCTTGGCGATGATCGGGGTACGGCCCTGTCCGCCACCCACCCACACGGCGAAGCCGAGGTTTCCCGACGAGTCGCGCTTGAGGTGCAGGCCGATGTCGTGGACCTGGATGGCGGCGCGGTCGCGCTCGGCGCCCGTCACCGCGATCTTGAACTTGCGCGGCAGGAACGAGAATTCCGGATGGACGGAAGACCACTGCCGCAGGATCTCGGCATAGGGCCGCGGATCGGCCACCTCGTCCGCCGCCGCCCCGGCCAGATGGTCGGCCGTGACGTTGCGGATGCAGTTGCCCGAGGTCTGCAGCGCATGCATCTCGACGCTGGCGAGATCGGTGAGGATCGCCGGAATGTCGGTCAGCGTCGGCCAGTTGTACTGGATGTTCTGGCGCGTGGTGAAGTGGCCGTAGCCCTTGTCGTACTTGCGCGCGATATGGCCCAGCATGCGCATCTGCCGCGAATTCAGCGTGCCGTAGGGAATGGCGACGCGCAGCATGTAGGCATGCAGCTGGAGATAGACGCCGTTCATCAGGCGCAGCGGCTTGAACTGGTCCTCGGTGATTTCGCCGGAAAGCCGCCGCTCCACCTGGTCGGCGAACTCGGCGACCCGGGCGGTCACGAAGGCGTGGTCGAACTCGTCGTAGCGATACATGGGTCCTGCCTTCCCCCTTCGGTTCAGACGCCTGCGGCCAGCGGCGGACGCGCCTGCTTGCCGAGATCGGTTCGGTTTGAGGGGCCGGCGGCACGGATCTGCTCGCGCAGCCGAAGCGGATGGATGGTGCGGCCGACGACGGAGACGTCGATCAGTTCGACGTCGACCACCTCGTTGTTGGCATAGGCCGCCTTGCCGGCGGTCTCGAGCCGCTCCTCGGCCGACCGGTCTGCCGCGACCTCGGCCTCGTCGATCGTCTCGACCCAGCCGCGATCGGCTGAAAACCAGACGGCCTCGCCGTCGGTCAGGCGGTTTGCGGTGAGCACCTTCATGCCGTCACTCCGTCATGTCTGTTCACCGCCGGCATTGCGCGGCCTGCCACGAGCGGCGTCGATCCGCCAAGCTCGGCACCCGCCACCGCGTCGCCGATGATGGTCATCACCGGGCCGGCGAGATCGGTGCGCGCCTCCAGCGCCGGCAGGTCGGCCAGCGTGCCGTGGAACCGCCGGCTGCCGGGCAGGCTGGCATTCTCCACCACACCCACCGCGGTATCGGGCGAGAGGCCGGCGTCGATCAGGCGACCCGCTACGTCGGCGGCGACGGAACGGCCCATGTAGACGGCGACGGTCGCGCCGGAAATGGCCAGCTTCGCCCAGTCCGGCAGGCTCTTGCCCTTGAGGTCGTGACCCGTCGTGAACACCAGCGACGACGACACCCCGCGCAGCGTCAGCGGCAGGCCGAAATCCGCCGCGGCGGCAAGCGCGGAGGTCACGCCCGGCACCACCTCGAACGAGATTCCGGCATCGCGCAGCGCCGCCATTTCCTCGCCCGCACGCCCGAAGACGAGCGGATCGCCGGACTTGAGCCGAACGACGCGTTTGCCCTCACGGCCGAGCCCCACCAGCAACGTGTTGATCTCGCTCTGGGTCTTGGAATGGCAGTTCTTGCGCTTGCCGACGGCGATCCGTTCGGCGTCGCGCCGGCCCATCGCGATCACGGCTTCCGGAACCAGGGCGTCGTGCACGATCACGTCGCACTCCATGAGCAGGCGATGCGCCCGCAGGGTAAGAAGGTCTTCCGCACCCGGGCCTGCGCCGACCAGCGCCACGTGACCGGGCCGCGGCGTCGCGTCGTTCAGAAGGCGCTCGGCCTCGGCGCGCGCCAGCGCGTGCTCTCCACGTTCCAGCGCCCGGGCGGGCGAACCATCGAAGAAGCGCTCCCAGAAGGCCCGGCGCGGGGCACCTTTCGGCAGCAGGCGCTCGGCCACGTCGCGGAGGGAGGCCGCAAGGGCCGCAAGGGCCCCCGTCGACGGCGGCAGCATGGCTTCGATGCGGGCGCGCACCTTCTGGGCCAGAACCGGCCCGGCACCCTCGGTGCCGATGGCAACTGCCAGTGGTGCGCGGTTCACCAGGGCTGGCGTGAAGAAATCGCAGAGTTGGGGCCGGTCGACCGCGTTGACGGCGATGCCGAGCCCGCGCGCCTCTGTGACGATGCGAAGATCTTCGGCCTCGTCGCCGGTCGCGGCGAAGACGAGAACGGCGCCGGCCAGATAGCCAGCCTCGAACCTTTCCTCGACGATCTCCGCCCCGTTCCGGGAAGCCCATTCGCGCAGGTCCGGCTCCGGTGTCTCCGCCACGATGCGCAGCCGTGCCGAGGACTGCCCCAGAAGACGTGCCTTGGCCAGCGCCTCGCCGCCGCTGCCGACGATCACGACGAGCCGGTCCTCGACCTTCACGAAGAGGGGAAACGCGTTGAGCTTGGCTGGCGACGGGGACATGGCGGGCTTTGCTTTCCTGTCCCCTTATGTATTGGCGCCACGCGCCGCACAGAAGGAACCGGGTGGCGCGGCGGCCGGCCGGGAGAAATTTGCTTTCTGTCGGGTCGGCAAAGCCGGGTACATTTTTCCTGAAGGCGCGAGGCGGTCCTGAATCCCGGGGGCCAGGCGATATCCTCCCTGCAGCAAAACGGGCCGACGCGTGACGCCGGCCCGTGGAGGCAAGTCGGTAATTTAGCCCGGTCAGTCCATCTTGGGAAGCAGGACCTTGTCGATCACGTGGATCACACCGTTCGACTGCTCGACATTGGCGATCGTCACATTGGCGACGGTGCCATTCTCATCCTCGATCGTCACCTTGCCGCCCTCGGCGCGCGCGGTGAAGGTGCAGCCGCCGACGGTGCTGACCGCATGCGCGCCGCCATCGTCCATGACCATCTTCTCGATGTCGGCGGCCATCGCCTTGGCGCCCACGACGTGGCAGGTGAGGATCTTCGTCAGCTTGTCCTTGTTCTCCGGCTTCAGCAGGGTGTCGACCGTTCCGGCCGGAAGCGCCTCGAAGGCCGCGTTGGTCGGTGCGAAGACGGTGAAGGGACCGGGACCCTGCAGGGTCTCCACCAGGCCGGCGGCCTGGACGGCAGCGACGAGGGTCGTGTGATCCTTTGAATTCACGGCGTTCTCGACGATGTTCTTGTCGGCATACATCGCCGCGCCGCCGACCATCGGGTTATCGGCGAAGGCCGACGTGGCCAGGGCGCCGAGCGCGACGGCGCCGGCAAGAAGGGTAGCGGTAAAGGTTCGCATCGTGAGTCTCCTCTCGGGGTTCTCCCGGCTTCGGGAGTGACAGGAGAAGACACGAGGGTTTGCTTGCTTGAGTTTCGCCCGCATCGTGCCGGCGACATGATTGGCGTTCACACATCCGTGATCGGTTGCAGCCATCAGCATGGCCGCTCGGCTTGTCGGAAAGGAAGACGTCAGATCTGGAACAGGGCGCCGGCGGAAACGACCGGGCCGGTCGGCTGGCCGGTCGGGGAGCCCCCCGCGGGCTCGAGGCTGATGGCGAGCGTCGTTCCGCCCGTCAGATAGGGTCGCAGAGGCGCGCCGACCGCGAGGTCCTGTGACGGACCGGCCGGAATGACACCCAGTGAGACAGGAGTTCCCTCGCTGTCGATCACCCACAGTTCGAAGTCACGGCCGCTTTCGAGCGCGCCCGACAGATGGCGCAGGCGAACATGATCGCCGCCCGGATCGTAGATGAGGACATAGCGCACGTCGCTGTCCTCTGCCGACAGGGAGGCGAGATAACGCTCGGGCGGCGGCGAAGGGTCCAGCAGTTGAACGGAAATGGCGAGGACCAGTCCTGACAGCGCTGCGAAGGCAAGGCCGCGCCACAGCGCCAGGCTGGACCAGAAGCCAGCCGGTCCCGCTTCGGTCGCGGTGGGGGCTGTACCCAGCCTGCGGTCGATCGCGGACTTGACGGAAGCCGGAGGCTCGACGGGAGCATAGCCGGCGGCCAGCGCTTCGAAATGCCCCTCCCAGCGCTCGACGAGACGCGCGAATTCGGGCTCGGCGTCGATTCGGGCTGAAACCCGCGCGCGCTCGTCTGCCGGGAGGACACCCAGCACATATTCGGCTGCAAGCAGGTCGTCGCCTGCTTCGTCCGGGATATGGTCGCCGGCGATGGTCATCGCTCGAGGCAGTCCCTGAGCTTGAGGAGGCTGCGGCGCAGCCAGGTCCTCATGGTGTTGAGCGGCACGCCGTGGCGCTCCGCCAGTTCTGCATAGCTTTCGCCCCGGAGATAGGCGCCCCGAACGGCCTCCGCCCGGTCTGATTCGAGTTCGTCGAGGCATCGATGCACGCGCGCACCTTCAGCGCCCGCCACGACCGTCTCCTCGGGGCCGCGCGCCGGATCGGCAACGTCATTGGCCGCGTCGATCGTGACGGTCGATCCCCGCCGCTGCCGGATCCGATCGATCGAGTGGTTGCGTGCGATGGCCACCAGCCACGAGATCGGGCTCAGGTCCGAGGCGGCGAAGCGGTCCGCCTTGGTCCAGACCTTGACATACACCTCCTGCAACGCTTCCTCGGCCTCGCCGCGGTCATTCAAGAC